>Ga0272441_10000328_pt1 | contig 109781 bp, 80 predicted proteins | sample SSMProp6N_FD_193582 | JGI IMG/M metagenome (GOLD analysis project Ga0272441, IMG submission 193582) | Marine sediment archaeal communities from Little Sippewissett salt marsh, Falmouth, MA, United States - SSM-Prop-6N | ecosystem: Environmental > Aquatic > Marine > Wetlands > Sediment ...
GGATCTCGCCCAATACCGCCACCCGCGACCTCAAAACGCTGCGCGAGGAAGGCATGGTCGAGAAGATCCAGCCTTCCCCCTCGCCGCGCTCCGCCTATTTCGTGCTGCAAAGAAGAACCTGACGCCGGCACACCTCGCCGCTGCGAAGCAGGCTTCTCCATTCTTCGATTGAACGGCTCTTCATTGCAGCAAGAACTGTGAGCCACTTTGGACGTATAGCCTGCCCCACGTCGGACTCATGGCGTGAGAAGAGTCTGCGTAGTAGGGGATGTAGAATCGACACTGCACGGCACCGGTGGCGTCGAGCAGGACGTACAGGCCCTTGTTCGTCTCTTCCACCAAGATGTAACCGTCCACGGTAAGCGTCTGTCGACCCTCGGTCTTTGTGGCAAAGAGACCCTGGCCGAGATATTCCGTGGACCCGTTGGCAAAGTTGAAGTAGGCGATGTTGCTGCCTGCTTCCGACATTTTGTCGGGCAAGAGCAGCGCATTGTTGTTGAACACCGAAATCACCGAGTCATTCACAATGTTGATGTCATGCTGAGTCAGCCAGGGCCCCTGTTGATGCCAGACAACCGAACGATCTCGCGGCCGATACTGAATAACCGCACTCTTGTGACGTATGCTCAAAAACAAATCTCCCTTTTTCCAGAACCGGCCGTCATTCTTGACGGGCAGCACGTCGTTTAGATGGTAGGGATCCTGACCGTATCTCTGCTGATACGATGGGGTCGCCGCCAAAAGTCTTTCAAACAGATCGTTCTCGGTCAGGATCTCGCTGAGGGAGTAGAAGTGGAGTCTCTTTCCATCCGCGTCCAGGCATAGGACGGCGTCCTCGCGAAATTTGTAGGCCTTCGCTAGCGGGTGGCCCCAATTCACGGAGCAGGTCCAGATGTTGCCTTCTTCGTCCAACTCAATGGAATGGTGGACCGTATCTTCGCTTCTCCAGACAAGCCGTGAGTTCGCGTCCAGCTTGTACAGGTATCCCAGGGAGGAACAGTTGAAGAACAGAGACGATTCTCTCCCCATAATAGGCGAATTGATCCGAATGGCAGAGATATTGTTCGCGATCCTCGAGGTCACATTCAGTGGAATCGCCTCCTTGGCGAAACCGGCCAGGAGTTCCTTCCTCAACTCCCGCAGGTCCTTGAATATCTCTTGTAGTGGGATGTCCCATGTTCTGGCCACCTCCCCGGTCTTGATATTCTGGAGGTACACCTTGCCATTGTGTTCGCCCTCATAGCGATAATGCAGGAGGTAGAGGTGGTCGTTTAGGCCGGGGCAATTCTGAAGCTTGCCCAGTTGGCCAAGGGCGAGTTCCGGGTCCAGCAGGATCTCTTGGTGTTCTCGCCCGGTCGAGATGACAGAGAACCAGTGTCTGACCGTACTCACTACTTCCCGAAGAGAGACAACGAGCCTTTCAGCGGTATTCCGGTCTATCTCCGCTTTCCTCTCAGCCCTTATACTGAACCAAACGAGGCCCCAGGACCAGAAAACCAAGCTCAGAGCGATCCGAAGATGTCTGATCGTCCGGTCAAAATCAAACCTCACGATTAATTGCCCTCCGCTTCATCTTGTCATATAGCGATGCGAGCTTTGGATCCGGGGTTTCAACCCGTCTTCTGCGATTTCTCATCCATCTCTTCACTTGTACGGATTTGAACTGATCAGGGGCAACGTCAATAAATGAGCACAGACCCAACAGGGACCCGCGTGGATTCCTCAGATAGTTCTCATAGCAGAAGAAGCAGAAATCGGGCTCGGCGCCGTAGAGATCGAATGCGGCCCCGTAGAAGCGGAGCCAAACGTTGAGCCAGTGCTCAAGGGAAGTTGGGTCTCCGTCTGGCAGCGATTCGCCTGCAGTCCCGTCGAGAAAAGGCATCTTCACATGCAGTCCGAACTCATGGTGGACGAGGAAATCCATGTAGTCCACGGCGAAATCATTCTCCTTCTGCAATGTGGACAGGATGTTGTGCTGCTCAAGCAGCGATTTTGCCTGGGCATAGGGTTCACGGAACGGGATGACCGTGCGGGTGCGCAGTCCTTTCTCTGCGTCCAGCTGATGAAGTGACTTGGCACGAAGCAGATGGTTGTTGTTTTTGGCCAGGTAGGTCTTGTCTCCCGCAACGAGGGCCCTGAACCTCTGGTACTTGGCGTGGACTTCCTCGGTAACACGATGGCTGATCAACCGGTGCTCGCCAATGAAGTCACGACCGGCAAAGTGCAGCCAGAAGGGTTCTTCGAGCGCTTCGTAGGTGCTGAGGCTGTGCATCATCCCGTCCTTGTGCGACCGTTCCCGCTCCGTTGTCTTCCTGCGAGACATCAGTTTGGGGCCCGTTCGGGGCAGGAAGAGAAGTGGCATGTTCCGGTACGACAGGCTGATGAATTCCGGCAACTGGCCGAGGTATTGCATCAGAGAGGTAGAGCCGGACCGCGCCAGTCCCGAGATGTAGATATGTTGAGATGGCGCTGTCGCGAGTATGGATCTTCTGTTCAGCAAGCACTCAAACCTGAACTGCAGTCTCGCCATTCCCCCATTGCCGACGAAGAGGTAGTGAAGGAACTTGTCCAGAGCGGAGTACTCCTCGGCGCGAGCCGTCTTGGGAAGCAATGGCAACAATGTGAGTGGAAGCAAGGTCCCGACGATGAAAGGCCAGTGCAATAGATATCCCGGGAGTATCGACCTCGCAAATCCGGTAGAAAAGGGGGCCGGGAGAGTCTTCTGCCTGGTCAACGCGCAGAGCGTCGCTATGACGGCAACCGTTCCAAGGGCGGAAAGAATGACAGCCACGATCTTGAACAGCACTTGCGAGAAAGAAATGACTATCGATTTGTATTCCTTGGCGATGCGTTCAAACCGCTGTCTATCGTCGAGCAGGGGATGCCCGCTGGAATAGACGAATTTCCCGATGCTGAGTATCCAGCTGTTGGCTGAACGACTGATGCCGACCGCGCGGAACACGGTACCGAGGGTGATGGAGACGATCACTCCGAAAAGGAGTTCGAGAATCACGACTCACGCCTTCCAAACAGCTTTCGGAACAGAAGCTTGATCGGGAGCCACAGGAAGGTGAAAAGGGTGATAGCCACGAGCGCGACAACTCCGATTACCACCAGTATGACGCCTGCGCCGAGTCCGGGTCCAAGGTACGCTACAACCATGACACCATATCCCTCAAGATCATTTCCGGGTCACGACACGAGCATAACCCAACCTTCCCGTCGGAGCAAGAAACTCCTCCACGTCAACGCGGCGGGCGCAGAAACATGCTCCTGAGCCTGGCGCTCAGCCAGGACCTCTCTTCAGCGGAGAATGCCACACTCATCAGCAATCCCAGCCAGACCGCGCCCGTTGCCAAACAGCAGGCCAGAAGCGAAGGGTATCCGCGTGGTTTGACTGCAGCGCGGATAGCATACGCGACGGGAAGAAGAGCACACGCCACGAACAAGGGCCGAAGCAGCGCTCTGCTGAGGAAGGTCAATAGCGGGATCTTGAATACCCTCGCTCCGTACCAGATAAGGGCCGGCCGCAAGATCGCTCCCGTTATGATCGTCCCGACCAGCACGCCGGGAACGCCAAGCGCAGTGTATCCGGCGAAGTATACAGAGAGGGTGATATTCAGGATTGCCGTAGATCCATGAATCCACATCATGGCATCCAGCCGCCGCGCACCCAGCATCATGGGCCATTGCATAGAGGCTGTGCATATCTGAAGATCTACGACGGCAAATAACTGCATGATCGTCACTACGATGCGATAATCCCCTCCCAATGCCCCTCCCAGCCAACGAGCACAAAGAGGCTCGGCGAACACGAACAGTCCCACCGAGAACAGGATTCCCATCAACAAGGTCAGACGTGTGCCCTCGATCAACATTCGTTTCTGCTTGCCGCCGGCGCTTTCAACATGCTGCCGAGTCGCCACAGGATGCAACTGCAGAGACAGGGTCAGGGCGATCGAACGCAGCATGCCGGACAGTCTATTGCCGGGAGCATACAGTGCGACGCCCGCCGGGCCAAAGAACCGCGAAACCACGAGAGGACTCGAGTGTTTCGAGATCGTATGGGTCAGCTGCAACACATAGACTTTCCAGCCGAACCCGAACAGGGACCTCGCCCGCGCCAACCGAACATGCCGCCGGCCCAGTGCCAGCCAAGGGCAGAGCCGACGGATAGCAGCAGTATGGAGCCCTACCATCAAGAACTGCCCTGCCAGCATGACGGCAACCCAGCCATACAGACGGTTCTTCGTCTGGCTTATCACCAGGATCAGCATGAGGCTGGTCAGCAGTCTGCTCCCTGACTCAATGTTGTTGCGCACATCGAATCGATTCGTGCTCGTCAGGGCTGCCGTACAGATCGCGCTCATGAACGACAGCAAGAAAGCGCCGGCGCCATAGATCCTGACAGCGTTGACAGCCATTCGCTGGAGTTCCGTCGGCACCTTGAAGAAGGCCACCATGGATGGGGCAAGCACAAGGCAGCCCGTCGCCACGAGTGTTCCCATTCCCATACAGAAGAGAAGCCCCGTGTTGATCAAGTCGTTGAAGGCGTGATAGTCTTTCTTGGCCACCTGCTCCGCCAATTCCCGGCCAAGTGCCTGCCGCAACCCCAGGTCAACCACGGTAGATAAGCTGAGCAACACTCCGAGCAGGCCGACAATCCCGTATCCACTTCGGCCCAAATGACGGAGCAGAAAGGGAACCATGTAGAAAGCGACGGCCGTACGTATCAGCACGGCGCCCCACCCGGCTATCGTGTTCTTCGCTACCTGTCGAATAACGCCCATTAGAACAATCGTCTCGGTTCAGCTGTTGGTCCGGTTGGCCGAGCCGAACCTTCGCCAATCCTACCCGGCCGGGACCTTGTACAACGCGATGATAGAAAGACTCTTTCGAGGCCACAATCGAGAGAACACCTTTAGGTTGATCGCTTTCTCCACGTCGTGCCCGAACAGTCTGCCGATCCGGTAGCTCAGGGACGGTATCTTTGTCATATCGGATGAGGAACCCACCAACTCCAAGCCGCAGTGGCGCACGGCAAGATTGCTCAATGTCTCCCTGTCCCATCCCTGCAGATGCCCTTCATTGACCCACGGATCATGCGACCCCAAGCTCCGGAACCTCTCCAGATTGGGCACCGTGACGAGGACATATCTGCGTGCAACACGACGCATGTTCTTGAGGAGGCGTCTCGGATTCTCTACATGCTCCAGAACATGAGAGCTGCTTATGACGTCGACGTTGCCGGTAGGGAAGCTCTCGAGATAGTCCTCCGGGTCAATCAGCTCCGCGGAGCCGAAGCGCCGGGACAACTCGACACACGTTTCATCCACATCGACCCCGGAGACCTCGAATCCTGCATCCCTGGCCATCAACAGAAACTCGCCCCTGCCGCTGCCATAGTCCAGCAGCCGGAACCCGTGTGGGTCCTTCACCTCCTTCAATAGCAGTTGTAATGCACGCACTTTCCAGTAGTGCTCGTGATATGAGCGATTGTCTTCTTCTTTCGTGTCATAGGGAATGTGTTTGACCTTCATGGGCTGGGCCGTCCTCCGTTGCGGATTATACTCCCGAAGGGGCCCGGCACCATCGAAAAAGAGACTTGGCGCACTCTTTTCGCGTCTTCGGCATGCCTTGTCGGCCACGCGAGCCACGCCTGGCCGGGAATCGGTTTGACTTGCCGCTTGCGCCGGCGCTACTATCCGCTTTCCAATGCCGGCGGCCGGGTGTGCCGCACGGACCCTTCCGCGGAAGGACTGCGTCATGAAGGAGATCGGGATAGGACTGCTCGGGTTCGGGACGATCGGCGCGGGGGTCGTGGAGATTCTGCGGGACAGCGAGGCGCTGCTCGCCCGCCGGGTCGGACAGCGGCTGGTGTTGCGCGGTATTGCCGACTTGGACCTGGAGAGCGATCGCGGCGTGGCGGTCGACCGCGCACTGCTGACGACCGATCCCGAAAAGGTCATTGCGGACCCGGCCGTGCAGGTCGTGGTCGAACTGATCGGCGGCACGACGATCGCCAAGGATCTGATCTCGCAAGCGCTCGCGTTGGGCAAGCCGGTGGTGACGGCGAACAAGGCGCTGTTGGCCGAGCACGGCGCGGAACTGTGGGCGCTGGCCGAGCAGCACAACGCGGACATCTGTTTCGAGGCTGCCGTCTGCGGCGGGATCCCGCTCATCCGCTCGCTGCGCGAAGGGCTCGTTGCGAATCACGTCCGCGGCATCGTCGGCATTCTGAACGGGACCTGCAACTATATCCTGACCCGCATGGAGCGCGAACAGTTGGCTTTTGACGACGTGCTCAGCCAGGCGCAGGCGGCAGGCTATGCGGAGGCGGATCCCGCGCTGGATATCGACGGGATCGACACGGCCCACAAGGCGGTGCTGCTCGCCTCGTTGGCGCACGGGTTCCAGGTCCCGATGGCGGCGGTGCACGTGGAAGGCATCCGCGGCATGGACCCGAGCGACATTGCCTATGCGCACGGGCTCGGCTACCGCATCAAGCTTTTGGCCGTGATCCGGGAGGAAGCCGACGAAGTGGAAGTGCGCGTTCATCCCACGCTGATCGCGCTCGATCATATGCTCGCTTCGGTCGGGGATGTGTACAACGCGGTGATGGTCGACGGGGACCGGACCGGCTCGACCCTCTACTATGGGAAGGGGGCGGGCCGCTATCCGACGGCGAGCGCGGTGGTCGGCGATCTGGTGGACATCGCGCGGAACCTCGCGGCCGGCGCCCCGCGCCGCGTGCCCGTCGGCATCGCGCCGGCCGGCAACCGCCGCGTGCGCGAGATCGGCGAAGTCCTGACCCGTTACTACCTGCGCGTTTCTGTTCTGGACAAGCCGGGCGTGTTGGGCCGGATCGGCAGCATTCTCGGCGAGCATGGGGTGAGTATCGCTTCGGTCATGCAGAAGGAAGTGCGGGCCGGCGAGCAGGTGCCCGTCGTGCTGGTCACGCACCGCGCGCGCGAACGGGATTTCCGGGCCGCGATCGAACAGATCGACGCGATGGACATCGTCGGCAAACGGACCGTGGGCCTGCGCATCGAGGACCTGTAACCGACGGGCGTGCCTGCCATGAAATGCGCGATCGTTCTGTACGAGGGGGCAGCGGATTTCGCCCTGGAGAACCTGCAGGGGCGCACGCCGCTTGAGGCGGCGCGCTGTCCCAACGCCGCGCACCTCGCCGCGCTCGGCCAGACCGGTCTGCTCGCGCCGGTCGGGTCCGGTTTCGAGGCGCGTACCGAGGTGCGCATCGCCGCCTTCCTGGGCCTGCCGCCGAAGACCGCCACGGCGCTCGAGCGCGCACCGTTGGAGGCCGCCGGGTTGGGCGTCGATACTGCCGGTTACGACCTGGTCTGTCGCGCCAACTTCCTGACCGCCGACGGACCGAATCTCGTCGCGACCCGGCCCGGCCCGGCCCGGCCGGAGGAGATCGACGCGCTGCTGCAGGCGCTTCAGGCGAACTGGCCGGAGGCGGCCGTGAAATTCGTGCCGCTCGGCGACTGGTCGGTGCTCGTGCTCGTCAAGACGCTGCAGACCGTGCAACACAGGCCGGCGCAGGCCGAACCGCCCTTTCTTCTCGAGATCGGGTGCAGGCTCGATGAGTTCATGCCCGCGGACGAGGCCGGCGCACCGCTCAACGAAATCATGGCGAGATCCCGCGAAATCCTCGGCCGCCACGAAGTCAACGCCGTGCGCGTCGATCTCGGCGAAGACCCGGCCAATATGCTCTGGCTCTGGGGCGCGGGCCGGCCCCAGAGCCGGCTGACCGAACCCGTGCGTCTGCGCGGCTGCATCATCTCGCAGTCGCCGTTGGCCCGCGGCCTCGCGCAACTGTGCGGTATGCCCGCACTCGGCCTGCATGAGCCCTGGCGCGACGGGCCCGTCGCCTTCAAGGTCGCGGACGCCGTGGCCGCCGCGCGTGAGCACGACCTGCTGTTCGTCTATGCGCCGGCGCCGCGCGACCTTGCCGGCTACGGGTCGGCCGGCGAAAAGGTGCGCGCGCTCGAAGCGCTCGACCACCGCGTGCTCGGACCGTTCATCGAGGTGCTCGAGGCCGAGCGCCCGTTCAGGATCGCGCTCGCGTCCGACGGCGCGATCGCCACCGAAACGGGCCAACCGGCCGCGGGCGATTGCCCCGTTGCCATCGCCGGCGAAGCAGTCGAACCCGATACCACAACGAGATGGGACGAAAAAGCCGTGCTCGACGGTACGCTCGGAACCGTCTCGCCCGGCGACGTGTGGGCCCGACTCACCGGGCTGCGCGCCCCATGAAGGATGAAGGATGAAGGATGGTGGATGGTGAATAGTGGATGGTCTTGGGAGCGCCTTTGAGGATACTTCGTTCGATCGAGCAATGCCGGCCGTTCGATGTTGATTTCTCCGCGCACGGGCCCTATCCTATGCCACTTCACCGCGCGGACATGCCGCGCAAGACTGCAAGGGAAACTCAACGATATGGCTCTGGTCGTCCAGAAATACGGCGGCTCCTCGGTCGCCGACGCCGAATGCATCCGGCGCGTCGCCTCTCGTATTGCCGAGACCAGGCGCGCCGGCAACGGCGTCGTGTGTGTGGTCAGCGCCATGGGCAAGACCACCAACAACCTGATCGAACTGGCCTACCAGGTCACGCCGTCGCCCAGCGACAGGGAGATGGATATGCTGCTCTCGACCGGCGAGCAGATCTCCGTGTCGCTCGTCGCCATGGCCCTGCACGAGCTCGGTCTCGACGCCGCCTCCCTGACCGGGCCCCAGGCCGGAATCCTCACGGACCACGTACATACCAAGGCCAAAATTACGGGGATCGAGCCGGAACGCGTCCGCAAGTTCCTCGACGACGGACACGTTGTCGTCGTCGCCGGATTCCAGGGCTTAACCCCGACTAACGACATCGCCACACTCGGGCGCGGCGCCTCCGACCTGACCGCCGTCGCGCTCGCCGTCGCGCTCCAGGCCGATGTGTGCCAGATCTACACCGATGTCGAAGGCGTCTATACCGCCGATCCGCGGATCGTGCCCGAAGCCCGCAAACTCAAGGAAATCGCCTACGATGAAATGCTCGAGCTCGCCAGTCTCGGCGCCAAGGTGCTGCAGTCGCGCTCTGTCGAGTTCGCCAAAAAATACGGCGTTACCCTCGAAGTGCTGTCGAGCTTCAACAAAGTGCGAGGAACCATCGTGAAAGAAGAAGTCAAGAGCATGGAAGACATTGTCGTGCGTGGCGTGTCCATGGACAAGAACCAGGCCAAGGTCACACTCAAAGGCTTGCCCGATGAACCCGGCGCCGCCGCCGGTCTCTTTACACAACTCGCTCGCGCCAATATCAATATCGATATGATTATTCAGAATGTCGGCGAACACGGCGAGGCCGATATCTCCTTCACCGTCACTCGCGAAGACCTGCCCAAAACGCGCAGCATCATCCAGGACGTCGCTCAAAACGCCGGCGCCAAGGATACCAACTTCGAAGAGGATATCTGCAAAATCAGTATCGTCGGCGTCGGAATGCGCGGACATTCCGGCGTCGCATGCCGCATGTTCCAGGCGCTCGCCGATAACGCCATCAATATCGAAATGATCGCGACCTCCGAAATCAAGGTCTCCGCCGTCATCAAAGAAAGTGCCGGCGAGCTCGCCACCCAAGCCCTGCATAAAGCCTTCCAGCTCGAAAAAGAATAGCCGCGCCCGCACGCGCTTAACGGCCTTTTGCCCCTTGACACCACACCCCTCACGTGTCATATTTCCCCTGAGTCAATCGTTTGACCTTGGGGGGGGCCGGAACAGTGAAGGGGTTTGGGAACCGCGGATGAACGCGGATTCGCGCGGATGAAGAAGCCATTCGCGACGATCGGGCAAATCCTCGGTTTGGATCATATTTTCGAAGGAGCAAGCATGTCGGTGCGTGTAACGCTGAAGGATCTTGCGGCGCAGCTTGCGCTGGACAAGTCGAGTGTTTCGCTGGCGTTGCGGGACAGTCCGAAGATATCGGACGCGACGCGTGCGCGTGTGCGTGAGGCGGCGCGTCGCATGGGCTACAGGCCGAACTTGGCGGCGCGCCGGCTTCGGACGCAGCGTGCGCAGTATGTGGGGCTGGTATTTCCGGCCTCGTTCCACGCGTTGACGAGCTTGGTTGTGGTGCGGACGATCCGTTTTCTTGCGGAGCACGCGGCGCAGCGCGGGCTGCTGTTCAGCATTTTATCGTGCCGCGACCTGGCGGGCGCGGGCGGTGACGCATCGGCCTGCCCGTTGTTACCGCACGGCGTACTGCTTTGGGGCGACACGCCGGCGGGCACGGCCTCGGAGCTCGCCGCGTTCGGGCGGCCGGTGCTTGTGTTGGACCCGAACCACAGTTCTTACCGGGGCTACGAAGGGCTGACGGTTCGGGTTGCGAACAGCGCGGGTGCGGCGGCGCTTGTGGGGCATCTTGTAGAGCGCGGGGTGGAGCGGCTGCTCTTTGTTCGGGCGCTGCCGGAGCATCTGGGGCACGAAGAGCGCTGGCAAGGCGCGCGTGACGCGTGGTGTCGCGCGCGGTCCGAAGCGACGCTGACGTTTCGGCCTGCCGAGCAGTTGGCGGACGCGGAGCTCGTCTCGTTCAGCGCGACGCGGCACGGCGCGATCTTCTGTTCGAACGACTTCGCCGCGGTGCAGATCTGGCACCGTCTGGTGCGGCTCGGCGTGTCGGTGCCGGACCAGGTACGGCTCGTCGGGTTTGACGGCACGGAAGGCGCGCGCATGCTCGGGCTCACCACGGCGCTTTTCGATTCGGCGCGGCTCGCGCAGGTTGCGCTTGCGGCCTTGTGCGATTTGATGGAGGACCGCCCGGCGCAAACGACGCCGATCGCGGTCGAAATACAGCCGGGGGAGACAACATGAGCTTGCCGTCGTTGACGATCGGGATGGCGGGTGTTTCGTTTGCGCCGTTCTATCGGTTCGAGGAGTCGCAATACCGTGGGCGCGTTGCCGCGCTCGAGGCGTTCGCAAAGCAGCTCGGCTGCGCCGTGGCCGCGGCGCCGGCGACGTTCAGCGACGCCGAAGGCGCGGAGTGGGCCGCTCGGTTTTTGGCCGGGCGCGCGGCGGACCTGGTGGTTCTGGACGTCTGTACGTTTCCGGAGGGCAAAGCGGTCCAGACCTTTTTCGAGAAACTCAGCGCGCCGCTCGCGCTTTGGGCACGGCGAGAGGACGCGGAACAGGCGCCGATCGGGCACAACAGTTTCTGCGGCGCGAACTTCGCCGCGGGTTGTCTGGCGCGGCTGGGCAGGACCTGTCGCAAGCTCTACGGCAGCCCGGGTTCGGCCGGCTTCGCCTCGCCCTTCAAGGCGGCCTGCCGGTTACTGCGCGCGGCCGCGGCGGCACGCGGCGCGCGGATCGGGCTTGTCGGCGAAGGGATCGTGCCGAAATTCCACGACCTGGACGTCGCCATCGAACACAGGGCCGCGCTCGAAGCGCGTTGGCAAATCACCTTTGTTCCGATCCCTCTGGACACGTTGTTTCGCGAAGCGCGCGCGTTGGACGCCGCGCAGGTCGCGGCCGAAGCGGCACGCGAGCGGACCGCCTATCGTGCCGTGCATGTCGCCTCTGATGCGCTGCGCAAGCAGGCACGCCTGTTTCTGGCCCTGCAACACATCGCCGCCTCGCGGGAGCTTGCGGCACTGGCCATACGTTGTTGGCCGGAGTGCCAGTCGGACTTCGGGTTCTGGCCGTGTGGTGCGGTCGGGCACCTCAACGAAATCGGGGTGCCGACCGCCTGCGAAGGGGATCCGGGCGGCGCGCTCGACATGCTGCTCGCCTCGCATCTGTCGCGCAGGCCGGCCACGCTCGTGGACATTGTCGACTTCGAGGACAACCACGACGCGATGACCATCTGGCACTGCGGCCCGACTGCCCCGTCCTGGGCGGCCGGCGGGTCGGTCGATCTGATCCCGCACAATGTGGACGGCCGCGACGAACACGGTGGGCCCCGGCCCGGCCTGCCCTGCGTGCACGACATGGCGTTCGAGCCGGGCCCGATCACGCTGTTCCGAACACTCGGCGCGCTGGACGACGAATTCATGCTGCGCGGCCGGCTTGTCCCATCGAACGGCACGAAGATCAGCGGCTGTGCGGGACGGCTCCGCCAGTTGCACCGCTACGATCGAAGCATCTCGGCGGCCGCCGCACGCGACGAAGTGTTCGCGCGCGGGCTGCCCCACCATTTCACGGCTTTCTACGAGGCGGGGGAGGATGCACCGTGACCGCAATCCTGGCCGATACCGTGCTCGTTAAGACGCTGCTCGCGCAGATGGAGGCGGCCGGCACATGCGCGACGCTGCTCGGGATTGGGCCCGTCACGGACACCGTCGTTCGGGCCGCGTTCGAAGTGGCCGTCGAGGAGGGGTTCCCGCCCATGTTCATCGCTTCCCGCAACCAGGTCGACCTGCCCGAGCTCGGCGGCGGGTATCTGATGGGCGGCATGGATCAGGCCCGGTTCGTCGCGCTGATTCACGACGGCGCGGATAAGGCCGGGTATACGGGGCCGCTGTTCATCTGCCGTGATCACGGCGGGCCCTGGCAGCGCAACGCGGAACTGGACGGATGTTGCCCCGTCGACCAAGCGCTCCAGATCGCGCGGCGCAGCTTCGAGGCCGATCTTCTGGCCGGTTTCAACTACATTCACGTCGACCCCACGAAATGTCCGCTCCCGTGTACGCGCGAGGACCTCATACGCTGGACGGTGGAACTCGTCGCATTTTGCGAGAACGTGCGGCGCTCGCACGGCTTGCCGGCCGTCGACTACGAGATCGGTGCCGAGGACATCCGGGGCGGGCAGACGGACGAGAGCGAGTTTGAAGCGTTTATTGTGGGCGCACTCGAGCTGTTCCGGCAGCGCGAGCTCCCGACGCCAACCTGCGTTGTGGGGCAGACGGGCACGCTCACCCGACTGAATCGCAACGAAGGTGCGTTCGACCGCGCGAAGGCCCGGCGCCTGGCCGCGATCGCGCGAAAACACGGGCTGGGTTTCAAGGAACACAACAGCGACTATCTCGACGACGACTCCCTGCTGTTGCACCCGGACGTTGGCGTGGCCGGCGCGAACGTCGCGCCGGAGTTCGGATATGTGGAGACAAAGGCGCTGTTCTCGCTCGCAGAAGCCGAGTCGCGGGCGGCGGCCGCGGGCCGGTGCCTGCCTGCCGCGCCCTCGGAATTCCGGCGTTGTGTCGTAGAGGCCGTGCACGCCGCCGCGCCCTGGCAGAAGTGGCTGCCGAGCCTGCTCCGGCGTTTGCCCGGCGAGGACATGTTCCAGGATCTCAAGACGGCGACGCTGTTGGCCAAAGTCTGCGGGCATTACGTGCTGAACGATCCGGTCGTCGCGGCGGCCCGCGAGAGATTGTTCCGGAATGTCGCGCACCTGTGGGGCGTCAGCGCGCCGCTCGAGTTCGTGGTCGTCCGTGTCAAAGGCGCGATTCGCCGCTATGTTGCGCACTTCCGTCTGACTGGACTGAACGCGCTGATGCCCGAGTGTTAGCCCGGAATGGCGTTTTTGCAGCTACGCGAACGGAGAGGTTTTTCAATGTCCGGGAAGCAACGACCAAACGTGCTGTTGATCATGGCCGATCAGCTCACGCCCTATGCATTGGGCTGCTACGGGAACCGCGAAGTCAAGACCCCCGAAATCGACGGGTTGGCCGAACGCGGCGTGCGTTTCGAGAACGCCTACTGCAATTCGCCGCTGTGCACGCCGTCGCGCGCTTCGATGCTGACCGGCCGGTATGTCCAGCACCTGCGTTGCTGGGACAACGGCACGCCGTTTCCGACGGAGACTCCGACGATCATGCATTATCTCGGACGTGCCGGCTACAGCGCGATCGCGAGCGGCAAACTCCATTTCGTCGGGCCCGACCAACTGCACGGCTTCCACGAGCGGCTTACGCCCGACATCTATCCCGCGGGCATGTGGTGGACCTACGACTGGGACCGCGATATCCGGCGCGCGCCCATCAAGTCGCTCAAACACGGGCCCGTCGAAAGCAATTCGGAATTTGACTACGACGCGCTCGTGCAACTGCGCGCGACCCATCGACTCCGGCGCCTGTGCCGGCAACGGGACCCGTTCTTCCTGACCGTCTCCTACACGTCCCCGCATCCGCCGTTCACGGCGACCCGGCCCTACTGGGACTTGTACGAGGGCGTCGACATCGCCCTGCCGAAATGGCCTGCGCGGGAGATTGCGAACGAGCATCCGCTCTATCAATGGGTTCGTCGCTACCACCGGCTCGGGAAACCGCCGCGCGAGGAAGACGTCTACAGCGCACGGCGCGCCTACTACGCAAAGACCAGTTACGTGGACGAAATGGTCGGACAACTTCTGCGGATCCTCGACCAGACCGGCGTGCGGGACCGAACGATCGTGCTCTTCTTGAGCGATCACGGCGAAATGCTCGGCGAACACGGGCATTGGTGTAAGCGCGTCCCGTTCGAATGGTCCGCAAAAGTCCCCATCCTCCTGTCCTGGCCGGGCACGATCCCGGGCGGCAAAGCCGTGCAAGAAGTCGTTTCGCTCGTCGACATCCTGCCGTCCGTCCTCGAGCTCGTCCGCCTGGAGCCGCCCGTCCGGTCAGACGGGGCCAGCCTCGTGCCGCTGATGCGCGGCAGCGCCAAGGGCTGGCAGAACGAAGCGCTCAGCGAAAACTACACCGAAGGCGTCAAGGCCTCCTCCTGCATGCTGCGCAGGGACCGGTACAAGTACGTCGGCGTGGTTGGCCATGATCCCATTCTCTACGACCTCGAGGCCGATCCCGGCGAACACAACAACGTCAGCGGCACGCCCGACTATGCGGAAGTCGAACGCGACATGCGGCAACGGCTCGCCGCGCTGTGGGACGGCGGACGCATCGAGCGCGAGGTCCGCACGGGCAAGCGGGAAAGGTTTGTCATCAACGACGCGCTTCGCAACGGAAACCACGAGCCGTGGGACCACTTCCCACGCATCCGCGAACGCGCCTGGCTCTCGTCACGATGGCCGATCACCCCGCCGGAGAACAAGTGACAGACCACGAAAAGAGTGAGGAACCGCGAATGCACGCTAATGAACGCCAATGGATCTACAATTCGCGTGCATTAGCGTTCATTGGCGGTTGAGAATCCCTATCTTCGAAGGAGGCCCAATGCCGAACATCACCTTCGTCGGCGGCGGCAGCGCGCGGTTCGTGAGGCGGCTGCTGCTCGATATCTTCAGCTACGAAGAACTGACGGACGCCGCCATCACGTTGATGGATATCGATGCGGAACGACTCGGCCGTGCCGAGGCGATCGTCAAGAAGATCATCGGCGATCTCGCGCTGCCCGCGCAGGTGCGCACGACCATCGACCAACGCAGCGCGCTGGACGGCGCCGATTACGTGATCGTCACGATCATGGTCGGCGGGCTCGAATGCTACAAGTCCGACGTCGAGATCCCGGCCCGCTACGGGATCTACCAGACGGTCAGCGACACGATCGGGCCGGGCGGCGTGTTCCGGACCGTGCGCACCGCGCCGGTCCTCCGGCAGATCGCGGAGAACCTGCACGAGGTCTCGCCCCGTGCCTGGGTCTTGAACTACGCGAATCCGATGGCCATGAATGTCTGGACGCTGCTCGACTGCGGACACGACCGCTCGGTCGGGCTCTGCCACAGTATCCAGGGCGGCATCCGCAGCATCGCCCAATGGCTGGAGCTGCCCAACGACGAGGTCCGCTACACCGCCGGCGGCTTGAACCACGTCAACTACTACCTCACACTCGAACATGCCGGCCGTGACCTGTACCCGCGCCTGCGCGAGGCGGCCGACCGCGTCATCGCCAAGAAACCCGCGGAACGATTGCGGTTCACGCTGCTCGAGCATCTCGGGCACTTCCCGGCCGAAGGCCCTCAACATCAGGCCGAGTATTACCCTTGGCTCGCCAAAGACAAGGAGACGGCCGAGCAGTACGGCGCGGAGCCCGGCTACGGCTATCGCGTCGACTCCGAAAATTACTATGCCTATACCGAAGAGATCCAGGCGCAGGTCGCCGGCACGAAACCGGTCAACTACGACGGGCGCAGCCACGAGTACGGCGCGCATATCATTCACGCGCTCGAGTCCGGCACGCCCTGCAAATTCTATGGCAGCGTCCGGAACCGCGGCCTCATCGAAAATCTGCCCGCGCAAGCGGCCGTCGAAGTGCCCTGCATCGCCGACGCAAACGGCGTCGCGCCCTGCCGCGTCGGCCGTATCCCCCCGCAACTCGCCGCCGTCATGACGCCGCACACGCTCGTCCACGAACTCGCCGTCGGCGCCGCGCTCGAAAAGAACCGCCAACGCCTGTATCAGGCGGTTCAGGCCGACCCGCTGGCCGGCGCGATCCTCACGCTCCCGAAAATCCGGGAGATGGTCGACGAAATGTTTGCGGCCAATCGCGCGTTCGTCGATGACTGGAGCTAGACGCCGCCGGCAAGCAGCAGGAACTATCGGTTTGACTCCCGGCCCATCTTCGGCGAGTCTTTTCGACAAGGCTTGTTTCAATCTCCAACGTGTCCTCCGTCTCGTCCTCCGTGGCTTCCGCCAAAAAGGAAGCCGGAGGGCGAAGGGGATCGTCCATTCGCCAAGGAGCACCAGATGGCCATGACCTGCTACTTCAACGGTGAGTATTTGCCGAAAGACCAGATCCGCATCTCGCCCGACGATCGCGGGTTCCTGTTCGGCGACGGGATCTACGAGGTCGTCGCATCCTACAGGGGCAAGCTGTTCCGCATGCCCGATCACGTCGCCCGCATGAAGCGCGGCCTGACCGAAGCGCGGATCCGCTTCGACAACGTCGAGGGGTTCGAAGAGGTCTGTCGAAAACTGATCGAGACCAACGCGCTCGGCGCGAAAGACGCAACCGTCTACATCCAGGTCACGCGCGGCGTCGCGCCTCGCAAACACCGGTTCCCGCCGCCCGAGACCACGCCCACTGTCTACGCCTTTGCCGCCGAATTCCGTCGGAACGAAGAGCAACAGGAACAGGGGATAAAGGTCATACTCGTGCCCGACATCCGCTGGACGCGCTGCGATATCAAGTGCACGGCGTTGCTGCCCAATGTGCTGGAAAACCAGCGCGCGGTCGACGAAGGCGCGGCCGAAGCGCTGTTCGTGCGCGACGGTGCCGTCATGGAAGGAACACACGCGGGGTTCGCCGCCGTCAAGGACGGCGAGCTCGTGACCGCGCCCGAATCCAACTACATTCTCGGCAGCATCACCCGCGAGGTCACCCTCGAGCTGTGCGCACAACTCTCGATACCCGTGCGCGAGTTCCCCGTCATCGAGGAACACCTCAAGACCGTCGACGAACTCATGATCGTCGGGACCACAACCGAGATCACGCCCGTCGTCCACGTCAATGACTGGCATGTCCGCGACGGTGCGCCCGGCCCCGTCACGCGCAAACTCCAGCGCGCGTTCCGCGAGCTGGTGGACGCGCTGTAGCACGCCTGCTGCTGCCTCCCCTCTGACGGACCCGCCAATTCCGGACTGGCCAAGCGCACGCGCGGACGCTATACTGCCTCTCTACATCGACGCTGCGGGGTTCGCGACACGGCATGGGTATGAAGAGGTCCGTCATAACGTTTTGTCTGCTGCTCGTCGCAATCGGCATGCCGCCGACGCAAGGCGCCGACGCAACGCCGCCCGCCGCCGAACCACGGGAGAAGACGCCGGATACCGCCGACTTGATCCTGCGCGCCGAACATGCCTGCCAGATCAGCCTCGACGGAGGCAAGACCTACTCGCTGCCCGAAGGACGGCAGCTCAAGTGGCCCGGACTCAAGCCGGGCAAACATCGCCTGCGAATCACGGTGCCGGGAAAAAAGGCCCGCACAAGCGAGTTCGTCTTGAAGCCCGGCCGTACCCAGACGCTCGTGCTCAAGGCGCCGGCCGAACAGCACCACCCGGCCCCGCGTTCGCCCCGCCGACTGAACGAGGATTTCGCCTCAAATCGCGCCGGGTGGCCCGAAGGCGAGATGGCCGGCGGAAGAGCCACCATCATTCGCGACCACTACCTGCTCGAAGCCGACGGGAGCGGCCCGCTGCTCGCCACCAGACCCGTCAGCCTCCAGCCCGCCCAGGATTTCCGGATCGAAGTCACCGCCACAAAAGCCGGCGGCGTCGACGACCAGATCTACGGACTCGCCTGGGGCGCCAAGGACGCAACCGCTTGCCACTACTTCGGGGTCACAGGCGACGGACGCTATGTCGCCGGTAGCTTCGTCGACGGCGAAAATACGCCCGCTGTCCAGCTCTCCCGTTCCGGACTCGTCAACAAGGGGAACGGTACCAATATCCTCGGCGTCTGGAAACGAAACGAAAACGTGCACCTCATCGTGAACGGACGCAGAGTCGATACCGTTAAGTTCAAGCCGCTGCCCGGCAACGGCATCGGACCCGTCATCCTCTCCGGCGGCGCCGCACTGTCCGTCGAATTCGACAATATCAAGGTCACCCAGACGGCGCGCGCGCGCTAGCCCTCCCTCGCACGCAAACCACCGTATCCTCACCTTACCCGTCCGGTCCCGCTTTGGCTCTTGACACCGCCGCGCCGCACAGACTATATTTCGTTATATGGCGAAATGTCGAGGTCGCGATGCGGGAAGTCATGGAGCTGTTTCGGGCGATGGCCGATGAGAACCGGGTGCGGATCCTGTGCGCATTGCGCGGGCGCGAGCTGTGCGTGTGCCAGATGGTCGAGCTGCTCGGGCTTGCGCCCTCGACGGTCTCGAAGCACTTGTCGATTCTGCGGCACGCCCGGCTGATCGAGAGCCGCAAGGACGGGCGCTGGGTGCATTACCGTCTGACGCGGGGAAGGGACAGGCCGGCGGCGGCCGGCGCGCTGATGCGCGTCGCGTTCCGGGCGCTCTCGGAGAACCGGCGGATCGGAGAGGACGCCGGGCGCGTGTGCAGGATCGAGAAGATGGACATGGAGCGACTGTGTCGGCGAATTCTCAGGAAATAGGTGCGGTCGCGCGCTGGACGCGCGGCTGGCGAGGCCCCCTGGTGTATGGCGGTGTTGCGCTGGCGTGCTACCATCTGCCGGTCGGAAACGTGCGTTTCGAGAGCGCGGTGCTCGAAGCCTTGCATCTGGCGAAGTGGTACGCACGCGAACACGTGGTGCTCTGCCTGATCCCTGCGTTTTTCATTGCGGGCGCGATCGGGGTGTTTGTCCGGCAGGCGGCGGTCATACGGTATCTGGGCGCGCGAGCGAACAAGGGTTTGGCCTACGGCGTGGCGTCGGTTTCCGGCAGTGTATTGGCCGTCTGTTCCTGCACGGTGCTGCCGCTTTTTGCCGGCATCTATCGGATGGGTGCGGGGCTCGGGCCGGCCTGCGCGTTTCTGTATTCGGGGCCCGCCATCAACGTGCTGGCCGTCATTCTGACCGCGCGTGTGCTGGGATTGAGGTTGGGCATTGCCCGGGCCGTCGGCGCGGTACTGTTCAGCCTTCTTATCGGGCTCGCGATGCACGTGATCTTTCGACGCGAGGAACTCGCGCGGGCCGAAGCGCAGGCGGTACTTCCGGAATCGGAGGAGAAACGGCCGCTCTGGCAAAACGCCACGCATTTCGCGGTGCTCGTGTCGATTCTTGTATTCGCGAACTGGGCCGAGCCCGCGCATCCGGGCGGGCTCTGGCATGCGGTGCACGCGGTCAAGTGGCGCATTGTCGCGGGCGCCTCGCTGGCGCTGGCGCTGATCCTCGGCGGTTGGTTCCGGGTCAAATGGCGCGACGTCCTGTTGGGTGCCCTGCCGGCGGTTTGCCTGGCGTTCGTGTTTCCCGCCCGCCCGGTCCTGGCCTTTGTGGCCGGCGTCGTCGGGCTCTGCGTTGTCTTGGCTCGCAGCGGCGGTGAACCCGCCGACTGGCTCGCCGCGACCTGGGGCTTCGCGCGGCAGATCCTGCCGCTGCTGCTGATCGGCGTGCTGGTGGCCGGGCTGCTGCTGGGGCGGCCGGATCACGAAGGGCTCATCCCCTCGCGCTGGATTGCGCGGCTGGTCGGCGGCAATTCGCTGCGCGCGAACCTGTTCGCGTCCGTTGCGGGCGCGCTGATGTACTTCGCAACCCTCACCGAAGTGCCGATCCTCCAGGGCCTGATCGGCAACGGGATGGGGCAGGGCCCCGCACTCGCGCTGCTGCTGGCGGGCCCCGCGCTGAGCCTGCCGAACATCCTGGTCATTCGCAGCGTGATCGGCACGAAAAAGACGCTCGTTTTCGTCGCGTTGGTCGTTGTCATGGCCACCATCGCAGGGATGACTTTCGGTGCGATTACGGCCGAATGAGAGAGCAGAAGGGCGAGGCTCCTGCCGAGCCGCGTTGAGAACGCTATTCGCAAAGGAGGACACGAGATGGTCAAGATTCAAGTACTCGGCACGGGATGCGCGAAATGCCAGCAACTCGCGGCGAACGCGGAACAGGCGGCCAGGACACTCGGCGGCGAATATACGCTCGAGAAGGTCTCGGACATCACACAGATCACCTCGTTCGGTGTGATGCTCACGCCCGCGCTCGTCGTCAACGGCGAGGTAAAGGCGAGCGGCAACGTGCCCTCACCGGAGGAGATCGCCGCGATGCTGCGGTAGAACGGAAAAGGAGGCAACGATGAGCGAACAGAACGAACAAGTATGCGACGCTGGACCGACGCTCCTGTTTGCGTGTTCCGGCGCCGCCGATGTCGGTGCCGTCTCGGACCAGGCGGCGCGGCGGCTGAGCGCGGCAGGCGACGCGCAGATGTTCTGCCTTGCCGGGCTCGGCGGCAGGATCGAGCCGATCATCACGAAGACGAAGGCCGCATCCAGGATCGTCGCGCTCGACGGGTGTCAGCTGGCCTGCGCAAAGGCGTGCCTGGCCGAAGCGGGTTTCTCGGAGTGCAGCCACGTCTGCGTCACCCAGCTCGGGTTCGAGAAGGGCAACACACCGGTGAACGAAGCAGCGGTGCAGCAGGTGGTCGATAAGGTCCACGCGGTGCTGAACGCCTGAGCCGCAACCAACTCCGGACGGTGCCCGTTCCTGGTCACTGATCACGGCGGACTGCGAACCGGCCGCGCGCAAAGGCGCGCGGCCTACCACCACTCGAGCTCCTCTTCTTCGTGCTCCGCGAGCAGTTCCTCCAGATGCCGCTCCACAATGCGCTGCTTCTTCTGTTTGCGCCGCTCGATCAGCGTCTTGATCTCCCGCATCTCACGTTCCAGATGCCGTACTTCCAACTCGCGCTGCTTGAGCCGCAGCTCGAAGACCTCGCCCAGCATCTCGCGAAGCCGGCTCTTCAGGACCGCATGCTGCTGCTCGCTCTGCGCAGCGCGGATCTTGTCGACGAGCGCCTCGCATTGGTGCTCGAGTCGATCGGCAGCGACCAACGAGTCCGCGAGGTCCGGCGCGAGCTCGCGAATCTCGCGAAATTCGCGGATGAAACCCGAAAGCTCGGCCAGCTCCGCGTGGTAATCCTCCGGATCTTTCGCTTTCAGCTCCTTGAGTTCCGCGAGCCTGTAAGGCTGATGCTTGGACACGAAGGCCAGGACCTCTGCCTCCGGCAGCGGCCGGCGCAGCTCCGCATGTTCGCCTTCCCGCTCTTCGGCTTCGTCACGCTCACGCTCTTCGAGCCTGTCGCGCTCGCGCTCTTCCGCGCGCGCGCGATGCTCCGCACGGTCCCGCTCTCGTTCTTCCGCGTGCTCGCGGTCCCGGCGGCGCTCTCTGGCCGCCTCACGGCGCCGTTCACGTCGCTCGCCGAGATCCTGGTGTTCGGCATCGTCGTCCGCCTGCGTCCGGGTGCACAGCGCGAACGCCGCGAACACCGCACACACGAGTCCCGTTGTGAGCCAACGCTTCATGCGAATCTCCTTTCTTGCGTCTCTCGAATACTCTGTTCTCGTGTCCCGTCGTCGTGCTTCTTCGCCGGGGCGCGCGGGGCCAGGGCCTGCCGCAGACGCGCCGTTCTGCGCCGGACCAGGCGCAGGCGCTGCGTCGCGCTCGCCGTTACGCGGTTCGGCGGCGTGGACACCCCGAATGTCGCTGCCTGCGCGGTCGCGCGCTTGGCGACGCGCGAAACCGGCCCGAGTCGCGTGCGTACCAAGGCAAGCCGAGCCGCGATTTCGCGGCCGCTCGGCGCGCACCGCGGCATCGGCGCAGCACGGCCGCCGGACCGCAGAAAGACCGCCACGCCGATGGCGAGCAGAAGCCCGGCAGCCGCCGCAACGGGGAGCAAGAACCGAAGGCGCCGCCGTCGGGTCGCCGCCGACAACGCGGGAGCGACCAGGTCTCGGGTCGGACGCGTGTCCGATAGACAGGCCACCAACGCCTGCTGGCGCCTCAGTTCCGACAGCTCGGCTCGCAGATCGGCCCGCGCTTCGAGCAGCGTCTCGAAGTAACGGCGTTCCGCCGCGGAAAGCTCGCCGCTCTCGTACAGCAACAACCGATCTCTCTCCGATAGACTCATGTCCGCTCCCGCCCCAGCAGGTCGCGCAACCGCCGCGTCGCGTTGTGCATCCTGCCCAGCGCCGTGTTCAAGGGACAGCCCTGAACCCTTGCGATCTCCTTGAACGGCAGCTCCTGGTGCACACGCAAAAGAACGACCTCCCGCTCCAGTGCCGGCAAACGCCCGATTGCATGCTCCAACCGCGCCATCTCTTCCTCCCTCGCCAGTTGCTCGGACGGGCCGCGAGCCGACCCTGCGCGCTCGACCGGGTCGCAAGCGATGCGCTCAACCGTCCCGTCGCGTGCACGCCGCCTGCGCAACGCGCGAAGACCTTCACGGTGCGCTATCCGGTACAGCCAACTCTTGAAGTGGCCGCGCTCCCGATAGCCCCGCAGCTTGCGGACCACGATCAAGAACGTCTCCTGCGCCGCATCCTCCGCCTCGTGCCGATCCCCCAGCAGACGGTGTAAAAAACCAAAGACCGCCCGTTCGTGTCGGCGCAACAGCGTCGCCAGCGCTGCGTCCGCGCCCGCCCGCCAGCGCCGGATCAACTCTGCATCGCGCTCCATGCAAACTCCAATACCCTATAAGCGCTCAAGACCACGCTTTATTGCCGAAAATCTCGCCGCCAACATCTTTTCCCGCATGAACACCGCGATCAAGTCCTTTTCCGGCAGCGCGCCCACCCGATCTGTCAGTTCCGTCCGATCCGACAGTTCCCTCCCTTTTCCCCTTGACCCCGCACCCCTAGTGGCGCTATAGTAGCACCATTGGCGAGGGAGGGCGCGATGAAAGAGCAGGCGGGAGCTGGGCCGAATCACGTGGTGTTCATCGAGGCGGAAAGTTTTGAGGCATTGGGCGGCTGGGTGGTAGACCAGCAGTATATGGATCGGATGGGTTCGCCGTTTCTATTGGCGCACGGGCTTGGCGAGCCGGTAGCGGACGCGACGACGCGGGTCTGCTTCCCGGCGTCAGGTCGCTATCATGTGTGGGTTCGGACCCGCGACTGGGTAGCGCCGTGGGGTGCGCCGGGCAGTCCCGGCCGTTTCGAGCTATGGGTCGACGGCAGCCCGCTTGAGACGGTTTTCGGCACGGCGGGCGTCGACTGGCACTGGCAGGATGGGGGAGTGGTCGACCTTTCGAATCCTTCGGTGACGTTGGCGTTGCACGATCTGACGGGATTCGAGGGGCGCTGTGACGCGATCGCATTTTGCTCCGACCTCGGGTTCAAGCCCCCGAACGACGGCGCGGGCCTGGCGGCCTTTCGCCGCAAGATGCTCGGGCTGGCCGACATGCCCACGGAAGGCGGACAGTACGATCTCGTTGTGGCCGGCGCAGGGATCGCCGGGCTGTGCGCGGCGCTTTCGGCGGCGCGTCGCGGGCTGCGCGTCGTCTTGATTCACGACCGGCCGGTGCTCGGCGGCAACAACAGTTCGGAGGTGCGCGTCTGGATCGGCGGGGACACCTCAGCCGCGCCATATCCCCGCATCGGCGACGTGATGCGCGAGCTGGACCCCGCGGTAAAGGGCGGCCGCCCGCACACGGCGGAGAGCTACGGGGACGCGAAGAAGCTGGAACTGGTGTCTGCAGAGCCGAACATCGCGCTTATGCTGAGCCATCGAGTCGTAAAGACCCAATCCGATGGCGGCCGGCTCGCGGCTGTCGTCGCGCAGGACATCCTCTCGGGGCGCCGCACACGGGTGGCCGCCGACCTCTTCGCCGATTGCACGGGTGATGCGACGCTCGGCTTTTTCGCGGGAGCCGACTGGCAGATGACGGTACCGGGTCGGCTCGGGCGCAGCAATCTGTGGCGGGTCACGGAAACGGCCGCACACGTGGCCTTCCCACGCTGCCCGTGGGCGATCGACCTGAGCGAGAAACCGTTCCCGGGCCGCGAGGAGGATCCCGAGCACCCCGGACGAGGCGGCCTGAACGCGCTCGGGCGCTGGTTCTGGGAGAGCGGGTTCGAGCACGATCCGTTCGAGAAAGGCGAGTACATACGGGACGCCAACTTCCGGGCCATGTACGGCGCCTGGGATTGTTTGAAAAACGTGCTGGGCAAATACCCGAAGCACAAGCTCGAATGGGCGGCCTACGTCTCGGGCATGCGCGAATCGCGGCGCCTGCTCGGCGACGTGCTGCTCACCCGCGAAGACGTAGTCGAGGGCAAAGCCTGTCCGGACGCATGCGTGCCGACCGCCTGGAGCCTGGACCTGCACTATCCCAACGAGCTGTTTATGAAGGGTTTTGAGGGCGACGCGTTCATTTCCAGAGCGGAATTCGAGAAATACCCGCGTCCCTACTGGGTACCGTACCGCTGCCTGTATTCGCGGAACATTCCCAACCTGTTCATGGCCGGCCGTAATATCAGTGTCACGCACGAGGCGCTCGGCACCGTACGCGTGCAGGGCACGACCGGCATGATGGGCGAGATCGTCGGGATGGCGGCCGCCGTGTGCGCCGCGCACAATACCGAGCCGCGCGGTGTGTACGAACGGCACCTGGACGCGCTCAAGGAACTCATGCGTCAGGGTGCGGGCAAGAACCAGCCGGTCGCCGCCGCCGAAGTCGGAAGTCGGAAATCGGAAATCGGAAGTTGAGAAGCGTCGAGTCCCGATGAAGCAGCGCCCAAAGAACCGGCCCTCGACCGCCAGGCCGCCCGCGCAGCCGAACCAGAGCCTCGCCGGCGGGCTCGACTGTCTGCTGCACCTTGTCTCCGCCGCACGGCCCGTGGGCAGTCGGGAAACCGCCCGCGCGCTCGGCATGGATCCCACCCGCACCAACCGTCTGCTCGGTACACTCGCGCATCTCGGGCTCGCGCAACGCACACCGCAACGCAAATACGTTGTCGGGCCCGGCGTTCACACGCTGGCCGCCATGAGCCTGCGCGGCTCCCAGCTCCTGAACCGCGCCCTGCCCGTCATCCGCCGGCTCATTCGCGACACGCGACTCACCGTCGCGCTCGGCGTGCTTTGGCGCCGACATGTCTGTTACCTCTATCACGGCGGACCCGACCGGCCCGTGGAGGCGGCCATCGCAGGACATCACTTGTATCCCGCCCAGGAATCGATCATCGGCAAGATCCTGCTCGCCCACCGAGACAAGGCCGACACGCAGACCGTCTTCAGACAGACGGCACCCACACCGAAGCCGGCCCGCGATCTGCGCGCGTTCCTCAAAGACCTCGAGCATACACGGAAACGCGGCTACGCGCTCAGCTCAACTTCAATCGCCGTCGCCGTCGGCGACCCGCCCGTCGCCGGCCTCGCACTCGCCGGATTCCGGCGCGCCACACCCAAACGAATCGCCGCGCTGGCCGATCTCCTGCGTCGCCAGGCCGCGACCATCGCCTGACCCCCAAAGAAACTCCCAAAAAACAACATACTTGAAATGCAGGCGCAACGTGCCTGCAATGCAGGCATCAAAAGCAGGCAGTACACAATACGTGGGGTGTCCTGCAAGCTGGACCAGGCACTCCGGAACCGGGCGAGACGGGCGGGCTGCAGCCTGGACACCGCACTGCTCGAACTCTGTGGATTGCAGCCTTGGTGCTGCAGCACGACCTGCTGCTTTATTCCCGCGACAGCCACTTCGACGCCGTGCCCCAGCTTCCCCGCCTCGCGTGACGTGAGGGCCACGGCGCCTGAAAAAGGGCTGGACAACGCCTGCGACAACGCTTACGACAACGTTCCCAAAGGAGGACAAAATGAAACCAACGCTTGTTGTCCTGGCCGCCGGGATCGGCAATCGCTACGGCGGCTTGAAGCAGATCGACCCCGTCGGGCCGTCGGGCGAGATCATCATCGACTACTCGATCTACGACGCGATCCGCGCGGGGTTCGGCAGAGTCGTATTCGTGATCCGGCCGGAGATCGAGGACGATTTCAGATCGACCATCGCCAACCATTTTGAGGGCAGGATCGAGACCGCGTACGCCTACCAGGAGCTCTCGGCTGTGCCCGCGGGCTTCAGTGTGCCGGCGGAACGCAAGAAGCCGTGGGGCACCGGCCACGCGATTCTTACGGCAAAGGACGTCGTCGCGCAACCGTTTGCCGTGATCAATGCGGACGACTTCTACGGCGCGTCCTCGTACCAGGTGCTTGCGCAATACCTGGCCAAGCTCGACACAACCAGCGCGGCCTACTGCCTGGTCGGGTTCATCCTGCGCAACACGCTCTCGGACCATGGCGACGTCGCGCGCGGCGTTTGCGACGTGAACCCGGACGGCACGCTCAAGACCGTCGTCGAACGGACCAAAATCGAGAAGCAGGGCGACGGCGCTCGATACGCAACCGAAGACGGCGGCTGGGTCGCGCTTCGCGGCGACGAGCGCGTCTCCATGAACATGTGGGGCTTCACGCCATCCCTGTTCGAGCCTCTTGAACAGTTGTTTCGGGAATTCCTGGAGCAGCGCGGCGCCGATCTCAAGGCGGAGTACTTCATTCCCACCGTGGTCGACAGGCTCATCCGGGATGGCTCGGCGACGGCCACGGTACTCGAGTCCGACGAGCGCTGGTTCGGTGTGACCTATCCCCAGGACAAGCCCGTCGTAGTCGAGAACGTGCGGCGGCTTATCGGCCAAGGCGTCTATCCCGAGAGCCTCTGGGGCTGAGGCAGCACTCCGGGACCGGGTCAGTACCGCAGGAATGCCCGCGGTACTGCCCGCGCGCTACCGCCGCCGTCTCAACAACATGACGCACAGCATTGCCGGCAGCAGGAAGAAAGTCGTGATGATCATGGCGTGCCCGTAGCCCGACGCGTAGCCGGCCGGCCGCGTCCGGTACAGCCATGCGGCAATCGCGGCGTACAGGCCGGGCGCAACGGAACCGACGGCCCAGGCGGCGCCCATCGAACAGGCGCTCAGGAACCCGCTGAACCGCGGCATGATGTCCTGCGCTTCGCCGACCAGCAGCGGGTTGACCGCGCCCGCCAGGCCCGTGCCCAGCCCGAGCAACACCAGGTTCAGCCACAGATGACCCGGGCCCAGCACGTGTGGCGAGAGAAGAAACGCGAGCAGTGCCACCAGCGACAAGGCCATCGATAGAATACACACGCGCGAACGCGCGAAGCGGGTCGACAGCCAGCCGCTCAAAAGCATTCCGCCGGAGGAACACAACACGACCAGAAACAGCGCCCCGCCTTCCACCGTCCACATCGGATAGCCGCGCTCCCTGCAGATGAACGGGATCGCGAAGACCAGGCTGAACTCCGTGAACACACGGAATACCACGGCGAAGTAGACCGCGGTCAGCGGCCGCCAGCGTTCGCGCAGAAACGTGCGCAAATCCGTGCCCGATACCGCCTGCTCGTAGCCGTGCCCGCCCGGCAGCACCCGCGCCAATACCGGGCACAGCAGCAAGGCCGGCACACAGAGCAGGAATGTCCAACGCTCCCCGGTCAGCCGCAGCACCGTCGAAAAGCCCCATGGACTCAGCGCGAACCCGAGACTGCCGCCCACGATGAAGAACGAGATCGACAGCTGCTTGTGCCGTGTCCACACGCGCCGCGCCAACGCGGCGGCACAAGGATGAAAGAACGCGATCCCTGCCTTGCCGACCACCGAACAGATGCCGATGGCCAGCATGCTGAACCCGAACAACGTGAAACTCGGGCATAGCAAACCCGCAAGCAACAGGCCCGCCACAATGATCCATTTCTGGCCCAGCTTGTCGCCCAGGAATCCGGCCAACGGCTGAAGCGCGTTGCCCACAATCCCGCTGATCGCCACGATCAGGCCCAACATCCGAACCTGCTCCGGCGTGCATTCCCGCAGCGCGCCGTAGGTCGGCACGTAGTTCGCGTAAAAATCCGCCACTGCGTGCGCCAACGCCAGCCAGACAAACGTGTACATCCCGCCGCCCATAGCTCGTCCCCTCGGTCCTTCAGCATGGCGGCGTGGGCGCCATGCTGTCAACCGGCAATGGGAAGGTGTTGGGTGCCAGGTGGTAGGTGGTCGGATCTGCGAGCGGGTCTCCATCGTACTCATCTCTCGTACTCCCCAATCGTTCCGGATCGATAGGAGAGTACGATGGAAGAGTACGAGAGGGGAGTGACACCCCATCCAGCTCGTCGTCCGTACTCCTCGCCCGTGCTCCTCGCCCGATCCAAATCCCCTGTTGCCCGACGGCGTCCCGACGCGGTATCTTCTTCTTGCTCACGAACCGGACAGACACCCATGGACGAGCCCACGCCACAGCAACAGGACGCAGCCGCGGAACCCGCCGTAAGCGTGCGGCAGGTCACCAAGATCTTTCGCGATTTCTGGCATCGCCCCAAGGTACGGGCCGTGAACGGGATCGATCTCGAAATCCCGTACGGCGAAGTATTCGGATTGCTCGGCCCCAACGGCTCCGGCAAGACCACGACCCTGAAACTCCTGCTCGGGCTGCTCTACCCGAGCGCGGGCCGTATCCGCATACTCGGCCGCGCAGCGTCGCACGTACGCACCAAGGCCCGGATCGGGTACCTGCCGGAGGAGTCCTATCTGTACCGCTATTTGACCTGCGAAGAGACGCTCGAGTTCTATGGCAAACTGTTCGCGCTCGGCCGGGCCACGCGCAGGGACAGGATCGACCAGCTCCTGGAAATGATCGGGCTGCGCCACGCGCGGCACCGGCTCGTCGGCGAGTTCTCCAAAGGCATGCTGCGCCGGATCGGCCTCGCGCAGGCGCTGATCAACGATCCGGATCTCGTGCTGCTCGACGAACCGACGGCCGGGCTCGACCCGATCGGATGCCGCCAGATCAAAGACCTGATCCGAACGTTGGCCGGCCGCGGCAAGACCGTCGTGATTTGCTCGCATCTGCTCGCCGACATCGAAGACATTTGTGACCGCATCGCGATCCTGTTCAACGGCCGGATCCGGGCGGAAGGCCGAGTCGACGACTTGCTCCAGGCCAAAGACAGGTGCAAGCTCGGCCTGCCGCAGCTCTCGGGCGAGATGCTCAGCCGCGTGCTGGCGGCCGTAAGACGGGAGCTTGGCGAGGACGCGACGGTCGAATACCCGCGCCGCGACCTCGAACAGTTCTTCCTCGAGGTCGTGCGCGACGCGCAGAAGACCGATACGGAGCACTCCGGCGTCCGGCAGACCGAAACACTGCCCGCTTACCTGGCCGATCCCGACGGCGTCAAGGAAGACGTGCTTGCGAAACTGACGGTGCCCCGCGCAACGCACCGGCCGGCGGGCCGGGCGGAGGCGGACGCAAAGGACGGGCCCGAATAACCCGCGCGGCGAACAGCTCATGCAACAAGTCTTTGCCATAGCGCGCCAGGCGATCCGCGGCGCGATCCGTTCGCGGGTGTTCGTCTCGATTCTCGCGCTCCTGTTTCTCGTCCTGATCGGGCTGCCGCTGATCATCAAGGGCGACGGCACGGCGGCCGGGCACGCGCGCATCCTGCTGCGGTACTCGTTGGGGCTGGCGACGCTCCTGCTGGCCGTGGCCACCGTGTGGAGCGCCTGTGCCGCGATCTCGCGCGAGATCGAGGAGCGTCGGCTCCTGCTCGTTGTGTGCAAGCCGGTCGCTCGGTTTCGGATCTGGCTCGGGAAATGGGTTGGCATCGTTACCGTGGCCGCGGTTCTCACGGCGATCGCCGGTCTGCTCGCGTACGGCCAACTGCTGTGGGCCATGCGGAGCACCCGCTTGACCGAGCCGGAGCGGGCGACGCTGCGGCGCGATGTGCTGGTCGCCATGCAGATTGTGCGGCCCGCCCCGCGCGCCCCGCAGAAGACCGTCGTTGTCGCGCCCGGCCAGATGGGGCGCTGGGTCTTCCAGATTCCCGGCGCGGCCGGCCGTGAGCGGCGGGTCGCGCTTCGATTCCGGCTCGCATCCTCCACGCAGCGCCAGAACGCCGCCTTGCGCGGGACCTGGCTGATCGGCGCGCCCGCCGCGGCCGCGCGGCATCGGTATGCCGAGCCCGTCGTGCCCGGCGTCCACCAGATCAAGATCCCGCACAATGCCATCCCGCCGGACGGCGCGCTCGCCGTCGAGTACGCCAATCTCGACGACAGTGCCACGGCCGTGTTCGCCGCCGCCGACGGCGTCGAGCTGCTGGTCGAGCACGGCGGGTTCCTCATGAACTACGTGCGCGCGCTTTGCATGATGTTCCTGCAGCTCGCACTGCTTGCCGCGTTCGGGTTGCTTGCCGGCAGCCTGCTCTCGCTGCCGGTTGCCGCGTTCGTGTCGTTCGTCGCCATGGCGCTGCTCGCCGCGCAAGGGTATGTCCGCACCGTCGCGGCACGAGGCCTGCACGCAATGGGTATGCCCGGCGAGGCCGGACCCCGGCTGCTCGACTACTTCGTGGCCGGTGTCTTCAACGTTCTCAACCTGTTCGTCCAACCGCTCGCGGAGTTCCGGCCGCTCGAAGCCGTTGCGGAGGGCCGGCTCGTCTCCTGGGGGTTGCTCGGACAGGCCGCGCTCGTCCTCATCCTGCTCTACGCGGGCATACTCGCGCTGCTCAGCGCATGGCTGTTCGGCCGCCGTGAAATCGGACTCGCCGCATGAGACCCGGCCAGAAGACAGCGCCGGCCAAGAAAGACTGGACTGACCACGCAGGCACAGAGGCACGGAATGGCTCGCGCGAATCTCTACGCGCTCTGCCCGGGCTCCGCACGCCAGGTGTAGCGCCGATCCGGGCCTTCCGTGAGCCGCCCGAACGAACAGGTCGGATCGTGGTTCAGGAACAGCAGCCAGTTCTCCGCCACGGCCCGCGCCATGTATTGCCGTTTCAGGTCCACAACGCGCATCGGGTCCAGGTCGTAGCTCATCACCCAGGCGGGACGCACATGCCAGGCCGTGGGGATCAGCTCGGACGGACAGAACAGACGCGCACCGCCCGACTCCAGCATCACGCACTGGTGCCCGGCCGAATGCGCGCCCGTCAGGATCGTGCGCACCGACGGCGTTACGGCCGTATCCCCGTCGACCAGCTCCAGCAGACCCGCCTGCTCGAGCGGGTCGTAATCGTCGTGCATATACGAGCCGCGCGTGAGCGGATGCGCGGCGTGCGCCGCTTCCCATTCCCGCGCCTGGACAATATGCCGCGCGCACGGAAAGCTCGGAACCAGCGTACCGTGCGCGTCGCGGGCCGTGCACCAACCGCAATGGTCAAGATGCAGATGGGTCAGGATCACCGTGTCGATCTCGTCCGGTCCCACGCCCGCGGTCGCCAGGCTCTGCCGTAAATCCGTGGCGCCGGTCAGCCCGTAGATTGCACGCTCTTTCTGGTTCAACTTCGAGCCGACCCCCGCGTCCACCAGGATCGTGCGGCCCTCGCCGCGAAGCAGCAGGCAGTTCAGCCCGAACCGGACCCGGTTCCGCTCGTCCGGCGGGGCCTTCTTCGCCCACAGCTCACGCCGCACAATCCCGAACATCGTCCCGCCGTCCAGCCAGAACGGCGTGTCTCGCAGCCATGTCCCTTCATACGCGCCCAGTCTCAAGCCGCCGCCTCCCTCAATAGCCGTGTCGTCAACCTCGTCGGAAATCTTCTCCCGCCGTCGCTCTTCGAGCTGTGGCGGGACCGGCGTACGCTTCACTGCCACCAGTTTCAATTGCCGAGTCGCCTGTTTCAAGTGTCAAGTTTCGAGCCTGCACGCGCCGGGGCAAGAGATATTCAACCACGAAAGCCACGAAGATTCTTGCGAAGAACAAAGAAGCGGTTCATTTCCGGACGCGTATCGCGATTCGAGACTTCTCTGCCGCGTGCGAACGTGCAAGAATCTATGGAGAAACCTGAATCGCGGGGAGGAACGGTCATGTGACGGTCTCGCTCAAGGCGATTCTGGATGTGTTCGACCTGATGCTGGTCACCTATCCGCACCGCACGGGCACAGATACAGCCCGGGCCCGGGCTCCGTCGCGAGAATAGCATTGAAATCTTCTAAGGTAGCCGTTCCCGGCGGGCATCTACCTGTGAAAAGCGCGGAATCGCAGGATTTCTGCCGGTTAGATCCAAGCCGCATGGCCCTAAAGATCTCTCCATCTCGCGGGTTTTTGCGCGTTTGTCGGGCCAAAAGGAGCCTTGGAGACTGTTTGTTCAGGGGAGGAAACAATGAGAACCGAAGTCCGCACAATGATTGTTCTCACGCTGGTCGCACTGGTCGCTTGGACGGGCAGCGCGGCGCCCAGGAAGAAGAAACAGAAGAAACCGGTGGCGCCATTCAAACGCTCTGCCTCGGACTGGAAACACTTCCATTCATTCGTGGTCGAGCAGCCGCCCTGGGTCAAAGAGCGCTGGGACCGGCTCTCGCCGAAGCAACGCGCGATGATCGAGGACGGCATGCTCGACGTCACGCTCTACGACGGCTGGGAAGGCAACGCGCTGGACCCGACGGGCAAGCGCGACTCGACCAAGGCGCTGAACCATGCCGTGATGGCCGCGCGCGATTACGATCTGGTCGCCTACTTCCCCGGCGGCACCTATTTGATCTCCGACATGCTGAACTGCGTACAGAGAGCGTATGTGCGGTACGCGAAGCGCAAGCAGAAGACGATCACACAGGGCTCCCGCCGGCACACCTGCAAGCTCTACGGGGACCGCAACAAACGAGCCGTGATTCGGCTCAAGGACGGCGCGGCGCGTTTTGGCGACCCGGCCAAGCCCGAATGCGTGGTCGCGATGTGGAAGCAGCGCATGCCGGACAACAAGACCGACTACCGAAACGGCCATCCCGCCGCACACTACTACGGGACGATCGACGGGATCACGATCGACTGCGGCCGGAACCCCGGCGCAATCGGCCTGTTCCACAAGGGCGCGCAGGGCGGCATGGTCACCGGCGTCAAGGTGGTCGCCACGCACGCCTATGCCGGGCTCGAAGGCGGGACCTGGGCGTGCGGCGGGGTCTATGACCTGACCGTTCAGGGCGGACGCTACGGTGTCCTGATCCACGGGAACCCGGCCTGCTACGTCGGGCTCACACTGCTCGATCAGACGGAAGCCGCGCTCAAGTTCGCCGGCGGCGCCGGGGCCGTCACGGTCTGCGGCTTCAAGATCCGCCAGGAATCCGGCCCCATCATCACGCTGCCCGGCGAGGGCGTGTTCCATGGCAGCGTGCACGGGAACCTGATCCTGATGGACGGCTCGATCGAGCTGGCCGGCGGTGGCACGGCGATCGACAACGCGGTCGGCAAGAACCTCTACCTCGAAAACGTGTATGTGCGCGGTGCCGGCGCGGTCGCGAAGAGCGCCGCCGATGCGCCCGTTGCCGGCGTGAACGGCGGCTGGACCCATATCGAACGCTATGCCTACTGCAACCGGACCGCGAAGCCCAAAGACGGCGGCTATGGCAAACGCCTCGCGCCGAGCGACAGCCTGATCGACGGGCGCGTGACCAAGAAGGTGCCACCGAAGTTTGGCAAGGCGGCCGCGCCGCCCGCCGACCTGTTGGCGCGCCATCTCTGGGGCAAGATCCCGCAGTACGGCGACGGCGACCCCGAGATCAAGAACGCGGTGCGCGAGCTCGGGCTGGACAATACCGGCAAGACCAGCGTGCGCGCCGCGCTGCAGGCCGCGATCGACAAGTACGAGAAGATCCTGCTGCCCAAGGGCCAGTACCTGCTGGACGGCACGATCACGTTGCGGGCGCACACGAAACTGTTCGGCGTCTCGCCGAACAACGTGGTGTTCTCGACCGACCCGAACTGGAAGCCGGCCAGTGAGACGCCGGTCATCACGACGGACAACGCGCCGGACGGCACGGCAATGCTCGGCAACGTGATCCTCAAGTACAAGACGAACCCGCCCGGGACCTACCGCTTCAACGCGCTGACCTGGCGCGTGGGACGCCGGTCGGTGATCCGGCAGGTCGTCTGCAAGTCCGCCGATTGGATGGATACCTCCAACCCCAAAACTGTGGGCTGCCCGGTCAGCACCTACCGGATCCGCGACGGCGGCGGCGGACGCTGGTACTCGAGCATCCACGAACACCAGAGCGAGACAAAGCACGCGGACTATCACATCCTGACGATCGAGGGCACGACGCAGCCGGTCACGTTCTACAACTACGGCGGCATCCACTCACGCGGAACGGGCGACCAGACCCTGATCCGCAACGCGCGGAACGTGCGGTTCATCGGCTACAATCTCGAACCGCCCGGCCGCAACAACGTGTATCACGCGATCAACTCGCGGAACCTCGGGTTCTACGGGTTCGGCAACACGACCGTGCCGCACGAAGGCCTCGCACTCGTGCGTCTGACCGATTGTGAGAACGTGCGCTGCGCCATGTTCTCGCAAGGCAAACATCTGCGCGCGGACAACGACGACGCCTATCAGGTGCTCGAAGTGCGCAACGGCCAACAGCGCGGGATCACCGGCGACCGGATCCTGTGCCTCTACGAGCGCGGCGAGTTCCGATTTCCGGTGGACTGAGACGCATGCTGCCCTGCTGTCAGTATGTTGAGGAAAGGAAATCCCAATGAGAAACGGCATCCGTGCAATGATCATCGTCACCCTGGCCGCGCTCCTCACGCATTCGACCACCGCCGAGCCAGGCTGGAGGAGAGAGATGCCGGCAGAGTGGTTCAAGCGCTCGGCGGCGGACTGGAAGCACTTCAAGACGTTCGTGACCGAGAAACCGCCCTGGATCGAGGAGCGCTGGGACCGGCTCTCGCCGAAACAGCGTGAGATGATCGAGGTCGGCATACTGGATGTCACGGTCTATGACGGCTGGGCAGGCAACGCGGTCGACCCGACGGGCAAGCGCGACTCGACCAAGGCGCTGAATCATGCTGTGATGGTCGGGCGCGACTACGACCTGGTCGCCTACTTCCCGGGCGGCACCTATTTGCTCTCCGACATGCTGAACTGCCGGCAGAAAGCATACGTTCGCTACCAGAAACGCAAGGGGACGACGATCTCGCAAGGTTCCCGCCATCACACCTGCAAGCTCTACGGCGACCGCGCACGCCGGCCGGTGATCAAGCTCAAGGACGGCGCCGCGCGTTTCGGCGACCCGGCCGACCCGCAATGCGTGATCGCGATGTGGAAACAGCGCATGCCCGAGAACAAGAGCGACTACCGGAACGGGCATCCGGCCGCGCACTACTACGCGATGCTCGACGGCATCACGATCGACTGCGGGCGCAACCCCGGCGCGATCGGGCTGTTCCACAAGGGCGCGCAGGGCGGCATGGTCACCGGCGTGAAGATCATCGCGACACACGCCTATGCCGGGTTCGAGGGCGGCACATGGGCGTGCGGCGGAGTCTACGACTTGACCGTGCAGGGCGGACGCTACGGGATCCTGATCCATGGGAACCCGGCCTGCTACGTCGGGCTCACGCTGCTCGACCAGTCCGAGGCCGCACTCAAGTTCGGCGGCGGCGCCGGCGCCGTAACCGTTTGCGGCTTCAGGATCCGCCAGGCCTCAGGGCCGGTCGTCACACTGCCCGGCCAGGGCGTGTTCCGCGGCAGCGCGAACGGGAACCTGATCCTCATGGACGGCTCGATCGAGCTCGCGGGCAGCGGCACAGCGATCGACAACGTAGTGGGCAAGAACCTGTGCATCGAGAACGTATACGTGCGCGGTGCGGACGCGGTGGTCAAAAGTGGCGCCGATGCGCCCCTGGCCGGCGCGAACGGCGGCTGGACGCATGTGGCCGGGTATGCCCACTGCAACAGGACCGCGGAAACCGGGAAGAGCAGCCGCGACAAGCAGACCCATCCGAGCGACAATCTTATCGATGGGCGTGTGACCAAGAAGCACAGCCCAAAGCTGAGCAGGGCGGCAGCGCCGCCTGCCGACCTGATCACCCGCCATCTCTGGGGTAAGATCCCCGAATACGGCGACGGCGATCCGGCAATCAAGAACGCCGTGCGCGAGCTCGGGCTCGACAACACCGGCAAGACCAGCGTGCGCGCTGCACTGCAAGCCGCGATCGACAAGCACGAGAAGATTCTGCTGCCCAAAGGCCAATACCTGCTGGACGGCACCATCACGCTGCGCGCGCACACCAAGCTACTCGGTGTCTCGCCCAACAACGTCGTGTTCCTTACCGACGAGAACTGGCAGCCGGCCGGGGAGACGCCGATCCTGACGACGGAAAACGCACCGGACGGAACTGCCGTGCTCGGCAACGTGATCGTCAGATTCAAGGCGAGCCCGCCCGGGACCTATCCCTTCAACGTCCTCACCTGGCGGGTCGGACGCCGGTCCGTGCTGCGGCAGGTCGTCGGCGACTGCGCCGACTGGATGGATGTCACGGACGAGAAGACGGTAGGCTGTCCGGTCAGCTCGTTCCGGATCCGCGACGGCGGCGGCGGACGCTGGTACTCCAGCATCCACGAGCACAAATACGAGACAAAGCACGCGGACTATCACATCCTGGCGGTCGAGGGTACGAGACAGCCGCTCACGTTCTACAATTACGGCGGCATCCACTCACGCAGCACGGGCGACCAGGCCCTGATCCGAAACGCGCAGAATGTGCGCTTCATCGGCTACAACCTCGAACCGCCCGGCCACAACAACGTCTATCACGCGATCAACTCGCGGAACCTCGGGTTCTACGGGTTCGGGAACACGGCCGTGCCGCATATGGGCCTCGCGCTTGTGCGGTTGACCGATTGCGAGGATGTCCGCTGCGCGATGTTCGCGCAGGGCAAGCATCTGCGCAGCAATAACAACGACGCTTATCAGGTTCTCGAGGTGCGCGGCGGCAAACAGCAGAGCATCACCGGCGACCGGATCCTGTGCCTCTACGAGCGTGGCGAGTTCCGGTTCCCTGTGCATTGAGGAAGGTGCTACCATGGGAGACGAAAGACCGCGGATGAACACAGATACACACGGATCAAGAACCCGCTATCCGTGTGTATCCGTGTCGATCCGTGGTTGGAATTTCCGGTTATCGAAGGAGACCGAATGAGAACGAATACGCTATGCATGTTGACCGTTATCCTGATCGCGCTGTGCGTGCGGCCGGCCGGCGCCGCACCACGCAAGAAGAGACAGAAGAAGCCGGTAGAGCCGTTCGCCCGGTCGGAGTCGGACTGGAAGCACTACCAGGCGTTCGTGACCGAGAAACCGCCCTGGGTCAAGCAGCGCTGGGCCCGGTTGTCCGGGAAACAGCGCGAGATGATCGAGGACGGCATGCTCGACGTCACGATCTATGACGGCTGGCAAGGCAACGCCGTCGACCCGACGGGCAAGCGCGATTCGACCAAGGCGTTGAACCATGCCGTGGCGGTCGGGCGCGACTACGATCTGGTCGCGTACTTCCCGGGCGGCACCTACCTGGTTTCCGGCATGCTGAACTGCATGAACAGGACGTACATCCGCTATTCGAAGCGCAAGACGAAACCGGTCCTGCAGGGCTCGCGCCGCCACACGTGCAAGCTGTACGGCGACCGAAAGAGCCGGGCCGTGATCCGGCTCAAAGACGGCGCGCCGGGCTTCGGCGACCCAGCCGACCCGCAATGCGTGGTCGCCATGTGGAAGCCCAAGATGCCGGACAACAAGACCGACTACAGAAACGGGCATCCGGCCGCGCACTACTACGCGACCATAGACGGCATCACCATCGACTGCGGCCGCAATCCCGGCGCGATCGGCCTGTTCTACAAGGGCGCCCAGGGCTCAATGGTCGCGGGCGTGCACGTGGACGCGACACACGCCTACGCAGGGCTCGAAGGCGGGACCTGGGCGGTCGGCGGCGTGTTCGGCCTGACGGTTCAAGGCGGACGGTACGGCATCCTGATCCACGGGAACCCGGCGCATTACGTCGGGCTCACACTGCTCGACCAGACGAGCGCGGCGCTCAAATTCGACGGCGGCGCGGGCCCCGTGACCGTCACCGGCTTCAGGATCCGCCGGAAGCGCGGCCCGATTGTCACGCTCCGCAACGACGGCGTGTTCGCAAGCAGTGTGCACGGGAACCTGCTGCTCATGGACGGCACGATCGAGCTGGCCGACGGCGGCACCGCAATCGACAATGCGGCCGGCAAGAACCTGTACATGGAGAACGTGTACGTGCGCGGCGCGCAAGCGATCGTGAAAAGCGGCGCCGACGCGCCGCTTGCCGGCGCGAACGACGGCTGGACTCAGGTGGTCAAGTACGCGTACTGCGATCGGACAGCAAAGGCGAAGGACGGCAAGTTTGGCAAGCTCGTCTGCCCGAGCGACAGCCTGATCAACGGGCGTGTGACCAAGCAGCATAGCCCGAAGCTGCGCAAGGCCGCCGCGCCGCCCGCCGATTTGATTACCCGCCATCTGTGGGGCGACATCCCGCAATACGGCGACGGCGATCCGGCAATCAAGAACGCCGTGCGCGAGCTCGGGCTCGACAACACGGGCAGGACCAGTGTGCGCGCTGCGCTGCAGGCCGCGATCGACAAGCACGAGAAGATCCTGCTGCCCAAAGGCCAGTACCTGCTGGACGGCACCATCACGCTGCGTGCCCACACGAAACTGTTCGGCATCTCGCCGTGCAACGTGGAATTCCTGACCGCCGAGTCGTGGAAGCCGGCCAAAGAAACACCGATCATCACAACAGACAATGCGCCGGACGGGACCGCTATGCTCGGCAACATACTCATCGTGTACAGAACGAGCCCGGCCGGCACCTACCACTTCAATGCGCTCACCTGGCGGGTCGGCCGGCGCTCGGTGCTGCGGTACGTCGTCGGCAAGTCCGCCGACTATTTGGACGTGAAAACGACGGAGGGCTACCCGGTCAGCACGTTCCGGGTCCGGGACGGCGGCGGCGGACGCTGGTACTCCTGCGTGCACGGACACAAGAAGGAGACGAACCACCCGGACTATCGCATCCTGACGATCGAGAACACGACCGAGCCGCTCACGTTCTACAACTACGGCGGCATCCACTCGCGCAGCACGGCCGACCAGGCCCTGATCCGCAACGCGCAGAATGTCCGATTCATCAGCTACAATCTCGAGCCGCCCGGCCACAACAACGTGTATCACGCGATCCACTCGCGGAACCTCGCGTTCTACGGGTTCGGCAACTCGGCCGTACCGCATGAAGGGCTCGCGCTGGTGCGATTGACCGATTGTGAGAACGTGCGCTGCGCCATGTTCTCGCAAGGCAAACATCTGCGCGCGGACAACACCGACGCCTACCAGGTGCTCGAGGTGCGCAACGGCCAAGAGCGCGGGATCACCGGCGACCGGATCCTGTGCCTCTACGAGCGCGGCGAGTTCCGATTTCCGGTGGACTGAGACGTATGCTGCCCTGCTGTCAGTATGTTGAGGAAAGGAAATCCCAATGAGAAACGGCATCCGTGCAATGATGATCGTCACCCTGGCCGCGCTCCTCACGCATTCGACCACCGCCGAGCCAGGCTGGAGGAGAGAGATGCCGGCAGAGTGGTTCAAGCGCTCGGCGGCGGACTGGAAGCACTTCAAGACGTTCGTGACCGAGAAACCGCCCTGGATCGAGGAGCGCTGGGACCGGCTCTCGCCGAAACAGCGTGAGATGATCGAGGACGGCATACTGGACGTCACGGTCTATGACGGCTGGGCAGGCAACGCGGTCGACCCGACGGGCAAGCGCGACTCGACCAAGGCGCTGAATCATGCTGTGATGGTCGGGCGCGACTACGACCTGGTCGCGTATTTCCCGGGCGGCACCTACCTGATCTCCGACATGCTGAACTGCATGCAAAAGGCGTATGTGCGGTACGAAAAACGCAAGAAGAGGACGGCCACACAGGGCTCCCGCCGGCATACCTGCAAGCTCTACGGCGACCGCAAGAGCCGGCCCGTGATCCGGCTCAGGGACGGCGCACCGCGTTTCGCCGACCCGGCAAAACCGCAGTGCGTGATCGCGATGTGGAAACAGCGCATGCCCGGGAACACAACCGACTACCGCGCCGATCATCCGGCGGCACACTACTACGGGACGATCGACGGCATCACGATCGACTGCGGCCGCAACCCGGGCGCGATCGGGCTTTACCACAAGGGCGCGCAGGGCGGCATGGTCGCCGACGTCAAGATCATCGCCACACACGCCTACGCCGGGCTCGAAGGCGGGACCTGGGCATGCGGCGGGGTCTATGATCTGACCGTTCAGGGTGGACGCTACGGGATCCTGATCTACGGTGACCCGGCCTGCTACGTCGGGCTCACGCTGCTCGACCAGACGGAAGCCGCACTCAAGTTCGCCGGTGGCGCGGACGTCGCGACCGTCTGTGGCTTCAAGATCCGGCAGAAGAAGGGCCCGGTCGTCACGCAGCCCGGCGAGGGTGTGTTCGGTGGCAGCGTGTACGGAAACCTGATCCTGATGGACGGCATGATCGAATTGGCCGGCGGCGGCACGGCGATCGACAACGCGGTCGGCAAGAACCTATACCTCGAGAACGTGTACGTGCGCGGCGCACAGGCGGTCGTGAAGAGCGGCGCCGATGCGCCCGTTGCCGGCGTGAACGGCGGCTGGACGCATCTCGAACGCTATGCCTACTGCAATCGGACAGCGCCGCCCAAGGACGGCGGCTGGGGCAAACGCCTCGCGCCGAGCGACGCCCTGATCGACGGGCGCGTGGCCAAGAAGGTGCCACCCAAGCTGGGCAGGGCGGCAGCGCCGCCCGCCGACCTGCTCGCGCGCCATCTCTGGGGCAAGATCCCGCAGTACGGCGACGGCGACCCCGCGATCAAGAACGCGGTGCGCGAGCTCGGGCTCGACAACACGGGCAAGACCAGCGTGCGCGCCGCGCTGCAGGCCGCAATCGACAAGTACGAAAAGATCCTGCTGCCCAAGGGCCAATACCTGCTGGACGGCACCATCACGCTCAAGGCGCACACCAAGCTGTTCGGCGTCTCACCGAACAACGTCGTGTTCTCGACCGACCCGAACTGGAAGCCGGCCAGCGAGACGCCGATCTTCACAACAGAGAACGCGCCGGACGGGACCGCCCTGCTCGCCAACCTGCTCATCGAGTTCAAGGCGAGCCCGCCCGGCAGCTACCACTTCAACGCGCTGACCTGGCGGATCGGCCGGCGCTCGGTGCTGCGGCAGGTCGTCGCCAAGTGCGCCGACTGGATGGATACCCGCAGCGACAAGACGGTGGGCTGTCCGGTCAGCACCTACCGCATCCGTGACGGTGGCGGCGGACGCTGGTACTCGAGCATCCACGAGCACAAGAGCGAGACGAAACACGCGGACTATCACATCCTCACGATCGAGAACACGACAGAGCCGCTTACGTTCTACCACTATGGCGGCATCCATTCGCGGGGCACGGGCGACCAGACCCTGATCCAGAACGCAGAGAATGTCCGGTTCATCGCTTACTATCTCGAACCGCCCGGCCACAACCACGTGTACCACGCGATCAACTCGCGGAACCTCGGGTTCTACGGGTTCGGCAACTCGGCCGTGCCGCACACGGGCATCGCGCTCGTGCGATTGACCGATTGCGAGAACGTGCGCTGCGCGTTGTTCTCGCAAATCAAACATCTGCGCGCAGAAAACCACGACGCGTACCAGGTGCTCGAAGTGCGCAACGGCCAAGAGCGCGCGGTCGCCGGCGATCGGATTCTGTGCCTGTACGAGCGTGGCGAGTTGCGGTTCCCGGCGCATTGAGAGGTACGCTGGCCGTGCCCGGAAACACAAGGGGATCAAGAGGCAACATGCAACATACAACACTCAACATTCAATTGATAATCAGAAGACTCTCCGTGTTCGTCCTCGCCTTGATCGCGCTCGCAGCGGATCCGGTCATCGCGGCGCCCAGTAAGGAGAAGAAAAGCAGGAAGCAGAAGCTGGCGAAGCCGGAATCCTATGAGCGCTCGCAGTCGGACTGGAAACACCACCATGCGTTCATCACCGAGAAACCGCCTTGGGTCGAGCAGCGCTGGGCGCAGTTGTCCAAGAAACAGCGCGAGCTGTTCGAGGACGGCCTGCTCGACGTCACGATTTATGACGGTTGGGAAGGCAACGCCGTCGACCCGACGGGCAAGCGCGATGCGATCAAGGCGCTGAACCATGCCGTGCTCACGGCTCGCGACTTCGATCTCGTCGCCTATTTCCCGGCGGGAACCTATCTGATCTCCGGCATGCTGAACTGCCGGCACAAGCCGTACTTGCGGTACTCAAAGCGCAAAGAGCGAGGTTTCTCGCTCGGGTCCCGGCGCCATACCTGCAAGCTCTACGGCGCCCGCGGGAACCGGCCGGTCATCCGGCTCCAGGACGGCGCGCCGGGCTTCGGCGATCCGGCCAGCCCGCAATGCGTGGTCGCGGTCTGGAAGCCGGAGCGACCGGAGAACCTGACCGATTACCGGGACAACCATCCCGCGCACGTCTATGGCATGATCGACGGCATCGCGATCGACTGCGGCCGTAATCCCGGCGCGATCGGGCTATACTACAAGGGCGCCCAGGGCTCGATGATCGCCGGCGTGCACCTGGACGCGACACACGCGTACGCGGGGCTCGAGGGCGGGAGCTGGGCCGCCGGCAGCGTCTACGACCTAAGCGTACAGGGCGGACGCTACGGTGTGCTGATCCACGGGAACCCGGCCTGCTACGTCGGGCTCACGCTGCTGGACCAGACCGAGGCCGCCCTCAAGTTCGACGGGGGCGCCGGGCCCGCCACGGTCTGTGGATTCAGGATAAGACAGAAGTCCGGCCCGGTCGTGACGCTCCCGAACCAGGGACTGTTCGCCGGCAGTGTGCACGGCAACCTGATCCTGATGGACGGCACTGTCGAACTTGCCGGCGGCGGCACGGCGATCGACAACAATGCAGGCAAGAACCTGTTCCTCGAAAACGTGTACGTGCGCGGCGCGGACGCTGCCGTCCAGAGCGGCGCGGACGTGCCGGTCTCGTGCGCCAACGGGTGGACCCGAATCGCACGCTACAACTACGTCCAGCGAACGCCCAAAGGCGCGGGCAGCGGCCGCGGCAAGCTGAGCTGTCCAAGCGACAGCCTTGTGGATGGAAAGATCACCAAGGCGACGACAAGCACGATTCGCCAAGGCGAGCCGCCGCCCGCCGACCTGGTCGCCAGGCATCGCTGCGACGGGATCCCGGAGTACGGGGACGGCGATCCGGAGATCAAAAACGCCGTGCGCGACCTCGGCCTGGACAATACCGGCAAGACCAGCGTGCGCGCCAAGCTACAGGCCGCGATCGACAAGCATGAGAAGATCCTGTTGCCCAGAGGCCAATACCTGCTCGACGGCACGCTCACACTCAGGGCGCACACCAAGCTGTTCAGCGCTTCACCGCATAACACCCTGCTGGTCACCGACGAGGACTGGAAGCCGACCAAGGAAACGCCCATCATCACGACGGAGAACGCGCCGGACGGAACCGCCGTGCTCAGCGGGATACAGATCCACTACAAGGCGAGTCCGGCCGATACCCACCAGTTCAATGTGCTTACCTGGCGCGTCGGACGACGGTCCGTGCTGCGGCAGGTCTTCGGCAAGCCCGAGTGGGCGGATGTCGGCAAGACACCCGGCTGTCCGGTCAGCTCGTTCCGGGTCCGGGACGGCGGCGGCGGACGCTGGTTCTCCTGCATGCGCGAACACAAGGGGGAAAGCAAGCACCCCGACTATCACATCCTCACGATCGAGAACACGACCGAGCCGCTCACGTTCTACAACTACGGCGGCATCCACGCGCGCGGGACCGGTGCCCAGACCCTGATCCGAAACGCACAAAACGTCCGATTCATGGGCTACAACCTCGAAGCGCCGAGCAACGATATCTATCACGCGATCAAATCACGAAACATCGGCATCTACGGGATCGGTAACGTCGCCCCGCAGAGGAAGGGCACGGCCGTCGTACGGCTCACCGATTGCGACGACGTCCGCTGCGCCATGTTCGCGCAACCCAAGAGCATACGCAGCGGCAACACAAACGCCTGCCAGGTGGTCGAGGTCCGCGAGGGACCCGAGCGCAGCATCACCGCCGACCGGATCCTCAGCTTCTACGAGCGCGGGAACTTTGCGTTCCCGGCACCGTGAGGTCAGAGGTCAGAGGTCAGGCAAGAATGTCGTGCGGAGGGAGCGCATGAACCCTCAACTTCCGATTTCCGACTTCCGACTTTCCCCCCGGCGATAGCCGGTCGGCGTCACGCCCACTTTTTCGCGGAACTGCTTGCTGAAGAAGTAGGGGTTCTCGTAGCCGAGCAGCTCGGCGATGCGGCCGATCGCATGGTTCGAGCCGAGCAACAAGTTCCTGGCCGCTTCGATGCGTGCACCGACAATGAAGTCGCGCGCCGTCGTGCCCTGGTACTTGCGGAACAGACGCGCGAAATGCACGCGGCTCACGTGCAACTCCGCGGCCAGGGCCGAAACGCGGTGCCGGTCGCCCGGCCGTGCTCGAATCCGCTCGCAGATCGTATCGATCCGCCGCGCCTGCTCTGCCTCGGGGCCGGCCGGCCAACTGCCGCGGTCCTGGTCCAGGACTTCCATGAGCGCCGCCTGGAACCACGCGTTCGCCTGGCGATGTTGTCCGTTGCCGCGGGCCGCGATCGCGCGCGTCATCAGTACGCGCAACACCGACCCGGTCCGTACACGCCGATGGAACGGCGGGCGGCCCTCGGGGGTGGACCACGCCAAACAAACGCTCTCGGAGACCAGCTCGAAGTGCGCCGCAAGCACGACAAGCGGGGCCGCCGGGTCGAGGCCTGCGTCAACACGGTCGCCGGGTCCGAACAGAAAAGCGTCGCACGGGCCTATCGCGAACCTGCCGTGGTTCGAGCGCAGCTCGCCACGCCCCTCGAACGCCACCCACAAGTCCCAGTCGTCGAACCGGGCACAGGACCACGCCCAGTCCGGCGCACAGCGGTACAGGCCTCCGCTCCTCACCTCCAGTCCACTGAGCGGCACGAAGCGCTTCATGTTACAAATCTATATCTAGCTGATCCCTGAGTCCATTGTTTTGATATAAATGCCGATCATAGAATATACAAGAATCATATTCCTGCACAACCAGGAAGAGGTTTGAACCGCTAATGCACGCGAATGAACGCCAATGGGTCCCGCATTCGCGTCCATTCGCGTTCATTCGCGGTCTTATCCTCCAGGGAGAGACGGATGACGGCAAAGCTGAAATGGACAGAGCACAAGGATCTGGCGATCGAGCGGCGGCCGAGCGTGGGGCGCGAGGAGTATCTCGATCACATGACGTTCCAGCGTAATGACCGGCCGTTGTTCACGGAGATCTTCGGCCCGCTCATCGGCCTGAAGGAAGAATGGGAGGCGCAGGGCGCGAGCCGCGAGGAGCTCGCCTTCTCCGCGTTCCGGTACCGCTGCGAATCGCGCGGCAGGGCCCCGGTGAACACCGGCCTGTTGAACGGCCGGCCGTCAGAACTACTGGAGGAGACCGAGGAGTACCGCCTCACCCGTGACGCGCTCGGCCGCACGATGAAGTTGATGAAGGGCGTATCGACGCTCCCGATCCCGCTGGACTGGCCGGTCAAGACCATGGACGACTGGCTGCGCATCAAGTCGCGGTACGAATTCTCCGAGGCGCGCCTGCCCGACGGCTGGCAGGCGAAGACGCAGGAGCATCTGGCAGCGGACCGCGTGCTCGCGGTCGGGATCCCGGGCGGCTTCGACGAGCCGCGCAAGCTCATGGGCGAGGAACGGCTGTGCCTGGCCTACTACGAGCAGCCGGAGTTGGTGCACAACATTCTCGAGACGATCGGAGACACCGCCTTCAAGGTGCTGGACCGGGTTTCCTCTGAAGTGCAGGTCGACATGCTGAGCGTACACGAGGACATGGCGGGCCGCTCCGGTCCGCTCGCGGGCCCGAAACAGGTGGCGGAGTTTATCGCGCCCTACTACCGCCGCATCTGGGACATGCTGCGGGATCGCGGCGCGCGTCTGTTCGATCAGGACAGCGACGGCGACATGAACCCGGTGATCCCCGCCTTTCTGGAAGCGGGCGTGAACTGCATGCATCCGATGGAACCGGCCGCGAACATGGACATTGTCGAGGTCCGCGAGAGATACGGGACGAAGCTGGCCTTCTACGGCGGGCTCGACAAGCACGTGCTGCGCCGCAGCAAACAGGAGATCGCGGCCGAGCTCGAGCGCAAGATCCCGCCCATGCTCGAGACCGGCGGCTGCGCACTCGCGCTCGACCACCGTATCCCGAACGGGACCCCGCTCGAGAACTACCGGTTCTACATCGAGAAGGCCTGGCAGCTGATGGACGCGGCGTAGCCGCTACTCTTCTTTGGCGAGGATCTCTCGTACGGCTTTCGGGATAGATTTGCGTGTAAGAGTACGTGTACGAGTACGATTGGAGCACTATCATGTGGGCGCCCCTCGTCCCAACCCACTCGTGCCGTCAATCCGCGTTCTGCCACCGTACTCGTACACGTACTCTTACACGAAGCTCTATCCCAAGGGCCGGCAGGATCATTTCCAGCAGAGCGATCAGATCACTGAGAAAGCTGATCATTCTGCCCTGAATCATCCTGCAAATCTCTCCGGGGCGCGGCTCCGCCGCGTTGTGCTTCTTTGCGGGCAGATGCCTTGTGGTTGCCAGGCGAGGCCGGGGACCCTGCCCACTGCGGCGTGGTCGGCGAGTGGCTATCAGCCCTTGTCGATCCCGGGCAGTGTGGCCTGTATCGCTGCAGCCGGTTCATGAGATCGGCTTGGATCGCCTCGTGCCCAGGCGCATCGTACAGGTTGTTCAGCTCGCCGGGGTCGTTGTTGAGATCGTAGAGCTCGCAGGTCCCGTCGCGTTCCTCGATCAGCTTCCAGTCCCGGCTCCTCGCCATCCTGATGCGTCCGGCGAGCGACACGGGATTGCCTTCCCAGGGAATGGCCGGGTTCTTCTGGTTCGCGAAGTCGCCGGGCTTCAAACCTTCCGCCACCAGCCTCTGCGCATCGTACGGCTTCCCGGGAACGCCGTACTCGCTGCACACCGTTTGACGCAGACCAACAGCCCTTGCTGCGGCGTACGGCAGCAGATCCCGGCCCTGTGTCAAACGGCATGATCGCATCGTTGTTCAGCCGATGGAATTGCTGCCGGAACGGCTTGGCCGCCAGGCTCTCCTCCGCGACCGGGGCGCCGAGCGAGGAGTGCGAATACATCGAGAAATACGGGTCCGGTACGCAGTAGGGCGTGTGCGGATGGTGGTAGGACAGCCACAGAAAGATCGGCGCGCGTCAAAAACGAATGGTTCTTTCCGACCAGGCCCGTGCGGTAGCCCGCGCTGCGCAGAACTGCGGGCATGCAGATCGACGGGCGTGGACCGGGATGATGGTTTGAGTAGCACTTATGGCTCGTCGTCCACCGACCCGTGTGCAGGCTCCACCGCGCCGGCATGCAGACCGGGCAGGGCGTGGTCGCCTGTGTGAAGGAGACCCCTTCCCGGACAAGCCGGTCGAAATTTGGAGTCCTGATCTGCGGGTTGCCCAGCGCGCCGATCGTATCGTGCCGCTGCTGGTCGGCGTAGAGAATCACGATGTTCGGTCTGTCAGCCATGAGCGGGCGCAAGGGCCGCAGCCGGCCTGACGATATCGGACTCTGTGACGATCGCACCCTGCTTGCGGAGTTGCGCCTGCACCGGGGCCGGATCCACGTCGGCCGGCCTCACGCCATGCACGATGGCTTCGCGCGCGGCGACGCCGCAGGCCTCGCCCTCGAGCATGCACTGCGGCATGACGCGCAGCGAGCCGAGCGCGCGATGTGTGCAGGAGATGCATCGACCCGCGACAAGCAAATTGTCGACGCCCTTGGGCACAAGCGCGCGATAAGGGATCTGGTACTTGAACCCGACGGGCGGGTGCCAGGTCTCCTCGTCCATGCCGGGGCCCGTGCAGTTGTGCACGTCGATGAAGAACGAGCCGTAGCCGATGCTGTCGGGGAACTCGCAGCTGCCCATCAGGTCCTGCTCAGTCACCACATATTCGCCCACGATCCGCCGCGACTCCCGGGTCCCGACGATCGCTGCGGAATGGCTCATCCAGCAGTTCTCGAGGCCGGGCACGTACTTGCGGTACACGTCGACGGTGTGGAACGCCTGCCGCCGGCCCTCAATCGTCGCGTAGGTCAGGTCCTCCGCATTCGTGCTGTCGCGCCCCACGATGTGCGTGAAGTTCACGCCCAGCTGGTCCGGCCGGCTCGGCGTGTGCCACCAGCCCATCAGGTTGTTCTGGAACGGTTCCATGTCGCCGTTCGCCTGGGCCTCCTCCCAGAGCTTGCGCAGCTGGTAACGCCCGGGATCGTCGTACTTCGCGGCATACTCCTGCTGCCGGAACCGATGCACGCGGGGAAAGTCCACGCCCCCGATCTGAAACATCAAGGTCATCGGCTGCGTCGCGCCATCCTGCGGCCGGCCCTTCTCGCACGGGACACCCGCGCGATAGGCCACGTCCGCATCGCCCGTACAGTCGATCACAATGCGGGGCTTCACTGCCCGACGCCCGCTCTTGTTCTGGATGATGACCGCCTCGATCCTGCCGTCCTTAACAACCGTGTCCGAAAACTGCGTGTAGTACAGCAAACGCAGGCCCGCCTCCTGCGCCGCGCGCTCAAGCAGACACTTGAACGCCTCCACCTCGAAATCCAGGTGCATACCGTTGTACGCGCCGTAGCCCTCGCGTTCTGTGCGTTCCGCGAGCTCGTGGCAGACGCCGCCAACCACCCGCATGCCCCCGCCCCGCCAGGCTGAGAAGAGACACATATGCCCGTGCAGCCCGGAGGTCGCAATGCCGCCCAGGCAGTTTGCCTGCTCCACGACCAGCACGTCCAGCCCCAGACGCGCGGCCGATAGCGCCGCGCCGACTCCCGCCGGACCGCCGCCCACTACCAGCACATCGCATTCGTACGCCACCTCGATCTGTTCCCGGTACAAAATCGTCCTGTTCATGTGCGTCGCTCCCTCATGAGCTCTTGTTCAATCAACGCCGCCTTCTCCCGCAACAGAGCCACTTGCTCCGGCACCCCCTGCGCCGGGGTCCTGCCCGAAAGCGCGATCGCCGCGAAGGCCGGGTTCCCCACCTTCACCGCCATTGTATGGCCTGCCAGCTTTACCTCCGCAAAGCCTTGGCCACGAATCGTGTGCAGGTCCCGCAACAGCCCCCGGATCCCGCCTGTCCTGCCCGGTATCCGATGCCCCCGGAATACCGCGCGGATCTCTTCGTCGGTCAGCTCCGCCAACAGCACCATCCCGATGCTCGAGCGCGTCGCCGGAAACAGCGCCGCCCGACCCAACGCTTCCAAGGGCGGACTGCCCGGACTGTGGAAGTACAGGTAACTCACCTGGTCGCGCCACAGGACGCCCAGGGCGACGATCTTCTTCGTGCAACCCAACGCCTCGAGATGCGGCAACGCCGCGCGAATCAGACCCGACCCGAACAGCGCTTGGGCCGCCAGCACGTGCATGCCCGGTCCGCACGTGTACCGACGCGATCGCGTGCGGTGCGCCAAACCCAGATGTGCCAGCGTCTTCAACAGCCGGTTCACGCGTGTCGCGTTCAGGCCCAACGCTGCTGCCAGCGCCTTGCCCGAGACCGGATCCGGCCCCATCGCCAGCGCCCGTAACACCGCCAGCCCATCAATCAGCCCCTGCACAGGTTGCGCCGGTAGTTTTGTCATATCGCTATAATAGCGATCCAGGGCGAAGCCGTCAAGGGGGGCGGGCGGGCGTGGCTACCGGAGTATTCTTGAGAGCTTCTGTTTGACGCTGCGAGCGGCGGGATAGAGGGGCAGTTTGCGCAGGAATCTTTCTATCCGCGCGACCCTGCGGCGCTTCCGATACTGCGGGATGGCGACATGGGCCAGGAACGTCTGCCACCGTTCGAGCACGCTCTCGGCGGCGAACTCCGCCGCCCTGGCTTTGCCATTCTCGACGAGCATATTGCGGAACTCGATATTCGATTTCAATTGCTGCACAGCGTGGAGGATCTCGTCCGGCGTGCGTGCCTCGATGTAGTCTTTGTTCCGCCTCCCGACTTCGCGAAAGGCCGATTCGTATCCGAGTATCGCAGGGACCTCGGCCAACCATGCGTTGACGAGTTTCAGGACGGATTTGTTCGGGTGTGACTGTGAAGTCCCGAGCGTTCGGACGGCGACAATGACGTCGATGTCGCTGAAATCATGCCAGTGCGTTTGTTCTCGCATCTGCCAGGCAAGGCCGGCGGACAGGAGTCTCTGCCGGAACGCGTCGGACTTCAGTTCGGCCGGCAGTTGTCTGGGATATCCGAAGAACGCCGCATTTTCGAACCGCGTTCCTCTTTCCCGGCTGCGCGGGATCAAGCCGACTTGTGGCCACGACGGGATATAGAAGGACCGGCCCGGGTCCTGCCGTTCCTGGAGCCGGTTATGCACGACATACAGATCGCACACCTTCGCCTGACTCGCGGGCTTGTCGACCAACGCGGAAACAACGAGGCGGTTCGGGCTGGGTCTGAGATTCTCGGGCAGATGGTTATGGTGTGCAATCACGACACCGGTCGGCGGCATCTGCCGCGCGAACCGGCACGGGAATCCATGTTGTCTGAGTCGAAGATAGGTCTGCAGGATCCAATGGTAGGGTCCCCAGAACTCGCCGAGTCCGGGTGTCGTTGTCTGCCACTGCCAAAACTGCTCGATATCTTCCGGCAACCCGACGCCGTCAGCCAGCGGCAAGAAGAACCAGACGTTCGATGGATCGTGGTGCATACCTGTCGCTAGTCCCTGAACTGCGTCAGATCGAGCATGATCCGGTCGTGCACCATTCGATTCAGACGCTGGATGGAGGGCGTGTCTCGGTTGAGGAATTTCTTGAGGCCCGCGCGTCCGGCCTTTTCAAGGCTGGCGCCCTGTGCGGTCAACTGCCGGGTCAAGACCGCGCGTTCGCGGAGCGAATCCGTATCCGCGATGGCCTTGGCGTACTGCTCGGCGACGATCTTCTCGAGCGCGGTTTTGACCGGCTTCTCGCCGAACGCATCGACAACACTGCGCCAGACGTCTGCGTAGGTGATCTTTCTGTGCGCGACAGACTTCTCGCTCGCGCCGGCGCGCCGCCAGGCCCATTTCGCGATATGCCTGAGGTCGATCCCGGTCTCGTCATCGGGAACGACGGATTCGGCGTCCGGATTCGCGTCAAACGCTGCGAGATAGCTCTCGAGCGTTTCGGCGGTGAACCCGAACCCGTGCGAATAGAGATAGGGCCCGATCAGGTCGTGGTAGAGTTCCTTGGTTGTGGGCCGGTCGTCCGGCTTCTTCTGCATGCACGCCTGGATGATTGCGGAGAAGCCTTTCGGCACATCCTCGCAGATCTCGTGCACGGGCCGCAGCTTGTCGAGCTCCAGCTTCGCTCTGTAGCCGAACGCCTCGCCGTCCTGCAGCGCGCGGGGCGGGTCGAGCACGTTCTTGCCGACGGCCAATTTTCGAAGGAGCACGCCGAGGCTGAAGATGTCGGCCTTGGCCGGGCCATCCTTGCGGCCGTTCACTTCGCGCGAGTTCTCGATGTCTTCCGGCGCGCGATAGCCGGGCTTGCCCATGAACCCCTCGGAATTGCCCCAATCCAGGACTTTCAGGGCCCCGCTCTCATGGATCATGATGTTGCCGTCGGACAGATCGCGGTGGCTCACGCCCCGCTTATGGGCTTGGATCAGCACGCTGGCGGCGCGATGCGCAATAAATGCCGAGACGTCGCAAGGCACCAACTCGCCGCGCGAGATGTGGGACCGGTTCAGTTCCCGAAGGGTCCGGCCCTTGATCAGTTCGAACACGAGCCCGACCGACCCGTTCGTCAGTGTGATAATATCGCCGACGGTCGCGGTATAGGGGTTGCCGCCCAGCTTCAGGCTGATCGCCGCCTCCGTCATGAGCAGGTGTTCGAGCAGCATGTAGCCGCCCTTGTTCTCGAGTAACGGGCTGTCCGGCGAGATGATCTTGATCGCCTGCGGCATGTTGACGGGGTTTACGAAGTCCGCGACCGTCGCCTCTTTCTCGGCCAGGTACACGTTGCCCACCCCGCCGCCGCCGAGCGCTTCCTTGATGATGTACCTGCTTTTGACTTCGATTACCTCGCCCGGCTCCAGGCGCTGGCGGAGCTCGCGGATCTTTTCTTCTTCGGTCGGCGCCAGGACCCGCGTCTTCTTGAGCTGTTCGGGAAAGGCAAGATCGAGCGTGCCGTCTTTGCCTTTCGAGGGCACGGCAGCCATCGTCACATCATCGGCGCCTGTCTTGCGCGGCATTTCCCTCCTCCTTGCGCGGCAGGCGCAGCCCGCCATTCACAATGCTGGATGGTACCAAAGTTCTATTGGAAGTAAAGAACCCCGGGCACACGTACGCCGAGAATGAGAGCGGGATACACCGCGCGCACGCGGTGTAGCCCGCTCGCCACGAACTCTCGTCAGCGACTGTGCTTCATCTTGCGCGCGAGCCGCTGCACGGTGCGGCGGATGTCCTCCGACTCATAGCCCTTCGAACGGTAGGGCAGTTTCCCTACCCGCGTGGCCACGAGCAGGGCCAAGTCCATCTTCTCAACCTGCAGCACGCGCAGCCCCTGCGCCGTGTGCCCGTAGACGATCAGGCAGCGGCTCGGCTTGTGGAACGCCACGATCGTGCTGGCACGACCCTGCGTTCCGGACAGGAAGACCAGGTCGTCTCCGGAAAAGGGAACCTGGTCCCCCGCCTCCGGCTCCGGCGCAGGCGCCGCGTCTTCGCACAACGCCGTGAGACCGAATACCACAATCGCGACCACACAACCACTCATCAGCACGCTCGGCAGTTTCATCTTGCAGCCCTCCCTTTGCCATTGGCCATTCTTCCTCAACGATTGAAGGGTTCCCGACCGGGGGATCTTGATCTGAGCAAACAGCGTGGGGCTGACCCGCGTGGAATGTCTTCATCTAGCCGTAAGAATCCCGGCCTTCCAGGCCTTTCTTGACCTAACCCGCACAACAAACTGCAGCATGAATCGTGCCAACCGCCAAACCCCGCAATTCGTTCGGCAAACGTGATTTCACGCACATCCACAAGCCCGTGTTGCGCGCATGATGCGTGCAGCATCGGCGCGTCCTTTTCCGCTTCGTCTCTCGCCTCTTCACTCAATACCCACAGGGTTTCGTTTCCATTCCCCGCCGGTCCAACTGAATCGTTGCGGCCCCCCTTGTCAGCAGCCTATTGGTCCTACTACCCTACCAAAAAGTGGCGCACTCAGAGGACGGGCGCGGTGAGAGAGTCCGGAGGAAGGCGAAGGATGAAGGCACTGGTAAAGACGGCGGCGGGTCCCGGCAAGCTTGAGTACAAGGACGTACCGACCCCCGAGATCGGTGATGACGATGTGTTGATGAAGGTGACCTATTGCGGGGTGTGCGGGAGCGACCTTCATATTGAAACGGGGATCCACACCTGTACGCCGCCCGTCATTCTCGGGCACGAATATACCGGTGTGGTCGCGGAAGTCGGCGAGAACGTCTCGGACTTCGGACCGGGCGACGCGGTTTCGTATCTGCACGGATTCAACCCGTTCCCGGGCGTCGGCTCGGACGGCGGGTTCGCCGAATACATGCGTGTGCCTGCGCGCTCGCTGTGGAAGACGCCGGCCGGCGTCAGTCCGGAGGAGGCGAGCCAGTTCGAGACGGTCATCGTACCGATGGGCCTGGTCCGCGACCACGTCAAGGTCCAGCCCGGCGAGCGGGTCGTGGTGTCGGGGCCGGGCATGATCGGCGTGCTCGCGGCGAACATGGCCAAAGTCGAGGGCGCTTCGCACGTGACCGTACTCGGCGGACCCCGCGACGAGAAGGTCCGGCTCCCGATCGCCGCCAAGGTCGGGGCCGACGAGGCGGTCTTGTTCAGTGACGAAGCGCTCGCGAAGCTTGAAGGCGAGAACGCGCCGAGCTGCTGGATCGAGGCGTCCGGTGCGGCGGCTGCGATCGCGGCGGCTGCCAAACACGTGAAGCGGCGGGGCCGGATCACGGTAAGCGGGCTCGGCAAAGGCCCCTGGAACGTGGACATGGCGCGGGTCGCCTACAACAACATCATGATCAAGGGCGTCTGGGGCGGGCCCACGCGGTACATCCCGGAAAGCGCGGAGCTGATGCGCGAGGGCAAGCTGAAGGTCAAGCAGACGATCACGGACGTGATGCCGCTGTCGAAATGGCAGGCTGCATTTGCTATGCTGCGCAAGCAGGAAGCACTCAAGATTTTGCTTGATCCGTCCGCGTAGCCGAAGGTGAGGCGGCCCCAGCAGGAGCTTCGGCCCCCGAATCACGCGAATGACGCGAATCGGCCGAGCCCGGTGGGATCTCTATTTGCGTCAATTCCCGTGATTCGCGGGCCGAATAGTCCCTTCGAGACATATCTTCGGGAGGAGAGACATCATGGACAGAATTGTCGTCACCGCAGGCGAAATCAGGATGGAAGCGGAGTTGCGGGACACGCCGACGGCGCAGGCGATCGTGGATGCGCTGCCGCTCGAGGCCTCGGCCAACGTCTGGGGCGACGAGATTTACTTCGACGTGCCGCTCGAACTGCCGCTGGAGGACGGTGCCAAGGCGGACGTGAACGTCGGCGACGTTGCCTATTGGCCGGCTGGCCCGGCCTTCTGCATCTTCTTCGGGCCGACCCCGGTCAGCACCAGCGCGCGGCCGCGCGCGTACAGCGCGGTCAACGTGTTTGGTCGCGTGGCCGGCGACGCGACCGCATTGAAGGCGGTCGCGCAAGGCGCGCCCGTCAAGGTCACGTTGAAGCAACCGTGAGCGGCTCAACGAAGCTGCATCAGCAAGAAGGCCACCACGATCGTGACGGTCAGCGCGATCATGAGCCACGCACGCACCGACAACCCGGCCGGTCGGCGCTTCTTGCCTCCGAACTCGCGGCGCACGAACGCATCGTAGTCGAACTCTTCGTCGTTGCCGTAGCCGGCGGGCAGATCCAGGCCGGCCGTGTCCGCGTTGGGCGACCAGCCGGTTTTCTCGTCCGACCCGCATTCAGGGCAGGCCCGCGCACCGGCACGAACCGACGCCCCGCAGTTCGGACATGTGAATGAGCGTTTCTTCCTCACGGTCTGCAGGCTAGTGTCGTGTCTGCTCCCTCAAATTTCAAATTCCAAATATCGAATCTCGCCCCGCAACGAAATATCGACTTTCCCGCTGCCGACCGCTATCCTATCGTTCTACCGGAAAGGGGAGGTAAGGACGATGACTGTAGCCCGCTCGACAATCGACTGCCACGTGCATCTGCGGGACCCCGACAGCATCGCGCACCTGGACGCGCTGCGTCAACGCGTCGGGCTGAAGTACATGAACATCGTCTGCACGATCAGCCGGGAACGCGTGACGGCGAACCCGGCGGCGTTCGTGGCCAAGAAGGACCGGCCGGGCCTGTTCTACGTGTTTGCGAGTCTCGACCACGCAGCGCATTTTTCCGGCGGCACGGTGATGGCGCCCCCGCTCTGGGACCAGGTCGACCGCTTGCAGGCACTCGGCGCGGACGGGATCAAGATGCTCGAGAACAAGCCGACCTCGCGCAAGTTCCTGGACATCCCGGTCGACGACGACTATTTCGCACCGTACTTCGCGCGGGTCGAAGAGACAGGCTTCCCGATCCTCTGGCACGTGAACGATCCCGAAGAGTTCTGGGACCCGGCCAAGACCCCGGCGTGGGCCAAGAAACGGGGCTGGGGCTACGACGAGACGTTCGTAAAGAAGGAACAGCTCTACAGCGAAGTCGAGAATGTGCTCATCAAACATCCGGGCCTGCAGATCATCTTTGCACATTTCTATTTTCTCTCCGCGGACCTGCCGCGGGCGGGCGCGTTCCTTGACCGGTTCCCGAACGTCCGGTTCGACCTCGCACCGGGCATCGAGTTCCTCTACAACATGTCGCGCGACGTCGAGGCGACCCGCGCGTTCTTCGTGAAATACGCCGACCGCATTGTGTTCGGCACGGACATCAGCTCCAGCAACACGCCGGAGGAAGCCGAGATCCGCGCGGGTATCATCACGCGTTGGCTGGAAACGGACGAGGAGTACCGTGTTCCGGAATCGGCCGACTTCCTGCTGGGCCCGCCCGAGGACGGGCTGATGCGCGGACTTTCGCTGCCGGCGGATGTGCTGGCGAAGATCTACCGCACGAACTTCGAGAAAATCGCGGGCCCCGAACCGAAACCGCTGGTCCGCGAGTTGGCTCTGGAGGAATGCGAGCGGATCGCGGCCGAGGTCGGAATTCTGGGCGGCGATCCGGAAGACAACCATGCCCGCATCGCCGTGGCCCTGTTGTCGTAGCCCGCACACCCAGACGCGAGTCTTGCCGTGAAACGAATCGTACACATGAGCGATTTGCACATCGGCCACGAGGATCTGGCCGATCGGTTCGACATGGTCGTGCAGCACCTGGCCTTCGAGAAAGGCGACAAGCCGGACGCGTACGTGATCGTCGTGACCGGCGACCTGGTCGAAAACGCGAACACGCCGGGCGCCTACGAGCTGGCGTGCGTGCACCTGGACAAGCTGCGCGCCGCCGGCTTCAAGCACGTGCTGGTCGTGCCCGGCAACCACGACTACGGGACCGGCTCGAAGGGCGACAAGAAGTTCGTGCCCCTGTTCAAAAGGGCCTTCTTCGGCCGCGAGCTCGGCTATCCGAAGCTGGACGTGCTCGGCGAGATCGCGTTCATCGGCCTGGACTCGACCGCGGAGGAGCTGCACTGGTACGACAGGCTCTGGGCAGAGGGTGAGCTCGGCGAAAACCAACTCGCGGGCCTGGCCGACATCCTGCGGTCCGAACCCGTTCGCGCCTGCCGCGCGCGCGTTGTCTACCTGCACCACCACCCGTTCGACTGGCGGCCCGCCCACGAGCTCAAGGACTCGCAGCAGCTCCGTGCCGTGCTCGAAGAAAGCATGGCTGCCGGCGCTTCTGTCGACGCCCTGCTCTACGGGCACAACCATGCGGGTCTGGCCCATCACGGGAAATGGGGAATCCGCCGCTGCTACGACGCCGGCTCCAGCACGCTGAAGCCGCGCGGCAAATCCGTCGAGTGGCTGCCGTGGTTCAAGGTCCGTGCCGCAACCCGCGTGATCGACCTCGAACAGGATGCCCGCGCCGATTACGTGCTGAGCCCGGCGTGACCGAGCGGGCGCTCCCCCCTGCGGCTCGGCAAGCCTCGCCCTCCAATCCTCGGTCTTCGCGGGGATTCTGCCCCCCCCGTCCGTCGCTCCAACTCAAAGTCCCCCGCACTCCTGTGCGGGGCGCATCGGTGGATACCCGTCAGTTGCGCTCGGTTCACCGCGCCCGTTCGGCCAGCCACGCCGCGAGCACCGCGCGGTACCGGTCCGGCGCCACGTCGCAGTAGGACCGGTGCGCGATCTCCTCGAAGACGTGCACTTCCGATCGCCCCCCGAGATTCCGCGCCACACTCCCCGCCTCCGAGACCGAAACGCGCGGGTCGCGCCCGCCGTGCAGGACCAGCGCAGGACACGTCACCTGCCGCGCGTACTCGGCCGGGTTGTGGGCGAACCCGTTGAATCCGCATTGGAGCCCGCCCCAGAAGACCAGCAAGTGCGCGGCCGGGAAGGACGGCAGGCCCATGGCGGAGAACCGGTGCCTGACGGTCGTGAGCAGCCGGTCGAACGGGCGTTCGAGAATGATGCCGGCGGGCGGCTCGATGTCCTCTGTTGCGGCAAGCGCGCGCAGCACGGCGGCAGCCCCCATCGAGGCGCCGAACAGGACCACGCGTTCCTGCGGCGCGCGCGCGCGCACCCAGGCGAGCGCCGCAACGACGTCGGCCGACTCGGCCGCGCCCAACGTCGTCGTGCGGCCCGGCGAGTCGCCGCAGCCGCGGAAGTCGAGCAGCAGCACGCGCCAACCCAGCGCCTGAAACACGGCCGACTCGGCCAGCAGCGAGCTCTTGGACGTGGCATAGCCGTGACACATAACGATTGTGCCCGGCGCGGACGTGAGGTCGAGATGCCAGCCGGCGAGCGTCGGACCGCCTGGGCAGGGAATCTCGACGGCCCGAAATTCCAGGCCGAACGCGGCGGGATCGCGGTCATTGACCGGCTTCGGGATCCGCACGCCCGTCATCAGCACCACGGCCTTGCGCAGACGCGAAAGCGACTCCGGCGCGGCCGTCCGCGCGCCGGCTGCCACGAAACGGGTCATGCGCCAGGCATGCATGAACGCACTGAGGTTCAGCAGGCCGAACAAGGCGAGGCCGGCGCCGTACGCGATCCGCTTCGTGCGATGCGTGAGAAAGTTCATTCAGCTCGCGTCCGGCCCGCACTCGTCGATTTCCAGGAGTTGCGTGGCCATCAGACTCGTGCGTTGCCGATAGAGGGAAGGGTCGATCGCTTGAAGCATCGCGTATTTGTTGAGGTGGGCGCCCAGAAAGTCGAGCAGCCTCGCGAGCTCCGCTTCCGGATCCCGGAGCATCGCGTTGTAGTCGCAGTAGAACACTTCCATATTCTCCTGCTCCGCGAGCCAGGTGTTCAGCTTGCGCAGATGTCGCTCATAGTGCCGCCGCATCTTCGAGTCCTCGGCCGAGACCGTGCCCTCGCCGCGCCGCGCGAGCATCGTTGCCTGTGAGGCGAGCACTTCGGTCAGGGCACGCAGCACGAACACGATCTTGTAGTGGCGCTCCGGCGGCAGATCGTAGAGCAGCATCGAAACGATCTTGACCGCTTTGCCTTCCGCCTCGCCCAGCCAGGAGGAGTCTTTCGGCAGCGTCTTGACCTTCTCGAGTTCGTAATATCCGCGCGGGTTGTCAGGGTCCGGCCGGCGCTTGTAGTCGCAGAGCAGGCTCAGTCCGCCCGCTTCCAGGACCTGCATCAGCATCGATGTCCCGGACCGGGGCAGGCCGGACACAACAATGATCGAGCGATCTTCTGTCTCGGAGTTGCTCATCAGACGGTAACCCGAAGCGGCCCTTTCAGGACCAGCCCAAACAGTAGAGTAAGCAACAGGAATGTGGCCAGCCAATGCAAGCGAAATCGACCGAGCGGCAGCCTGCGTTCCGGATACTGCAGGCGGATCCGTTCGACGGGCGCCTCAGCCGTGAGCGCGGGCTCGCCCGCATGTCCGAACGCCTGGAGCGGGCCCCAGCGCGCGCGGGTAGGGGAGACGCGGCATGTTCGGCTACCGGCCACGATTTGTTTGCGCAGAACCGTGCCGTTCACGGCCAGGTCGACCCAGCCGGGGCCGGACCGGTCGACGCGCAGCCGCCAACTGATCGTGTTACGCGCGGGCGCCCGGATCGGCCCTGCCTCCACGGCAATTCCCTCGGCAGCAGTCAGGGCGATCTCCTGGTCCATGACCGGGCTTTCCTGCGAGAGGCGTGCGGTCAGCACCGTACGTGCGCCGACGGGCACGGGCCGCGCCGCGAACCAGGCCGAGCTCTGCGAGAGCAGCAGCGCCAGCACCGGCAGGCACAGGCCGAGCGGGACGAGCAATGCGCCGAGATATACGAGCTGGGCCGCGAGCATACGGCGCAAGGCCCCCAACGTCACCACAAGATCCTCGAACAGGACCATCTCCAGAAGCCGCGCCAGCATACGGTTTTTCTTGCGCCGAATCGCTTGCTGGTTCGAGCCGAACTTGAACACGAGCAGCACGCACACGGTCGTGAGCAGCGCGACCCAGATCATGGCGGGCCACGGGCTCGTTCCCGCGAATGGGGCCAACAGCGCATCAAACACGCGCCCGGCGATTGTCGCGAAGGTACTCATCTCACTCCAGGTAGCCCAGCCCTCTCAGGCGTTTGCGGACCTCGTCTTCCGATTCGCTGTCCTCGACCGTCCCGACAGCCTTCTCCAACACGTGCAGCGCAAACTCTTCGGCCGACGAATAGCCCTGATCGCGCGCAACCTTCTTGAGCCGCTCATACAGCGACTTCTCGATTTTCAGCTTCGGTCCAAACATCTTGCTCGTCCCCCCTTCGTGCAGAACCTTCGGAGTGCGGCAGCCGTGCCCTTCGAAGCCCGTCAGGGCGAAGTAGGGTTCGACTGCCGCCTTGCTCCGGGGCTTCTACCATCATCGTCCTGTGCTCGTCTCGTGGTGCTCTGTCGCTCCGGCCACCGGGCCGGCGTGTCATGTCAAACGGCGCCTGCTCGGTCGGGCGTGGTTGAAGGCGGCACTTTGAGTGCCGCACTCCAAGTTGTCCTCACCCCAGCACCTGCCGGCCGGTCATGCCTTCGGGCGCCGGCACGTTGTAGAGGCCAAGGATGCTTGGCGCCATATCCGAGAGCGCCGGTCGATCCGCCGTGATCTTTCGATTCGAGATCAGGATCCCCGGCATGAAGGCGGAGTCGGTCGCATGATCGCCGCTCCAGGGATCCGTATTGTCCAACACCGCCTGCTCAGGGTACTTGCCCAGGATCGTGTCCCAAGAGGCGCGGTAGCCGAGATTGTAGCCGACAATCAGGTCGGGCGCACGCGCGACGTACGGACCGGAATAGACCTCTGCGGGGCGGTACACGTTGGAGATCACCGTGCTGCCGGTCTTGGGATCACGCACGGCTTTGAGCCGCTCGATCAGCTCGCTCAGCAACGCCCGTTCGCCCGCACCGCGCCGCACGACGCCGCCCGGTTCGCGGCCTTTCACATTCAGGTACAACCCGTTGATCCCGAGCCCGTACGCCCGGGTACGCGGCCAATCGACCGAGGAAAAGAACGTGCCTTGCCCGCGCACGGCGCCGCGGACCGGCGCCGCGTAGCCATTGTCCATGAGCCAGGAGTTCAGGTTGAACTGCCGCCGGAACGGGCCGAACCCGTGGTCGGACACGACCGCCAACGTGTCGGGCGCGTCCACGCGGGAAAGCGCCTTGCCGATCGCAATGTCCATCTGCTCGTACAGCCACGGCACGAACGAGCCGTGCCGAGCCGCCAACTCCGGAGTGTACAGCGGATGGCTCGGATCCAGGGCGCGCCAGAACACGTGCGAGTTCAGGTCCAGCGACGAGAAATAGAAGAAGAAGAATCCGCGCGTGAACCGGGCGAATTCGCTCTCGAACATCCGCATCTCTTCGCGCAAAACAGCGGTCGCCTGTTCCCGGTACTCCGCGTCGTCCAGCACACCGGCGGATAGCGCGCTGGTGTCCGCCGGCATGCCCTGCGTGTAGAAATCGCCGATCCGCTCCGCCAGTTCCCGGGCGTAGCCGCGCGGCGTACAGATCGGCAAGGACGGGTCGCGCGGATCAATGTTCACGGGCGAGACGTACAGCTCGAAATCCGGCCGCACACGCTTCAGGAAAAACCGGCAGATCCCCACAAGCTCGGCCAGATGCGGCAGCATCGTGAATCGCACGCGAACCCAATCGCTCCATTCGCGCTCCTGCAGCACCAGCTCCACGCCCTGGATCGAGAGCCGTGCGATCGGTTGCTCGGGATCGAGGTCGACCCGGAATGGGACGTGCACCTTGTTCCGATCCGGATCGAACGTGTCGGTCGGCCCGCGCAGTGTACAGGCCACGACATCGTTGCGCACGTGCACACGCTCGATGTGACCGCCCGACACATCGCGCGACCGTTCGTGCGTTCGGGACGTGTAGAACGAAAAGATCCCGTAACTGCCGTGGATATCCGGCGTGCCGAGCCCGGCGAGCGTGGTCGCCGCCGTGTCGGTCGGCGGGAAATTCGCGGGCATCCGCAATACCGTGCAATCGACGCCCGCCTCCTGCAGGCACGTCCAGAACGTGGGGCCCCCACGCAGGTTCGCCAAACGCCGCGCACCCAGCGGGATGTTGCACCCGCCGATGCGCACCGAGCGGGCGGCCTGCTCGACGCGGGATGCCGAAAAATAGGGCAACAACGTGTCCGGCTCGCGCGCAATGAAATCGAAGATCCCGTGCCCGCCCGCATTCGTGCCCGAGATGAAATTGGACCACGCCACCGGGCTTTGCGGCGGGTTGCTCGTCTGAAGGCGAGCCAACGACCCGCGCTCGATCAAACGCCGCGTGTTCGGCATGCGGCCGGCCTCCACGAACCGCGCGACCAACGCCGGATCCATGCCGTCGATACCCAGCACAACCACGCGCCTGCCCTTCGGCGCCGCGCGAACGATCGCGGGAAAGCCCAAAACGCCGGCTGCCAGCCCGCCGCCGGCCACGCGCATAAACCCGCGCCGGCTGCACTGCCCGTTGCCCTGTCTGTGTGCCGTCATCGCAATGTTCAGTGAAGAATGCTTTCCCAAAGGAGGTCAGCAAGTCTCAACTTCCGATTTCCGACTTCCCACGTCGCCGTTTCGCGGCAAGTGGCCACTTGGCGACGCAGTCGCCGACGTGGCGACTTCCGACTTCTCCCCAATCCCCAGCGCCTGCCCATCCATGTACTCGGGCTTCTCGATTCCGAACCCGGCGAGCACGGTCGGGGCGATATCCATGATATGCGGCGGCCGCCCGTTCGTCGACAAAACGCGGTTCGAAGCAAGCAGGCCGGGCACAAGCGCGGGGTCCACGCAGTGATCGCCGCTCCACGCCTTGATGTTGTCGCTGAACGGCTCGCCGGCCACGCACCCGCGGGCCGTCTCCCAGGCGGCCCGGTAGCCTTCCGCATAGCCGATCACCAGATCCGGGCCGTTCCCGGCGTAGGGCCCGTCGTAAACCGCGGCCGCGTCATAGACGGTGCGGATCGCGGGCTCACCGGTAGCCGGGTCCCGCAGTTCGACCAGCTTCTTGCTCAGATCCCGCTTCAGGGCCTCGGCTTGTTCTGATGGCACGATCCCCTGCGCTTCGCGGCCGGCCAGATTCAGGTACAGGCCGGCCAGTCCGAATCCGTAGACCCGCGTCTTCGTCCAGTCCACGTCGGCGAGGCAGTCGCTGCCGTTCGCCCCATCCTTCCTTGCAAGATATCCTTCATCCTCGAGCCAGCGGTTCAGATTGACATTTCTGCGGAACCCGCAGAACCCATGGTCCGATAGGACCAGCAGCAAATCCCGTTCGCCCAGACGCTCGAGCGTGCGGCCGACCAACGCGTCCGCGGTGCGGTACGCCTCGTCGATCGCCGCGCCGCATGCGGGGTCCGTCTGCTCGGCTCGAGCAGGATGTGCCTCGTCTATGTGCCGTTCGAACATGTGTTGCACTCGATCGAGTAGATCGAAGACGCAACAGCAGAAGCCGGTCCGGGTCCGGGCCAGCGCATCGAAGAACATCTCCTCGCGTTCGCCGTGAATGTCGTAGAGCTGCCGAAGGAAGGCCGTGTCATCGAGAATCCCCTCGCTCAAGGCCCAGGTGTCCTCGGCAAGGCCGAGCGTGGCGAACGGACCGTGCAGCTTGGCCAGATATGACGCATAGTAACGGGGATGCGAGATGGGCAGGGCCGGCTGTTCCGGGTCCACATTGATCGGGCTCACGTAGAGCTTGAACTCCGGCCTCGCTGTGACGAGCAGGAGCCGGCAGATCCCGCTGACGCTGCGCAGTCCCTTTCGGAAGGCGACACGTACCCACTCGGAATAGACCCCGCGCTTGAGCTTGAGGCGACGGCGTCCGATACGCACGTTCGCGCTTTGGCCATCCCGCTCGAGCTCAATCCGCACAGGCGCCGTCAGCGTCCGGCCGCCAAGTGTCGGACCCGGCAGCCTGGTTTCGATTGGACCGTTGTGCGCCCGTACGGGAATACGGGTCCCTTCGCTCGAGCCCTCAGGCTCTTGGCCGGGCTTGCTTTCGAAGACCGTGAAGGCGCCTTGCGTGCCGCGTAGGTCCGGTACGCACATGCCGGAAAGGCAGAGCCCGCGGAATCTCTCGGGCGGAAACGTGATCGGCACGCGCAACACGGTGCTGAACACGCCATACTGACCCAGGATAGCCCAAAACGGCCGGCTCTTGCGCAACAGTGAGATCTCCGCTCGTCCCCCGGGCCCCGTGCGTATGCGGCAGGAGGAAAGCTGCGGGGCACAGGTGCGAAGATCGCGGTTGAGGAAATCGAAGATGTTGTGTTTGCCCGGATTCACGCCTGTCATGAACGAAGACCAAGCGACGGGCGAGATGGCCGGACAGGTCGTCTGCAGGTCCAGCACCGACCCGCTCTGCGCGAGGCGCTCGAAGTTTGGGGCCCGGCCGCGCGCGCGGAGCGCCCGCAGCCGGCCGGGATCCAACCCATCGAGCCCCAACACGACGATGCGGCGCGCCATACGGCGGCCCCTCGGCCGGGGCCGGAGCAGGAGCCCGATCGCGATGCGCAGCGGAAAAAATAGAACAGACAGAACGGCCAGCAGCAGCGCCGCAAGCAGGACCGCAACGGAACCCAGAAAAGCGAAACCCGCGCCCGGCCCGACGTAGCCGAGGACCGGCCACCCCCACTTACAGAATAGAACAGCGCCCATGGCAGTCCCGGACTATAGCAGCCCGAAGCTGAGCCAACAAGCGTTTCGGCTTCGGGCTGCCGATCGATTCACGGCGTAAGCGGCGGCGGCCCCTCGTCCTCTGACGGCGGGGCGGCAGGCGGTGGGGCTGTCGGCGGTGGCGCTAACGGCGGCGGCGCAGGCGCCGGGGTAGGGCCCGTACCGTCGTTCGAGGGCAGCGTGGGTGGCGCGGCGGGCGCGGGCGCGGGTGCCATGGGCGCGGGCGCGGGTGCCATGGGCGGCGGACCTGAGTCCGCGGGGGCAGGTACCGGCATCGCAGGCGGCGGCGCACCCGTACCGGCCGCTCCCAGCGGCGGCGGCGTGGGCGCGGCGGTGGCGGGCCCGGCAGATGCAGGCGCCGGTTCGGGGCCGGCCGGCTTCTTGCCGAGCGACAGCACTTTCCGTTTCGGCGGCTCCTGCGCGGCTGCTGGCGGCTCCTGCGCGGCTGCAGGCGGTTGCTGCGCTTGGCCGAGTTTCGTCGCCTTCTCGGCAGCCGCGTCCATTTTCTGGCAAATCGACATGAGCAGCAGGCTCGTCTTGGTGGTGACGTTATGCTGTTCCGGCTGCATCGCGGGCGCCTCATTATAGAAGACGTAAAGCCCGTCCGTGCGGCCCAGCAGCGTGTGCACGGCACGTTCGCCGGTTTCCAGTGCGAAATCCGCGAAAACGATGTTGCCCTGCTCGAAGGCGAGGTGCCCGCGCGGTTCCTCGCCTTTGCTGAGCACGAGCCGGCCGCTCTGCTTCTGGGTATTCAGGAATTGGACGATGTTGAGCATGCCGATCTTTTCGACCTCACCGAACAGCTCGCCGGCGTCCAGCCGTTTGCTGAGGGCCGCCTGCTGCGCCGCGTTCAACGGCATCCAGGGGCCCCGTCCCGCTTCTTTCTTCGTTTTGCCGCCGCCGCCCGTAGTAGCCCGGGCCGCGCGGAGTTTGAGAGCGAGCAGCACGACGGCGAGCAGCAGCACGGTTATCACGGCGAACATCACACCCATGGTCATTGCCGAGCCGCGCGCGCCCGGTTCTCTAAGCTGCCGTTCCAGCTCGGGGTCGAATACCGTCGCCCGATCCGTCGCCAGCCCTTCCTCCGTCACCTCCTGCGCAGTCTCCGTCTGCTCGGCCGCGGCTGTCGCCGTAGCCTCCGCAGCGGCTCGTTCCGCGGCCGCCGCTTCGAGGCAAAGCAGTTCGGCTTCCAGATCGCGGAGCAAGCGTTCCTTGTCGCCAAGCTGCTCTTCGAGACGTTCCTTCTCCTTCTGCCGGGCCTCTGCGAGGCTGAGCGCTTCGCGCGCGGTACGCAGCGCTTCCTCCGCTTTCTTCTTCTGGGCCAGCAGCTCGGCGCGTCGGCGTTTCTCCGCCGCCGCCATCTCTTGTCGACGCCGGGCCGAGGCCCTGCGTTCGGCCGCCAGCCGCTCTCGCTCGGCCTCCTGCGCAGCGCGTGCCGCTTCTGTCTGCGAGTCGGTCGGTTCCGCCGGCTGCTCCTCGGGCTGCGATTCGATGGTATGCCGGGCGATCCCCATCACACTCACCGGCACATCGAGGCGGCCGGTCCGTCCGCCCAACCCGCTGTAGAGTGCGACATAGCTGTCGACCGTCTCGCTCAGAATCGGCATCTGCGTGCCTCTGTGTAACGGCAGTTCGGCCGCCACGGAGTCGACCGCCTCCGCAAAGAACACGTGCTGTTCGCCTACCCAGCCGGACGACACGCCCTGTCGGCCTTTCTTGGGAAATGCGCTGATCGTGCCGTTGCCGCCCACGATGAAGTAGTGCTTCCTGTCTTCGGCGATAAGGAGTGCTTTCGAATAAGCTTTGGCACGCAGGTTTCGGGCCGGGATCGGCACCTTGACGCCTCTGCGCTCGACCCGCAGGTAGCCGGAGATCGTGGGCCGGCCCAGCGTGGCGGGACCCGCTGCCTGCGGCAAGGCCAAGGCGCGTGCGCCCAACCAGAAACCGAGCGTGACGAGGACGAATTTGCGCGTGCCGCACATGATCAAGCTCTCGGGCCTCCTACCGCGAAACAACGTTTCTTCCCGGTCCGCCACCAAACCATGGCGCATCATCATAGCAGATCCCGGTTCGAACCGCCAGCACAGGATCCTGGAATATCGGCGTGCACGAGACTCACTGCATCGCCAACTCCACCACGTCGCGGTCGCGCAGAACATGATCGCGCTGCACAACCTGCCCGTCATATTTCGCACTGCCCCAGACGCGCGCGGATTTGAAGGACTTTGCGAAATCCTGGTGCACCTCCGCGGCAAAATCCAACACGGTCGCACCGACCGGAACGGTGAACGGCGCACTGAGGTCGGCCTTCCTTCCGCGCTGCTTCGAAAACACGCGGATCACGTGCAGGAACCGGAAGATGTCCTGCCGCAGTCGCGGCAGACCGGCCTGGGTCTGAACGGAAACGACGCGCACGGGCAGCGTCGTGTCGAGCATCTCCGTCACCAGCGGGGTCAGCTCGCCGGTCGTGTCCAGGTCCGCCTTGTTCAAGACCAGAATCGTTTCGATCCCAGGCTCGGCCGAGGGCTCCGACTCCTGTTCCAGGCGCGCGGGAGTCACCGTCAGGTGTTTCTCGTCGAGCAGCGCGACGGTCTGCTGCAAATCCCGCGCCGGGTCCGGCGCATCAAGATCGAACACGAGCACGATCCCGTCGCAACCCTTGATGTTGTCGAACACGAAGCTCTCGCAGTGCTCGCGCCAGACGGGCGGCAGATCGACCAGCTGGATCTGGACGCCCTCGTACGCGAGCATGCCCGGCATCGGCTCGCGCGTCGTGCAGGGGTAGCTCGCAATCTCGGGCGTCGCGCGCGTCAGGGCGGCAAGCAGACTGGATTTTCCGCTGTTCGGCGGGCCGACCAGCATGATCTGGCCCGCACCCTCCGGCTTGACTCGGAACGAAGGCCCTTTCTTCTTGCCGCGACGTTCCGCCGCTTCCCGCATCGACGCGATGCGGCGCCGGATGTCGCCCTGCATCTTGTCGGTGCCCTTGTGCTTCGGGATCACCTGCAGCATCAGTTCCAGGCAGGCCAGCTTCTCTTCCGGAGTCTTCGCCGCACGGTACTCCTTCTCGGCCTTGTGATATTCGGGTGTCAGATTCGCAGGCACGCGCAATTCCTCACGGACTCCGGATCAGCCGCCAGTCAGGCTATCACCGCATACATGCCGGTCTCAAGTCTCTTTGCACGGGCTGGGGCCCGCGCAGGACGGTGAGGACGATTCGGACCTTTTCGACCTGTCAGACCGGTAGGTGCTGCCCCCGTCCTACGCTCCTACATGTCCGAATCGTCCGAATCGTCCTACCGTCCTACGGAGAGTCCGGTCGGGCACGCCGGGCCGGGGCCGGGCACGCCGTACTCGTGCGCGCCGATGTCCGGCGCGCCCTGGTTGGACCGCGCTGCACTGCCGAGCGGCTCCGTGAACTCGAGGATCGTCCGTCCGCGCAGGGACCCCGGCAGACTCGATTCCGGCACCGCCGCGCCGGCATCGACGGCCCCCGCGAAGTGTGCGCCGAGCCGGTAGTCCCCGTTCGGCGGGTCGGCAAAGGGCGGGTACGTGCCCGCGGTCCCGGTCGTGACGTTCGAGAACGTGCCGGCGGGCGGTACGGCGAAGCCGGCCGACAACCACAAGTGCGAGCCGTTCGAATTGGCGTCGGACGCGCCGTTGCGCGTCGCGGAAACCAGCGTCTGGCCGCCGGCCGACCCGCTCGGGTGCGTGACAATACAATTCTCGAACCGCACCGCCGCATTCGTCGAGCTCAGATCGACGACAGGCGAGGCGAACGGCGTCACGATCGTCGTGTCGATCAGGTGCAACGTCCCGTTGTGGTCGGCGCTGCCGTCCTGCCCGAAATGGATCGTCGTCTTGTTGCCGGAGCAGGCGGGGTCCTTCACGATCACGCAGCCGCGTACCAGCGCATGGCTGTCCGGGATTGCGGTGTTCACGCTGCTGTCGACCAGGTCGAACTCGCGGTTGCTGCTGTCGTGGATGTAGCAGCCCTCGAGAATCGTAAGGTGCGCGCGGCTCTTCACGTTGTGGCCGGTCGTTGCCGAGTGCACATTGCAGCCGCGCAGGATAACGCTCGCACCGCCCATATAGAAGTTGTGGTTGAAGCCGGCGTGTCCCCAGTTCCCGTTGTCGTGGACCAGGCAGTTCTCGATCAACTGGTTTGTGCCGGTGCCCGACGCATGATCGCCGCCGGACATGAACCCCATATCGTTGTGGTGCACGTGGCACTTACGAACCGTCGTGTCGTTCGCCTGGTTGATGCGGACCGCCGCGCCGTTGTAGGAGTCGTTCGTGCACCCGGAAATCTCGAAGTTCTCGACCGTACAACCGTCGGCGCCCGGGTTGAACTGGAACATCGCGCGCGGCGTGGAGCCGACACCCGTGTAGTGGTAACCGGCGCCGGCCAGCGCGACGCGCGTTCCGTTCGTCGTCTGGCCACGGAAGGTCAGGTCCGACTTCGTCACGTACAGAGCGACCCGCTCGTACGCCGCCGCGTTCGCCTGGGGATAGACCAGGATCGTATCGCCCGCACTCGCTGCCGCGTACGCGTCCTCGATCCGCGCATACGCGCGGCCCGGCCCGACCTCGCGGTCGGCCGCGGGAGCGGCGAGGGCCGCTGCCAACAGCAGCGCCAACGCGAGACCATGGACGCTGTCTCCAAGAATCTGCATCGGAGTCCCCTGAAAAGCCGGAGCCTGGGCTCGCGGGAATCGTATCATCGCGAATGCGTAAGAACAAGACGTGCGCCTCTTGAACCTACACGAGATTCAATCACGAACTGCACGAACTGCACGAAGTAATTCCTTGGCCGCGGGGCTAGCGCGCCCTGATCTTTGCCTGCCCCGCGCGCACGCATTTCCGGATCGAGCCGTCGTCAGGCATGATCGCGAGCGCTTCTTCCCAGAGCCGCAACGCCGCGTCGTAGCGGGCCTGTGAATAGTGGACCAACCCCAGGTTCTTGAGCACCTGCGCCCTGCGCGGACCGTGCGTGGCGATGCGTGAGAGCGCCCGCTCGTACTCGCGGCCGGCCGCGGCCATGTCGCCTTGTGCGTAGAAGACGTTCCCGCGGTTGACGCGCGCCTCGACGTGGTCGGGCTCACCTTTCAGCGCGAGCTCGTAGCAGGCCAAAGCCGCGGCGTTGTCGCCGCGGTCCGCATGGATCAGGCCGAGATTCGTGAGCGCGTTCGCGTCCTTCGGCTGGATCTCGAGCGCGCGCTCGAATGCGCGCCGCGCCGCTTCGTTGTCGCCCGCCTCCCGGTAGAGCACGCCGAGGTTCGTGTGCGCCTCAACGTAGTACGGCTTCAGGGCGACTGCCGTCTTGTGATGGCGAAGCGCACCGTCGCGACGGCCGGCCTCTTTGCGGAGCAGCCCGAGATTGTTGTGCGAGACCCAACTCCGCGGGTTCACGCGCAGCGCATGCTCGTAGAGCGTCTCCGAATCGTGCCAGACACGGGTCTGCAGCATGGTGCGAATGCCGAGCACCACCAGCAGCACCGCGCCGAGCAGGACGGCACGACGCCCGTAGCGGTCGATCAACCACACCACGATCAGGGCGGGGCCCAGCATGGCCACATAGAGGTAATGATCGGCCGTGGTCGAGTATTGCTGGAACTGGAACGGCAGGAACCCGAGCACGGGCAGGAGCGCGACGCCGAACACGCCGGCGGCCCAGAACAGCCAACCGGCGCGGCGCCGCGCGAGCCAGAGCCCGACAACGGCCACGTACGGAAGCGGACCGGTCAGCCAGCGCCACGATTGAGCGAGCACGAACTTCGGGAGCCGCCCATAGTCGAACGCCAGGCGTGCCGGCCAGAACAGCCTATAGACATAGAAGCTCACCGCGTCGCCGGCCAGCAAGGGCCGGATCGGCAGCGGCGGCCGAAACACGGGCCCGAGATGCTGGAACTTCCGGCCATAATACACAATCGGGACGGCCAGCAAGAGCCACCCTGCCAGTAGCCCGGCCACTGCATACCACTGCCGGCGCCGTGGCCGGGCGTCGGACCGAACGGACACGGCGAACATGAGCACCGCAAGCGCGAGCAGCGGGGTCACCACCGTGCTCGGCTTCGAGAGCAGAGCCAACCCGTACGCAAGGTTCGCGAGCAGCCCCGCGCGGATAACCCGCGAAACGGGAACGTCGCGGCCCAAACTCCCCGCAAAGCCGAGGAACTGATGAACCGCCAGCAGACAGAAGAGCCCGCCCAGCAAATCCTTGAGCCCGCACACCCATCCCACGCTCTCGACCTGCACGGGATGCAACGCGAACAGCAACGCACCCAGCAGGGATGGGACCATGAGACTATGGGACGATGGGACTGTGGGACGATGGGACCTTGCGCCGCCCTTGCTTTTCGACTTCCCGACTGTTCGACTGTTCGACTCTTCGGCTTTTCGACTCTCCCCGAACACACGACGAAGCAGCGCAAACACGACAAGCACGCAGAGCGCATGGACCGCAACGTTCGCGGCGTGGAACACGCCCGGGTGCAGCCCGTCACGGTTCGGAGCAACCCAGAACGAGAGCCTCGCGAGGCCGGTCCAAACCGTGAACGTCACCGGCACGTACAGTCCCGCGAACGGGTCGCGCCAGAACCGACCGAGCGCCGCCAAACCCGGATGGTGCAGTTCCGGATTACCCGCCACCCACAGCGTGTCGTCCCAGGTCGTGAACTCGCACTTGAGCAGCGGACCGAACGCGATCAACACGACAATGACAAGCAGCGCCGAGCACGCTACACTGCGTAGACGCGAACCGGTTGGTGGCTTCTCGGGGTCTGAGGACATCGCCCGCTATGTTGACAAGCACACGGGCCCGAAAAAAGGAAAAACGCCCGGCATGCTTTGGCATGCTCGGCGCTCCATCCCGCCCCTTGCTTCCCTTGCCCGCCCGCGCCCGGCAGGCTAAACTGTTTAGGCAGAGCGTTGGGTCAAACAGGTGCATCGCAGGCGTCTTAGCCACGACATTCAACGGGGATTCGGAGTGAGGAACCACGGATCTCACGGATGACACGGATCCGGCAACCAGAGATCTGTGTCATCCGTGGTTCAAAACCCTGTTTTCGAAGGAGGATGTATGAACCGGTACTGGACGCGACGGCTTGCGATGGTGGGGGCGCTGATTCTGGCTTGGGTGCGGCCGGCGTTGGGGGTACCGAGCCCGGCCCGACAGGCAGCGCCGTTCGTGTGCGATGCGGATCTGGACCTGTACACCGGCAACGATCGAGCGACCGTCGTGTCGGCAGGCGGCCCGGTGACGTTCTATGCGCGGGGGCTCCGCGGGGTGCGCGCGGGCGGCCGCGCGCTGGAAGTGCTGGCGCGTGCGCCATCGTTGCTGCGTGTTGCATTGCCGGCAGGCCGGCATGCGGTTGAGCTTGTGCGCGACGGTTCTGTGGGGGCACTGCCGGTGCCGGCGTCCACGCCGGCGTGGGCCCGCACAGCGGACGTCTCGACACCGGAGGCCTTCGAAGCGGCGCAGGCGGGGCTCGGCCCGGGCAAGACTCTGGTGCTCAAGAACGGCGTCTACCGGGACTTCAAGGTAACGATCACGGCAAACGGCGAGCCGAGTCGGCCGGTTGTGATCCGGCCACAGACCCCGGGCGGCGTGTTGTTCATGGGCCGGACATCGATCCGTCTGAAAGGCGACTACGTGGTGTTGCGCGAGTTCCGGTTCTGCCATTCCGGGACGCGTACCCTCAGCATCGACGGTCGCGACAACAACCGGGTCACGCAATGCCAATTCGAGCAGTGCGGCGCGGTGGACAGCCCGTTCGGGCACATTCTGCGGATCGGGTGGCGTTCGGACTCGAACAGGATCGACCACTGCTACTTCGCGAACAGCAAGGCGATGAGCGTCGGGCAGGCGGCGGGCCGGAACCCGAAGCCGGGCGAGAAGTCGGGAGTCGGCACGTACAACCGTGTGGATCGCAACATCTTCCGCGACATCTACCGGATGTGGCGCAACGGGCAGGAGGCAATCCAGATCGGCCAGGGCCAGGGCTACCTGCTGCAGACGCACATGCTGGTGGAACAGAACCTGTTCGAGAACACGAGCGGCGACAGCGAGATCATCTCGGTCAAGACCTCGAACAACACGATCCGGCACAACGTGATGGCGAACTGCTACGCGACCCTGACGATGCGTGGCGGGCACGACAACCTGTTCGACGGGAACCTGCTGCGCAACAACCGCAACGGGATCCGGCTGTACGGGCACCGCAACCGGATCGTGAACAACGTAATTCTGAACATGCCGGGCGCAGGCGTTTCCCTGGCGAGTCACGCGAAAGGCGAGAAGGCGTGGGCAGCCACCGATGCGCTGATCGCACACAACACATTCGTGGACTGCCGCCGCGTGGTCAGCGGGCCGGGCACCAACAATCCAACCGCTGCTTACCCGACGAACAACCTGCTGGTGAACAACATTTGCGTGGGCCCGACGGGCACGCTTCTTCGCGTCAAGCACCCGTCACACCTGACCCCGCGCAACAACCTGCTTTGGGCGCGCGGACAGCCGCTCGTGGCGCCGATCGGCGAAGGGGTTGTTCGGCAGGACCCGCGTCTGACGGCACGCAACGGGATCCCGTACCCGAGCGCAGGCAGTCCGGCACAGGACGCGGCCATTCCCATGGCGCCGCCGCTGCGCCACGATTTCTGGGGGCGGCCTCGCGGTGCGCGCCCCGATCTGGGCGGAATCGAACTGAACGGCCACGCGCATGCCGCCGAGCTGCGACGAATGCCGCCGCTGCCGCCCTTGGCCAAGACGCACCCGGGCGGCGGGCTCGATGCGCTGCGCGCCGCACCGGTGCAGGCGTACGACGCGAAGGCGCCGCTGCGCGGCTGGTCGGCGAGCGGCTCCGTCAGCCCGGATTCCGGCGCAATCGACATGCGCGAGGGCGAGCTCGAGCTCGAGCGCGGACTGCCGGCCGATTTCGTGCTGGAATGGGAGTACCTGCCGGACTCGTTCGACGCCCGCGCCGCCGTGTCCTTCTGCGTCGGACCGAACGACGAGGGCTACCGCCTCTCGTTCGGCGGCGGGCTCGAGCACAAGAAGGAAGGCAAGATCCCGATCGGTTCCATGACGCTTGCCAAGCGCGATGCGGCCAACCGCGTTCTGCGCGTCCCGCACACGGTCGACTATCGGCTCAACTACATGCATGCCTGGTCCGGCAACTCGCGGAAGATCCCGTTCGACCACCCGATCCCGGATCTGTGGGTCAAGTTCCAGCTCGCGAAGACAGGCCGGTTCCTGTTCCTGGCCATGACCAATGTGAGCATCTTCCCCGACGGCAAGGCGCGTGGCGGCCAGTCCAAGGTCAACTCCGCCAGACAGAAGTTCGGGATGAGCCCGGTCCTCATCTGGGAGGACACCGGCGAAGTGGCGGGCCCGCCGCTGACGGGGGCCGGGCTCAGGATCGCACAGCGCGGCGGCGGCCGCTGGCGGAATATCCGGCTGTCGCGCGCGCGGGAAGCACCGTAATCAGGTGTTGGGTGGCAGGTAGTAGGTGTTCCGTACTCGTACACTTCCATCGTTCCGGATCCCGGAGCGAGAGGAGAGTACGATGGAGGAGTGCGATGGGAGAGCACGGGTGAGACCGGGCCGCATGGCCGTGCCCCATTCCCGCAAACAAATCCTGGCAACATGCGTCTCACTCGCCGTGCTGGTCCCGGTCGGGTTCTACGCCAAACACTACGCGGGGCCGGCGCATGGCTGGGTGAACGACTCGTTGAGCGGCGCGCTCTACGAGATGTTCTGGATGCTGGTCGTGGCTGCGCGGGCTGGCCGGAATCGGAAGACGCCACGTCGTCGGCCGCGCCGCCAAGTGGCCACTTGCCGCGAAGCGGCGACGAGGGAAGTCGGAAATCGGAAGTTGAGAATCAAGGGAAGGCCTTGCGCAATTGTGCGGTGTGCAACTACAATAGTCCTTCCATCTACGGGACTCGATTGCCGGCTGACCGACCTGTTCCCTGCACGACCGGGTATCGCGTTGACACGCGCATGAACACAACGGTTCCAACCCAGGGCGGAGCGAATCGCCAGAAGCATTGGGCTGCGTTGAGCGTGCGGCCGACCGTCGCTGTCTGCCTGCTGGTCGCTACGGGCGGCTGCGCGCTGTTCCCGCGGCAGGACGATACGGTTGTGCCGAGCGGACCGGCCCTGAGCCGGCCGGGCTTCCGGACCCTATCGGAGTCGAACCCGTACCGTTCGCCGGTAACGGTGCCGGCCGAAGTTCTGACGAACCTGACACTGGAAGCATGCGTCAGCCTGACGCTCCAGCACCACCGCGCGTTGAAACGGACGGAAAGCGAGCTGGAACGCGCGCGACTGGGCCGGCGTGTCGCGCAGGCGACAATCTTCTCGCCACGGCTCTCGGCCAGCTACACGGCGCCCGACGACACGGCGTCCGCCCGGATCAGCGCCGGCTATGATTCCCGGCTCGGTGTGGCGGTCGAGCCGTTTCTTGAATTCGACTACGACGCTGACGATGAGGACTCCCATACAACCGAAGCGGGCATTCGTTTCTCACGCCGGCTGTTCGGCACGGCCGAACATGTCCGCCTCCGCATGGCCCGCATCAAAGCCGAACAGGCCTTTCTTACGGCAGCCAACCGTTTGGCACGCACGACGCGCGAGCTGCGCTATGATGTGGCCAGGGCGTTTTTCGGGCTGCAGCGCGCCACGGTGCGACTACAGGTGCAAAGCCTGCGCGCGGCCGACGCCAAGGCGTTCCTGCAGGCCGCGGAAGAGCGGGTCCGCCACGGACTGGCCGCGCGAGTCGACGTCGTGAATGCGCGGATCAATCTGAACCAGGCGGAACTCGACCAGATCGAAGAGCAGACCCGCGTGACGAACGCGCGCGAAGCGCTGCTCGTGCTGCTCGCGCTGGATATCGATTGCATGCTCCGTATCGTGCCGCAGGACGTGGCGGGACTCCCGCCGTTCGACCGCACGCTCGAGGACGACATCGACTACGTGCTCGAACGGCACGAGAACCTCGTGAACCAGCGGCTGGCCATCGACCTGACGGACAAAGAGGTCCGCGTCCAACGCGACCTGCTCAAGCCGCAACTCACGCTCGGGGTCACTTCACGGACCAAATGGGATGGCGAGGAATTCTTTGCGGAGACAACCGACGACGAGAACATCACCGTCGATTTCTCCTACGAAACGGCGCTGGACGGCAAGAAACGGGACCGCGCAAAGCTGGCCCAGCTCGAGCGGCAGCTTTACGAGAAGCTCTCGGCGCTGAAAGACAGCGAGGACCAACTCGAAACCCGGTTGCGCGCGTTGCACCGTAAGATCCGAGAGCTCGAAGTCCGGATCGAGCTCGCGGGCGAGCGGCTGGATGCGGAGCAGAACAAGCTCACGGCCACCCTGAAACGCTACGAGGCGGGCGATGTCGACAACCTCGAAGTCACGCGCGCGAAACAGGATGTCGTGAACGCGGAGATCCGCCTGCGTGATGCGCAGATCGACCTGTACCTGCGGCGCGCGGAGTATGAATCGCTCCTGCCCGCTGCCCCGGGGAGAGAGTGACTGGTGGATGGTGAATGGTAGATGGTGGCGACAGTTGTCAGGTGGTAGGTGCTAGGTGCCAATCGTCAATCGTCAATCGTCAATCGTCAATATCGCGGCGGCCGCCGCCTTGCTGCTGCTGGCCGGCTGTGTGGACACCGCCATCCGTGAGGTGTCGGCGCCGAGCGATGTCTATACGGCGCGTAAGCCGGCGGCGAGCAAGCTGGAGCTGACCGTTCCCGGCCGGATCGACAATCGCGTGCCGATCGGGCACCGGCCGAGCCGGTCCTGGATGTCCGTGAAGTGGGTGCGGCCCGAGGGCGAAGAGGTGGCGCCCGGCGACCGGCTGATCGTGTTCGACACGGATCTAGTCCAGCTGTGGTTCGAACAGCGCGAGACGGACATCGAAGTCGAAGAACTCCAACTCGCCTTGTCCCGGCTGCGCACGCAACGGAAGTTGGTCGACCTTCGGTTGAAGAAAGCGGACCTGCAGGCGAAACGCGAGACGTTGGACAAAGGCATTGCGGCCACCCGCATCAAGGACGAGCGGCAGCTCGAAATTGCGCGGCTCGAGTTGGAGCTGGCCGAAGCGGCTTTGACCGATGCGCGCACACGGCTGGCGGCGATACGCGTGATGCAGGATTCCGGGACGGTCAGCCGGCTGGCGATCCGCAGGGCCATGGACGCCTATGAGAAGGCGTTCCAAGCGACGCGCCTGCCGCGTGTGAAGCTGGAACTCCTCGAGGACGATACGGGCGCGAGCAGCCGGCACAAGCTGGAGTTGGATCTGCAGGCGCTGCAGTTTGAACTCGGCAACGCGGCGCACAAGGACGGCGTGTTCGGCGAGATCGCCGCGCTCGAGGAACTGCAGCGTATGCGCGAGCGGATCCAGACCCACCGTCTGCGCCGGCTCGAGCTCGCGCAACGCACGGACCGCGAGGCGCTCGAACACAACTATATCGAAGCAAGCGCAACCGGCATGCTCAAGTACCGCCGCGGCCGTGACGGCGACGTGGAGCCCGGCGTCAAGCTGTCGTCAAGCTCTGTGGCGTTCGTGCTGGAAAACAAAGAGATGATCGCCTACGCCCGGCTCCCGGAGCGATGGCGGAACCTGCTCGGCACGTGGACGGAACAAGCGCCGGCTCAGGGCAGGGCCACCGTCGCGGTGCCCGGCCTCGGGCACGCGGCGTTGGCGGGCCGGGTCCTGTCCATTGGCACGGCCCCGCGGCGCGCGTCCACGGGCGCGCAGAAGGAGTTCAACTGCGCCGTGCGGCTGGACGAAAAGGATCCGGCCTTGCGCGTCGGCATGCGCGTACGCTGCACGTTCCATATCCCGCTGCCCGAGCAGGCGGTCGTGATTCCGACGTGGCTGGTCGCGAACCTGCGCGAGCCGCGCGTGCGGCTGCGCGACGGGACGACCCGCGAGATCACAGGGTACGTGGTCGGTCACGATTTCGTCGTCGTACGCGGCTTGCATGGCGGCGAACAGATCCTCGCGCCGGCCGCCGGTCCCGACGACGGGAATCTCCGGCTGACCGGTGTCGTGAGCGCGCCCGAAGTGCTGCCCGTGCGTGTGCCCGGCCGCCACTGGCGGCTGGAGATCACCGATATCGTGCCGGACGGCAGCTTTGTGCACAAAGACCAGGTCGTGGCGCGGCTGACCACGAGCTGGGGCAACACGGATCGCGACGAAATGCAGGTGGAAGCGGGTGGGATCGAGGCGGAGAGCCAGTTCGTGATCGACAAGATCAACGCGGAAAGCAATCTGGTCAAAGCCTACGTGCGCTGGAAGAAAGCGAAAGTCGCGCAGGAGCAGACCCGGCTCGCACACCTGATCGCACGCTATGTCAGCTATGCGCCGGACATCACCAGGGCCGAGGTGCAAGTGGCCAATTCACGGATCGAGCTGGACAGCCTGGAGGCACAGACCCGGATACGGACCGCCCCGTTCTATCGGGACATCATGTCGCTGAACCAGGTGCGCAGTCTCGAGCTGCGGCTGGCGCTCGCCGAAATCGGCCACGCGAAGGCGGCGCTCAAACGGATCGGCGACTTCCGCAAACGCGATTGGCTCTCGGTCTGGAGCGCGCAGGAGAAGATGCGCGCCGCCGAGCAAGACGCTTTCGCCGAGCGCGTGGCCTACAGCCTGGCCCGCGAGAAGTATCAGCTCGACATCCAACGCGCCTATGACCGGAGACAGCGCGAGTTGGACCACATCGAGCGACATCAGCGCCAGCTCGATTCCGAAACGATCCGGGCACCGCGCGACGGACGCGTGTTCTACGCGAAATGGCGGCGGCGCAGCCCGACCGTCGGGGAACGGCTGGACGCGTCCGAGCTGTTCGTCATGCCGTTGGGCGCGCAACGGCAGTTCGAGATCGAGGTGCCCGTCCGGTATCATGGCCGGTTTGAGATCGGGCAGAGCGTCCCGCTCGTTGTGCCCGCGCTCGGCCGGACCCGGCGGCAGGGCGTGGTCAGGCGGCTCTCTCATTTCATGCACGGCCAGGCGGCCTGGGAACAACGTGTCGGACGTGGCACGATCGGGGAGCCGGAGAAGGTGTTCAAGATGACGCTCGCCTTCGAGCTGCGGCCTGACGAGATCGAGAAAGGCGTGCCGGGCATCACGGCCTACGTCGATCTGTAAGGAGTTGTTCAAGCTCGGCGGATGAGCATTTCGCAGGGGAGTGTTGTGAGAGAGGGCGTTGACAGTTGCATGCGCTCAGTGCTGCTTGCAGTGCTGCTCGCGTCGGCGTGGCCGGCGCGCGGCGACACGCCCGTGGCGCCGGTGGTGCCGCCCTACAGCGTGGGACAGGACGCGCGGGTCGTGCGGTTCCGGTTCTCCGGCCGAACGCATATCCGGCGCGGCGACGTCGAAGGGATCACCGCGCCGTGCAAGGATGTGTCCGTGGCCTGGATCTGCGGAGACGGCAAGCGCGTCAAGAAAGGCGATCGCGTGGTCCTGCTCGATACGAGTGAGCGGCTCCGTGAGATGACGATGAGCAAGCTGGACTACGAGGCGGCCAAGCGCCAGCTCGAGCTGCAGGAGATGAAGCTTGCCACGCAACTGACCAGGATGCTGGAGCAGAAAGCCGCGCTGGAGGCGGAACTGCGGGTCGCGCAGGCTTCGCTCGCCTCGGCCAAGGCGCGCGATTTGGCGAAGGAGGCGCTGCTCGAAGAGAACTACATTCTGGCCGAGCGCACGGCGACGGCGAAACAGGCGGCGTTGAAGCAGCGCGAGGACCTCTATGAACTGGGCGAGATCTCGCGTGAGGAACTGCTCGAGGCGCGGATGGCGGCGGAGTTGGCGCAGGCCGGCACGCTGATTCCGAAGATCGAGTGGGAATTGGCGGCCGGTAAGATTGACCGGTTGGCCATCACCAAGCTGCGGCTGCGCGAGAAGGAACTGAAAGTGAAGCTCGGCCTTCCCGTACCCGGCCATGCGAGTGACGGGCCACAGGGGATCGAGAGCCAGATCGAAGCGCTCCGGCGCAAGATCGAACGGCGTCGCGAAGGCGTGCGCGAGGAGACGCGCCGGGCCCGGCGCGAGTTGCACAAGGCGATCCGGGACAGTGCGGACCACACGCCGCTGACCTGGCTCGAGCTGAGCGATCCGGCCGGCGATGTTGTACGGAAGGTGAACTTCCTGCCCGCCGGCGCAAAGAATGCCGCGGGCTTTCTGCCGGATCACGGCGCGCGGTTCTCGACCGAGCGCGGGTACGGCTGGGACACGGACCTGAGCGCAATGCTCTTCGAACGGGACAAGACCGGCGAACCGGACGCGACGGTAGCCGTGATCGAAGGGCAGGCGGTCTGGCAATGCCGGCTGCCGAACGGCACCTATGGCGTGCGTGTCGGGCTGGGCGATCGTGACGACTGGGACGGCCCGCTCGTACGCTGCGGCGCGACGGTGCTGTACTCGGAACCACGCATCAAGGAGAAGAGCTACCCGGTGGCCGAAGGCACGGCAACCGCCTCGTCGGGCATCGTGCGAGTCGTGTTCGGCGACACCTGCGTCAAATCGCTGCGCGCGCCCGGCGCCGGCTTGGTCACGTTTGACGCCTGGCTCGAGCCGGGCCGACGCGTCTGGGGGACCGATTGGCCGCTTGCCTATTACGGTGCGCCGGAGAAGTTCCGCGTGCGCGCCCGCGTGCATCAGGACCTTGTCGGTCTGCTCAAGGCCGCCCCCCAACCGAAGACGGACCGCGGCCGCCGGCGCGGACGGGCCGGACGAAAGCGGCGCGCGCCCTCCGCGGGAGGCCGAACGCCCGGCCCCGCGGAGGACGGCGAGCCGGTCCCCGGCCCGGAACCGTCCGTACGCCCGACCGTACCGGCGGCACCGGCCGCGAAGGAGGCTCCGGTCTCCGCCGAAGTGGCGGCAGCGAAACGTGCGCTGGCCACGTGCACGGTGCGCCTGACAACGGCCGCCGGGCTCGCCTGCACCGGGACGGTGGAAAAGATCACAACGCAACCGGTACGGCTGTCGGATCGCAAGCTTGCCTGGGGCGAACAAAACGAACAGGATGCCAAAGACAAAATCGCGCGCGAGCTGTTCCTCACGCTGCCGGCCGGCGCCGCGAAAACGCTGCTCCTGAACGAGACCGTGGAGTGCCTTTGCGAAATCGAGCTGCCGCACGCCATGTTTGTCGTGCCGGTCCATCTCGTGAGTGTCCGGCAAAACCAATGCTATGTGCAGGAGGCAGGCACGAAAACCGTCCGCGAGATCTCCGGGTTTCGGGTCGGTGCCGAATTTGTCGCCGTCGCCGGACTCACGGCCGGTATGCAGCTTGTCCCGCCGAGCGCGGAGCGGAAGCCACGCGCGGAGCAGTTCTTCGCCGGGCACGTGATCGCCAATGAACGCTCGGAAGTCGTCGCGTACCGCCGGATCTGGGGCCGAATCAAGGAGCTGCTGCCGGAAGGTACGTTCGTGGAGGAAGGCCAAACGGTCGTCACGCTCTACAGTCCGCGACTGGAATCGGAAAAGGAACGGTTCGCCGAGCAGCGCAAGAAGGCGAACCAACGGTTCCTGGAGGCGGCCGAGGAGCGCCGGCTCAAGAACGTGCAGGCGAGTCTGGACCATCGCGGGAAAGTGATTGCCGAGGAACTCGCGCGCAACGATGTGCGGGTTGCCGTGGCCGTGGACCCGCTCGTGGCGACGCGGGCGGAACACAAATCTCAGATCGCGCAACTCAAGCGCGCACACCGCGCGCGCCGATACGAACACCTGGCCGAGTCAGGCGCGGCGATCCCGGCACGTGTCGCGGCCGCAGAATATGCGGCCGACCTGGCGGCGATCGAGGAACAACGCAAACGGATCGAACGGAGCGCTGCGCTCCGAAAGATGGACTGGGGCGCCGTGGTGATGGCGCGAGCCGCATGGCAGGATGCCGTGGCCGACCTGGGCCTGCGCGAGAGCAGCATCATGCTCGCGCGGCTCGAAGAGAAGGTCGCGGGTATGCGCTCGAAACTCGAGCTCGAACGGGCGCTGGAAGGCAACCGCTGGGAACGTCGGTTCGACCAGCACAAGCACGTCAGGGCGCCGCGTGCCGGGCGTATCTTCTACCTGAAAGGCTGGGACGATCACGCGGAGGCGATGACGACGTTCCAGAAGGACTCGCTGGTCTGGGGCGGTGTCCCGATCGCGGAAATCCTGGACATGTCCAAACTCTCGTTCCGTGCCGAAGTGCCCGAAGACGTCTACCCTGAGGTGCGGCCGGGTCTGCCCGCCACGGTTGTGTTCCCGCAGTTCAACCACCGCCGCGTGTCGGGCACCGTTGCCGAACTCGGCCGACGCCTTTATGTGCCCGCGGAAGCTGTGGACGAGGAATACGGCAAGCAGGCCTTGACCAGCCGGCGCGTGTTCCAGGTCATCGTCGATTTCAATACGCCCGAGGACCTGCAACGGCAGTTGACCCCAATGACCAAGGGCCGGTTATACTTGGACCTTCCCGCCAGACAAAGAACAGCGGACGGTGAAATTGGAAATTCGAAATTCGAAATTTGATGGAGTGCGGCTTCGCGAATACTGGGCGCCGCTGTGGGCGGCGGCGCGACGCAGGCCGCGGCTGAGTGCCGGGCTCTGCGTTGCGCTCGTGCTGTGCCTGCTGGTGCTGCGCTCGTGCCGACGCGGCGGAGCAGAGCAGCGCGAGTACTATGATTCGACACGGGTGCGCCGGGGGCCGGTCCACTTCGTGCTGCGCGAGTCGGGCACGCTCTCGCCGCGCGAGCCGATCCTTGTGAAATCGGTGTTCAACGGCACACTGCAGTGGATCATCGAAGACGGCGCCTGGGTGCACAAGGGCGAGAAGCTGTTCGTCGTGAGCGAAGAGGACGAACTGCAACGTGTCACCGAGCGCCGCAACGACTTGGTCAACGCGCGTCACGAGCTGCGGCTCGCACGCGCACGGCGCGCACACGCCGCGGAGCTCGAAGCGCGCAAACTCAAAACCGCACGCCGCAACTGCGAACTGGAGCAGATTCGTTATCGTATCCTGACGACGACCCCGAAGGGCGGCACCGAACTCGTTCGGCTGCACGAGCAGCTTGTGCCGTTGGAAAAGGAAACCAACGAGGTCCGCGCGCGCTACGAACACGCGCAAGATGCCTATCAGCTCGCGCAGGACGCCTATCTCGACGCGCTCGACGCATGGCAGGCGGCGCGCGACAAAATCCTGCAGACCCAGACCCGGATCGACGAATACCGCGCCGAACTCGACGAGGACCCGGAACGCATGCAGGCGCACGCGCTGGTCAAACGCGAGCAAACGGTCAAGAAACTGACGGCGGCCGAGCAGGCACAGACCGAGGCACGCGCGGCGATTCCCGGCCTGCAGAAGAAATTGGAGGCGGCCCGCCAGGCGCGCGAACGCATGCGCGTGCCGCGCGATGAGATCGCGGGCACGCTCCGCGCCCGCGAAGAGCAGGAGAAAGAAATCTACATCCAATTGGAAATCGAGAAACGGGGCGTGCCCCTCGCGCAATTGCAGCTCGACGAAAAGGCGGCGCGCCTGAGCCTGCAGGAGGCGCAACGCAAACTCGAGAGCGGCCGCAAGGCATTCGAGGCCGGCTCCATAAGCCGTGCGGCGCTGGATGCGCTCGAGGCCGCCGTGAAGACCGCCGAGAGCCGGCTGCGCATCGTGGAGCAGAAGGTCAAGATCGCCGCGGCGCCGTTGCCGCCGGAAGCGCTGGCCGAAGCGCGTATGAAACGTGAACGGGCCGAGGCCGCGGCGGCCAATGCGCAGCAGGCGCATGACCGTGCACTGAAGATCCTGGACACCGAGATCCGCATGTTCGAGGCGCGGCTCCAGCGGCTGAGTGAGGATATCGACTACCGCTCCCGCAGCTTCCCGGCCATCATCGAGTCGAACCTCGCGTTCGCAAGAAAGGAAATGGAGCTGCTGGACCAAGACGAGACACAGCGCAGGCAAGAGCTCGAAACCGAAATCGCGCGGCTGGAACAGGAACTGGCCGAAGCCCAGAAGAACCCGCCGAACGTGGCCACCGCGCTGGTTGACGGGATCGCGCACGTCCGGTTCCGCGGCGATCGCCCGTTGCAGGCGGGTGACGCCGTGCGCGAGGAGGACGTCAACGTGCGGCTCTATCCGCCGGAGAATATGGAGGTCCGCGCGTGCGTGAACGAGGTGAACCTGCGCCGTGTCCGGCGCGGGATGCCGGTCCGTGTGTTCGTGCCCGCGCTCGCGAAACGGTTGGACGGCCAGATCTACCAGATCGCCGGGGTCGGCAAGGACAAGCTCGAAGCGTTCAGCCGCTGGAATCGCACGTTGTTCGCCGACGTGACCGAATTCGATATCCGCGTGCAGCTCACGGAAACGACGCCCGAGTTCAGGCAAGGCATGACCGTCATGGTCGAGATCCTGATCGAAGAGAAGCCCGACGTGCTGTGGCTGCCGATCGGCGCTGTGCAGGAGCGGAACGGAAAATACGCGGTGCTGACCGGACGGCGCCGCGCGCCGCGCCGCCTGCAGATCGAAGGTGTGCCGTTCGCCGAGGACACGTTCATCGTCAGCAGCGGGCTCGCCGAGGACGACGCCGTCTATCTGCCGCGTGTGAGGAACCTGTGAAGAACGAGCGCCGGAAGAAGAAACCGCTGATCGAAGTCGAGCGCCTCGCGCGCGCGTTTCAGATGGGCCAGATCCCGGTCCATGCCTTGCGTGGCGTCGATCTGCGCATCTATGAGGGTGAGTTCGTCGCCATCATGGGCCCTTCCGGGAGCGGGAAGTCCACGCTCATGTACGTGCTCGGCTGCCTCGACCAGCCGACGGCCGGAACCTACAAGCTGAACGGGGTCGAGGTCTCGGGGCTGGACGGCTACGCGCTGGCCCGCGTGCGGAACCGGGAGATCGGGTTCGTCTTCCAGCAGTACAATCTGCTGGGCGACCTGGACGTGTGCGACAATGTCGGGCTCGGTATGGTCTATGCCGGCGTCCCGCTCGGACAGCGCCGCAGTGTGAGCCGAGGCATCGCGCGCCAGCTCGGGCTGGCCGACCGCCTGCACCACCGGCCCACCGAGCTGTCCGGCGGCCAGATGCAACGCGTCGCGATCGCGCGCGCGCTGGCCGGCAAGCCGCACCTGATCCTCGCGGACGAGCCGACCGGGAACCTCGATTCGGCGACCGGCAAGGAGATCATGGAATTGCTGCGCCGCCTCAACGACGAAGGGCATACGGTCGTCGTCGTTACGCATGACCCCAAGGTCGCGCAGTACGCGCGACGCGTGATCTCCGTGGCCGACGGCCAGATCGTGCGCGACCAGACTAACGAGGCGCCGACCCAACCCGCGCGCACCCGCGAGGCCCGCGGCGAAGCCTCGACTGATTTCAGAATCTCCGACCAACAGCCGGGCGCCGCCCGGCCCGCCGCGAAGAGCCGGGTCCACATCAGCGACGTGCTGCGCATGGCGTTCCGCGAAGGGATCACCGCGCACAAGCTGCGCAGCCTGTTGACCATGCTCGGGATCGTCTTCGGGATCGCCGCGGTCATCGCGATGACCGCGATTACCGAAGGCGGCAAACGCGAACAGCTCGACCAGATCCGGCAGATCGGCATGAACAACATCCAGGTGCGCGATCTCGGGCTCGAAGGCTCGCGCCTGTTGCGCGTGCGACGCGTGAGCCCGCACGGCGTCACGCCGGACGACGCTGCCGCACTGCGCGAATACGTGCCGGGCATCGAGGCGTGGACCACGTGGAAAGCGTGCAAGGCGGAACTGAAATACGAGGACCGCGTCGTGGACGACGCACATGCGCTCGGGGTCGCCGGCGATTTTCAGGCGGTGGCCAACTTCTATGTCGAACAGGGCCGGTTCCTGAACGCGCGCGACCAGCGCAACTTCCACCGCGTCTGCGTGCTCGGCGCGCGCGTGGCCGAGCAGCTCGCGCTCGGGCCGGAACCGCTCGGCCGGGTTCTGCTGCTCGGCGACGAACCGTTCACGGTCGTCGGCGTCATGGGCCATCGCGAATTCACCAAGAGCGAAATCACCGATGTGAATATCGTGAACCGCAACCGCGACGTCTATCTCCCGCTCAGCAGCCTGCAGACCTATTTCCGCAAGGATGCCATGGCGAGCCGGCTCGACGTGATCTCGTTGCGGATGGCGGGCGAGGAGCGGCTGCTCGAACAGTCGAAGGCGATCCACGCAATCGTTGCCGACCGGCATAACGGTGCCGACGATTTCGTCGTGTCCGTGCCGCTCGAACAACTGCGCCAGGCGCAGAAGACGAAGGAAGTCTTCAACGTCATCATCATCGTGATCGCCGCGATCTCGCTGCTGGTCGGCGGGATCGGAATCATGAATATCATGATCGCGAACGTCACCGAGCGGACCCGCGAGATCGGGGTGCGCGCCGCGGTCGGCGCCTCGCGCCGCGATATCCTCAAGCAGTTCCTTGCCGAGGCCGTGCTCATCTCCGCGCTCGGCGGAATGGTCGGGCTCCTGTTCGGCCTGTTCGCCGGCAGCGCGATCCAGGGTATCTTCGACTTCCCCGTCGCGTTCAACCATCTCGTCATGGCCTTGGCCGTGCTCGTCTCCGTAGCCGTCGGGGTCGGGTTCGGGATCTATCCCGCATGGCTCGCCGCCAAGCTCAACCCCGTCGATGCGCTGCGTACGTAGCACGGCCTGCGCCGACGGAACCGACTGAAGCACAATCGCGTTTGGGTCCGGAGATGACGGATTGACAAGACCATCGCAGTTTGCGATCACCTTTGTGGCGGAAGGACTTGAGACGATGCCGCCGAGAACCATGGGAAGAGCGGATTTCGAAGCGGATCGTGGTTGATCTTGAGGAGAGACAAGATGCGGTGGATTCTATCAGTGTTTGTTCTGGTGACTTTCTGCGTCGGCTGTGACCCGCAGGGGCCGGAGTTCTCTGTCGGCGATTCGGTTACGTACAAGGTCCAATCAACGGAGGCAGGCCCGGCGCGGACCGCCACAGGCACGGTCGTCAGCGTGCAGTCGGTGAACCTGGATGGCAAGACCGTTCATCTGTACCGAATCGATATGGGTCTGTACTCAGCGCACATAACCGACAAAGACAAACTTCCGTTGGTGAGAGAGGATCTCTTGAGAAAAGCCGCTCAATAGGGTCCGAACATGTCCATGCCGCGGGTGAGCCCGACGTGTGGGGCTGTCTCGCCAACCACCGCGAGTCGAACGCATGGATTTGATGTGAGAGCGTCGAACAAAACGATTCGACCCAGGTTGACGTGGCGAATGAAGACGGACCTCACATCGCGGGAGTAGCCACGGACTGATCGTCGGGCCCCTCAGGTTTCGGCGCGTCCGCGGGTTGCTCGGGGCTTTCCGGATCCACGGAAGATGATCTGCGGGCGAATCGCCGTTCACGCTTCTCCTGTGCCTTCTGCATTCGCTTCAGTTCCTTGCGCCGTTTTTCAAATGTGTTCTTGTTCCTTGCCATATCGCTCCTTGTTGGGGTGCTCGGCCGTCGCGAAACAAGGAGCAGATGTGCGCCGAGTTCGCGTCAACAGCGTGGAGTCTATCACAACCCCGCGCCAATTGCTGCTTCGCAATTGGGGTCTCTTCGCTGAGCCCACAGGGCAAGCAACGTCCCGGATCTCTACCGAGACGGAACGTCGTCGGCACGCCAGGTCACGTCGTAGCGGTAGAGGATGCCCTTCTGGTCGATGAGGTAGAGTTTCGACCGGTCGGTCGAGAACGCGATCCCTTCGGGCAGCCCGGCCGGGATCGGGTGCACGGACAGGATGTTGCCCTGCAGGTCGGTCTCGAAGATCGCCTCGCTCTTGTCGCTCAGGAAGAACAGGTGCCGGCTCTTCGGCTCGTAGACGACATCGAGCAGGTCCTTGCATTTCCGGCCGAGCATGGACTCGGCGTCGAACAGCTCGCTGACCTTGGCCGAACGGCCGACGAGCACGACCTTGTAGACGGCGAGCGGGCCCTCGTTCACGACATAGAAGCACCGTTGTGCGGCATTATAGGTGATGCCCTCGAGCCCGTTGTTCGCCGCCTCGGGCAGATTCAGCTTGTAGGTGCGGCCGGACCGCTTGGCGACCTTGCGGGTCCAGGGCATGATGGTCAGCGTCGTGATCGTGCGGAGTTTCTCGTCGACGGCCGCGAACTGGCTGCCCTGCATATGGACCAGGCCTTCCATGTCCGGGAAGCCCTGGGTGGGCATGGTCCGCTTGAAGCGCCCGTCCAGATCGAAAACGTCGATGGTTTTGCGGCCGTGATTGTCGACGGCGAGCAGCTCCTTGCTCTGCGGCGCGACCACGCAGTCGGCGTGTCCGAGCGCTTCTTTCGCCTCCACGATCTTCTTGACCGTCAGGCTCAAGGTAAGCTTCTCGATCTGCTCAGCGCGTGTGAGCAGAGCGCACGTGCAGAGCACGAGCGCGGCTGCGGTCCTGGCTCTGGCATGCTTCATTCTGCGGAGTCCTCCCTCCCTTCGGCGACATCGATTCTCGCAACTCGCGCGATGCGAGGAAAGCGAAATCGCCCGGCGAGCGCGGCGTCAGCCGGCAGTGAACAGAGCGCGGATCTCGAACTCATGTCCGTTGCTGCGCGGTGCGTGCCGGTCCGTGAGTTGGATTCGGACCTTGTGGGGCCCGGGCTCGATGTCGTGTGCCAGCATGGTCCAGTGCAAGTAGCCGCCCCAGGTCGCCTCATACCAGGCGTCGAGCTCGACGGGGGGCAGTTCATCGACTGTGGCCAGAGCGATGCCCATCGGGCCCTGGATCTTGTGATAGCCAATACTCAGCGATCGGCCTGCCAGATCGAACTCCATCACACTGCCCGGCGTGGCAGACTGCCAACACGGGCCGAGCCTGCGCGGCGGGCCGACCTGCCAACCGTCGATCCGGGTCGGCACGATTGTCTCGGCGTTCCGGAAGTCGGCCTGTTCGAAGATCGTCCCGTGTAGCGGGGCGGGCAGACTGTCTGCAACCGGCCCCCCCGCACCCGCGCCGGCCTCGATGCAGTGTTCGAGCAAGGTCGTGACACACGCGGCACAAACCTGGTGCCCCCAATCGTTCGGGTGCACGCCGTCCGGCGAGTATTGCTCCCAGCGCACGCTGCCTGTCTCGATCTCCGGCCACAACGCATCGCGCACGCTGCACATCGGCAGCCCGTAATGACGGCCCGTCAGCGCGTGCGCATCCTGCACATTGCCGCCGTCCTGGCGCATGGTGAAGAACAGCACGACCGCCGGTGCGCGTTTGGAGCTTAGGATCCGGCGCAGCAGCCCCTCGAACGTCTCGTCCCTGTATTCGTTGCCGCCGTCGTTCACGCCGAACTCGACCAGGACGAGATCGGGCTCGTGCGACAGCAGATCGTGCTGCGCGCGATGCGCACCGACATTCGAGCCGGTCCCGCCGAGCCCGGCATTCACGAATGTTACGATGGTGTCCGGGTATCGCTCTTCCCACCATCGCGCGACGCGCGGGGCCCACGCCTTCTCCCGTGTGCTCGCCTTCGCGCCCCAGGTGATGGAGCCGCCGATCGCCCCGATCACAATCGGATCGCCGCCTGCCGCCTTTGCGCAGACGCGCTGCAGCCGCGCGGCGTTTCCCAAGCTCACGATCCCCCGAGCCAGAATCTCAGTCTCCATCGTGTGACTCCCCGTGTTCAGGCCCGTCATTATGACACCGATTCCTGTTGGCACCCACCTCTATTGTGCATGTGACCGGACGGAACCCGGCTTGCGCGATATGCGCTACGGCCTGTCGGCTGCGCGTCGGCGCCGGAACTCCGAGGGCGGCATGCCCGTCAGCTTCTTGAACGTCTTGGACAGGTGGAACGGGCTCGAGAAGCCGGTCTGTTCGGCGATCACGCTGAGCGTGGCGTCGGTCTCCCACAGCAGGCGTTGCGCGCGCTCGATGCGTTGGCGCTGGATGTATTGCACGGGCGAGAGACCGAAGCGCCGCGAGAATTGCCGCGAGAAATAGGTGGCTTCCAGATGCGCCAGCTCGGCGAGCTGCCGCAAGCGTAACGGTTCGTGCAGTTGTTGCGCGACAACGGGGTGGACATCATCTACCTGGACAGCGACGGGAACATCGAGGATCTGCTCCCGATCTGGGTAGACTGCGGGATCAACATGTTCTATCCGTTCGAGGTGGCGGCGGGCATGGACACGCTTTCTGTGCGCAAGCGTTACGGCAAGAACGTGATCATTTCGGGCAACATCGACAAGCGCGCGCTGGCCGCGGGCAAGAGTGCGATCGACGGCGAGCTCGAGCGGTGCCGTGTGCTGCTGCGCGACGGCGGGTTCTTTCCGTCCTGCGACCATCACGTACCGCCGAACGTGCCGCTCGAGAACATGGTCTACTTCGTGAACGAGCTGCGCAAGCTGAGCGCGTATCCGGAGACCCGGCGGGTCGTGGAGCTCCCGCAACCTGAGGCGGCGATGGCCATGGCGTAGTATCGACCCCATTTCTGGTTGCGGGCCGACGGGGGTGTCCTCCCGCCGCAGGCAGGAATGCCTGCGGTACTGGCCGAGATCCACGAGCCCCATAGGTGTTAAGCTAAGGAACGTCGGAAAACCATTGGTGTCGAGGAAAAACGTGCCGCTTAGCTTAACACCTATGCCACGAGCCCCCGTCTCACCGCCCGAGCAGCCGGACCAGACCGGCGACGACCAGCCCGATGATGACGAGCGCGGGCAGCGCGGCCACGGCGCACTTGGTCATGAACACGACCAGTCTGCCGAACGGCACATCGAAGCCCGTGACGGTGAGCGAGTGCCCGGCCCCGGGCTCCTTGCGCTCGAAGACGGTCGACTCCATGCGTGAGGTCTTGCGCCGCGGTTTTTGGCCTTCCGGGATCCGCAACGTCTTGGAGCACGACGGGCATGTGATCTCTTCGCCCGCCATGTCTGGATTACACTCGAGATGCTGGCCGCAGGACGGGCACTGGAACGTGATGGTCATTGTCAGGCGCCTCCGGCAGAAGCCTGCTTCGGTCGCTCGTGAGATTCAACAGTCAGGATACAACAGGCAACACTCAGCATTCAATGTAGAGATGCAGCGCGGGCCGGGCGCCGGCCGGCCCCGCACGGACAGACACGGGCGGGCTCGTCTTCGCGGGGCTAGCGGCGCACCGTTCGCGCGTGTGGCTCGGCCGCGCGCAGGCTGCGCGTGGACAGCGCGAACCAGACCAGGGAGACCTCGAGCTCTTCGTCGTGCTTGGCGATGACCCGCTTGATCTTCGCGTGCGGCCTCGGATTCGGCCATTCGAGTTGATAGAGACACACGGGCTTGCCCGCGGTGTCATGCATCACGTGCACGTAGCGGTTGTCATAGGTCGACGTCTCGAAGGTGTCCGGCCGATAGTCCTGGATGTTGAACATGAACCGCAGCGGGACCTTCACCTTCTCGCCGTCCTCGTACTCGACCACGTAGTCGCCGCACGGGAACCCATACACCCACTTGCGCCCGCGCGCGCCGCGCATGTTCTTGTCTTTCGGGTTGTCGATCGTCGCGGTGTGCAGGAAGATCAGCGAGGAGCAGACCCGATCCACGGGCACCGCGACCTCGGTGGTGCCGGTCTTGCTGACCACGATGCAATTGCGTCCGTCGGCGCCGCCGCCGAGCTGCATCGGGATCAGGCCGAGCTCCTGCTTGCCGCTCGGCATCTCGACCACCTTCGAGGCATCGCCATAGGTCGCGGGGTCGACGCGCAGCAGCGCGTCGTTGAACGAATCGGTCATGTGCGGCGCGATGTCGACGGGCGTGATCTTTTCGCCCGCCTCCGGGTTGGGTTGGACCGCGTAATAGTTGCGCAGCGCGTCCAAGCGGCCGGCCAGCACTTCGTCTTTCAGGCTGAGCCCGGGCCCGGTCCGCAGGTTCCAGGCCTGGTCGCCCGCCCAAAACGCGGTCTGTTGCGAGGCGATGTACACATAGTTCGCGTGCGGCCCGCCGCGGTCGTTCCCGAACCCGTAGATGCTCGCGCCGAAGCCGGAGAGCATCTTCTGCTGTTCCTTATCGCTGACGAGATTCGGGCCCGTCCCGTTGTACCAGACGGGAAACCCCTTTTCGTGGAAGAACCGGATGTTCCCCTTGGTCCCCGACCAGGGCAGCCAGATGATGTCCCGGGGCAACTTGTCGACCATCTTGTACAGATCGAAGCGTTGTCCGGAATGATAAGGCGAGAACATGTCGTGAAACACGCACATCCGGATGTTCTGGCGTTTGAGAAACGTGTGCAGCTTGATGACGAAGTCGTACACCATCTGCGCTTCGCTCACGCCGGAGTACGTCTTGCGCTCGTGGCTGGGGTCGGATTTCTGGAACATCTCGTCCATTTTCGGACAGAGCAGCGGCGGGTGCGTTGCGTCGATCACGTCCTGCAGGCAATCGAACACGATATTGTCGTGGTCCGGATGCGTGAAGTCCGCCGTGTTCTTGAATCCGCTCATGCGCACCTGGCCCTGACTGTGCATCAACCAACTGGCGTGCCCGCCGATCTGCCAGGCGGGACAGAACTGGATGAAGTTGTCGCGGCAGTACTGCGCCAGTTTTCCGAGGTCCTCCGGCGTGTAGATCCGCATCGCCCCGCGAATTTCCGGTCGGCGCGGGTACTTCGTGGCAATGCTGAGCTCGCAGATCAGCACGTTGATCTTGTTCGCCGCGATCAACCGGTCGGTCCAGTCGATCACGTAGTCGATAGGTCGTTCTTCGCCGAGCTTGGTGAAGGTCCAGAAATGATCGAACCGGCAGATCCGGTTCGGCAGATCGGGCCAGTCGTAGATCTCGACGCACCGGATCGGGCGCGGCGCCGTGATCTTCATGGAATTGCGCAGGAGTTGCACAAAGCTGATGCAGCCGTAGTACAGGCCGGGCGCGTCGAAGCCCGTGATTACAACGCGGTCCCGGCCGACCGACAGGCAATAGCCTTCGCTCTTGGGCCCGACGAGTTTGCCGTCGCATTTCGCGCGGCGTGCCATGCGCAGCACGATCCCCCGCACGGGCGCCTCGGCCGGTCCGATCCGGCTCTCCTTCAGCCGCACGCCGGTGTAGCCGTAGTACTTGTCCATGAAGATCCCGGCCGTTTTGCGCGTGCGCGCGTCGGCGTTGGCGGGCAGGTGCAGCGTCGCGTGGCGTGCCGCCTCGAACACGCCCTCCTTCCACGCCACCTGTTTCGGGCGCGGGTTCAGAAGCGTCGTGTCCGCGAACCGACTCTTCGATTCGAGCTCGTTCTCGAAGTTCACGGTCGCCAGGCGCAAATCGCCGTTCTCGTTCTGGCAGGCGACATAGAAGGTACATAGGCCGTGGCGGCTGCGCCCCTTTTCCAGCACGAACTGCCGACGGACGGTCGTTTCGTCCGCAACGGACAGATCCTCGCGCATTACCTCGTCACTGCAGCCGAGCACCTTCCAGGCGAGCTGGTAGGCGCCGGGCTGGAAGCCGGTGAAAACGCAATCGACTGTGAAATCGGCCTGGTTCTCGCCGGTATCGACCCGACGAACCTTCTCGACCGTGATCGTGCCCGGCCCGAACGGCTTGCGGTTGAAGACCAGGCTGCCCCACTGGTTGACCGCCTGATAGCGACGGACCCCGAGCCACGAAACCGGCCGCCATGCGCGATTGAGGTAGTTCTGCCCGATATGAAACCCGGCGTAGCGTTCCTCCGCGAGATCGATGCCCAGCTTCGAGAGCGGGAAAGCCAGTTCCACGCACCATTGCCCGTCGGCATAACGCATCGCCCTTGTCTCGTCCACAGACGCGCCGTGCTGCGTCTGGATCTTCGAGGCAACCGGCGAGAACTCACGGACGGTGGTGTCGCTCCTGTCCTTCGCGTTACAGGCGAAGTAGACCTTGCGGTAATTGTCGTTGTGCCCGTTGAAGAACACCTCCAGCGCCTCGTCCGTCCAGAGCCGGCTGTCGCCCGTGCCCTCGGGCTTGGCTGCCGGCTCGCTCGGGAACTTGGCGCGCGTCGCGACATACAGCTTCTCGTCGTCATAGGCGACCCGGACGTCGAACGGCGACTGGCCCGGCTTCACGGGCCCGCCGCGCAACCAGTAGAAATCCTTGAGCGCGACGGCCTGCGCCCATGCGGGATCGTCGAGCTTCCCGTCGACGGTGACGGGGCCGGTCACGGGCAGAATTTCCTGCGCCTTGCGCACGCGGCTGACCGCCAACTCCTTGGCCTGCTCCTCCTTTTTCTTCTTCGGCTTCGTCACAAACGCGATGCTCCTCAGTCTGATCGTCGGGTTTCCCACCTGATTGCGTCCGCCATACATGAGCCAGGCGCACGTCAACTTTTCCCAGACGGGCGGATGCTTCGCGCGCCGGTATCCGTGCCCGACGGAATACTCGCGCCGGCCGGGCTCCAGCGTGATCCTTGCGGACAAGTAGGTCTTGTCCGAGAAACAGAGCGTCGTGCCGAGCTCGGTGAAATCCCTGCCGGCGTAGTCGATGTCGAACGCGATCCCCACATAGCGCTCATCCGGCCCCGGCTCCGGCGCCTTGTCGAAAAAGAACTTGGTGTTCGTCCCACCCCGGCTGCCCGTAAAGGAGAACTCGACGAGTTTCTCGCCGTTCTTCGTGACCAACCGCGTATGCACTTTGCGATCATTGCCCTTCTTCGGGGCGACGTGACGGAGCTGGTCGATCGAATGCGTATCCGCATCGAACAGCAGGACCCGGCCGTCTTTCCGGACCGGCGCGAAGCCTGCCACGGCCGACATGCAGATCAGGCCGGCCAGGCAAAGGACAAGTTGGAACTTCATCGGCGTTTTCTGGGCGTGCATGGATGTCTCCCTTCGGTGGTGTATCGGCGATTCTTGCGCAGACGCGTTGAGCGCTCTGTTAAGCATATGCCAGCCAAAGGTGAAAAGAGCAGTTTATTCGCGAAAGAAGAAACGACGAAGACTAAGGCGATATCCGCTTTGTGACTCCCTTCAGCCGCTCGTTTTGGGCGCTATGCCCTGTGTCTGCGGCACTGTCCCGTTCTTTCACCGCTGGTTCAACTGAGTCCTTTCGGCGCAGCGCCATTCACGGCTGGCGCGCCTGCGCGAACTGCCTCGGCAAGCGCGGCCCAGTATCGCGCCCGACAAAGGCGCCGCTGCCGCCGGTTCCGACATAGAGGCGGCGGGGCTCGTGCGGATCGATGGTGAGACAGTGCACACGCAGCAGCGACAGTCCCGTGTCCTCATGTTGCCAGGTCTTGCCTCCGTCGAGACTCTTGAGCACGCCCTCCGCCCTGCTCCGGTCGTGGTATTCGACATCGTCGGTACCCGCGTAGAGGATGTTGCCGTCGAGCGGGCTGACCGCGACGCAGCTGACGACCCGGTGGTTGAGGATCCGGCGCCAGGCCCGGCCGCCGTCGACAGTTTTGAAGAGACCGCCCCGGTATCGGCGCGGGCGTTTGCCCGACCTGTCGATGGTCCAACGTGTTGACAGGAACATCACCTGGAAATCGGCGGGATCGGCGGCGACCGCGGTGACGTCGCCGAGTTCGGGATGCTTGGAGAGGCGTGTCCAGTGCGCGCCGTTGTCGAGCGTCTCGTACATCGCGCCGTGCCGGCAGGCCAAGCGCAAGTGCCGCGGGTTGTCGGGATCCATCAGCAGCGCGACCGGCCGCAGCGTGGCCGGTGTGGGCAGGTCCCCGTTCATGCACGTCCATCGCGTTCCTCCCTCGTCGCCCGCGTAGACGCCGTGTCCGGCGCAGATCGCATAGAGACGACGAGCCCCGACGGGGCTCGAGGGATCCAGCAGAAGGGTCGGAACCGCGCCGGCTGGCAGCCCGGTCGCCGGCCGGCCAACCGGGCGCCAGTTCCGGCCGCCGTCGTTCGATTTGGATACAGCGCCGTCCGCCGCGTCGGTCGCGGCCCAGACGGTGTTCGGTTCGCGCGGGTCAACCACGGCCTGGACGCAGTTACCGTGTACGTCCAAGTGGGCCGTACACCGCTGCCAGCTTTGACCGGCGTCATCGCTGCGCCAGAGCCCGCCCTCGCAGCACAGATAGAGCCGGTTGCGCCGTACGGGGTCGCACACAATCGCGTGCACCCGCTTCAGGTCGAGCCCGCGACTGGCCAGTGGTCCGCCAGGCAGGCGCCGGCAGTAGAGCTGGTTCCAGCTCCTGCCCGCATCGCGTGTCCCGAATGCCTGGAAATAGGTGCCGGCATAGAGGCGGGCCGGATCCGATCGGGCTATGGCCAGCGTCTTGACCGGCGACCATCTCCCGATCCAGCCGTAAGCGACGTTCTCACGGCCGACCGTCCCGCGCCAGTTCCGGCCGCCGTCGACCGTCTTGAACACGAAAGGTTGGCCCCAACCGTGGTTCCCGACATACGCGACATCGGAATCCACAGGGTCTACGACGAGCGGGAGCACCTCCGCGCCGGGCCGGCGCTGCGCGTCGCCCGGCACCCGGGCCGGCAGGCCGGCGGCCCGCCGTTGCCAGGACAGGCCGGCATCCTCGCTGCGGTACACGCCGCCGTTGAACGCGGCGTCGTCCGCCGCCGTGTTGCCGGCTGTGCAGTACACAACGTCCGGCGCCGACGGCGCGAACGCGACAGCCCGAATCGCCGGTGTCGGCAACCCCTTCTTCGACGGCCGCCACGTGCCGCCGGAATCCGCGCTGCGATACACGCCGTGGCTGGTTGCCGCGAGCACGAGGCTGCCGTCGCCCGGCTTCACGGCCAGGTCGTTCACGGACGCCTGCGCGGGAAGCTGCCCTTCGCCCACGCGTGTCCAGGACTCCCCGCAATCCGTACTCCTATAGACCCGCCCGCCCGGCGCCAGGCGATCGACCCACTCCAGATATCCCGCGCCGGCGTAGAGTACGTCCGGATTCGACCCGTCAAAGCACAGCGCACCGACCGGCAAGGACAGTGACGCGCCGCTCGTTGGCGGCAAGCCGGCGCGGACCCGGCGCCAGGCCCGGCCGCGATCTACGCTCTTGTAGATGCCGGTTTTGGTGCCGAGCAGCACGATCCGCGGGTCATAAGGATGCACGGCGATACGGTGGATGAAGTAGCCCTGCAGTCCTTCGTTCCGGGCCTCGTACGAACGGCCGCCGTCCGTCGAAACATAGAGCCCGCCCGCCGCCGTGCCGACATAGACAATGTCCGGATTGCGTGGGTCGCAGGCAATCGATTCGACGTGCCCGCCGCCGCCGTGCCCGAGCGGGCGCCACCGGATATCCTCGCCCCAGGGCGCGTCTGCCGCGTTCATGACCGTCGCCGGAAAGTGTTGCGGCGCCGGCCTGTTCTGCACGAACACGGTACCGCCTACGGTCCCCACGCCGACCGCCGTCGTAATGCAGAGCGCGGCAACCTTGATTCTCAGCCAGGTCATCGCGCGCATGGCGCCGCGCGCGATGGCATAGGCGGAGCTGCCGACGGCGATGCTGCCGCTCGCGACGCCGAACGCAGCGGTATGGATGGAATCGCACAGCTCCATCGAGACCGCCTCGGCCGTACGCGAGCTCAGGAATGCGACAAGCAGCGCGGAGCGCACCACGAACCCGCGCCGGGCCAACGCGGCGCGCAGCCGCTTGATCCCGCTCAGGATCCGCATCCGCGCCGCGCTCACCTTGATCCCGTACGACTCGGCAATCTCGCGCTGCGATTTGCCGACCAGGTAGTAGGCGATCACCGCTTCGCGGTTCTTCGCGGACAGCGTCGCCAGCGCGCCGTCCAGCTCCGGTGCGACCTGTTCCCACAACGTTTCCCGACTCTGCGGCGCGGGCTCCGAAATCGCTTGCTCGCGTCGTGCCCGCGCCGCGCGTTCCCGGATCATGTGCCCCGCCACATGCACCGCCGTCCGCCATAGCCAGCCGCCCAACATGATGTTCCTCCCCAGTCCGCGGGCTTTCTTGGCGAGGATCATAAACGTGGCCTGTGCTGCGTCCTCGGCAAGCTGATGGTCCTGAAGCCGGCGATACGCCGCGCTGTAGACCAATTGCCCATACCGCTCCACCAATTGGCGGAATGCGCCTTCGGACCCGTCACGCACGTAGTCGGCGAGCAGCTTGCGCTCGATCGTCTCTGTTCGATGCTTCCCACTCATCGGCCGCTCTCACGCTGCACGAACTGCCGGCACACTCCTTCATCTCTATATGCCGGCCGAAAAACAAGAGAGCAGAAAAAACTGCCGGACGCCCCGCCGTTAGCGGCGGGGCGTCCGCAGTTGCGCGATCCGGTCGCCCTTGGCCATGTACGGATGTTGCGCAGGCAGCGCCACGTCGGGGTTCGCGCGGTACCCGCCGTAGCCGAGCAGGTACCCCGCACGCGGCGCGCGGACCTCGCGGCAGCTCAGGTCGCGATCGGAGAAGACATGCCCGAGCACGGTCCCTTTGCGTACGTGCCCGGACAGCGCCAGCTCGCGCCCGACGAACAAGCCCGAGCACGGCGCGTGCACGTCGCACGTCACGCTCTGGTCGGAAAAGACGATCGGCCGATCTGCCTTGAGAAGCCGGCCGGGCAGCAACCCGATCGCGCGCGCCATGTTCACGGCCACGCGCAGGCCGAGCCGCACCTCCCGTTCGTCGACCAGATACTGGCCCGAGCATTCGTAGGTGACCCCGGCCCGGCCGGTGTTGCAGAAGAAGCCGGTGATCGTGCCCGACTTCTTGTCGGGCGCCGACACGTTCACGAACCGATGCCCGAGTTTGGCGGCCAACGCGTGCGAGGCCCGCGTGTCCCGGATCAGCACGGCGGGCGCCCGGAACTTGGTCCAGCAGTGGAAATCCAGCACGTGTGTGCACTGCCTGCCGAACGCCTCATATATCGCGTGGGAAACGCGCGCGGTGTCGTTGCCCGCGCGCCGGCCGGGCCAGGTCCGGTTCATGTTGTGGCCGCGGTCGTCGCCGTACGGCTGCTCGGGCTTCATTCTGATATGCGGGCGCCGCGCGCGGATCGCCGGCAGGTTCACGAACGGTACGGCGATCAGCTTGCCCGCCTTCATATCCCGCGCGGCCATGTCCACGAACCGGCGAATGATCTCCGCGCCCTGCACCTCGTTGCCGTGCTGCGCGGCGGTCATCAGCAGGCACGGGCCCGGCTTGCCCGAGTCCAAGGTCCACGCCGGGATCACGACTTTTTCGCCGGACTTGAGCACCGCCGTTGCCTTGCGTCGCCTGATCTTTGCGCTCATTCTGCCTCCCTGTGAGGATAGCGTCCCCGGCGCGGCGCGGCTCGAGCCTCGCCCATTCTGATCGTTCCGGGTGAGACCCAGGCTCACTTCTCCCATATGCCTTGTTCCAGGAGCTGGCGCTCGGCGGCCTCGGCCCACCCACGGTTCGCGGCCGGGCTCGCGGGGCTGGGATGCAGCACGCAGCCGATCCGCACGTCCGTGCCCGCGAGTGCCTCTGCCGCGCGCGTCTCGGCGAACCGTCCGACACCGACGACCCATTCCGATTCCAGCGCATCGGCGCTTGCGCGCAAATGTTCGTCGCACAGGGCAAACAATTCCTCCTGCTCGGCGGCCGGCAGCTTGTCCGGCGTCCGGTTCTTGCCGCCTTCCTCCATAAAGACCAACGGGCAGTAGTTCGCAACGAAATGGTCCTCGAAGAACGCGTCCGCGGTCCCGAACCGTTCGGCGAAATAGCCCCAGAGCCGGCGCCCGCTCACCTCGGAACGCGCGCAGTCGAACCCTTCGATCGGCCTCTTCGGATGCTCGCGCGGCGGCTTCTCGACCGGTCCGGAGATCCCGACCCAGTCGCGCACGAGCGAGATCTCGCCGAAGGGCACGCCGACCTGCGCCATGCCCCATGGGCCCGGGTTCATGCCCAGAAACAACACCCGCTTCCGGCCGGCGCCCCACTTCGTGAGGTAGCGCTCGTGCGGAACCCACGCGTATGCGAGCGGGTTGTAGACGTAGGCAACGGGCTGCGCGAAAAGCAGCTTGCCGGCCGCGTCGCGCAGCGCTTCCGCTGCGTCAACCAAGCGCTGGGCCGTGTCCGCCGGATTCGTCATCTTGGTTCGTGCCTTCCTTGTCTTCGCTCCAGTCTTGCCGCGCTTGGCGCCGGGCCTGCCGGCACGGTATCGCGCCCGTTCCTCCCGCACATGGAACCCGATCTCCTTCTTCTCCGGCTCCTCCGGCGGCAGCAGCAGCGGGCGGATCTTGCGGTAGATGTCTTCGTCCTTGCTTTGAGGTTCCATTTCGGAACCTCAAAGCCGCCACCTCCCCGCGCGTGAGGCGAAACGCAAAGTCGTCCGGGAAGCGCGTCTTGTTCCGGCCGACGGCCTTATTCAGATTCTTCGTCTCGACGCCGTAGATCGCGGCCAAGTCAGCGTCCAGAATCACCTTCAGCCCTCGAACCGTCAGGATCTTCGATTTCACGGTCGTCTGTAGCGTCTCCGTCTTCCTCGGCATAGGTTTCGTCCCCCCGCAGCTACCCCTCCCGCCGGATATCGGCGCCGAGCCTGCGGAGCCTGGCGGCGACGCGTTCGTAGCCGCGATCGATGCTCTGCGCGTTCTCGATGATGCTCTCGCCCTTGGCGCAGATGGCCGCGAGGATCATAGCCATGCCGGCGCGGATGTCGGGGCTTGCGACATGCATGCCCTGCAGCTTGGCCGGGCCCACGACGACGACACGATGCGGATCGCACTGCACGATGCGCGCGCCCATGTCGATCAGCCGGTCGACGAAATAGAGGCGACTCTCGAACATCTTCTCGAAGAACAGCGCGGTCCCGCGCGCCTGCGTGGCCAGCACGAGCGCAACGCTCATGAGATCGGTCGGGAAGCTCGGCCAGGCCCCGTCCTCGATCTTCGGGACGGCGGCCCCGATATCGTTGACGACCCGCAGTCTCTGCTGCGCGGGCACGTGCAGCGTGGTGCCGTCCTGCTTAAAGGTGGCGCCCAGCTTCGTGAACGCGCGTAGAATCGTCGGCAGATGTGCGGGACAGACCCCCTCGATGCGAAGGTCACCGCCGGTCACGAGTGCGGCGGCCGCGAAGCTGCCGATCTCGACGTAGTCGGGCTGCACGCGATGTCTCGCCCCGCCCAGTTTCGGCACGCCGTCGATCGTCAGCAGGTTCGTGCCGACACCCGAGATCCGCGCGCCCATCTTGCCAAGCAGCGCGCACAGGTCCTGCACGTGCGGCTCGCAGGCCGCATTGAAGATCGTGGTCCTGCCCTCGGCCAGCACGGCGGCCATGAGCACGTTCTCGGTAGCCGTAACACTGGCCTCGTCCAGCAGGATCTCGGCGCCGTGCAACCTGCGGCGTCGGAACCGAAACGGTTTCCGGTCGCGGATCGTGACACCGAGCGCCTGCAGCCCATGGAAGTGCGTGTCGAGCCGGCGCCTGCCGATCACGTCGCCGCCCGGCGGCGCGATGGTGACGCGTCCGAGCCGGGCCGAGAGTGGCCCCGCGAACAAGATCGAGGAGCGCACCCTTCGACACAGATCCGCCGGCAGCCGGGTACGGCGCAGGCCCTTCGCACAGACGGTGACGGTGTGGCCCCGGCATTCGACCCGGGCACCGAGCCGGCTGAGGATTTCGAGCATGACGCGCACGTCGTCGATGAGCGGGACGTTCCGCAGCACGACCGGCTTGTCGGTGAGCGTGGCGGCCGCCAGCATCGGCAGCGCCCCGTTCTTGTTGCCGGCAGGCCGGCACGTGCCGCTCAATCGTTTGCCGCCTCGAATGATGAATCGCGCCATGTGGGAGCAACTCCCGGGATTCTAACCACGGATTGACACGGATGCACACGGATAGGGGATTCTCGATCCGTGTCTATCCGTGTTCATCCGTGGTTCGTCTCGCTCTTCGTGGTTTCGGGTGAGCCCCGGCTCATGAGGGGCTCGTTCTTTCATGCGCGGCTCAGGCTTGGCCGAGCATCTCGCGGGCGACCGCGACGACGTTCTCGACGGTGAACCCGAACTTCTCCGCGATGACCTTGTAGGGCGCGGACGCGCCGAACCGGTCGACCCCGATCACGCGGCCCTTGGTCCCGACGTACCGTTCCCAACCGAACGAACAGCCGGCCTCGATCGCGAGGCGCAGCTCGCAGGCGCGGGGCAGCACCTCGTCCCTGACCGGCGCAGGCTGTTTCTCGAACAGTTCCCAGGACGGCATGCTCACGACCCGGACCCCGACGCCCTGGGCCGCGAGCTGCTTTCCGGCATCCAACGCGAGCGACACCTCGGAGCCGGACGCGAGCAGCAACAGTTGGGGCGTCTCGTCTCCGCTCTGCCACAGCGTGTAGGCGCCCTGCGCCACGAGCTCGGCCGACGGATAGGCGGATCGGTCGATGACCGGCAGGTTCTGTCGTGTCAGCAGAATACCGGTTGGCCCGGGGTTCCGCAGCGCGGCGAGCCAGGCGGCAGCCGTCTCGGTCGCGTCAGCCGGCCGCAACAGCGTGAGCCCGGGCATGGCCCGCAAGCTGGCGAGCTGCTCGATCGGCTCGTGGGTCGGCCCGTCCTCGCCGACATAGAAGCTGTCGTGCGTGAGCACGTACACGACGGGAAGCCCCATAATCGCCGCCAACCGGATCGCCGGCCGAAAATAGTCGGTGAACACAAAGAACGTGCCGCCGTAGACTTTGAGTCCACCGTGCAACGCCATGCCGTTGAGCATCGCGCCCATCGCGTGCTCGCGCACGCCGAACCGGAGGTTCCGGCCGCCGAACGAGCCGGGCGCGACATCGCCGCCGCCGTCGAGCAAGGTCTTGTTGCTCGGTGCAAGGTCGGCGGACCCGCCCACCAGCTGCGGCAGCGCTTGCGCGAGGCCTTGCAGGACCTTGCCCGATGCCGAACGCGTGGCGATCGGGGTGGCGACATCGAAGCTGGGCAGCGATGCGGCGAGATTCTCCGGCAGTACGCCCGAGATGCCCTGCTCAAACCGACGCGCCTTTTCCGGGAAGCGCTTCGCGTAGGCCCGGTGTTTGCGCGCCCACTTCTCGCGCACCGGTGCCAGTTGCTCGCGCCGCGCCGCGAACAGCGCACGTACTTCGTCGGGCACGTAGAACTCGCGATCGGCGGGCAGCCCGAGGTTCTGTTTTGCCGCGCGCACCTCGTCCTCGCCGAGCGGCGCGCCGTGGCTATCGGCCGTGTCCTGCTTGTTGGGGCTGCCCTTGGCGATGTGTGTGTGGCCGATGATCAGGGTCGGTTTTCGCTTCTGTCTGCGCGCCTTGTCCAGCGCGGCCTCGATCGCGGCATGATCGTGTCCGTCGATCTCGAGCACGTTCCAGTGATAGGCCTGGAACCGCTTCTTCACGTCGTCGCTGTACGCGAGGTCCGTGGAGCCCTCGATCGTGATGCGGTTCGAGTCGTAGAACACGATCAGCTTGTGCAGCCCGAGATGGCCGGCCAGCGAGAACGCCTCGTGCGAGACGCCCTCCATCAAGTCGCCGTCGGTCGCCAGTACGTAGGTGTGATGATCGACCAGACCGAACCGCGGCTCGTTGAACCGTTCGCCGAGCATCGCTTCGGCCAGCGCCAGACCGACGCCGTTTCCGCAGCCTTGCCCGAGCGGGCCGGTCGTTGTCTCGACGCCGGGCGTCAGGCCGTGCTCGGGATGCCCCGGCGTCTTGCTCTCCCATTGCCGGAACGACTGAAGGTCCTCGATGCTCACGTCATAGCCGGCCAGGTGCAACAGGCTGTAGAGCAGCATGCTGCCGTGGCCGCCTGACAGAACGAACCGGTCGCGATCGGGCCAGTCGGGTGCGGCAGGGTCATGTTTGAGGAATTTCAGGAACAGCACGCTCGCGAAATCGGCGGTGCCCATCGGCATGCCGGGGTGCCCGGAATTCGCGCGCTGTACGCCGTCCATGGCCAGGCCGCGGATCGTGTTTGCCACCAGGTTCAGGTCCATCAGTCTCTCCTCTGTTCTCTGTTTGAAAAGCCCACGCGCCCCCTGCGCAAATGCCTGATGCCGAAAGACCGAAGCCCGAATGAATTCGGTATTCATTCGCGCTTGAATATTTCGGCATTCGTCATTCCGGGCACGGGTTACTCAACGGTTACACTCTTAGCCAAATTGCGGGGCTTGTCAATGTCCGAGCCGCGCGCGAGCGCGGCGTAATAGGCCAGCAACTGGAGCGCGACGACATTGACGATCGGCGAGAACGGTTCGATGGTTTCCGGCACGAAAATGATGTCTTCGGCCAGTTCCTCGATCTGTGTATCGCCGTCGGTCGCAAGCGCGATGATCCGGCCGCTCCTGGCCTGGGCTTCCCGCACATTGGAGAGGACCTTCTCGTAGACGGGCCCCTCGGTGCGCGTGCAGACGCAAACGACGGGCAGGTACTCGTCGACGAGCGCGATCGGCCCATGCTTCATTTCGCCGGCCGCATACCCTTCCGCGTGCTGGTAGGAGATCTCTTTGTTCTTCAGCGCGCCTTCAAGTGCGGTCGGATAGTTGAAGTTCCGGCCGAGATACAGGGCGCTTGGCCCGCCGTGGTGTTTGCGCGCGATCGCGTCGATATCGGCGCTGCGCGCGAGCACGTAATGCACGGCGTCGGGCACCCGCGCCAATTCGCGCAGCAGCGCGGCCGCCTCGGGCTCGGCCAGCTCACCGCGGGTCCGGCCCATGTGGATGGCCAGCAGCGCCAGGCACATGAGCTGCGCGGTATAGGCCTTGGTCGAGGCGACCCCGATTTCGGGGCCGGCACACGTGTAGATCACCGCGTCGCTTTCGCGGACCAGCGTGCTGCCGGGCACGTTGCAGATGGCGAGTGCGCGGCAGCCCTTTTCCCGCGCGAGCCGCACGGAGGCGAGCGTGTCGGCCGTTTCGCCGGACTGCGAGATCGCGACGAGCAGCGGCACCGCTTCGAGCTTTGGTTCGCGATACCGGAATTCGCTGGCCAGGTCGGTATCCACCGCGATGCCCGTGAACCGCTCGATCAGCAGTTTGCCGAGCATCGCCGCATAGTAGGCGGTCCCGCAGGAAACGATCCCGAGCCGCCTGATGCCACGCAGGGTTTGCGGCGTCAGCGTCAGGTCGGGGAACCGGACCTCGCCCGCATCGCCGAGATATTCGCCGAGCAAGCCGCGCAGCACGCGCGGTTGCTCGTGGATCTCCTTGAGCATGAACTTGTCGAACCCGGCCTTGCTCGATGCCTGCGGATCCAAACGGACGCGGTGCACCTTGTGGACGCGCGGTTCGCCGGCCAGACTGCACACGGTCAGGCCGTCGGCCGTTACCGCGGCGAGCTCGCCGTCGTCGAGATAGACGACCCGCTCGGTCTCGCCCTGCAGCGCCGGCACGTCGCTCGCGATAAAATGCTCGCCGTCACCGCATCCGATCACGAGCGGGCTGCCGAGCCGCGCGGCGAACAATGTGCCGGGCTCGTCTGCGCAGAGCATGGCGAGCGCATAGGAGCCGCTCAGCCGCTTGCACACCGCCAGGAACGCCGTCCGCACATCGGCCGCGCCGCCGCGCAGCGCTTCTTCGATCAGACGCGGGATCACCTCCGTGTCGGTCTCCGATCGGAACGTGTGGCCCGCCGCCGTCAGCTCCGCGCGCAGCGCACGGCAGTTCTCGATGATCCCGTTGTGCACGAGCGCGATACGACCCGTAGAATCCGTGTGCGGGTGGCAGTTCCGCGCCGACGGCGCGCCGTGCGTGGCCCAACGCGTGTGGCCGATGCCCGGCGTGCCGGCGAGCGGCGCATCCGCCAATGTCTGGCGCAGCGCGTCGAGGCGCCCGACGTTTCTTCGCATGGCGTACGCGCCGGCATCGAACACGGCCAGACCCGCGGAGTCATAGCCCCGGTATTCCAGGCGGGTGAGGCCCTCCAGCAGGATGGGAACGGCGTCGCGGCCGCCCACGTAACCGACAATCCCACACATCCGCCACCTATTCGTCCAATTGCAGAGCCAGAAACTGGGAGACCTCGCCGTACTTGACGAGGAGCAGGACGGTGCCGGATTCCGCCGATTCCTCGAGGGCCGCGAGGAAGGCGGCGGTGTCTTTCACGCGCTTCTGGTTGACGCTGCTGATCAGGTATCCCGGCCGAATCCCGGCGCGCGCGGCGGGACTGCCGTCCCGGACTTCAGCCACAACAACGCCGTCACCGGCCCGGTAGCCGAGACGGGCCGACAGCTCGGCGTCCAGGTCCTGTACCGTGACACCCAGCCTGTCGGTCAGTTCCTTGGATGCGGCTCCGCCCGCGGTCGGTTCCTCGAGCGTCCCGATCACGACGTCAAGCGCGAGCTCCCTGCCGTCGCGGAAGAGTGTCAGAACACGCTTGTTGCCCGGCGTCGTCATGGCGATGTTGTTGCGGAAGTTTGCGAGACCTTCGATCGGTTTTCCGTCCAGCGCCAGGATGATGTCGCCCTCACGCACGCCGGCTTCTTCCGCGGCCGAGTTGGGCGTCACCCGCGTGACCAGGACGCCACCCGTCGTCTGCGGCAACCGGAACGCTTTCGCCAGCTCGGCCGTGATCGGTTGGATCCCGACCCCGAGGTAGCCGCGCGTCACCTTTCCCGTGCGAATGAGTTGGTCTTTGATCTTCTTCGCCATGTTGATCGGAATCGCGAACCCGATCCCCATGTAGCCGCCGCTCCTGCTGTAGATCGCCGTGTTGACGCCGATCGCCTCGCCGTCGATGTTCAACAGCGGCCCGCCCGAGTTGCCCGGGTTGATCGCCGCATCGGTCTGGATGAAGTTCTCGTAATCCGTAATCCCGATGTTGCTGCGCCCCTTCGCGCTGACAACCCCGACCGTCAGCGTCTCGGCCAGTCCGAACGGGTTCCCGATCGCGATGCACCACTCGCCGATCTCTATGGCGCTCGAATCGCCGAGCGGCAGCGCCGGCAGTCCCGTGCCGTCGATCTTGATCACGGCCACCTCGGATTTCGGGTCGCTGCCCACCCGGACGGCTTCGAACTCACGCCCGTCGTGCAGTTTCACGGTGATCTTGTCCGCGTCGCCGACCACGTGGTTGTTTGTCAGGATATAGCCGTCTTCGCTGATCAGGAAACCGGAGCCCTGCCCCTCCTGCCTGTACTGGCGCCGCCTGCCGCCGTTGCCGAAACCGTGGTCGCGGAAGAAACGCCGCAGAAACTCGTCTCCAAAAAAGCCGTGCGGGTCGTTGTACTCGTAGCGTTGCCCGGTCGTGACCGTCTTTTGGACATGTATGAAAACGACGGTCGGGATCGCGCTGCGCGCAACCGCAGCGAACGCCTTGCCGCTCGTCCGCAGGAAATCGAGCTGCCCGTCGGTCTCCCTGCCGAGCACGGCCACGGCCGAAACAAGAAATGTGCCCAGTACAACGGCCGCCCCACAACCGGCGGCGCAGCACCGCAGTTTCACCCGCTTGCTCATCGCAGACCTCCTCCCGAAATTTACCGGAACTCCTTGACGTAGCTCTTCGCTTTCAACCGGCCGATCCATCTTTCGTATAACGCGTCGTACAGCTTCTTGCGTAGCGCCTTTTCGATCTTGTCGCGCGCTTCCTCGAACGGCATGGTCCGCGGCTCTTTACGGTCTTCGACGCCCAGCACGTACAGGCCGTCCCCGGCCTCGACAACTTCGCTGACACCGCCGGCTTCCAGCGAGAGCAGGCCCTCTGCAACCGCGGGGTCCAGACGCTGCGGATCGATCCATCCGAGCCGCCCGCTTTTGCCTGCCGCGGGCCCCTCCGAGACTTCACGGGCGACTTGATCGAACGCTTCGCCCGCCAACAGTCTGGCGCGTGCCGCCTCGGCGCGTTCGCGCTGGGCCGCGCGCTCCTGGTCCGTCGCGCCCGCGCGCACGAAGATGACCGAGAGCTTGACGAGCGAGGGCATGTTGAACTGCGCCGTGTTGCTTTCGTAGGCCTCTCGCACGGTCTTGGGCGCAATCCGGACGCGGCTATGCACTTCGCGACGGAGCATGACGCTCACGATCAGTTGCTCGCGCATACGTTCGCGCCACTCGTCCATGGTCAGGTTCTGGCTGGCGAGCGTGTCGAGCAGCCGGCCGCGATCGTTGCCGAACCGCTCCCGCAAGATCTCGTTGAGCTGCTGGTCCACGGCGCGATCCGACAGCGGGATCTCCTGACGCTCGAATTCCTGGAGGATCAGCCGGTGTTCCACGAGGCTGTCCAGCGCCTTGTCGTAAGCGTTGGCGATCTTCTGCTCGAGCAATTCGGGTTTGCCGGCGTAGAGCCGGCGCAGTTTGATGCTGACCGGCGCGATCGCCTCCATCACGTCGCCGACGGTGATGACATCGCCGTTGACGATTGCCGCATAGCCATCGAGCATCTCGCTGTCCGTGCCCTGCGTGGCGAGCACGGAACAGCTCAGCAGGCACCAGACGAACAAACAACGTCCACTCATTGCGCCCCCTGTCCGGGTTGTTGTGCCGGCGGCGCCGCTTCGCCCTGTGCCGGCGGCGCGGGCGCGGCGGCGCACAGTTCGCGCATGGCCTGGAAAAGGTTATCCATGACGCGGTCCATGCCGATCGTGATACGGACGAACTCGCCGGTCCGTTCGCCCGGAAAATGGCGGACCCAGAAATTACGCTTCTGGAGTTCCTCATGCAGCGTAGCGGCCGGAATGCCGGCCGGCCGGACCCAAACGAAATTTGCTTCGGACGCGGGCACCTCACAGCCGAGTGTCCGGAGGTCGCGCGCGACCCTGTCGCGCGTCGCCTTGATTTTCTCCACGTTCTGGCGCATGTGCGGGAGATCGTCGAGCGCCGCCATTGCGACGGTCTGCGCGAACCGGCTCACATTGTAGGAGTCTTTCACCTTGAACAGCGCCTCGATGCATGGCGCCGGGCCGACCGCGTAGCCGAGCCGGACCCCGGCGAGCGAGTAGGATTTCGACATGGAACGCACGACGAGCACGTTTTCCATGGACAAGGCGAGTTCTATACAGTCGGCACTCGCGAAATCGACGTACGCTTCGTCGATCACGACCAGGCCCGGGAACTTCTCGCAGAAGGCGCGCACAATCTCCTTCGAGAACAGGATGCCCGTCGGCGCGTTCGGGTTCGTCAAGAAAAACAGCGAAGACTCGTAGCCATCCGGCACCTGCCAGGCGAAATCCGCGGCGAGCGGCACGGGTTTCGTGGCGACATCGCGGATCGCGGCGAGCACCGGATACAGGGAGTAGGACGGCGCGAAGAATCCGATCGAGCCGTCGTTCTCGACAAAGGCGCGTGTGCAAAGAGCGAGGACCTCGTCGCCGCCGTTGCCGACGAAGATCTGTTCCGGCTTCGTTTCGTGCAGGGCCGCGAGCTTCCTGCGCAGGTGCAGCGATGTCGGTTCCGGATACAACCGAAGCGCCGGCACGCTGAATTGCTTGATCGCGTCAGCTACCTTCGGCGACGGCGGGTACGGATTCTCGTTCGTGTTCAGCTTCAGCACGCCCGGCGTCTCCGTCTGCCGGCCGGGCTCGTACGGCTTAAGATCTGAGACCGATTTGCGGATTCTCGTGCTCATTGGCTGCTGAACCTCAGTTGTGCCGACCGGACATGGGCATCCAGCCCCTCCTCCCGGCCAAGCGCTTCGATATGAGGGAGGACGTCCTTAAGGTCCGCCCTTGTGAACGAGACGATGCTGTGCCGCCGCCGGAACGTCTCCGTGGTCAGGCCCGAGAAGCTTCGCGCGGTTCCGCCCGTGGGAAGTACGTGGCTGGGGCCCGCCACAAAATCGCCGGTCACCACGGGCGTCCAGGGCCCCACGAGAATCTCGCCGGCGCAGCGCACCTTCTTGAGCCACGTTTTCGGTTCGCGCACGATGATCTCGAGATGTTCCGGCGCGAACCGGTTGCACAAGGCCATGCCTTCGTCCAGCGTGTTGACGACAACCAGGAGCGTGCCGTGCCGCAGCACGTTCCACACGGCTTGCGCGCGGCTCAGCCGGCGCGCCTGCGCCGCCAGTGCTGCCTGTACCGCCAGCACGAGCCGCTCGGAGGGTGTTACCAGCAGCGCCTTCTCGAGGCCGGTCCCATGTTCGGCCTGCGAAACCAGGTCTGCGGCCACATGTTCGGCGACCGCCGTTTCGTCCGCAAGCACGCCGATCTCGCTGGGCCCGGCCACCAGGTCGAGGGCGACCCGGCCGTAAACCAGCCGCTTGGCCGCCGTCACATACGGGCCGCCCGGCCCGACGATCTTCTGCACCGCGCGAACGGTCTCGGTCCCGTACGCCATCGCGCCGATTGCCTGGATCCCGCCGATCCTGTAAATCTCGGTCGCGCCCGCCAGCTCCAGCGCGCAGAGCAAGCTTGGGTTCACACGGCCCTCGCCATCGCACGGCGTACAGGCGACA
>Ga0272441_10000330_pt1 | contig 109194 bp, 130 predicted proteins | sample SSMProp6N_FD_193582 | JGI IMG/M metagenome (GOLD analysis project Ga0272441, IMG submission 193582) | Marine sediment archaeal communities from Little Sippewissett salt marsh, Falmouth, MA, United States - SSM-Prop-6N | ecosystem: Environmental > Aquatic > Marine > Wetlands > Sediment ...
AAATAAAGCAGATAGAGGGGAATCATGAGAGATAGAGATCGAATGGAGCAAATCTTAGTTAAAATTATGAGAGGTTGGCGAGGTGTTCCTGATCTTAGACTCGGACAATTATTGCTCAATGTAACATCATTAGCAAAGAAAGATCTATATTATGTAGAGGACAAAGAATTAGCTAACCTTGTATTCAAATTTTTGGGAGGTATAAAAGAAAGCGATGGTGGATAAAAAACAGATTGTGGTTAGTGATGAAGAACTTTTTAAAAAAATCAAAATAGTAGTACAACATTTAGAATCAAAGAAATCTGAAATTAAACTTGTTCCAGCAATAATGGTTATATTGCTATTCCTAAATCTTGTAGCTAATACCTGTATGATCTTGATATTAACTTCTTATAAAAAGCATATTGTGGACTATGTAAAATTCGAACATATTGTGAGTGAAGCAATTCAACAATCTGCGATAATAGCAAATAAAATTGAAGCTGTTGAAGGTAGAACTTACACATTTAGTGATCATTTAATTTTTAATACAAATGAACTCTCATTGTTAAAGAAAGACTATGAGAAAAGATTTGGACTTATCGGGGACGACCAATATGCAAAACCAGACGCAACCCCAAAAGAAGAATGATATCACTATAATAGCAAATATGGATGGTAACATTCATTTCGTAAAACAACTCAAAACTCCGGCACAATTATGGTATTATTGTACAGTCTATCCAGAAGATGTAACTATCATCTATGCAGAAAGAAAATATAGAAATCGCGAAACAAGTTACCAAGATGATGGTTACTACGAATCAATATTTAGATTAATATATGATATAAAATGGGAAGGCTCTAAATTAGAAAAATACATAAATAAAAAAATGGAGGAATACGACCGTGAACAAGAGAAGGGAAATAAAACGATTAGCCGAAAAGGCTGTGGGTGACATAATAGAAATGTTATACAAACATACGACTCCTATTGGATCAATATGCATTCAAGTAGCAACAAATGAATTACCACCTGATGATATTCCTATCTTACACTTAGCTAATGCAGAAGTAACTGTTGATAAATCGATTGTATTATCTCCAGTGAGATATGTTTTAGCGCCTGAATATTTCGGTGAAAGAATTCGTGATAAGATGAAATTAGCTGCAAGAAAAGAGGAACTCAGAGCTAAAAGTATAGAAGATGCTGCTCAATATTTTGTTGATAAATTGAAGACAGAAGGAATTGATAAATCTATAATATATTTAGAAGAAACTGGATTCAATGATTATGGTATTAGACAAGTATTCAGTTCTGTACTGGATAGAATTCAACAAAAGAATCCACCTCGTCCGGAACCAGTTAATATAGATTTAGAAGAAATAGAGCCTATGCCTCCACCTTCTCCTCCACCAGAACCAATCGCAGAACCACTATCTACTCGGGAGGAATTGATATTACGTGATCAAATAAGAAGAAGACCAACTCGGACTATTGTTGAAGATCTTGATTCGATAATTAATACGGAACTTCGAGATTCTCACACAGGGGATACGTTGAATATACCACCTATATATGCTGATGACGAACAAGTTCGAGCATGTAGAGTAATTAGATCGTATTTTGATGATATCACTGATACTAATTTCATTGGGTTTGAGGATAAAATAGAAATTACTACTCGTGCAAGAGGACAAAACATATCAGTTGATGTAATACGATCAATGATTGCTATGTTTAATAATATACGGCAAATTGGACAAAGACATACTAGACTTAATACTAATCATAGAGCCCAAGCACAAGCATTAGTGCACTACCTTTTTGGTAATGACACAGTTATTAGTCTTAGAAACGGTGGAAGACTTACACTCTGTGGCCAATTATTGGGAGTATATGAACCATACGTGATTGAAGAAGTGGCAAAACACAATACAAAAGCGAATCGAATACTTAATGCAACAGATGCGGTCAATTCGGTAAGAGAGGTCGATACAGTAGACGAAGAGGATCTTCAAGCTGCAGCAGATGTTTACGATCGAGTCGTAGAAGATGCTCGAGGGGATCTTCCAATCCCAACAGCATCTCAGTTAGATGAAGCTCGAATAGTTGATAATGAAATGGAATGGAGAGAACATACTGAATTTCGATTAGGACAGATAGATCCAAATAGAAATTATGTCCAAGTAATCGAAGAGTATTATACTGATTTCATTCATAACATTGGATGGATTAGTGATCCGGACAGATCTTATTTGACCCTTGAACTTTGTCGTCAATCAGGGCCAACAAGAACATCACGGACTCCAGCAATTATGCACGAGGTTATTAACATTCTTAATTCTCGAGAGCATCTTCCTGTAACGCCATCTAATGATTTATCAGATATTGATAATGAGGATTTAAGAGTATCAATTGATCAATTTAATGACTTAAACAGACAATTAAATCATTTAGATCCAAGTGGCGGTTGCCGTGTCGCTATTCAAGATTACTTTAATACTTTTCTATATTCTATTGGATGGATTTCCTCGGAGGATCGAAGTCAACTGATAGACCCTATTTGTGAAGAACGAGATATTAATCCTGATCTTATGAATCACATTGTTACATTTCTTAATAGTCGTGAGAATCTCCCTGTAGGTAGATCTGTTCCTACTCGAGGTATTTTTAATAGACCCAGTGAAGAAGTTCCAACACCTGCTCGAGTAGTATCCGATGAGGAGGATGATGAAGAGGAATTACCAGAAGGGTTTACCCCTGAGGAATTAATCATTGATATAGATGATATACCTCCTTCAAATGAAAGGCACGTTGCACATAGGTTGATTATTGACTATTTAAGAGGTGAAAATATAGATGTTGATTATATTGATAATGCTCATCGCGGAGAACTATTAGAATTGGCAACATTCGAAGAGATAGAACATAATGTAATGACTCAAGCGATTAATCAGTTTAATGGGGATGAGGAGGATCGCCGTAGACTTTTTGATGAAATGGAAACTCGACGAGAATCTGCTGAAGAACCAACAATAACGATTACTTCTGAAACAGTTCTTGATGGTACTATGCAGAGGATTAATGTTGATGTTGCGGCGTTACAATTATTTGCCCGTATAACTGGGACAACAAGGGATGATGTAGATTCAATAGGGCGACGAGTTAGTGACGAACTAACAACAGAACTATTCGCTCGTGCAGATGAAAACAATATTCCTAGGGACAGTATGTCTTGGGCTATTCGAACGTACAATTCAATACATGGGAATGAACCGATGAGCACTTATAATGATGAGCATAGTAGGCAATCTGTTATACTTATAAACTCTAATTATGAGTCAAACTATATTATTAGTGATGACGACAGATTAGACATGATACACAAAGCAGAATTATTTGGTATAGACTCCCACATATTTATATCAAGACTTGATATACATAATCGCGCGGCACATATACTTAATGAGGCAAGTGAAGAGGCAAGTGAACCTGAAACTATTCCGAGGCATGAACGAATTTAATATTTAAACATTTAATAAAGAAATTATAATTTAGGAGAATGATAAATGTCTCATGGAGGGAACATTTGTCATTTCTCTGTTAGTGGACACTCTCCGGAGTTTCACTTTTAAGTTGGCTGGGGGTAGAGAGAGATCTTTGCCCCCACATCTTTTATTTTTTTCAACTAAATGTTTGGAGGCGACTATGGGCGAAGTAAGATGTCCTAAATGCAACAGTTTCGATTGTGTTAAAAAGGGCAAAACAAAGGATAAACAATTTCAAAGATTACAATGTAAATCATGTAAAAAAGGATTTCAAGTAGAAACAAGTATTGTAAATCGGCAAACAAACTCGCCACATGAAGAATTAAGAATTGTTAAGCATCCAGATGGAGCATTTAGTATTAATACAGTTAGATTTGTTGATGCTGGAAGAAAAGATAAGATAGCAGAGAACAAAGAATATATCGTATCCAAAGTATCAACATACAAAGATATTGTGTCTTTTACAAAAGGATTTGCACAATCTGTTAATCCACACGAAATTATGTTAAATAGATTATTAACTGATTCATTAATACATGAAATAGAATTAATATTTCAACCAAACATATCTCAACATATTATTAATCTTCTTGAAAACATGGCGAGAGGATTGAAATGGGGTGATAATGTTTGAAATTCTTACGAACTTCAACAATATGTCGTGGTGGGAAGGAGCGACATTATTCTATATATTTATAGTATGGGCGATATCAACATATAGTCTTATTAAATATATAGTAAAGTCTTTAATCGCAAGAGGGGAAAAACAAAAACGATGAAAACAAAAGATTATCAATCATTTATAGAAGATATTAGAACTGGGGTAATCTCCCCATATCAAATGTATAACACTGATATTGATTACCCACAATATTTCGCGGCCCAACATTATTTAAATCACCCAAATGATACGATTGACAAGAATATGCCCGTTCCTATATGTTTTCTTGATATTGAAGTGTATACTGGTAATGCTGGCGAATTCGCTAAACCAATAGAAGCTAAATATCCAATGAATGCGTTTACTTTGAGAAATTCGTTTGAGAAGAAATATGTATCATTTTATATGCTAACAAATAGAAATGCTAGCAAGTTTCCGCATGATGATATTAAGATTGCTATAGATTATTACAAAAAAGAATTGGTAGAACATGGATATCTACAAGAAGATGAAGATATTGAAATTCATTTATTTAATCAGGAACTACCAATGTTGAAATCATTTTGGAACTATATACATAGTACAGACCCTGCTGTAATAAGTGGATGGTATAGTAGTGAATTCGATATTCCTTACATGTATCATAGAGCTTGTAAATTGACTGATGATGAAAGAGGATTTGAAGCTGCACAAATAATGAGTAAATTCGGAGTTATAAAGAAAACCAAATTTAAGAATAAAGTATTAGTCAATATTAGTGATTATACAGATATGGATTTAGCATATCTTTATCGTCCTCGCGACGAAGGCGGATTAAATTATGGGAAGAAACAAGCATCGTATGCATTAGATTGGGTAGCGGACAACGTTTTAAAATTGAAGAAACTGGAGTATAAAGGGTCTGGTATGACACTAGACACATTTTATGATCGAGATCCAGTTAATTTTCTTTTGTATAATATTATTGATGTTGTATTAATTAAATTATTGAACGAAAAATTAAGGCATATTGAATCCCACAACATGCTAAGGAGATTAATGAAGACTCCTATTGGAGTTGCAATGAGAGGTCCTGCAATGTTGTTTGATACAATGACTCAATATAACTTATCCAAAGAAGGGAAATATACTCGATATGGATTAGTTAATGAAACGACACAACAAATAACTGCTCCTCAAGTATCACAATTGCCTAAACCGAAAGATAGTTCTGTTAAATGGTCTATCGAAGAAGTAACTGAGGAGAAATATAGAACTATTGTTACTCGATATCCTGGAGCATATGTTAAAGAAGGGTTAGGAAAAACAATCTCTCTTAAGGATGGTATTACAATTGATATGGATGCTACTGCTCTATATCCTAGTATGATGCTTCAATACAATATTAGTTTTGATAGTATGTTCGGTAGAGTGATTGATCCCATTTGTTATGATTTCTTACATTTGATCGATAAACATATTGGTACAGGTGTGCCCTTTCCTCCTGGGTTATATAATAAATTTCTTGAGTATTCTAAACATTATACTCAACGAATTTCTCCTCAGAACAAAGGTGACTATACACAATATGTATATTATATCTTGTCACATCTAGTAACTAAATTGATTAATTCTAGAGTTCACATAAATAAATTATTGGTTCCTGAAATTAGAGAACATTATATTATATTAAAACTATATCTATTACCACTAATTGATTTATTGACAGAAGTACATGATAAATCAGAAGAATATAATACGTTTTCACACGACTATCTTCTGAACGGCAAAACGAATGTACATCATGTATGGGTTGTAGAGAATATAAATGAACCAACAATTAGAATTACTAGAGTTCTTGTATCAGAATTTCAAGATTATTTAGTTAAGAACAACATATCGTTAAATTTAGCAGGAACTTTACTTTACACGCATCAACATAAGCTTGGAGTATTTGCAGGATTTCTTCATGAGATTTTACAATTAAGAGGCACTTATAAAGATAAAAGAGACACTTATCCAGAAGGATCTGATGAATACAAGTTCTATGATATGCGGCAGTTTGCGACTAAGACCACTGCAAATTCGACTTACGGCTTGATGGGGCAATCAACCTTTAGATACAGTGATAAATGGGTTGCTAAGACCATTACTGTTAATGGTCGTCTAACATTAAAAATATCACAGATTTGCGGTGAACTATTTCTAAGGGCACAGAGGGAACAAATGAGATGATATTTGACAAAGAAGACGTAGAAACTATATTGCTTGAATACGTTGAATATGGAGTACTAGAAATAACAGGACAGAACTCAGAATTACAACCATCATTCAGATTTACAGAAGCACATTTAACAAAAATAATTGAAGGTGATCCTTCTTATATTAGATTTATAGAACGAAGATTTAACATTGAATGTGATAAAGAACTTGTTGAAATTTATAAGAAGATGTTAAAAAGTCACGCGAAACAAACGAAACTAAATTAATTATTCATGTTGTGATATATCAAATATTTCTAAAAATATAAAGAAATATTATGATATATAATAAGGAGTAAAATATGGGTAACAAATCTGATGATGTACCACAGGCGTTTTCTATACAAACAGGAAACACAAGAACAGTATATCTCGGTCCAATACACGAGGGACCAGGGAACATTTTACAACAAAATCAATCATTGCCCGTTGAAATAGGTCCAGAGCCAACTCATATTACGGATTATCCAACAGATGCTTTCACTCCGCCACCTCTTTCACATCAGGAAATTGTGATATCGAGTGAAGCATTAAAACAAGGAGTCCAATTTGATTCTACATCAAATATGAATTCAATGAAGCAAAAATCTCAGTATCACATAATAGATTTATTTTGGTTAATCAATCCAAAATATGGGCGATCTGAGATGCCTCAAGACGAAGCGCATTTTTGTCAAATCTCATTTAATATTGACTTCGGCAATTTAAAGATTACATTATATAAAATCCCAAATGGATCATTACAAGGACACATATTATATTTAATGTCGTTACACAGATTGACGTCCGGTACAATTTATCCGTCGTCTATTTTTAATTTAATTTATAGCGATAGGAGGTTTCAAAAGAATAAAGCAACCAATAGTATTGATACAGAAAATATAGAACCAATTAAATTTACATGTCTAGAACAATTAATACAACATACGGGCGAGAATTGGCAGAGAAATCGCCCGCTTTGTCATTTTACTATTAATGACACAATTAAATTACATATACGCGATCCACTAAGTGGAGCATTTTACTATGATTTTAAAGGTTGGCAAAAAGATGCAATATTACATTCAGCAAAATTTGTTGTTGATAACGGGTATATCTTAACAGGTAATCAGAATATCAACAGTGGTTAAGGAGACACACAATCATGTTGAATTACAACAAAGTTATTCTTTGTGGTGTAGTTTGTAACACTCCGACACTTCGTCATAATGGTACTGGAACAAGTGTAACGAATTTCACCTTAAAGACAATCGAACGATGGAAGGATAAAAAGACAGGGAATATTAAGAAACATTCCAAATATCATAAGATTGTCGTTTGGGGATTGAATGCAGAGCAAACAGTTAAATTTGTTAAAAAGAATGTGATTGTATTAGTGGAGGGGTGTCTCAATTACCATAAGTACCCAAAAAATGGGGATCAAAAGAATATTGCAGAAATTAAAGCATCAAATGTAGAATATCGTGGCGTATTAAAGATTAAAAGATCTAATTATAAAGAAGAGATAAATCGTGATGATTTACCCGTTAACAAACCACAGGAGATAAACATACATGACCTCGATAACTGATGTGCAGAAATCTAAGCCATCTATAGATTTACCGATACAAAGAGTGGGCATTACAGAATTGAAAGTTCCAATATTTATAAGTGAGCAAGATGGTAGCTACCAACACACAGTTGCTGATGTCGACGTATTTGTTGACCTTGCTGCAACTTCTAAAGGTACACATATGTCTCGTCTCGCAATCGGTGTTCAAAAATTTATAGATCAACGATTAAATTCGAATCTACTAAGTGACATTGCTGAATATATAAGAAATAAATTAGATGCACAAACAGCACAAATCATTTATAGGTTCCCTTATTTTATTAAAAAATTAGCACCTGAATCAAAAGAACCAGGACTCATATATCACAATGTAGTGTTTGACTTAACTCGTACACATAAGGAAGATACAATATTTAGAATGAGTACAGAAACAACTGCAACAAGTTTGTGTCCTTGTTCGAAAGAAATATCTGATGATGGCGCACATAATCAAAGATCAAAAATCAAATTAACTGTTATCCCTAGAAATTCTTGCTTTGTGTGGCTTGAAGATTTAATTAATATTAGTGAACAAAATGCTTCTTGTGAAGTATATAGTTCTCTAAAAAGAATCGATGAAAAACACGTCACAGAAAGAGCATATAATAACCCGATGTTTGTTGAAGATATGGTTCGTCAAATATATCAAACTCTTTCTAAACGGGATGATTTGCAATGGTTTATGGTGGAAATCACAAATGAGGAATCAATTCACCAGCATAGTGCGTATGCGCGTATGTCAAACTGGTAAAAAATGGTGGGGAGAAATCCCCACTACATCATTAATCGAGAGAAATAATAGATCAGTTTAATATTAAAGGAGGAAAAATGAAAGGATTAGTTGTATTATTAGTATTAGTAATTGGAGTTGGAATCTCTTTTGGTCAAACACCGGGAGATAATGAAGAATCAGGTAAATTGATAGTTACAATAACGGATGAAGATGGAAATTTAGTCTCGTTACCTTCTGAGCCTCATGTAGCACCTATAGTGACTAATGATTCTCTTTCTCCACCAAATTCTGATCTTCCAGCACCAATAGATTTAAAAATTAATAATGTGCAATACAATGAATAAGAAACAATAGACTCACATATAAAAGGAGGTAAAAATATGGAAAAGAAGTGGTATTTTGCAATAGGTTATATGTTAAGTATTGTGTTGGCGAATTTGACAGTCGCTTATTTTGGTTTAGTTACATGGTTCGGATGGCTTGTATTCCCCGCTGGAGCAATCTGGATTGGACTTTGTTTCTCTCTAAGAGATTTTGTTCAACGGGAATTTGGGCATAAAGATGTTTGGTATTTCATGATAGCAACCACTGTTATTACTACAATCATGAGTATCATTTTATCACACCTTCCTGTACCATTATGGAAGGTTGCTGTAGGATCTGCATTAGCATTTATTGTGTCTGAAGCTATCGATTGGTTGGTTTACTATTATCTTAAGAAAGATATCATTTGGAGGATATGTGTGTCCAACTTATTTAGTGTACCAATTGACTCTATAATATTCGTGGGAATAGTCTTCGGAAGTTTTAGCTTTCTCGCGCCTCCAGTATGGGGACAGACAATAGTCAAATATATAAGTGGGCTGTTAGTTATACCGATCATTATCTATTTTCGCAAAAAAACAGCAGAACCTGTAACAGCATAAGGAGATTTAAGAAATGAAAGTTAAACTGAATTTCTTACTAGGGCAACCTACAGTTAATGGTCGATTTTACGAACCTACGATGTTGAAAGAACAAATAGATAATTTAATTAAAGTAAACGGTTGCATATTAGTAGGCCCGGATTCAAAACAAATTAATGAAGCAGATGGGTCTGTTGCTGAAGAAGTTATTGTCGGATCTGTCAAAGAATATGAGATTCTTGAAACCGGAGAAGTGATCTTTGAAGTTGAAGGAATGACAGATCAAACAGAAGCTTATATTTCTAAAAATCCTGGCGTAATTAAACTTTCAATATTTGGTTTCGGTAACATGGATGAAAACAAAGTTGTCCGAGACTTTACACTCACGTCATTATTTATGACAATGGACTAGGCTATGCATGAAAAAAAATATTCTACAACGGCTTGCCGAAAGAGTATTACCTGTATCTCTATTAATGGAGCTAAATAAACGAGAAAGGCAAACATTTAAAGGGGAAAATATGTTTAAAGTTGTAAAAGATGTGGATGAAATACAGTCAATAGCTTCTCAGGCTAAATTAGAAAAAAATATTTTCATTTGTACCCGTTCGAATGAACGATTGATCCGGCAAAACATAGACGGAACTCTCAGTCTGATTTTAAATCGTGACGAAAACTTATCTACGGGGAAAAGTGCCTTCGGTGGGAGTATGTCAGTATTTGAGTATTGGCCCCAGATAAAGATGTCCATTCCGCAAGGAATTAAAATTCATATAGACGACCCATCATTCTCCTTTAATTTCTTTGATAAGATTTATCCAGACTGTAAAATGTTTTATGAGAGTAATAAAGAAACAGACTCAAAGTCGACATCGTTTAATGAATTGCCACCGCATTTTATAATGACAGATTTTTATATCACATTTTATATTGATCTACACAGATTAAAGAACATCAATAAAACATTTCTTCTTAAAAAAGGGCAAAGTATCGCGAATATATTCTTAAGCGAATTGCCACATTTTAGAGATTATGGTGGTGAATTAGAAAACATATATCTTATCATGAATGATGAGATATTTAAAACATTCATTGACATATTTTAATAATTTCAATTTATATAAAGAAATTATATAGATAGTTGTTCATGTTTTTATTCTGCTTTAAACATGAACATCTCCTTCTGCGGGCGCTCCCTTGTCAGGGGCGCCCCAACTTTATATAGAAATTGTAAATACAAGTTGTCTCAATTATAATCTTTTATTAGGGCTACATAGGGTGAGATAAAAAGAAAATATAAAGGAAACACCATCTCATAACCCATAACCCTAAACAAAGGAGAAGTATTATGAGTGCAGACAACGGAGTTTACATTCTAATCACCCCGGTATCTTTAGATGATTTAGAAAATGTCTTAGAATATCGGGTTGCTCATTGCCGGGCAATCGAAAATATTTATTCTGAAGAGAATCAAAAGAAATATCTTCAGATGTATTTCGGTGAATGTCAACCAACTACATTACGTCTGGCAGCAATAACAGAGGCACACGATCTATATGATTCAATTGAAAAAGATGGCATCGTTGAATACGGTGTCCAAACTATCCGATTGAATATTATATTTCCTACCCTCTAGAATTGCAAAGACTGGGTAACTCTACCTTTGGAGTTACCCAGTTTTTACCTTTAAGAAAGGAGGACAATGAGCGAAGAATACATTATAACATCTTACGCTAAGATGCGTATGATTCAAAGGAGTATTCCTCGCCTTTGGATCAACACAGCATTCAAGTATGGTTCAAAACGCAATGGGAGAACTAACACCATACAAATCTCTTTCGGTAAAAATTTATGCCAAAATGTAATTGATCACATTATTGATCAAGTCTGCGAAAGAGATTCTATCGAGGAAAACGAATTTAAAGAAGTAGCGGAAGAAATAAAGTCGATAAAAAAACTTAAAGATTTGGGAGGATTGCAGATCATTTTTAATAATTATACTAAAGAGATCGTAACTCTGTATACAACAAATGATACAACGAAAAGAGCACGATTTCGAGTGTTTTAGTTTTTAATCGTTATGTATAGAAATAATATAATCTATACTAACCAAACTAACCAACTTAAAAGGAGATAAAGATCATGAGTTTAGCAGCCATGGGGTTAATCACTTTCGCAACTGGCGGATTGTTAGGTAGCGTATTTGGCTTTAAATGGGTTGTATATACCGCTTTGCTGCTAACAGCAGCAGAAGCATACAAACGAGCCACAACAGATGAAGAAGAAACAACCAATTAACAACAGTGGCCCTTCGGGGCTGCTCAATCTTTTTTTTTGAAAGTAAACTGGTAAAAATGGAGATCGAGGGCAAGGTTCTCGATCTCCATTTATGCCTGACAACATTGGGAGGCGAAGTCAATGATTATCTGGCACTACTCTTTATGCTCCTGCTGGAGTAGGACTACCACCACCAAATACAGTCTCTAATCCGTTCTTGTAATTCTCATATGTGTTGAATGTTTTAAAGTCTGAGAACCACGCAGCTGCATCTTTTCTTTTTATTTCAGCAGAACCTAATGGTGCTCCGTCAAAACTAAATGTAACACTTAGTTGAACAGTATCATTACCTGTAATATCACTTGCTGCAGCAGTATCAACAGGGATAGTTGTTGGAAAGACTCCCTGATAAACATATAATTCTTCAATATCATCCGCATCAAAAGCAGCCGCTTGAGATTTAACGGGTTTTGTTTGTATAATACAGGCAGCACCTTTATAATTATTCGGTATAAATTCATTACCTTTAAGAGGTGATACACCAGTGAACGGATCGAAAATTGCGGCCCACTGCCTCACAACACTCAAAATAGGCATGTTCTGGTATTCCCTAAAGGTACATGTAAACTCACGAGTTGTAGCCACTGATGATATAAAGCTCGACCCAACTTGACCCTGTCCTGCAACATCAACTTTATTTAATGTTTGGGTATGCGGAGTAAAACCTTCAACAGTAGAATGCAACCAAGTCGCCGATTGTCCTGCATTCTCCTTAAACAACTTTTGAGGTAGTGAAAACAATACTTGAAAATAACCAGAGATATAAGGTTGGTTCATTCTAAATTGCCCGCCAATATCTCTAGTTGCAAGGTCAGGCATCGATGAAACTTTATCACCGTTGCTACCACCAATCTCTGTGAAATTAGCACCTAATCTAGTTAGGATATTTTCTGAAGCCATTTGAATCCTCCATTAATACTATAATTAGTGAACAATAATATAAACATTAATTCTTTCAATTGCTCGAATTGGCGTAATGTTACAATAAATATTCAATTCTGATCTAATATCATCAAACTCAACACTAACATTGAAAGATTTAAGAATACTGTATCTTTCCAAAGAAGGATTCTCAACAAATTGACCTAGGAATTCAGTTACCCTAAAATTCGCCTGATTAATCCAGTACGTGGTTGCTTTTCTTTGGAGAATATCTTTCAACAATGTCGGGATAACTTTCCTAATATACGCAACAAACTTAGCAACGTGCCCACGTTTAAGAACGGAGAGTCGCTTCCAAGTTGTTAGCTGAGAAAGAATGTATTTACCTTGAGGTTCGACAATTACTGGATTAAGTTCTACATCGAGCAAATCACCTCTTTCAGTATGATTTGCTTTATACGACAATTCAATATTCTCTGCAATAGCACCTTTTTCAATATTAGCAACCGGTTCACCAATAAAATATACGCCATCACAGTACAGATGTCTTTCAATAGCGTGATATACTGGACTCATATAAGTCCATCTTCCTGTATATTGATCAAATACTTTACGGTATTGGACATAAAGCATAGAAGTCCAATTATTCCAGGGAACATCATTTAATCTTGCACTCAAGTCATCTTCATATTTATTGAAGTTTGTTCCTGTATCTGCAAGATGTATACAGTCCTGCCGATAATCTGCAAGATACCTTGCACCATCTTGAATTTCTGAAGGAAACCCACCAGACACAATGTAATCTGGTTCATACCAAGGATATACGCATTCCGGTAACTGCTCGATAGATCCGTCAACACTCTGTAAGTCACCCTTAAATGCTTGTTTAACCAAACCAAGAACTGTAGGAGTAGCTGCAATGTCACCAGATATAGCATCAAAAAGACCAGTTCCATCAGTACCATTTTCTAATGCTAACCCACCACTAGAAATATTCAATGTACCAATAGGTCCAGTTTCACTTAACAGAAGTGTAACCTGAAGACGCTTATCTTCGGCAGTTGGGCCAGACACTAACTGATCGATTGCTCCACCAGTAACTGCTTTTATATAGATACTTTCTCTATCAATTACATCTTCAATAAACATTACATTACCAGTGGTTAAATCACGAATCGTATTACCTTCTGCATTTCTCGGAATCAATGAAACAGTCCAAGGTCCTTCTATCAATCTCTCTGTACCATCTTCTTTAACAAAGTAGATAGCAATATCCATAAATATGTATTTATACAAAGGATTACCAGCATCGTCGGTCCACATCTTTTCCATTTCGACGTTTCGAGTACCTTTGATGCGAAGATTATTGTAGTATGCACCAGCACCAGTTGCATAGAAATGATAAATAGCTTCTGGATCTGTAGCTGGTAGGTCCCCAACAGCAGTCACGTTAGGAGTTGATTCCCCACTAAACGGAGTGTACTTGACAGAACTTGCGGTTCCAGTTGCGCCCGTATAATCGTTTGCTAAAACGATAAGGAATCCAGCCGTATCGTCCTTACTCACAATTTGTTCTGCTTCTGCATTCGTATCACCATCAGCATAAATCCAATCACCAATATCGAACGCATCGTACCCTGCTTGGGTATCACAAACAACTTGATCCGAATCAGTAGTGAAATTAAAATCTTCGGCTATTGTTTGAATTGAGGTAGTAGATAATTTTAGACTCGCGTTTGACCAATCTGAATCTTCGGGAACAACGCGACAAACCAATACTTTTCCTGTATAATCTAATGCTTTATCGATCTGATAAAATGACTGGCTAACTCGTCTAATATCAGGTTGTCCGAATAGTTGATGAAATTCTTCCTTCGAGGTTACAGTGACAATTCGATTATGAGGACCTCGATCACACAATATTACCGAATATACCGTCCTTCCAATTTCCAGCGTGGGAGCTATATAGCTAGCATCCTCGATGGTAACATAGACAGCAGGCTCCCTTCTATCTGTAACTGGCATAATTATTCTCCTTATGATAATAATATAATTTTACTTGATAATGTAAAATTTAACAAAGTATATACCAATTTATTGTTAAGTCACTCTCTTTCTCTTTCCATTTAGGCGGGAAACAGATATGGCTAAACATTTTGACATCTGGTGTAGCATCAACAAAATAAAGACCAGCTTCAGATACTTGCACGGATTCTCCTGAGAGAATTCCTGAAGGCTCTCCAGCGGGCACTTTACATACACATTTGACCTTAGTATAATATGTACATGCTCCTCCACCATAATCATCTGGTTCTAATAATATTTCACCGTCCACTGTTACTGGTTTAACTGAATCTTGATAGTTATGGATATTATCACCAGCATCATAATTTGACGGTTCATCAAGATAGCTTGTATTTCCCAGTTGAATTGGTTCATTAAGAGCTGTATCACAAATGTAAGGACCTAATAATGTGTAAGTATTACCACTTGAAGTTGCTCCACCACTTCCTATTGAGAAGTGACCTATGGTATAACCAGTATAGTTTGGTCTAGAGCCACCATCATACGCGGAGGTATTGAATAATTTCTGAGCTACAAACTCTCTGCCTTGGGCGACTACGAGATTGTTACCCTCGAATACTTTTTTGTGATTTAGTAATACTTGAACCCAGCCAACAGGTCCTCGCTGCGGGGTCTTTTTATCACCCGCGGCCAACCTATCAAATATCTTATAGTCGTCCTTTTCGAAAATAACTAAGTTTGACACAATTTTTCCTCCTAATCTTCAGATAATCGTATACATATCATCAATTTGATAAATATCTCCCTGAACAGGCATATCAACATTCTTAATAGGATCTTCTCCCGGAGTAACCGTTGTATTCTGAGTCATAATAAAACTGGTATGACTTATCTCTGAACCAAACGAAAGTGAACTATCTAAATTCACAGTAAACATCAGCTCTGTTTCAGATTTAATGTTTAAAACCTCTGAGAAGTTTTGAGCGATAGTTACTAAATAATCTAAATTAAAAGTTAAATTATCTATTCGTTGTAATTCATCAAAAACTTTGGCACCACTTACAATACCCAAACTATCGCGAGAATCCTTAAGTTGATCTATTTTTTCCTTCATGTCATTTACACTTACCATACTAGAATTAGTTTGATTCATACTAGCTACAATATATTCTAACAATAACATATCTCGAGAAGTATCTCCTAACTGTTCCTCCAAATCTTCCGATAACGTCCACGCACCATGAATAAAAGCTACATCTGCAACATTAGCATCAGATTGCTTATATAACTCTAATTGTATATATTTCTCATCTATCAAACTCAATAGTTCATATTTTATCATCTCAAAATGAAACCAATGTTTATCTGATAAAATCGTACTACTGAATTTATCTTGATAAGTAAGTACATTTGATATTGTTGACAATAGTTCTGTATGGTAAGGTTTAAAATTATAGAGTAGGATATACGAGGTTGTGTCTTCAGGGTTAATTGTTAGTTGAGGTAAACTGGCGAAAAAATAGTCAACGTACTCTATAAACGGATCATCAAAGGATACGCCAATCGAGGTGTTATATGTATCTCTGAAATATAAGAGAGAACTATAAATTTCATTGATTATTAAATCGATTTCTTTTTTCTCATCGATTGATTGAGTTATTCGATGATCAATATAATCTGAGAACGTAGTATCTAGATTGTCTAGTCGGTTCTTCATGTCAGCAGATGTTAAATTCTCACTTTGGACATACTGCGCAAAAAATTCAAAATTGTCTTGATAGAACTTATCTATTTCTTGATTATTACTTAATCCCTGATATTCATCCAAAAGATCTTTAAGATCATAAATACTAAATGGATTATGAAATTCGTCAAACTGCAACATGTAAGTCGAGCTAGGTATTTTTAACCATTCAGTACCATAATAGCGACAAGCTAAATAATACCATGCGTAATAAATTGACTTAATGGTTAATGAGTATTGACTATCACTAAAATATACATTTACATAATTATCTTTATACTCTTTTAAAAATGTAGATATGATAAGATTATTAAGGAGTGATATGTCGTTGACTATCTGCTCATCTAAAAGGAGTATGTTAGATTTTATCGGCAAAGTTATTTGATTGTTCACTCTAAGATTTTCTAATTGAGTTTTATGAATTAAAAAGTTCGGAACACTATCATAAACCGTTTCATAAGGTATTTTCTCTTGTACTTCTTTAAGAGAAGTATCTTGATATACTATGACTGGTTTAAATATCCAATCATCATTAGCTTCATCATAATCTATAAAGAGTTCATACACGTTAAATGTGTCATCAAAACTTTTACCAATTTTTCTTATAAAATCAATGGTTCCTTTGTACCTTCTAAAATCACTTAGCGATTTCAAGAAAACAATCTTTTCTTTATAACTTAGTTTGTTTATTACTTGTTGGGGTACACCAATCGCGATCAAAAACTTGTCATAAACACTAGATTTAATTTCCTGATTTTCATAAAGTGTCTTCAAATTATCTGGAACCTGACCATATAAATCATCGTAATAATAATCAACTAAGAAGTTAATCAACCCTACAAAAAGCTTATCGTTTCTATAAGCAGGATAAGTTTCAATATATTTTTCGAAGTACTCCTTTATCTCTTCTTTTTTCATAATCCGCTCATTACGATCGCAAGTAATTCTTTAGAAGAAGTAATTGCTTTATCTGTTTCAGGGTTTCCCCCGATTAAATAATCGATGGTTTTATTTTCTATTAAATCATACACCTCAAATTTAATATTCTCTTCATCGAATTTAATTTCATCTAAACTTGAGTATTGTATCTCACAATAGTCTCGATATCCGTACGGGGATTTTGATCCTTCAAATAATCTATTCCAATTGTTACCAAATTCTCTTTTAAAAAGCAACATTATTTCGTTAAGAATAATAATCACTTTGTTATCATAAGAATACAGATCTTCTCGAATGTTATAATATTCATTAATTACATTTAATGTTTCGGATATTTTATTTAACCATGATATCTTATCTAGATAGTCTTTATATAAAAGATATTTCTCTTTCGATAAGTCATAGACATATCGATTGTGTATTTTTAAATTATCTGTATTCTTTAATGGTGCGTAATCTAGGTCTGCTTCAAACCAGGTGACAGCAGGATCTGAATGTATTAGATTTGTTGTTGCTCTTACACCTGTTATTCTAAATATTTCACCAGATTCAATTGGATGTGTGAATACGACTAAATCATGTATTCTAGGTCTTCTAATAGTGAACAATGTAACGGATGATGTTCCATCGATTCTTTGCCCGTCTAGATCCTGTACATTCATAATTGAATTTGAGACAGGAGCTATATAGAAGACCGGAGTAAGCTCATAAATATCAAACCGAACTTCTGAGATTCCATAGATATCCAGAGTTGACTCCAGAGTTTTTTCGTAAATCGATTGTTCTATATTAATATTATAATACCTTACGAAAACACCAGTTCTCATAATGTTTTGATATTGATTAATTTGAGAAAGGAAGTCTTCGTGATAACTTTGAAGTAATTGAGGTTCATGTAAAGCTGTTAACATGATATATCCTCGCCCTCTTGATTAGATTAAATTTCTAAAAATATATAGAAATATTATTACTGTCTGTTACTTTACAATATAGGGTGTGGATTTTTTACTATAAATATAAATATTTAGGAGGAGGAGAAAATTCTGAATGAATACTACAAATCAAACTACTAAAATTAGAAGACCTAGCAACCAAGTAATAGTGTCCAAAACAGACGATAAGTTCCTAATAGGTAAAAGATTTACAAGATCAATCGCCGTTATTTCTCCCTTTGAAAGAGTTGAAGACGCTGTTGTAAGTAACTTTCAGGCACCAAATAATAGATCTAAAAGAATTCAAATACTGTACAATATGATTCCGAAGATCTCAAGGTATTCAGTAAGTGACAGTGGTGTCCACTTTGATTGTGTGCAAGCAATTGATGAAAGTACTGACATCTTCGAAAAAACTAAAGACCAGGCAGATGCAGGGTATGTCCACTTTGATGTGACTACTTTTAAAAAGAAAACAGATCAAAATAAAAGAGTCACTACATTTATAGACATAAATCCTAGATTACTCTTTGCAAAACTCGTAGATCAAGACCCGTTTGATTTTAAACTAAATAATCTCACACACAAGTTTAAGACAATCAAGTTTAAAGCGTTCTCTGTTATATTAGAGAAAGGGTTTATTTTATGTTCAGTTGATAAATATACAACTTGCCTGTATTTAACTATCAATCGACCTGATCGAAACTTTGTAGGTAATTGCATCCGAAAAGAAATCAACAACATTACAGCAAACATTTCTCCACTTTGGCCAATATTTAATATAAATATGAGTCAAAATAAATTAAGCGTTGCAGTTGATGATGCAGTCACCCAATATTTCAAGCATGTGAACGCCCCTATATTGATTAAATTAGAAAGAGAAATAGATGACGATGAAACTGTTATAAATTGTTTAGGAATGTCTATCAATTTAGAACCATGAATTTGAGGGTAGCCCGGGAGGGTCTACCCTCGTTTTTACAAGTTCAATGTAGCTAAAATTTCGCCAATCTTTACTTTAATTGAAATAGTATAATCTACATGAGAATCATTGGATATTGGATTAATTTGAACATCTTCAATCTCAATTATTGTGTTTAAATCTGCGGCAATAACATTAACAATATTTTGAACCTCTGTAGCAATTAATGTTTGCTGTAACGAGGTGTCTCTCATATGTAAATATTTTTTTAATCTAGACCCAAACGTAGGATCAAAGGGATAATCTTCAGGGAATACCATAAAATAATTCTTAAGATATTCTAATACTAAAGCTTTAATAGTAGCAATCGTGTAGAAATCCCCATACTCACTTAAACCTGGAGTAATATCAAATACTGTTGAATATAAAACAGTATTCTGGTGATCAATATATCTTTCAATAATGCTTCTTATTGCTGCTGGTAACTCCTCTAATTCATAATCATCCTTATAAGTTCTAATGGAATAAGGAATTAACTGTTGGACATCACGAGGTAGTTCAGTAAGTTTAATTGACATAGGAATTACCTTATTTAAATGCTTTTATTTTTGAATCGAATCTAGACTTCTCTTTTTTCTTCTCTTCAACTTGTCTTAATATTACATCATGATAAAGAGGATACGGCAGGTTTAATATCGACACTAAATCTCCACTATTATCAAAAATGGATTGATAAAGAAGGAATGTATCGATAAAATAATGATAATGCTTACTCGCTCTCCCTTCCACCAAATAAGCTTCTGCGAAAGAACTCGACTTCTAAATCGAAGTCGTTTCTCACCTCCTCTCCACATGATGGACATTTTGTTGCCCTGTAAAACTGTGGAATATATTTATTAAACGCCTCGTTATATTTCACCAAGAAATCTTCTGACACTTGATAAGGAATATAACTATTGAATGCGATCAATATTTCTTGTAAATTATTTGATTCTACAGCTTCAAAATTCGTATCTTCAATAGATTGTAATCTCATAGCATCTATTAATAGAGCCATGTTTTGTGCCCGAGAATACACAGATCCTAAATTCTCAAGATTATTCTGAAGTACGTCATTAGACATTGTTGATAATATACGATTATTATCTTGTATTGAAGGTAGTTTCGACTGAAATGAATAAATCAAGTTTCCGTATGGAATGTCGATTTGATAACGGTATTCATAGAAGGGCAATTCCTCTTCCCATACCTTATAAGTATCATCATGAATTACATTATCTAATAAGACTTCTTCTTCAAAAGGATCTTTATTGTGTTTACAATTCTCTGAACCACAAGTAAATTTTCGTTTACCTAATGTCTCATATGTAGCTTTAAAAAGCGCCCATAATAGACTTAATTTATCTATGTTCGATGTTTGTGCCGTAAATTTATTAAAATTAATTTTGTGTTCATCATCGCCTTCAATATATTCTAAATGATTGTGAATAAGTTTAACCATTTCTCTATCATAAAAAACAGGGCTAGTCAAACTTGTTCGTAGTGCCAAATCATCTCCGACAACAAGAGGAGTAACATTAACTTGCTTCTTAATGATCGGCAAGGCTGTCATAGTCTTCTTGATGTTAGAAACTTTAGACAGCGTATCCATGAACGGACTCATTACCATAAAAAGTTCGCCTCCTAAAGAAACTATATCTTTCTCATGTTATTTGCACAGTAAATATTCTGAACCGCCTGACTATATGTTTGTATCGCTTTTATTAACTTTACCAAAGCATTTATATTTTCTAACGGCACAGTAGGTGCTGTGTTATAATATGTCGACGGATTCTGAGATATTAAATGGAATCCCTTCATCCTCATAATTTGATCACAGTCCTTTAAAAAGTCCTTTACTTTTGACGACCTTTTATGATGTACAATTATAATAGACGGCATCTTTGATCCTTGGTTTTTTTAAATACGACCGGTGAGGTATGAACCCCACCGGTCATAGAAGGAATCACAAGCTTAAGTCAGAATTGGCATTACCAATGTGATTCCAGAGACGACTAGCCAATATAATTCCCCATATTCTCGACTTTGATGTAACCTAAGCCGTCGGTACGGGAGATTTTAATCATGGTTCTGGCACGTACGAAAGTACGGCTATTACCATCGGTAACTTCTTTAACAACATACAACGGTTTGAAGATAAGATCCAAGATCGATGATTTCTCCAAAGCATTCTGGGGAGCCTTGGTCGACAGATAGATCATATCATCATCAATATGATTCGATTCCAGAATGCGCAATTTCAGGAACTGAGCATTGGAACCAGACCAGCCGAGTTCACCCTTGGCACTTGCAAGGTTCACCATCATATCTTGGAGAGACCTCAAGAGAGCCGCAGTTCTCAGACCAGTAACCATATAGGTTGGGTACATATTGTAATTACGACGAATAATACCCATCAACAAAGATACTCGAGGTACGATGGCCTTGAACACATCCATCACGTTTGCGGGGGTATATTCACCTACACCAGCAGAGAACTGAGTCAAGTCGACAACTGTTGCTGCGCCGGCTTTAACAATTTCTGCCTCAGCTGCTTTCAAGAAGTAAGCCAGATCGTAATCTTTATTCAGAAGCACCTGACGTTTAATGGCTTCTGACAAAGTTCGGGCCAAATCAATCTTGAAGATGGCCTGATAATCCTGAATATCTTCCTGGGTAAGATCAATGAGGAAATCCTCATTCGGGTCAATAAATACATCCGTCATTTCCGTCTCGACCACGACTTTGGTCCTGCCATTCATGGTTGCTACGGGAACAAACCGCATGCTGAATACAGCAAAGTCAACTGTAAAGACAATGCCTGCTCCGCCTGCGCCTGCGATGACGTTGTAGGTAATGTTACCCTTTTCATAATCCACATGACCAGTAACGCTACATTCAACAGTAGCTGCGCTACTATCTTCAAACGTAAATTCGCCAACAATTTGATTACGCGAATCAGGAATGAAGGAAACATCGGCAGTATGTACGTCGGTGCCAGCTCCACTTTCGGTAATCTGAACCTGAGTCATCAGAGTATAACGACGATTCATTTTCAGGTTTTCCGGAGAAAGCGTAGCAAGTGTGAAAACGTTGTTGCCGACTCCAGGCAACGCATTCACCTCTACGACATTTGCACGAATGAGCTTCTTGGTAGTCGGAATGTAAGATTCCTCAACCACGGTACCATCGTAGCTTCTGGTCTGCGATTTGATTCGTACACGGGGGATCGAGAGAACCGGAGAATTGGTAGTATAAACGTTACACAATTCAGCAATAATCGGTTCACTGTAGATATCCACCAAAATCGGGAAAGACAGAACTGTCCAACCAGCTGCGAAGGTAGAAGCAGGAACATTAGCGGCTTCGGACAAAACCATTTCACGTTGCCTATCCAAAACTGCGAGAACTCCACCACGAACGTGTTCATCCAATCCAGATGTCAGAGCGTCCGCGTAAGACTTGAACATCCCTTCATCTATGACCAATTTCATCGCACCGGATGGGTCCTGTAGCTCATCGGCGTTCTCTTTAATAAACATTTCATAATTTTCAAACAGAGTGTCCATAGTAAATTATCCTCCAAAAGATTTATGTAATTAAATATTATATTCTAAATTGAATTTGTCCGGAAATAATAGCGTCAAATCGGTCATTAATTATTTCCTCAATAAAGCAACTAATGTTTCGATTATCTCGAGGTAAATGGATCCCTTCTGCCTCCAGAATACTTAAATCTTCGTTCTCACACATTACCTGCATATCATTATTCATTGCAGTAAATGATTCTGGGATAAAGTCAACTACCCGAGAGTTTTGATGACTCGGACTACTGACTACATCATAAGTAATAGGCATAATTGGAGTTTTAACAAGTAATGTACCATCTGTCATTGGTTCAACAGAACCCAAAGCCCTCAAACTAAAACCGATGTCAACCTTATCTTTCAGGATAAGGTTTGCAAGATCAGGACCCTTAAAACCGGACAGAGTTTCAATTTCTCCTACAATCTCACCACCATCATACTTAATATCCCGAAGTAAAGATCCACAGTTTTTGATTTCCACCACTGTCGCTCTCTTCTTCTGTTGCATAGGATCTCCCGCTCCAAACATCGGATGGTCGATCTCCATTAAAAGATTACGGCCAGAAGCTTTAGGGGATAGTTGTGTTGTAATTGATTCACAAACTACCGGCGAATACTTTCGTTTATTACCATTTAAAACATTCGCTTCCTGAAGCCTCGCTCTGAAGATACACTTAGCAGCACCTGATTCGGTTTTTGCCTCTTCAAGAATGGTGAGGTCACTATTTGCTACAACTGACGTTTGTTCTATCATAAAATGATACTTATTCGTCTTGCTCTCGTTCTTTTGATTTTTTGTCATTACTTATCTCCGATAGATGCTGATTGATTTTATCGACAATAGCATTTGTCAACATCAGTAGAGTTTCATATGTTAATTCGGTTCCGAACTTAATGATCAGATCCAAATCATCATCATAAATGTTTTGCCCACGAAGAGCGTTTCTCATGAATGTTACTTTTTGTAACAAATCGAATTTTTTAATAGGGGTAGCTTCGGGAAACGCTGGGTCTGCATTTGGATCAGATTCCATCGGTTCGTTTGGCATACCACCGAACTGCTGCTCAAGTATAGTGTCTGTGTACATGTAGTTTAGTAACATCAAAACATCCTTCCACCAGGTTGGTTATCACCAGCTCCTCCACCCAGATCCGTTTTTGTCTTCGTTGCTACACTATCTTCTGCTGCAGCTTCTCTAAATTTAGCCCAATCAATATGAGGTACATATTTTTCTAAGAAGAAATAAGGATCTATCGGGATTTGCAGATTGGTAAACACACCAGCTATATTACCAATTGACGACAGAGTCATTTCTATCAGTTGTACAATCAATACAACAGGTGGGATGAGTGAAACTTTTACATATTTAGAGGGTCTATATTTCCACCCTTTAATTTCAGAAATAATATCAACAAGTCTTGTCAACGCCTCATTGTCGTTTTCTTGCATATCCGATATTTCTGTTGCAAAAGTCACATTAGTATGAACTAACTGTTCTCGTAGTTCAACCACATCCATGTATCCTAGATACGGCGCGGGTACACCCGAAAGTGCAATAATCTCGCGCCTAGAATCTTCTAAATCTGCTACCTTAATTGATGGATCACCAAGGTTTTGGATCTCAACATCTAGAGCTCTTTGACCTTGTTTCGAGAAGATAAACATATCCTTAAAATCACTAAGGATCTTAGGAATACTTTTAAATGAAGACAAATCGTCAAGAGATACTCGAGTATTATAAAGTTCTCTTTTCAATTTTTGAATCATTCCACTATGCATTTGTGTCGATCCAGTATCAATAACCCACTTTCTCACAACAGCAGCACGTGAAAGTTTAATAATAACATTGGACAACTGAGCTAGCATGTACAACTTACAGGGAAGAATTAACGGGTCAACTATGGACTCTCCATAAGGTGAGTAGTCATTCGATGGAACAGTAAAGTCGACCATTTTATTAACAGGGATAAACCTTGTTCTTACCTTGTTATATTTCGTTTGCTTTCCACCAAGATCTTGCTCGATGAACAATCTCTTAATAAAAATATAAACATCTTCACCTAAAGCTTTTAAGGTACTTTCGATCTTTTTATTATCAAAATTATTAGACTGTAATAAAGTCTTTTTAAGTATGTTAGCAATAATTTTATCGATAATCGTTTGTTCAGGAGTACCGCCCTTATTTAATGTGGTAATTTTACCTACCACATTAGAAACATTCTGCGCGACATTTTGAAACTCAGTCGATGAATCTTTATGAATTTCAAGATAACCAATCCGTGTTCCATATTTACTCTGAAGAACTATAATACTATGAGGATCGTGGATTTTTATTATCACGTCCAAAAAAGGATTCATGATGTCTTCTTCAGTCTTTTTTGCTGCGTCTTCATCTTCCCTTTCTTCGGACAACTTACCTCTTTTAATTTCTTCTTGTTCTTCAATCGCGCCCTCAGAGCTATCAATAATCTCATGAACTACATTAGATATTTTATCAATCATTAAACCCGTTTGTAGTCCAGACATTGTATTACCGTTAACATCCGCTGCCTGAATTTCTAACTGATTTACTTCTTGAAGCAGATTGATTTTAGAGAGATCGACCTTCTCTGATTCTTTTGTGACGTCTACAACTTCAACAAAACAATTACCATACAATAATTTCTTGGGACATATAGAGTTCTTCAATTTTTTAGGTAAATCGAAATGGTTCTCAACAGACTCAGCGAATTTCCTAGATTCTTTAATTTGATCATCGTCATCTTTCGTCACTTTTGATGCTTCACGATAAATTAAACATTTACCATCAACTGGATTCTTTTGTAACAAATGTGACGTATAAACTTTAATAATTCTTTTAATGATAGGTACACTACGATTTATTTCTTGATATACGGCATACCTGGCTAATCTTTCTGCAGGAACAGCAACATTCTCAAATAACTTTTGTTGATCTGCACCCATGCCACTATCATCATCTTTTAAAAGAACTTGATCAATAAACTTTCCAGTCACATTCTCTACTGGGGATGGTTCTGCTGGAATAGGAATATTGCTGACGAGATCATCAATTTTACCACTGATGTCCGCTAATTCTTTATCTCTAAAAACATGACTAAAAAAGGTTGGCATTCTATCCTCTGAAGTAAGTTAAGATGAAGAGAATTAATCCATCACGAGTATAAAATCGATCTAGATTACGAATCGTTCTCTTGTTAATAAATTTTGAGAATATCTCATTCGCTGCTTCTTTAATTAAATCTTCTTTCTTTGTTTGAAAAGTTTTAATACTATTTGATGGCGAATTAGGATCAAGATCGTGATCTTTTAACAATTCATCGATCTTTGGTTTTAATACATTATCTTTATATGAAGTTAGAACTGTACTTAAGCTATTAAAAGTAACATTGAACTCTTCGACTTCTTTATGAGAGTTCTTTCTTCTTGAAAGTAAAACAATAAGTATTCCTAATAACACAATAATATTAAGTGCATTTAAAAGTATGGTATATAGTTCTAAAGTCATGAGTAAGTACAGGGGCCTTTAACAGCCCCTGTTCCTTAGTCTGCGTTTTTGTCAAGGTCTTTAAGCATTTTATCGACTTTCTCTTCATCCATCTCTTCGAGAGTTTGAGTTTCGTCGACTTCAATGCCAGCCTCTTCAAAAAGCTGAACCATTACCGGATCTACCCCACCGTTTGATTCAAAAACATGGTCTTTTGCCAAGTCTTCTTCCAGGTTCTCCATGAAAAGCCCAACACCTCTTTCATGACCTTCATCAACGGCCTCATTTACTAGATTGACAACTTCACGAAGCATAATATTTCTCCTTGAATTAAATGAATTTTTTTGTTGACTGAATATGAATCTATAAAAATCACGACCAATTACCCCAGTAATTATTAGTTAGCCCGATTGGAACGTCACTTTTCACTATATGGTGTTAACGGGTTATTTAAAAGGGTTGAAACTTTTGGTCATGATTTAATAATAATAATAAAATCACGATTAATTGCGTGGTAAAAACCCCCGCTCCAAGGGATACTCCTGATCGACGGTTCTTAAATGAAATCGATGACAGCGTACGTTCTCCGCAAGGGGTAGGGGTTACTATCAATGTAGAAAATCTGGAAGATTCTCTTGATCCTGTATTTCTGGGATCTGATATTCATTTGTTTGATCAAAATCATCAGTTATACTTGTTATCGCCATATCTGTGAGCGATTTAATATCGTTTTCTAATCGTTTACTATTCGGATAGAGCAATTTTGCATCATCAATAAATTCTTGAATATTATTATAAATTCTAAGGTTATCTGTACAAAATAATGAGAACTTACTAAAATCTTTCCCTGATTCTTTTGATTTCGTAATTTTTACTTCAAAAGGAATCAGCACTTCTGTAATCATAGTTTTCATCTTCATGATTTCTGGGCTAAGTTGATCATTAACCAAATGAAGAGCTGGATTAATTACATGAGATACTACAGGATCAGTCAAAGGATTAAGATCTCTTCTAAGCCTACACATATATAAGAAATCGGCATATCTTACCTTTTTGTAACTATCTCCAATCATAGTATTATCCATCGCTATATTCATATTTTCAGAAATCTTTGAATTTTGTGTTGCTGATATTATTGGAATCTTATGTTCTCTTGATAAATTTCTTAATTCTTGAACAATTTGTCCTTGTACATCATAATCACTTGTGTGAGTATATCTTTGAATTGTAGGTTGAGCACAATCAACATAATCCATAAATACTAACTTTGCATTCCAACCTTCGACTCTTAGACGATCTAGAAACCTTCCTAGATCTCCAGGAGAGAAAGTATTCTCATTTGCATGCTTTACAACAATACCAAATTTACCATTTGTTAATGTTGTTACACTCGAATCTAATAAATTCTTAAACATCGATTTTACTTTAATACCAATATTTGAACTTGAATCTGTTAATTCGTTTGCTCTAGAAATTTCATAAGACTGTTTGAATACCGTCCTCAATAGATTATGTTTATAATTACCAAAGATAGCCATAAACCGTCTACTTAATTTATAAATATCATCTTCAAGTGTTATAAACACGACGGCATCATTCGGTTTAAAATCATTTAAGTTCATTTTTGACATCATATGTGCCAAATTAATCATAAATATACTTTTACCATGATTCGATGGTGCAGATATTAAATGAACGCTTGAGGATTCAAATCCTTCAACATATTTATCAAATAAATCAAATCCTGTTTTGAAGAAAGAATAATCTTGTGATACATATTTGAAAAGAGTATCAGCTAATGCTTCAGATGAGGCTTTATCATTTAATACAAAATAATCACTTCTAGATTCTGCTTTATTAATAGATTGGAGTTTAGAAAGATCATTATAAGTATTAATAATAATATCTTTATAATTCTTAACAGTTTCAAATACACTAACATCTCCATTTCCAGCGTAATCAGTAAAGTTATTCATTAATATAAGAGATGATTTAATATGATCCAATTCATAAAATAAGCTAATCATATTCAATGCATAATCTGTTTTCTTTCGAAATGAATCAATGGAATCTAATCTATTATCGATAGCATTTTTAATTAATGATTGAGTTGCCATATCTTGGGTAGGCAGATGTTGAAAGACATTCTGATAGCTTAAAATATTTGATCCTGATTCGCGGATTGTAAGTAATGTATCAACTAATCTAATTTTATTTTGCAATATATTGACATTTCCTATCTTCAACGTTTTGACAATTTTATCTAAATCGCGAAGATAATCTCTAATATATTGAACTGTTGAATTGTTTGCACCTACTGTTACCGTACCAAAAGTAGCTGGATATAAACATACATTAATTAAATCAACAAATAAGGCATCATCGAAAAATTTCCCAAAAAATGTTTTAACTAACGTACCTGAGTTACCTGCCGTTAGTCCCTGATTAAAGTTTGATACGTTTTGGGCCACAGTCACCTCCATAGTTTAAGTATTTATTATATTATTTACACTTAAACTATTTCTATATATCTTTTGAAATATAAAATTTTTAAGTTTTCACAAAATATCCTAACATACGAATATTAATTTGATTCGTTATTGTTGATAAGTACATACTCTCAATAAAGTTATGTAATTTCTCAAAATGAGAACTAACAACATTGCCATATAAACTTTTAGTTCTACCTATTTCAAATAATATATCCATATCATATTTAGAATCGCCTGTTGTATTATTTAATACAGACATAAATATATCTTTAAATTGAACCTGCAAACTATTAAATGCTACACCGGATACTAACTGAGATCGTATAAATGATTTGAAAAATAGATTAAATAATATTTGACATGTACACCAATTGAAATCGTTTGCTACATACCCTTCGTTTCTTAACATTGTGAACATGTCATTGTAAATTTCTTTTATAAAATCATTATATAAATCTGATTCCATGAAATCGTCAAATAACTTTGTGAAATATAAGAAAAATGCGAATTCGACAACATTTTCTTGATCTACCATATTAGATAAATATGCGTTGTCGATATTGGTATCAAAATGATCAATTAAATTAGGATAGTTCACCTTTGATTCCGATATGTAATAACTAAACAATGATTCTAAGCTGCTTCGAGTAAATGCTAAACTCGTTTCTGGTTTAATAACCTCTTCTGAGTATTTAGCCATTATAATTGGCAACACATTTATATATTTAATAGGCCAAAACTTATAAAGATAAGAAATAAATAGATAATTCTGAATACTGGTTGATGAGACTTTATTCATAAATTCGTCAAGTATTTTATCTTCAGAGTAAGATGTAGATTGTATGAACCCTTGATCAAAGATATCTGAGTTATTATGTAGATCCGAAATCATTCTTGAACCAAACACAAGATAAAACGAATTCAGAACATATTGAATTATTTCTCCAGTAGGATACCCAATAAAATTATCAATATAGGTATTAAATGAATCTTTTAATCTACCAATATTATGAGATATAGTGTTGATTGAAGTAGTTATCAATGTATCATCAATCTTTGACATTGAATATAAACTCTGTAATATTATCTTACTAGATATGCTAAAAAATTCAGTTGCATTATCATCAATGAACGATGTGAAAGAAGATTTAATATCAGACTTATTAAATATATCATTATCTATACAATACACACTCAATTTTCCACTAACATTTGTAGCATTCCTTAAATGTTGGCGAAATAGGAAATCAAATAGAAACGTATGAACAAAGCTTCCATTCACATCTAACATATTAGGATTATAAGGTAACTCATTTAAACTATTATAATGATTTACGATTTTCTTTAATTCAGAGTAATCATGAAAATGCTGCTTTAAATGAAATAAATCATTAACTGATGAGAAGAATGTGTATTGAAGATATATATCATTTCTAATCTTAACTATATCTCCTGGAATCTTATCTAATTTTATTCTCATAGATAATGCATCTTTATCAGTTACATAATCTTTAAGAACATTAACCGTATCCAATGCGCAATTATGTATTTTCCATAAATCAAATTGAGCGGATTTATCAAAAAACTGATATATACATGGGTATTTTGGATAATCTGATACTTTATTATTTAACCCACAATCTATAAATTGACCCTCTTTAATTAAATCGTAAACATGATTAAATGCAGTCGCCAGAGTATCGAGCCTTGGTTGATATTTATGAAAGTGACTCATGTATGATGCATATGCATTTGATAGGTTACTCATTATTTAAAACCCTTTATGGTTAGCGATTAACTCTCGCCAATGCGATATGCTGCTCGTTAGCTTGAGTATTTGCTGTTTGATCTTTCGCCGTCTCTTTCGCCTTTAATTTAGTTGCATCCGCTTGTACATCCTCCATATTAATTGTTCCTTGATTTATTTTCTCAGGAACTTTCTCATATTGAGGTCCTGTTGAAATTGTAGTTTCTCCTATATTTGCCATCTGTAAACCAGGATCTTTTGGTAATGACCCAATATTATGTTTAGTTACAATAGTATTGATAGCAACAGGTCTTAATGAATCAACAAGAGTTCCTAATGTAGGAAATAATGCCCTTGTTCCTGCTACTGCAACATCTAAATCTGCTGTTATTTTGTCTGTGTCATCATAAATATTTTTATTCTTATGATCGTTTGTTTCTTTTGTGAATACAGCAAACCCATCCATGAGAGATTGAAATTGTACTGAAACATCTATCGATAACGGTTGTCTATAAATATTAAATGAAGTATCTGCTCCTCCACGACGAAGACTTATACTAGATATATGAGCTAAAGGAAGATTTGCTGTACCATATCCTTTAACTGTCATTTTAGGAGATTGCCCATAAGATATACCATCTGTAGTTCTTGCAGCTGACATAATAATTAAAAACATTAAAGGTTTTATAATAAATTCTTTAATTGCAGAAGGGTGACCATATGGAGAAACAAGTTTAACAACAGCTGATAGATTAGGTGTATAATTTGAATCAGACCATAACTTTGGTAGACTTATTTTATTACCTGCTGCTATTGCTGTTCCAATAGAAGCTCCGAGACCTTCAAAATCTGCTTCAAGCCCAAACGCACGACCAACAGTTTCTACAACTCCACCAGCTTGCGTACCAACCTTTTCTCCTATTCCTCTAGCCCATTCATCATATGCAGTAGTAATAGATCTACCAAAATCTCGAACTACTCTTGTTTTATCAATTGCTGAATTAAATGCACTTTTGAGAACATTATCAGTGTAACTACTAGAGAATTCATCAGTTGATGTTGTTTCATCAGTCAAATATAATCTAAGACCTCCGTAACCTTGAGGTAATCCATATACCTTAGAAACTGATTGAAATCTTTGAACTGCCTGCTCATAACTAATAGCAGGAGTTAGTGCTTCAATGACATTTATTTTACCTTCTTTATCTTTTGATATGAATGCTTTCGCTAACGGCATTAAATAGTCACATGGTATTAAATCAATAACACTCATTTTAGACTCAATGTATTCCTGAATTCTATTCTTTGGATCAACATCTCTAGAGAATGCAGAAGGTTTACCAATTTTATATAGTTCTAAATTTGCAGCACTAAGTGGAGTTACAGTCCTCAATGTTGTATCAATAAGCTGCTTTACTCCTGATTTTTGTGCATTATCTTTTTTCTCATTAACAGTTTTACCATTACTCATATCACGTTTCTCCTTAATAGATGGGGGATTTTCTCCCCCATCATTAATTAACTAAACGCATGACCTACATTACTATTATATGCATAGTTTTTATATCTGTTATTAAATTCATAAGCACAATCAACAAACAGGTTTCGGATAAATGTATCTAATGTAGGATCTGTTACTTCTAAATCTTTCTCATCAGCAACTCGACCTTCAGATGTTCCTGGTCTAGGCAAAGGAATAGTCAAAGGTGGCATTATTTGATTCTGAGAATTTGATCTCTCTTTTAATTTAGCCTCTGATTGAATTTCTGATACTTTGTCTGCTAACGAATTGCGAAGAGTAGTAGGGTTATATCGTTCATTAAACGGTCCGGCAGCTTCTGCTCCTTCAATTCCAAGTTTACTTGCATCAATTTCTTGTCCACTAAGTTTTGAACCTAACTGTCTCTCAGCTACAATATCACTAGCATATTCTGGAGTAAAAGAAGGATCAAGACTCTTAAATACTAATTCAGGATCATACCATTTGCCCTTCTTCTTAACTCCGAAGTGAAGATGTTTCTTCATACCTGGAATAGGACCAACATTACCAGCTTGACCAATTACATCTCCTGGATTGACTTCATCGCCAATTTTTACTTGCTTATTACCTAAATGCAAATAGTGTGTACTAAATCCCTTTTCAGCTGATGGACCATGGTGAAGCACTAACGATCCCCATCTATCTCCACTTCCAATAACTTTACCTTTAAATGCAGCAACTACATCATCAGCTCTCATATCAGAACCTTTATGTAATTTGCTTGCACCTTTAAGTTTAGTTCTTCTTGGTCCAAATGGAGAAGTTATAAAATTTGCCCCTGGCCACATGAACCCACCTTTGCCCATTCTCTTACCAACCCTAAAGGGCTTGTATTTAAACTTCCTATCACTGAATCCTAAAGCAGTTGTTAGCTTTCCCCACCAACTTGTTGGTTTGACTTCATCAACACCGAATGTTTTTTCTGTATCTAACATTCCTAAGTCATCATACATATCCATAGCAGCAGCACTAGCTCCACTAGCTCCAGCCATACCACCCATACCAGCATATCTGCCTCCTGGTTGAACTACTTTTCCTGCAGCGGCAGTACTACCACCAGCTGCTAACATTCTACCAGCAGAACTACCCATCAATCCGGCATTTTTCTTTACTGCTTCTTGATCTTTCTTTTTAGCATCATCAACAATTTTCTTTTTCTGATCAAGTCGTTTCGCTTCATTTTCAATAGAAGCTTTCGCAGCAGTTTCTATATCTTTAGCTTTCTTTTCAGAGTCTTTTAATTTATCAGCATCAGATTTGGTATATTTGCTTGCAGGTGATTTTGGAGCATCACCAGCTTTTGGTTTTAATCTCCCTTCTTGTTGTTGTAACATTTTAAGTTGAACAGAAGGAGGAAGATCAGACCATGCCGCCATTTGCCCGGCATAATGATCAATATATTCTTTATCATTTTGGTCTACAGCTTGTTCATATTTACGAATTGCTTCTTTATGTAAATTATTATCAATACGAGTAAATTTCTTTACATCTGTACCCGTCGTTTTCTTAATTTCTGTTTTTACCTGGTTCTCAGCATCTGCTTCGGCTACAGTAACCCAACCGTATCTATTACTAATAGAAGGCACTATCTTTTTATATCGTAACATCATAAAATTGGTGATAATACCTTCATCATCATAAACATATAATTTTTTAGCTTCAGGACTTGAGTTACCTTCTAATCTCTCAGTCATCGTCCCTTTAATCTTTTTAGTCTGCGCTTTAGATTCCTGTACTTGCTTAATTACTTTACTGGTGCCTGTCATTTTATCAACATCAATTGCACCTAATGTTGCCCATTTAAGACCAGTACCAGCACCGAGACCTAACTTTTGCCACGCAGATAATTTCTCACCCAAAGGATCTCCATACTTTTCTTGAGCTCGATAAGCACCAGCTGCAGTACCTCCTATTCCAGCTAATGCTGTTAATCCAGCAGCACCTATAGTTCTAGCACCGGTGGCTAATCCTCTACCAAGACCCCCAAGAGCTCTACCAGCCATTGGTACACCTCTTTTAGCAATCCAACTAGCACCTTTTTTAACTCCTGTTTTAGCAAGACCAGCCGCCTTCTTTGAAGCAAAAAGACCAGCGCCAACACCAAGTCCACCACCAACAATAGCACCAGGAACACCACCAGGAATACCACCAGCCACTCCTCCTAAAAGAGCAAGTATAGCAGGAACAGCAAGTGGTAAGAAAGACATTGCACTACTAATATCAAATCCACCTTTCTCTTTCTTCTTTTTGCTTTTCTTTCCTATACCTTTGTGATCTGTATCTTCAGTATTCTCATCGATCTCACCAAGCTTTTCAAGCACTGAATCCATCCACTTGACAGCTTTCAATTGTGCCGTTTTTTCTTTGAGTTCATTTAACTCAGACTTGAGACCTCTACCATATGCTCCAGCAGCACCTTTAACATCATCACCACTACCAGTTAACATCTTTAATATAAGTTGAGGTCCACCAATTATTTCACCTTTATGAACATATGCTAAACCAGTTTGACCTACAACTCCACCATCTGCTGCTGCAGCTTTTTTCTCTCCATACCAATTTTCTGGATCATAATCATCAGCAGCATTTCGTCCAAGACTTTGTAGATATTCAACGATACTGATAATTTTACTAACAGGACTGCGATGTGGTAATACGTCGCCAATATCTGAACTATCATCAAACTCTTTTATTATTTTTTGTAGTTCCCGTTGTCTTGAACTAGCAGTTGATCTTTGAACTGTAGGGCTTTCATGTTCGGCCCATATCCTTTCTAATTCTGCCTGAGGATCACGATTTTGTTTCTCTATTAATGCTTGTCGTTCTTGAGGAGACATACCTCTCATCATCTGAGCTTCTTTTCTTACACGAATCTTTTCTTCTTCTATCTTTTTCTCTTCTTCCTGTTTAGCTTTTATTTCTTCTTGTCTCTTTGTCCATTCTTGTGAAACTTCAAACAATCCTGGGAATTTAAGGATCATACCATCTGCTACATTCGCCAATGTTACAGGCAAAGGATCTGATGTTCCTCTATGAATGTCTAATAATAAACCATACATTCCGCCAGGTTCAGCTAATGCTCTTTCTACTTCTTTATTACCACGGAACATTTGACCTTTTACTTCAGCACCCATTCCACCAATTGTCGATCCTTTATTCTGCAACGCCATCTGAATGAAACCGAGATTATTAATATTTGTAAAGAACTCGTCATCGTCAACACCAAGCCTACCATACGCATCAGAAGTTAATCTGCCCTTTAAATATTCTTTAATAAACTTCTTATCACCAGATTTAAACATATCAGGCATTTCAGCAAACCCGGCACTCATTCTTACAATATCTTCACCACTAAGTCCTTCAAACGTTTTCTGAGTCTGCATAAACTCCAGTATATTCGGAGGAATAGCACCAGCAGCTCCACCTAACCCACCCATTAACAACAATGGTAATAAAGCACCACCTGTTGCTAATGAAGCAGCTCCACCTAATATACCAGCACCAGCACCAGCAGCCACACCACCTATACCACCCATCATTTTACGTTGCATCTGAGGCCATATATCTTGCTCAAATGACATTTGCTTTCTAGCTTGTTCTGCCCCAAACCATCCTGGAACAACTCGAGCTCTACCTCTACCCTTTGCACCACGCTGACGATACATCGCGGTTTCCATTACTTCTTCAGGGGTAAGAGTCATTTCTTGACCAATTTCAATAAGTGGAGCAGCAAGAGCCATTTGTAATGCACCTACTAACCCTCCACGTTTTTGACCACCAGTCGCCATATCATAAGGCATAGCTTCAACACCACGAACCATTCCAGCTGCACCTGAAAGTCTTTCTTCTACTGTTCCTCCACCTGCTCCAGTTATTTTATTAACTAACCACCCTACTCGATCCATTCCTGTTCCCTTGAATGCACCTTCCAGAGCGATTTGCATTCTTTCTCTATCTTGCTTATGTTGATCTTCAAGACCTTTCTCATCTAAATATTTACCAGCAGTATAACTCCACACACCTTTTTGAACTTGCATACTATAAGTTCGTTCATCCCTCTTATGAGTTATACCCGTCATTTGTTGAGTTAAAAGAAACATCACACCATAAATATTGGCCAATTCTTGGACCTGTCTCCAACCAATACTTCGCATCTCTTCCATTATATCAGGAAGACCACGACCCATAAATTCGTTAGCCATTTCTTGTGGTGATTTATAGATACCAGCTTTCTTTCTTAAAGTCTCTTCACTCTCTAACATCTCTTGTGTTTCTTCTCCACCTAACATAAAGCTTCGTGCACCACCCCATATACTTTTCGCTGCGCCACGAACTTTACCACCTATTGAGAATGGAAGTTTCAACATATTCCACAAAGCATTAACACCAGGAATATTAGTCAGCATTTCCGCCGGACTCTTTAGGACATCCCAGATCTTACCAATTGCAGATCTCTCATAATCATCACTCTTAATAGCAGTGTCTGGAATACCAAATCCAGTTCTACGAATAGCTAATAATTCACTTGCAGATAATCTCTGAATATCAAATGATGCTCCTAATATACTTAACATTTTAACTTCATGACTAGGAGCCATATCGATAATCTGTCGAGATGTCATTTCAAGTAAACGACTTTGTGCTACTCCTAAACCTCGTTCTTTAGCAGTCTTCTTCCAATCCTTTCTCTCACTGCTACTGGAATACGCTGCAGATAACTCTTCTTGAAAGTCTTTCGGTAATTTACCTGTGCTAATGAAATTAAATAATTGACCAAATATATCATATTTAGCAACTGTTCTTGACATAAAGCCTTCAGCAGCACCTACAGCTTTACTAATAGTGCCACCTTCAGTTAGGCCAGTAGTTGCTTTACTATAAGCTTCACCTGCACCAACTATACCCTTTTCTTTTTCTTCTCTTAGATATTTCTGATCAGCCCACATTTCAGGCAAAACGGATGTATGTGCTTCAATCCATTTCATTATCTGAATTTGTAACTGATCACCAGGCTGCAACTGTCCTTTAGACGCTAACATATTAATTTGAGCATCAAGGGATTGTGAGAAAGAGAACTTAGCTTCCTCTGCTCCACCAGAACTTCTTTGAGCTGTTATTTTCGCCATCTTACGAGCCTTCATCATACCAAGACCCATTTGAGCAGCAATCATTGGAGCCATCCCAGTCGCCATTCCAGCCATTGAACTAGGATCTGTCATTCCAGCAGGTAGAGTCATTCCCATCTTTTTAGCAGCAGCCCCGGCCATTGGTCTACCAGCATCATATAATCCCATTGACCCTTGCAGACTGGAAGGCATACCTCCACCATACACCATACTTGCAACTCGCGGTGCAGCTATTGCTCTATTAGCTAGACTTAACGTACTAAGTGCGCTACTGGCAGTACCTGTAGCGCCTAATTGTTTTCTATGTTGTTGTTCATAGGCCAATTGTTTTTGCCTTGGGACATTCATAATCCCAGAAGTACCTAAATAACCCAATCCGCCCATCTTAGTTATAGCATCAGTTAATGCGCCAGTGTCAACTCCACCAGCAGCTCCACCAGCAACACCTCTTACCTTAGATATTTTAGAAACAGCTTTACCAATAACTTCATCTAAATTATCCATTCTTGATACAGCGCTAAGAGCCATACCAGGCATAAGAGTAGCTTTTTGAATTGCTGTAGCTACTTTGCTACTACGTTGTGCCTCTAATTCTCCTCTTAGCATTTCACTCATATCTGTGTCGCCAGGTCGACCTCCACCACCTTTACCTTTATTTCTCGATGCTTCAATCATACCCGCAAGTTGAGCAATTTGTTGATTCGACGTACCATACTGCGGTTTATTTGGTTGTGGCATTTTATTTCCTCAATTACATAGTGAAAAATGGCATAAAGGAACTTTCTAATGCATCATCTTCAGGTACAACAGTTTCAAATGAATAGTCATCATCTGCCCCAAGAATCACACCAGATTCAAATTTTTGTTTAAATGCAATATAATCTTTTGGACTCGCTACACTCGCAGCAGTCTTAATTGTCTCTAATAATCGGTTCTGTATTTCCATATTAGTGAATTGAACCATGGGCATAATCTCCATAGCTCTTCTGTGTCTAGTAAATGCACAGAAAGAAGAACCCATAAACAAATCAGTATGTGATTTAGATCTAATCGACCCTGAATTTGTTTTCTCAATAGCACCAAATTGATTAATTAAATTTTGCGATTTAAATCCTGTTATGTTTTCATTAATACATTCGATTAAACAACCCACCATTAAGGGTTTAGTTAGACCTGTTGTTTTAACACCTAGTTCGTCTTTTAAATCACCAGTCTTATCTATATCTCTCTCAAGGAATGGGAGGTAATTGAACGTTGTTATATGTCTCGTCAGGTATTCTATAGGTGCCTGACCTATCGTATTATTCTCAATCGTTAAAATAATACGTTCTCCGACCTGTGCGAATAACCACTGAAAAACAAAATGTATAACTTCCCCAAAATTTGTGTAGGATCCGAATTTGTTATTCATTTCAGCGATTTGATTAAACTTTCGAAATCCATAAATTTCTATAGCACAATACGCCCCTGTTAATGATTGAGCTGTGTCACATCCTATAATATAGTAATCTGATTTATCGAGTACATTAGTGTAAATATCCAATCTTGAATGATGTGGACACGGCAAAGTCATTACAGGTTTACTTGAAGTAAAGGCAGCAAGAGTTTCATCGTCAAAAATACATTGAGTAGTACCAACGAATAAAAGATCCAATTCCTGATTAACCTTACGTTGATCACTAAGTTCCTGACATTGTTCTTGATACCATTCCTCAGTTTTAGTTGGGTCTTCACTCCAATGATATCTAACTCTAACAAAAGTATTCTTAGATGGATCTCTAACAGCATCATCTATAACAACATCTGGATTCCAATTTTCCAATCCAGTTTCAGAGTTTTCAACAAATAAATCATCTGATTCAACTCCATTTGTCCATCTATTGTAAAACCATTCACCGTCCCCTTGGGTACCGTTCGGAGTACTGGTGATTAGCATGAAGTATGGATAATTATATCTCTGCGCTTGCTCCCTTGCCTTAGATAGAGTTTGTTGAGCAGAACCGTAGATTTCATCCATGTATCTAATAAATGCAGCTTCGTCAATATATAAAATACCAACAGTTAATGATCGAGCAAGAGTGCTAGGATCATGAGTAGTTGCAGGATAGAATACGTCTACTCTAGAATCATTAAACAATTCTAAATATGTAACAATATCACTCTTATTTTTAAAGGGTTTATTTGTTACCATCCATTCCGGCAAATTACTGATTATAAACTTGACTGTTCTTAAGTTTCGTTTACCAGCATCTTGTTTCATATTCAAAATAACTGCTTTATTCCTAGGAAAGAAAACCATAGCCCATACAACTAAGCAAGCTGCAATGGTTGATTTCCCTAACTGACGAGAAGCCATTAATATGCATTTTTTAAATCTATAAATCGAGCGAACTACTCGACGCATTTTATTATGCATTAAATCTCTTTCATAAAGCGTTTGTCCACCACCTTCGTCTAAGAAGCAATAGTTATGTATAAAATAAAGTGGATTACATCTACACTTCCAGACTTCCATCGCTCTATGTTTCTTTTCTTCTTCGGATATTTGCCCTAATGCTCTAGATCGAACCATCGTTCGAAGATTTGTGTTTCTAGCATACCGCATGATCGCCTCCGTTCATCCGGCATTAGATATAAGCAGAAAGGCCTTCACCAACTGGCTGACCTTGACTGTTACCTTCTGGCGGAGTTGCTATTGATGCAACTTGTTCTTCTTTGTCTTTTAAAACTCTAGGAGGAACAATACCTTGCTCCATTGATTTTGTATCCTCAGTAGCTTGTGCATTAAGCGCACTTTCAGCAGCCTTAAGTTGCTTTAATTCTGGATCTCTATTTCTTTCTTCTGCTTGCCTTGCACTCACCTTAGCAGCCCTCTTTTCTTGGTCCATTTTATCAGCAACTTCAGCTTCAATCCCTTCTTCCTCAGTTTGTTCTGGAGTTACTACTCGACCCATTGCCCTCGCATATATACGATCGCTTATATCTCCTGGAGGAACTTGTTCTTCTGGTGACATCTCTTGTGCTTGTTGTTCTAATATATATAATATTGAAATCATATGTATTCTCCTAAATTCTCTAAGTTATCCAAATATCGTACTGATTGTTCTTTACTTGCTGTGAGTACGCCTTTCTTTACACCATACAATGATCTAGTTAGTGCGCTGGGATATGGGGATAACATAGTTCCTAATTTTTTAGCTGTCCCTAATTTATAATTCATATACTTTCTTGTCCCCGACCCTACTACTGTTCCTGTTTTAGTTAAAAACTGTCTTCGACTCATCTTTGCATTATCTGCAATTTTATCGGCAGTCTTAATAGCAGGATCTAACTTCTTCTCAATATTGGCCGCTCTATCTCTTATACTCTGTAATCCACTAGATCTATTAACAAATTTTTGTCCTATCTTACTATCTAACGCCTTCTTAACACCACCAGCCATTTCATGAGAATGTTTAAAAGCGGCACCTTTCTCTCCAGCAGCCATAACGTTCTTAATAGCACCAGAACCTGTTATTTTATCGGGTTTTCGGCCTTTAGCTCTTTCTTTTTGTAATGCTGATCCAACAGCGGCAGCCATTAATCCTTTACCTGCTGCTTTCCCAAAGTTTCTTCTACTAGGATCAAATGGTGGTGCTTTAAATGATGGCATTAATCCTTTAAGTTTGGATAATTTAATAGCTTCATCAATACTGAGCATAATAATCTCCTAATACCAACTAATCTTTTTGACAATCTTGCCAAACCCTGACATAATGTTCTGTTGACCTACATCTAAATCAAAACATTTAACATAAAAAAAGCCATCTCCCATTTCGACTTCATATTTGATATCGTATTCCTTCATCTTTTTTAGTATTGATACTATTGCTTCACTATTATTAATACTATACCGTTGGTTTATCTTTAGGTTCATTCCTTCTCTTTCTTTTGATAACAGTAACTCCTAAATCTAATAATTTAGTTATAATCCAACCAAGTACTCCACCTATTGAACCATTAACAATTACATCACTTTTAGGTACTAATTTTAATTCTATACCTTTATCAATTATTATCTCTTCAATAGTTTTGTTTTTATTATCTTCTATAGGCGACACTGTTTTAAACTTTGGAGTGTATGTTGTAGTCAATGTACCTATCATAATACCTACTAATATTACTGGCAAATAAATCCGAATAAATCGTTTCATTCGTTTATTTCCTCAATCCATTCTATATTCTCAAGTATAGATATTTCGCGCTTTAGTATATTCGTTACTGTAAAATATACAATACATTCATCATATTCAGTAATACAATATCCAATATTGTGTTTCTTAAGTTCCCTCAATATGTGAACTGCATTGCATCCTGTCTTAATTTTATAATATTTGTCCATAAATATTCTCTTTTAATATAATATTCTCTCATTCATCTGTTTTCTAGCAATCATAAGATTCATAAATTCTTTAACCTTTTTAATTGACGTATGCGCAGTTTTATGAAGTATCCCCATTCCGCCCGCTTGAATAAAATCATCAATGTTTTGTTTCTCATCATCAATGAGTACAGCGTTAGATCTAGCGAATTTTGCTTTTAATCTTTTATCAGGAACAACGGACATATTAACTAAATATTGCGCTCCTAATTCTCGTTCAACCCACATCTCTTTACCTAATTTTCTTTTTCTTCCTGGTCCATGACTTACATTTCGACCAGCAGAGGTAAGAATGTAAGGATCTTTATCTTTAATAAATGCCCATAATTCTTTTCCACCCTTTATCCAGGGCATATTGCTCCAAAATATAGAACCACCATGAGAGTCTATTAACTTCCACATTTTATTTATTTCGCTATGTTTAAAATCTAGAGATCCTGTCCAACCAATATCTTGCATTGCTTTAACGAAATCTGTAAGTACTCCATCCATGTCACAATAGATACGGAGTCGTTCTTCTTCATCTATTAAGTACTGTAACGGAATCATATTATTTAATCTCCACAAATCGAACAGATCCTAAACTTGTTGTTGACGTATTCTTCTCCATCTTTATTAGTTCTTGCGAAGATCCCCTTCTAACAGGAACAATTATGTACCCATTCTTTGATAACTGTTTGAATAGAAGAGGTGGTACACTATTTGTTAACGCAGAAACGATTATGACATCAAATGGAGCTTTCTCTTTCCATCCTTTTTTACCATCACCAAACTTACTCGATACATTCCTAATATTCGATTTATTAATCCGAACTTTCGCTTTAATAAGTAAATGTCTATTTATTTCAATAGTGTAAACATGTTTACATAGACTTGCTATAAGAGCAGTTTGCCATCCAGACCCTGTGCCCACTTCTAATACTTTTTTATTCTTATCTAATTTCGCCGCTTTTAAGACTATTTTAATAAGAGAGGGTGCAGAAGTAGTTTGTTTATGCTGTATCGGTAATGGATCATCTGTATTAGCTAAATGACGAATTTCTAAATCCAAGAAATTCTCTCTCGGAATTTTTCTCATAGCTGTTGTTATCTTATCCTCAAATAATCTTAAAATAGGTATCATTTTCATATCTCTCAAGATTTCTCCCTTCCAAGAGAAACATTCTCCTGGAAGGGGCTTTTTCTTTTTTAAATAGTCATCTTAAAATCAATATCATCAACATCCCAAAACCAGAAGTGTGGAGTATATGTAACAATGCCCAATTTATCATCAGCTATATTTCTCAATCCTTCTTCATCAGGAATTGTTTCTAATCCACTTGGTATTTCTGTACCCATCGAATCAGTTAATATAACCGATACACTTTTAATCCATTCCTGATCTGTATGAATTAAATCAACAACTTGACTATTATAGAATACGATTTCCGTTCCTGTATGCACTGTTTGTAGCCAATCCGCAATCATTAATATAAATAAATCTTTCTTCTCAGAAACGTTGATTCTTTTATTAACAATCATTTCAGAATCGACAATGACAGTGATCTGAAGTTTAAGTGGGAGAACAATGTCAAATGTGCTATATTCTTGAACTGTGAAATTCTCAAGAAAGTAAGAGTCTGCAGTTAGACTATCAAGAAACCTAAACTGTAGATTATCTGATATCATTCTTTTACCTTCAACATTATTATCAACCACAAATTGTTTAATCTTATCTAAATAATATTTTGGATCATCCATATAGGTATCATATCCTATAAGAGGAATATTAATTATATAACGATCCGTGTAGTCTAAAACAATTCCATCATACACATTATGATCATACAACAAAACATTAAGTTGGTCTTTGATATTATACATTTGATTAATACTATAAGTAGAACTTTCAAATGAATGATCGGTACCTTTTCTTCCAAATAATTCAATATGAAATTCAGCCCAAAAAATTCCATCTTCATCTGTATAATCATACACAAATTCAGTGTTATTCAAATTAACTAATGATTCTCTATATATACTTCTTTCGCTTATTGTTATTTCAAAATTATATTCAGAAATATCTTGGTGAGATTTCAATCTAATATAGCTTGTTCTATTTGAATAATCATATTCGATTAGAAAATATAAAACTGGTATATCGTAATACGCTAATCCGGTGTTTTTAGCCTCAGAAAAATACACAGAAAATGAATCATAAAAAAGATATCCATCATACCACCCCATAAAAGAATTATAATAATAAAAAAATGGACTTACCATTACTTCCCCACCGATCGTAAATTTTGGGAAGAATGACATATTATAATTAATTGGATAATTACAAAAAACGAATGCAGTTCCATCATCAATAATAGAGTTAGTATTTACTCGTGTAAAAGAATAATTTATTCCATTATATTTATATATTATGTATTCGTTTGCATTATCAACGGCGTCCCATGTAATAGAAACTGAAGTAGGATCATATACTTGAATTGTACCTATGTAGTTATCTCCAGAATATGATCCTGATAAAGTTAGAGTATAAATACCTCCTGCTATATCTTCACTTAATATTTCTAAAGCATCAGCATAATTGCCACCAGTGGGGTAAATAAAATCTCCAGGAGACACCGCATCCCAGGCAACTGAATCAGTGCAAGTAACTATATTAGAATCTGTTTCAAATGTATACTCTTCTGTTATTAAAACATCTATTCCTGTCAAATTAACAGCTATATCAACTTCTTCACCAACAGTAAATTGATCTGTTGGTACTATTTTATAACTTAAATTTTCTGCTTTGACAAATCCTCCAGTTATAGTAGATAATGCTATATTCTGAACTTCTGATAAATAATCAATTTTCATGAGAGAATGATTAGTTGTTGGAGAAACAAGCTGGTATTTATCTCGAAACGATCGACACAAATAAAATGTATTACTTGACACAACGGACTTCTTAAATAAAAATCTAAAGTCATTTAAATACTTTTCAGCAATATTATAAAAATCTCTCTCACTAACTAACATATCATAACTCTGAATATGAGCAACAACATCATTTCTTAATAAATCACCACTTAAAGGATCTAACCCATCTTTTGAATATTGAAAATTAATCTTCACAAACTTCTCAGCATTTTGAGCAGGAAGAGATTCTATTTTATTTGCTTGACTTGCATCATAATAATTAGTTATAACTAAGTAATTCTTTGGACCTACAAATACTTCTTTTGCAAGATTACCACTACCTCCCATTGTCACATCTACTCTAACAGTTATTTCAGCTGATGGAATGTATGCTCCTCGTATACCTGATCCAAATTCAATAACAAACTTTCGAGAAGTCAATTTTCTTAAAAACACAGTCTTAGAAAAACTTTCTTCAAAATATTTCACATAATTAACATTATATTCTTCAAGAAGATTACTAGAATCATCCTTTCGTTTAACCCAAACACGAATATCACTAATGTGCCCTTCATCAATTTCAATTACATAAGGATAATATGTACCAAAACTATAATTAGGTAATGTCAGAAAAAATTCTTGAACCTTGAATTGTTGTACATCTTTAAATGGTGCAATAACTTCAGCAGTAGCAGATGGTAATTGTTGTACATTACCTTCATTCGAAGTTATAATTGTGCTATATCCACTTAACGATTGCACAAATTTATATTTAGCATTTGTTATAAAATTGTATCCTTCATTCTCAAAAACGATCGAAGAATCATCTCCTATAACTGCTTCTCTTCGTATAACACCATTAGGTAGCTTTGGTAATAATGCAAAATCAAATATTACACTACCAAACGCGTTAGAAGGAGTACCAAATGTTGGTAAATATCCATATGTAGCAGAGTGAAAATATAGATTCTCTGTTTCTTGTGCTGTGGCTACAAATGCTTCTTTAAATAGAGAATCATAATATTGCTTTGCATCAAAATTTGTATGTCCAAGAAGATTTAATAAGAATCCAACAAAACCCAATTTATTAATCTGTAAATCATAGACTTGTAATTCACTCTTTAGTAACGTTGAATAATATTCTATGAATTCTTGTGGGCTTTTAAAATTTGTTACAGATATATCCGCCATTTCAACACCCCGTTCAATCAAGGTTTAAATTTTATTAAATTTAGGGAATACTAAAGTATTAAGTTCATCTAATACCCAACTCTTTGTACCCTCTGAAACTACATATCCACGATATGCTGCACAAAAATAACTAAAAGGTAATGTAGTTAATTCGTTGCCTGTGCGTTGTCCTATCAACTCTTTTGATGGTAAAGCTTGAGGAAATAGACCAATACATTTACCTACATATGTTATGTCTTTTAAATTTGGTTTATATTTGACTATATATATAGAAGCTGCATAATCTATTCCACCATATATTCCTCCGCTATCTTGATGAAATTTGGTAATGTCTTGATTTAAATAATGAGGATGTGGTCTTATTTTACCTTCAATTATATCCCAAATATAATGAATCCATGCTTGATGGAATTTATATATTGATAGTTCAGAATCATCTATATATGTGACAGACACTTGCTCCGAGGTACTGAATTCAGTTGCAAAAGGAATTGCCCCACTTCGACTAGATACTCGCTCTGAATTGACCTGTTCTTGAGGTGGTGTAAAATCAACAGCAGCAAACGTAACAAATTTTGTAATTCTATTTAATTCTTCACCTATTGAACTGTTCCCTTTGTATGTATGTTCACCGTGTTCACCAAACACTCTTTTATTACTAAAATCTTGATCTCTAGTAAGCCCACTTAAAGGAGGAGGGATCATGAACATAAACGTGTAACCGTTTATATCAGGATTGTATCTATGAAGCATTGTATCATAAAAAAATCGCATCAAGTCGCTATCTTCTTTAGATTCCCCAAATATAATATCTATAACATTGACATTTGCTAATTGAGAATTACTATCTTTCGGTGGAACAACTGTTAGCGCCATAATATTCTCCATGACCAATAGGGCCTAATGCGATTACACATTAGGCCCTATCAATTCTATTAACTCCCGTATTGTCCACGGCATACAGTTTTGCTCATATTATAAATTAGACCATAAATCAATACATTTCGAATTTGAATTCTTGTTACCTCACTATATCGATCATATACTTTAGTCAGGGCTTTCCCATCTGTATCTCTAAGATCATCATCAAAAATTTGTTTCAATAACATATTGCTAAGTTTCTGTATCTTTCGAGTATCCGGATTATTTTTACTCGAAATAATAACTTTCTTAACAATCGTTCTATAATTCGCTTTACAGATATCAATTTTATCAACAACATTGGTCCGCGAAAGAATTACACTAATTAAATCATATAAGATATCATGATATTTATGATTATGAATAGATTGAAGTATTGCTTTAATAGTAACCTCTTTAACTTTAAATGACTGATTAAAACTTTTAATTAACGTACTAGGATAAGAGGGATTTGGATTCATTGTGATGTAATCGGTTACGTCATTTGTTATTTCATCACGAATATGAACAGTAGAATATTGATCAAACCCTGGTTCATCATCACCCATACCAACGCTTGGGCTAGAAATAGACATGCCCATTTTATGTGCTTTCATATAAAGAGGCAATAATCCACCTTGTGCTTCGTTTTTACCCGTTGTTATATTTCTTCTCGGGTTAAACATAAAGATCTGATTAATGCGACTATACATTTGTTCGAATAATCGTTTTAATTTAAAAGAATTTCTTTTAATCTCTGGTCCATATTTGAATATAAGTTTAGGAACATGATAATCATGAAGTAAGCTGATAGGACTGTCATATTTAGATACACTATGCTTCTTAGTGATCATATGAGTTACAACATACTTCATGATTTTCTTGTCACAATATTTAATGTACCGTACCTTACGACCATTCCAAACTTTCATCAAGCAGCACATCATTGCGTTTTTGTATATGTGTTCTTTCTTTCCCATCAAACCATAATATGTAAGTAATAATAAAATCTGATAATATGGGTCACTATGCATAGCATTCTTCATAGCGCCCATACCCCAATCTTTTTTATATGCATTGTAAACATCAATTTGATCAATACCAATTATTTTGTATAATTTTAATACGCCTGCCATTGGAAGCGTAAACTTGAAACAATACCCTTCATCAGATGACATAGATTGGGAGAATGCGGTACTCACAAACCTCGAAATCTCTTGATACACCTGGCGTTCTATTCGCGGATCAGCATGAAATATTTGCTGTAGTTCCTTATGAAGTTTCGTTATTTCTGACACTTTTCATGCTCCTATTATGATGATAAAGATTAAACACATGTAGCAATAATCTTTGCGAGATTATGCATCTTCTTCTCGAAAGATTCAACAAGATCAACTAATTTATCTTGGTCAAACACTCTCCCATAATCGACATTGTCAGTAAGATATTGAATCCGAGCCCAAGAACCAAAAGGAAAAGAAACATTTCTAAGAAGGTTCTCAATAACAGCAACTTTAATACCAAATTTGATAGCTTCATCTGTATCGGTACCGTCTGTAATTAATGCAGCGATTGTATCTTTCGACGTATCGTAATACCGTTCTTTTCTTTGTTCGTCGTTAAGTTTGTAAAAGTTACGATCCAAGTTCTCGTAAATAGCTTTTGACAAACGTCTTTGAGCTTTTTCAAGAGAGTCATCTATAATTGATTCATTAATCCCTTTCCCATAAAACTCAGGAACGATATTAACAAACTCATAAATTTTTCTTACATTTGTAAACAAAGCACTCATAACGCCTTCGATTTGAGGATGCACACTCTCATCAAGCTTCTGAAATAGTTGATCATAGTACATCATATCAACTCTAATTTTTGATTCGAATGCAATTTGATCATAAGGTTTATAAAACCCTTTACCCATATCCTTCTGCTTTGCAATTCGTTGTGCTTCTTCAAGAACTGTAACCCTTATACCTTTGCTCTCTGTAATCTTACTCAAAGCATCCCGAGATTCTCGCATAATATCCATCTGGGTATCTTCGGTAAACATAATATTTCCTCCATAAATGAAAATGTTAAATTCTGCCTTCTAACTCATTTCTCGTCATATTCTCGACATAGGTCTCAAATGTACGAATGTTAGATTTATTGATTTGTGTCATATACTGAAGTTTATAGTATACTTGCCCACGCTTAGAATCTATGACAATTAAATTTGGCACATCTAATCTTTGGTTAATAAATTTGACTATTCCCTTGACATAATTGTCTGTAACATTTAGCCCCTCCTCTACACCTTTAGATAACAAATGGCGCCAAGACTTTGAAACAACTGCTGCATGTAACATCACAATCGTCTCAAGTGGTACTACTAATGTATAGTTTGGTAAATCCAAAGCATCATTAGCAACAGTTTCAATTTCTATATCAATGTAATCGACATACTGACACACAGACCCCATCACAGCTACATAATATAATGTTCTAATAAAACTTTTAATATAACCCTTTGTCTGATTAATAAATTCTTCAACTGCTTCTATTAATTTATCTGGATCATCATGGTCTAATATATTTCGTCTTAATATTGCAATATTATCAGGTACACCTTGGGGGTTATATCTAAATTCTTGATGATATGTAATAACTATATTTTCAACAGCTTGATCAATTACTCTTTCAACTTTATCAAATATTGGTTTAGGGTTATTAATAATTTTTCCTAATTGATATGCTAAACTTTGATGCATACTATCAAATTCTTCTCCAATATCGGTAGAAACTCGAGTAAACATGCCAAAACTTTCTTTAGTAATCATTGGATCACTAAGCATCACATTTTTTAAATCCTCTGTTCTTGATTCTACTTTTTGGATTGCTTTACCTAAAGTCTTTGTACATATTGACTTCATAAGTTTAGCTTTGTTTTCATCAACCCCGGCACCTCTAAAAGAGTTTTCAACAGCAGAGAATACTTCTCCAGTTATTTTCGCTATTTCCCCCATTAAGAACTTATCAAGCGTTTCTTCTTTTAACTTTTGATAATCAATAATAGATTCATGAGGATGTATTGTCATCAATAATGATTTCGTATACATATTGATATTGTAACCTAAATACGCCAAAAAATTATGAAGAACTAGATCGCTTAGTTCTCCCGCTTTTGGAGATAATGTTTTAACTGTTGATTCTATTTGTCCTGGGTTACGAGTCAATCCAAATTGTGATCGTAAAAGATTATCATTAAGCATAAACTTAAAGAAAAGCTCTGCCTCTTTTAGATTCCCTTGTACGACATTTAATATATCAAATTCCTTCACAGGTTTGAATGTATCTCGTGGCATATTAGTTGGTACAACTGTAGGTACACCCTCTTTTCCAGGCGAATAGAGTTCTTTTGAAGCTATTTGGTCTTGTCTAGATAATGGTAATCTTGATGGTATCCTAGGATCAATCCACGTTTTTCTCCACCGTTTTACGGTTTCATATGGTTTCCCTATGGCTTTCTCAAAACGATTTGATATTCTTCTACCAAAAGATTCTAATCCTTGTGCTATTTTAGGATGATCTGGAGCCAACCAAGAAATTAATCTGTCATGAAGTGTGTTTCTATCTTGTTCAGCATCAAACTTCGACATATTCGCTAAAAGATTCCAAGCTTCTTTCTCATCAAGACGTTTAATAACATTAAATATGTACTTAATATTTGTTTCACCTTGCGGCCCACCAATTGGTTTCTTTAAAGCAATCGCTGTGGTTAAGACGTATGCAAGAGTTAAAGAATCAATAGAGTATGCTTTAGTACCAACAATTACAGGGACATCAATTAAATTTTCTAGCGTTATTAACTCAACAAAAGGATTCAATTTCTTTACCCTTGGTTCAGTTGCTAGATATCTTTTGATAATAGCTGTTTTCTCTCTAATCTTTTCCTGGAGTTTATATTCATCCATTCTTGGTATAGCAGAAGGTTCTTGCATCTGATAAGATTGATAACTTCCAGATCCGCCTTGTCCTAATGAAGATTGAGAGATTAAAGTTTGCACATCTGATGAATTTCCGTTTTCATCAGTTAAAGAAAAACTTTTCGAAGCACTCGCTACTATATTCAATGCATTGCTTACGAATATCTCCTTCAACATAGAAACAGCCATAAAGTTTCTCATCGTCTGTTCAAACTTCTGTAATCGCTTATCAAATAACATTGGGTATATAAATGTTAACTTAAATTGTTGGTCTATATCCTCTACACTGATGTTCTTAGCTCCTACATCAAAGGTCTTTACCTTTCTCAGGTTACGAGTTGCGCTTGAATAAAGCTGTCTTCCTGTTAAATTCATACTTTACCTCTCGTAGTTAACATCTGATATCGGCATATATTGTTGTTATCTCTTTCGAAAACTTAGGATAAGTTTTCTTATAGTCTAATCGCATTTTATCTATTATATCACACATACGCTTTGAATCTTTCGGATAGCTTGACAGCGAAAAGAATGATTTAATACTATCCCAAGTTTTTTGTATCCAAGTGTGTGGTCTTGCTTTTCCACCAGTTAATTTATTAAACTTAAAGAACACCTTCGCTAAATCATCACCATATCCATATTTGACTGCATATTCATCAGCATTCAATTCCCCCATATGATCAGCAAATGTTAAACTTCTAGAGAGAGCAAAAAGAGACAGAACAACAGGCAATAATATTAATGATACTGCGGGAAAAACAATAACTCTTAAAAGGGTAAGAGCTCCAATCAATAGCCCCCCCTTCGCAACCTGGTTTACTAGAGTCGGAAGTAACATAGAAAAATTAGCAGTGTGCTGATATATATGACCAATCTCATGCAATAATATCGCTGTAAGTTCTCTAGGTGTAAACATGTCTAATGTCTTCGTTCCAAATATAACATATATTCCCTTAATATATCTTGGAGATTCTTCAGCCTTAAACTTCTCTGTTTTTAGCTTATTCTCTCCATCTTTCTTAAAAACCTTCGGTAATGTTTGATTGTATTTTATAAATATACAAGCGTCATGCACATTTTCTTTGACTACAAAGTATACTGATTTTACTCCTGTAAAACTCTTTATATTTCTAACAAGGTCTACTATTTGTTGTTTATCCTTAGTATTTTTTCTAATACTATCAAAGTTCTTATCGATATTCTTTAACACAGGGGATCTTACTTTAGCAGCTTCAAACATTATATATTCAAAATTTCTATTGATATCTTCAATGATCAAATCAACATTCATTGATATCTCCTATATTCGATCCTGGCCCCATACCGGGTGGAGAGGTCGGATAAACCCTGACGCCCAAGATGGCAAAACACAAAACCCGCAAATTAAAAAGGGTAATGTTAAGAAAGCGTCATACCGATACGAGACCAGGGAACTATTTAATGTCACATATCTTATAATAGTGACAAAAAAAGCATTTCTTTCGATTCACAAACTCATTATCACCAGGTGGTAAAGTATTGCTATCTAGAAACCCATTTATTTCTTTTATTTTACGCCGAATAAAATCGTAATAAGGTTCGGCATCAAAAGTATTCGTATCTAACACCATTGAAGTTATGAAATAAAATGGATTTCTTTTTGAATTTAATTGTTTCTTAATAGAATCTACAATTTTAAGTGCCATAGAGAAATCATCAATATCACTTGCAGTGATATCATGTGCGAGATAAATAAACTGTAACGTATCTATATTATAATAGTCTAATGCTGGTTTATTTGATCTCGTTTTAATACTTTCATCTTTTGCTTCTGTAAGAAAATTCTCTAATACATACTTATAAGTCATTACTTGATAAAAGTCTGCAATTCTAGGTTTTTGATCTCTGATAATCTTTTGATAATCTTTATATGTACAACTTTTAATCTCTGCTAGGACATTAAATCCCTTCAAATTATCTAATCTTCCACTAAATCGGATCGAAGGTATTTTTACAGATACTTCTGTTTCTGTAAATTGATCAGTTACTCCTTGAATGAAATCATGACATGCACTTCCAAGTGTCGCTCGAAAAGATAGGGGTAACCACTTGTCCCCAAATGATTTAATAGGTGTTTTAGAAAGTTTATAAATAATTTGTCTGATACAATTATCTGCTACATCATATGCATTAATATTCGCGGCAACTTCGGCATAAACTCGATTCTTATTTTCTGCCTTTTCAGCTACTTCCCTTGAAAACACAGATACATCAAATGGTTTAGCTCGTTCACTAACTACAGGAACAGATTCTTCCTGTATAGAATCCTGTGTTTTAGATGCCTGAGATGCCGTGATTTTTCTTTCGCCTTCCTTGCCATTAATTAAATTTACTACGCTATTAAATTCACTCAATTGCACGCCTCCAATGTTATATCTTCGTCGTTAGTATTAATATTACTTTTAATACTATTTCTATATAAAACTAGAAGACATAAATTTTCAGGGAGGTGACGAACCCTCCCCAAAAATTTAGAGTGCTACCTTCACACAGTCTTACTCTTCTTTCTTTTTCTTTCTACCGCGAAGTAACTTAGCAGCACCTATTGCTCCAGCGCCTAGACCTGCAGCGATAGCAACTTTACCACCATGCTCAGATCCAAATTTCTTAATGGCACTACCGGCATCATCAAGGGCTTCTTTAGTTTTATGAATACCTACTGCTGTTCGTGCTCCTGTTTTCATGCTCGTTGCTGGATTAAATCCTACAGCATTCATACCTCTGGCAACTTTTACACCAGGTTCAATACTACCCAAATTACTAAGATCTCTCTTTGCAACCCTACCAATCAGAGGCACATTCTTTAATTTTTTAGCAACGGATTGATATGTATCAATACTATCATCCGTACTTTTGAGGCTTTTACCCAATTCTTCTCTAGACGTGTTCTTAAACTTTTTATCAATCTTAGCATACAGCTCTTTTCTCTTCTCAGCATCAGGAAAATCACTTTTTTCCTGAAGAGCAATGATCACACCTTCAGAATATTCTTTCGCTATACCAGAAATCTCTAAGACGAGATCTGTTGTTTTGTGTTCTTTAGCTTCATCGATCCAATTCGCTTTTTGTTCTGGAGAAGCGAGGATCCAAGCTAGAACATCTTCTCGTATTTCAAGACCCTTTAATGGATCTTTTTGGTTTGATGCAACAAATTGTTGATAGCCCATAATTTTAATCTCCTCATATAATTTAATTTAATTATTCAGCAGCGCCAGAAGGAGAACTAGCCGGAACACCAGCAACCTGTTCTCTTCGTAATTTTTTAGCCAGATTCAATGCACCCAATCCTTGTGCAATTCCGGCGGCGGCGGCAATTTTGCCTTTGTCAGACATCTGAGGATCATCATCACTCATATTGGTGGCAGCTTTAGGTTCACCAGCTGTGGTAGTAGGATCAATTTCTTTACCTGCTTCATCACCAGATCCACCAGCTTCGGTATTCGGAACATTTGCAGATTCAGAGATTTCAAGAACGTATTTACTTGCCTCATCATCTCCCTTTACTTCTTGAATAACAGCTGCTTTCTCTTTTGGAGACATATTCTTCCAGGCTTCAACATCTTCTTCAAACGTCTTGACAGTCTGTCCCTTGCCTTCTAAATTGTCTATAAAATCTTGATAAGACATACTTTTTCTCCTTTGATATTCGTTGAATTTAGGTTTATGATTTCATTGCGGCCTTACGAGCGGCCTGTTTTCCTCTCATACCATATTTGCGCATAACCTTCGTCTTAAACTTCTTCCATAATTTCTTGTACTTAATCATCTTTTTATAGTCGGTGTCATTCTTATCTTTGGCTAATCTTGCCGCCATTGATCCGCCTAATCTAGATAATTTCTCTTGTCTACCAACTCTTAGCATAGACATTTTTAATACTTCATTAATTGTATCATCATCCATAAAATCAATACATTCAATTAACATATTTTTCAATTCTTCATCCGGTATATCTAATTCTAACAATTCTTGTTCGGACAATTCTGAATAATCCATTTAACTCATCCTCCTACTTATATTGTCTCATATTCCTTGACTTAGTGATTTCATTTCGGGATTCAATCATTTTACTCTTTAACTCCTGTAATGCGTTTCTTTTCTTTACCTCATCTTTTGCAAAGACATAATCTAATAAATCATTAAACGAATCAAATCCAGCTTTTAGTTCTTTAAAATAATCATTACAAGCAGCAGATAATTGAAGTCCAGCGACGCTCTTTAACATATCATCAGGCTTAAGATTTTGAATTTGATCGAATCCTCCCGTATTTTTAAGACAAACAAAATAACTTTTAGAGAGAAGAGCTAATGCCTCTATCATGTATTTAACATAACATTTTTTAAGGCAATCCCCTTGCTTAAATGATTCGGCACTAGATACAACAGGTCGTTTACCACCAGTTGAGAAATAAGACCACATGCTTAAATCTTTTTCGTCAATATCACAAGCCTTATAACATTTTTTAGAGTTTTGTTGAATAATAGCATATCTGAATTTCCAATACCGCCCATGTTTAGAAAGAAACTTACCTATAGACTCTGAAACTTCACCTATCTTTTGACCCGCAGAGAAAATTGCTCTATTAATCCTATCACCGTATATAAAGAAAAACAAAGCAGAGATTCCACCAATGGCCATAAGCGTCAAAGGATCTACTTCTTGCAACACCTCTTCATTATATTGAAAATCGAAGTATGTTTTAAATATCTGTTGCTGTTGAAGCAAGTTTGTATCGTATAGATGATCATAAAGATCTATATCAGTTTCCCTTAGTTCTTTAACTAATTCGTAGGTTTCATCAAAAAGTTGATCTTTTGTAATCTTGTCATGAAGGCGATTTTGGTCGATATATGCTTCGGCGATGGTTTTAAAAAATCGTACGTCCATTTATAAGTTCTCCCTTTTAATTAACTAAAAAGAGGGCGGGGTAATACGGAGGGTCAGATTCTACGTTTGGTTAAAACAACTACCCCACCCTCAATACTTATGTAGTCTGTTGTTCATCAAAAACAGGCTTATATCCCTCTTCAGTTGGTTGATTCTGATTTAGGAAAAAATCCTCACTAACTTGAGGAACTTCTTCTCCTTGTATCGCTGGAGCAGTAGGTTCTTCTGGGTTAAAATTTTGTAACGGATTTTCATTTAAAGTGTCAGTAACTACATTATGAATAGTTTCATCAATTACACATTGTTCCTTTGCATCATCATACTCGCCCACTTCGCATCTAAAAATACCTTGAGTTATACGAGTATATACACTTACTTGTACTGCGAAATCAAACCACTGTTTAAATTCTGGATCTGTATCATACTTCTCTTTTGCATTCTTTCTGTAAAATGAATTACTTTTCCATTTTTCAACTCCATTTTCATCAGATACTACAAGTTTTACTCTAGGTCCATCTTTCTTTATCATAAATAAAGAAGCAGGAGGAGCATTCTTATAAATCTTCTTTTCACTAGGGATTATCTCCATAAGAAAATAGAATTCAGACCAGAACTTACTTATGCCTGTCTTTTTATCGAACACACAGGTAACGGCATGTTGACTTGGTGCTAACTTATTTTTCTCAGTATACACATCCATAAACCAACCATCAATACCTATTCCGTCAGCAGGTGTAATTAACTTCTTTTTACTAAGAAAAAGCCATTGTTGAGTCTTGTGTTGCAAAGCATAGATATTAGTAGCGGACTTGAAATCTTTAAATACACCAACAGACTTCTCAGATTGAGCATATGGCCCTTCAATCTTAAGATTCGCACGAATTTGATCAATACAAACAAATGTTACTCGATTGAATTTAATTTGGGGTCCATACTTATCTAAAAGAAAACTGACCTGTCGTGCTTTATTACCTATGATTGAATTAGGACTTTCTGCTTCTAACGCTTTGGGACCAGGTGTTGATGCAATACTATCCCAAATAAATGCAACATAAAACTCTTTCTCAAGCTTCTCTTCAAACACTTTCTTAATTGCAATTAATCGATCAATTAATTCAAATATCCCATCAACATTTACAATGATAGGTTCATATTTAAATCGATTTTCATCTAATCCAAATATTTCAATTCTACTTTGTCTGAACTCGCTATTTTTATTATTTCCTGATCCTTCTACATCTAGATAAACAACAACTGAGTTCGGATAAATCTTCTGGAATACAGAACTGAATTGAAACGCTAAAGTAGACTTCCCTGTCTCAGGTGTACTACTAAAGAGAATTGGATCTGATGAAACAATACCTCCACCTAATAAGGCATCAAGATGTTGAATACCAAAGGGAGTAACTATTGGATCTGGCGCCATTAAATGACCATATTCACTTAATATAATCTTATCAAATGCCTCTCCTAACTTTTCAGTTAGTCCTTCTTCCGCATTCTCTAAACTATCCAGATCCACTTTTTCTACTGATGTTTTTTTCCTCGCCATATAGTTTCGCCTCCAGACTAATTACTTCTTTATTTTTTTTCTAATGACAACAGGTTCTTCTTCGATATCTATAGTCTTGTTATTTTTAGAATCTTTTAATTTCTCTTTTTTAATAATAATTTCTTTCTCCGGTGTAGTTTTCTTTGCAACAGTTATATCAAGATCATTTAATTCGGGAGGATAAGATTTCTTCCTAACCCGTCTTATAACTATTGACTCTGACTCTTTTAGTATATTACTCAAAGGAATCATCAATATATCCTCGTTTAAAATTAGTATGCTCCCTGCGATCTTTCAACAGCAGTTGGGTTCTTTCTTCTTCTAAGGTCCCGGATTTGCATAATCTCTGCAGCTTTCTGTTTCTGTTCTGCAGCTTTCTGCGCTGCCAACATAACACCAGGTGGACCCATTCCTACTCTATACTGTCCTGTAGGATAACCCTTTCCTCCAATCTGTTTCGCTGTTCCCGTCATAAACGGTTCATAATGGCTCTGTCTTTCAAATAAATGTGATATAGCAATCATAGTTTGTATGCCTCATCTTCTTTTTCCATATCTCTCTGAACGTCTTCTGACAAGGGAATCTTACCTTGATGTTGACTTCTTTCATGGGCTATAAGATCCATGACTTGTTTCATTACTCCTACGAAATCCCCGTCATCTATTTTTTCGACTTTTTCATCAATCCTTCTTATATCAACCGAAACTAAATGATGCATCTTATAAATATTATCAGATATGTCTTTTAAATATTTAACTTTAACATCCTCATACTCCCGATTTACGCTATATAATCTAGCAATAAGTTCAATATTTTTAGCAATCGCCCCACGAACAATTCTTTGTTTCTCATTATCTTGTTTAACAGTATTTAAATATTGTTGCAAGAATTGTATATTACTATCAATATCTGCAATATGTCTCTGAATCTCTTGTTGCTTTAATTCTACACCTGTAATATGTTTTTCTAATTTTCTTTTTTGATCCGTAAAATCTGTTTCTATGAAATCATAACTGTCGAGTTCCTCGCCTTGTTGATCAGTCATCAGTTATTATTCGCTCCTTCTGTTAAACATATTTCGATGAATTTTTTCATCTGTTGTATAAATGTTATTTGATCTATTTTAACATTTGATAGAGTAAACAGATTAATATATTCCCCTGATAAAATTGTCTTCGTAAAGTTCTCCGCCACTTTCTCTAATATCCCGTATATATAATAATCGTTAAACATATTCTTAAATGGCTGTACTAATTCTTCCATTACTGCTGTCTTAACCATCTTAGGTTTAATTAACATTTCGTTATACGGTTTCGAGTTTGGATTAATAATGTGAACACATTTAAGAAGTCTGTATATCGTCGGCAATTTCTTGATCTTTTCTAGCGTTCCATTTTCTTCTATGTCATCATCATAAAACTTCATTAACTTGTATTCACTATTATTCAATACGAAACTATCTCTATAACTACTAAAATATACGTCTTGAAATTGATTATCTATTATGACATTTTTAAATACTTTATAGTTATAACTTAATTGAGTCATAGTAGGTGATTTTTGATAAAATTTCTTTGTTTGAAGATCATATAATACATCACGATATATTCCAAGTCTTATTGGTATGCTTACCATATTATCTAAAGTTTGTTCAATCTCCCAGACAGAATCATATACCGTGTTGATCCTTTTCTCTTTCTTAAAATAGTAATTAAACACATATCTAAAACTACTCTTATAAAAAACTGTTATGTTATCTACATCGAGAGGGTTAAACTTCTTTAAACCATTACCTAAAAACTCATACAATACATCGGTCTTGATGACATCTTGATCTAAATAAAATGTGTTAATATGAGAATGTACAACACCGTAAGACTTTCTGCAGATTTCGCTATAAACACTTTTAATCGTATTTTGAAGAAATTTATGAGCACTTGAGAGAATTCTTATTAGAATATAAATAATATTAGGATATAATACTTTAGCACGATATTCAGGATATGAGAAATTTAGAAACTCATTGTTATATCGGTATAAACAATTAACAGTTTGATGTATTACAAACAAATCCTGAACAATTTTAGATCTACTAGCTAATATTTGGAAGTGTGTAGCCTTTAATTTCTCAACATACTTTTTTAAAGTTCTAGATTTCAAGCAGTTAATTGGCATACCAGGTTCCATCGTTTTTAGTTTCTCTAATTCATTATGCAAACATGTGTATAATGTTTTGTAAGATATCTCTAGTGTAATATCATTAGAATAATTCGCTGGGTGCTCTTCGAAATCGGTAGATATTTGAGGTTGGGGCTCTGCTCCCACAGTTTTCTCCTTAAATTAGAAAATTTTATAATTAACAGTTAAGTATAAAATTTCTATATACAGTGTGAAATTTTTATAAAACAATTCTAGATCGGAAGTCTCACACAAACTTACTTATTAGACAGTGGGAACCAAATATCTTACATTCTTTGCTGCTATTTTATCTAAAGGTTCTAACATTTTAGCTAACCCTTTCACAGCAAATTCGCGAAAGTTCTCTTCAATTAATTCAGCATCGTATAATGATGTTGATAACATGATTACCTCTTTATAAACTTAGTTAAATAATCCAAGTTAAATCTTTTCCCTATATTAAGTGGGAAAGTTCGTTGAAATAGTCCCTGAGGTAATTTGAAGTAGCGTATGATTGGAACAATACACATACGACCAATCGTCTCATATGTTTTCTTAGTGTAGATATCTAAATTCGTATCACCAATAATACAAATATGAATTGCTTCACTAGGATCAAATATTCTTTCTCTTAAAAATAACTTTGTTATATCATCCCATCCTGTGTCATCAAGCTTATTTACCTGACGTCTTGTCAACGGGTATTTAATATCAATAGGTCTAGTATTAAATATATAATAACGATTACCAATAAACTCACAAATGTAATGCCATGGTAAAAAGATAGTTGAGAATTTACCATAATTTTCTCTTACTCTTTTATACACTTCAATAAGATCCATTTTTGATGTGTCAACTCTAGGTCTAGGTCTTATAGGAAGAAATGGATTATTATATGTGTCTTGTATTAAAAATCCCTGAGGTTTTGTTGTGAACTTATTCGCTACACTTGCGACATCTTTAGATATGTCTAATCTCTCAGGGACTGCTTCATGTAAAATCTTATACGTTTTATCAGAATCTACAAGCATAGTCGTTCCTTTATTTGATTGGGGAGAGTCACCCCTCCCCAATGGTATTATCCTCCAGCACCAAGATCTACAAAAGTTCCAACACCATCTACCCAATCAACACCATCATACCATACAGGGATAGATATACCTGCTCTACTTGCTAGACTTCCAATAAACCACATTTCACCAGTAACAGGTGAAGGAGGAAGCGAATCTGCGGTAGCTGCATAATTCCAACTCACACCACCAGAAGGTCTAGCAGCTAACTCATCCAACGCACTTAATACTTCTATTGGAGAACCAGTCCAATCCCCAGACGTTGTTGGTATATAATTAATCTTAGACGCTTCTGCTACTGTTTGATTCACAACTGTTCCCGTCGAAGATGGATCAACTAATACCCCAGTACCTAGTGAGAATGGAACTGTAACTATAAGCGATCCACCATTCATTACAATAGCATCATTCGTGCTCGCATTAATTACTGGATGAACAGCAGTGCCTCCAGAAGTACCATTAAAGTCTATTTGACCAGTAAAGAAAGCCAAGAAACTATCTAATACTGCAGCATTGTTTAACTGTAATGATATCGCGTTGTTTTGAGAATTATTTTGAGTTTTCCACTGACTTAACGTACCATGATCAACAGTAGCCGACATTCCTGCTCCAGTGTTGTTGAAATTTGTATCTTCTGCAATAACAATAGATCCTGCTCCAGTGTTGTTCATGTGCAAAGCAGGTTGCAATCCGGCAGAATTAACTTCACAGTTAATCAAATTAAATCTTTGTGGATTTGTACCATAGAACTTAACAGTTGCATCAACAGATCCGCTACCAGAAATATCAATTCCACAAAATGATGCTACATTACCATCTGCTCCACCTGATGTATTACTTGTGCTATAACCTACATCACCATTAATAGTACAAATAGAATTCTTTTCAGGTGAATCACAAACGAAATGCATTCCTGCTTCAATTACTATATCCTCAGTATATGATCCTGGAGCAACAGATATTAATGTTTCTCCAGATACTGCTCCGATTGCAGCAGTGAGGGTTTTAAACGGTCTACCAAGCGAACCATCAGCAGTATATGAATCTACTCTATTCCCATCTACTTTCAATGTAGTTGTTATTGGATGATCGATTACACTAGAAGGATGAGTAGTAGGATGCACATACGCAATCGCGTTATCTTCTATACCATTCAATTTAGTGAGAAGAGTATCTGTTAACGCATTAGTCTCCGATTCAGATTCATATGCAATTTTAATTTCTGCACCAGTCATATCCGCGGTTGCACCATCTTCAATGCCTGATAATTTCGTTAAATTAGCATTAGTAAAAACATTCGTATCTGGATTTAATTCATATGCAGCTTTAATTTCGACAGAAGACATATCACCAGAAGCACCAGTCTCAACACCATCTAACTTTAATTTATCAGCAGCGGACATAAACCCACCAGTAACTGTTGTTGCGGCAGAATGCAGATTACCTCCACCTCTTGTTCCGTGTTGAGAATCACTGAAAGGCATTACTGCCCAATTAACACTTAATTCAGAACTACCATTAATCGATAAGCCTGTTCCTACTTTAGATACACCAGGAGTTGCTGCACTTGCAATAGGTATAGATATTTCGCCAGTTCCATCATCTACATTAACATTAGCTCCTGCGATTACTACACCCAAAGCAGAACCTTGTGCATGAGGTACAGATACTATACCACTCGCAACATTAAGATTATCACCAACCTGTAAAACACCCCTTCTAGTATCTGACCCTCTATATACATCTATTTCGGATATTTCAGGATCAACATCGATATTACCACCTGATTTAACAGATAGAACACCTTTATTACCATATCCACCTGTTTCTACAGCAATCTCATCTCCATCCATATAAGTGTTTCTTCCTGCTTTTACACCACCGAGAGTAACAGCAGTTGCCACTGGAAGAACGTAATTGTTAGAGTTGATTGCGATCGTATTTAATTTAGCTTTATCAGATACTGATATAAAACCTGCTTCAGATCCACTTACAAGATTATGTAAATTCCCACCACCTCTATCACCATGTGCAATATCATCAAATGCATAATTAAGACTTAGGATTCCACCACCATCTACATCTAACCCTGTTCCAACTTTTACACCACCTAGAACAGAATCTGTAGCAATAGGTAATGAATAAGCATTCGCTCCAGATTCAACACCACCTAATTTAGTCTTCTCTGCATCACTAAACTCATTAGTATTCGCATTCGCTTCATATGCAGTTTTAACTTGAAGATCTGTCATAGGTGACCAATCAACATCGGCAATCTTAGACCATTGAGATCCATTGTAAGCATACTGTGCCGATTTTCCATCTCCATCATCTTGGACTAATACACATTGTCCCGCCTGAGGTCCTGCAATAGCATCCCGAGCAGCTATATTAGCAACAGGGCTTAACCAATCCGCAGATCCAAAAGAAGGAACATTCTGAATATGAGTCCAATCAATTCTATCAGACGCCCCTCCAGTTGCTATCAATTCTGTTTTCGACCAATAATCTGCCGTTGCTGCTTTACTATTCCAAGATGATTTTTCAGCATCACTTACAAATCTATGATCTAAATCTTGAACAATCATTACTGATGTATGAGTAGTTGGATGAACATACGCATTAGCATTTGTTTCGACTGTTCCCAACTTTGCTTTCTCGGCATCATTAAATTCATTCGTATCAGCATTATTCTCATACGCAGTCTTGATTTCTACATCAGTCATATCATCTGTTGCACCATCTTCGAGACCACCTAACTTAACTTTCTCTAAATCAGTAAATACGTTCGTGTTGATATTTGATTCATATGAAGTTTTAATATCAACAGGAGTCATATCTCCAGCCGTTGCACCATCTTCAACACCATCAAGTTTAGTCCTATCAGCGTCAGTAAATGCGTTAGTATCCACATTAATTTCATATGCGAGTTTTACTTCAGATGGCTCCATATCTGCTGATGCATTATCTTCAATAGCATTTAATTTATTTCTATAGTACTCGGTAAAATCATTCGTTGATTGAAGAGTAGCACTCAATAGTTGGGTAGTTGGATTCATATTTAAACGATCCCCAACTTTTATTCCTCCAATCTCAGTTGGTGAAGCAACAGGCAATGCAACGGAAGGTCCTTCATTTGTTAATTGTATAAAGACTGATCCATCGTTTGAGTATTCCCATACATTAAGCGCTTCATTATATCTGAATACTGCATTATTTTCTATTCCTCTTTCAACTTCAATCCCCACATGGGAGGAAGGAGTACCAACATAATCTTTATTTAAAACAAAGACATCATTTATTGTTCCATTTATATCTGCTTTACTATCTAATAAATTATCTAATGCACCTTCACTAGCTCTACCATCTAATTCTTCTCTAAGCCCTTCAATGGCTTCAATAGGATGGGAGTCAGGATGATTTCTATCTTCAATATCGACATGAGAATAGCTTGTTGACCCCCATAAATTCCTTAAATCAAACACTTTGTCGCCAGTTATCTTTGTATCACCCGCTTGTAAATACACGGCTGCGAGAGGAAATGCTTTCCTTTCTAGTACCGGTAATTCTGGATTGGTACTCGGTTCCCCCTCAATTAATAAAGCAGCACCGGTATAATGTAAACATACTATTGTCCATTTCGCTCCCATTGTAGGCGCTGTGAATCCAGGCGATCTACCACCAACGAATTCGACCCATTGTTTGTTACTGAGCCAAAATCCTCCTTCACTTATTTGAACAAACATATCCGGTTCAGATGAGGGCATAACCTTTAAAGAAGAAAAGAATGCACCTGTTCTTCTATATTTGTCACCATACGGAGGTAAATGCATATTAATTCTCCTTAAATTCTGATTTACGCTTTAAATTTTCTATTATCATCAGGGCTATCAGTATCAACAGGATTACTTTTAAACTTGTTAACACCACCCTTAATTAATTTTGCAAATCTGTCCCAAAGCGGTTGTGCCCATTTAGGTTGAGGAATGAAACACCATCCCAGCATGAGACCAACAAATAATACAAATGCTAATTCGATCATTATACTCTCCTACAATGCGTTCTTAATTATCTTCGGCAGATTTATCCACCAAGGTTTAAATCTTCTTGGATTATCATCATAAGAAAAATCTGATACTACTCCAATTCGATGCATACCTCTATTACCTATACCATATCCAGCATAATAACCTTTATTTCTATTTATGCTTGATACTACTTTCTTTATTTGCATCTCATCACTATCTGGCATACGAAAAATGAAATATGTAGGAACAGACTTTCCATCAGTGAATCCTTGGCAACTAGCCCTACCTTCAATTCCCTCTATATTGTCTAATTGATTCAATGCCGAAGTTGGAATAATTTTATCTACTTTAATTCCTTTCCAAACTGTTTTAGTATGTTCAGCACAATGTGGGAAAATAAAAGGTGAATCACCTTTATGCAATATACTATATGCAAACATAGGCGCATTCGTTTTTTGATCATGTCTAAATTCAAATAAATAAGATATAGATATCATTATAACATCCTATTAAGCACCATATTGATTTGGTACTTGTCGTCCCATTTGAGTCCTATTTTTTAGCCGATCTTCTTCTTGAGGTCCTCTTCTAAGCAATCTATTGTCTTGATTCGTCACTCTAGGAACGTTTGCACTTCCAACACGAGGATCTGTTCCCATCGCTTTATACGCATCTGTTCGGCCAACACTTTCAGGTCTATTAGGTACAAATGGCACATTAGTTCTTGGAGCAACATTAGCCCCTGGTAAATTTTGGTTTCTTACTTCAGGAACATTAGATGGCGTACCAGATCCACTATATCCTTGTCTATAACTACCTGCTGTTTCTTTAGCAGTGTCAACAACCTTTCTTGTACCTGCACCAACGGCAGTTGCTGTCTTTTGTAAAGCGGCATTCGGATCTTTAGCAGCATTTTTGATTGTTGTTATTGCTGGACTATCACCACGAATCATATTTCGGGCTTTCTCACCCAGTTTCTGACCCGTAGCCTCACCAGCAGCACCATATCCCATATCTTCACCACGTGAAGCAGCAAAGGCTAAAGCTCCACCACCTAAAGCAAGTTTACCCCAATTTCGTCTCAAAAACCCTTGCTCAGTTAACCTTATCATTTTATTCCTCTTTAACATATAGTGTTAATGAGCAATCAATAATCACAACCTGGAGAGGAGATTTGCACCTCCATGGGAGAGAATATTTTTTTAACAATTCTTGAATAATCCAATCAAACAATTTACCCTAGGATTATTGATTGCTCAAACCTTTAAATCCGAGTCTTTGTAATTCTGGATAAAGGAGTATTAACGTACTGATAAGCTACCTCAGGATTTGGAGGAGCAGCCTTAGGATCTATCTTTCCCTCTGTCTTTCCAGGTCCAGTTAACTTATTCTTCTTAATCTCCTGGTCAATTTTATCTCCCATAGGAGAATCATCTTTATAAACCTTCATATCAGTTTGGACGCCTTGCTTCAGCATAACATCGCCAGTTTGTACATCCTCCTCATATAAAGTACCGAGAATACTTAACATTGTTATTCCTCCTCATCTAATACTTTTCTAACTTGTTGAATTAATTCTCTCAATGTGTAAGGTTTATTAATGAAGCTTTTTGCTCCAGAACCAATTGCGTCGTTAATAGGACCATTAGCAGAATATCCGCTAGCCACAATGATTTTAGCAGTAGGTTCTTCAATAATAATTCTTTCTAATACTTCTGTTCCTCCTATATCAGGCATAATTAAATCTAGAATAACTAAATCAATTAATTCCTTATTATTATTATAAGTCTCCAACCCCGATATACCGTCACAAGCAGATAAGACTGTATAACCATACATTTCTAGAATCTTGGTCCCTACTTTCTTGATATCTTCTTCATCATCGATCATAAGGATAGTTTCTTTTCCACCTATAAGATCCTTAGTTAAATCTATGGATGTTTGTTTCATTTCTTCCCCATCACTAATAGGGATATACAATTTAAACTCTGTTCCTTCATTCAAATTACTATATACAGTTATATACCCACCATGACTTTGCATAATACCATACACAACGGCTAATCCTAAACCAGTTCCTTTACCTGGTTCTTTAGTAGTAAAGAAAGGTTCAAAAATTCGTTCTTGTACATCAAAACTCATTCCTTCACCAGAATCAACGATACATATTCTGATATAATTCCCTGGTGTAGCATCAGGATGTTTCTCACAGTAATATTCGTCTAATTCTACTACCTTCGTTGTGATCATTATATGGCCACCATGAGGCATAGCATCTTTGGCATTTATACATAGATTCGTTATTACTTGATTTAATTGAGTAGGGTCTGCCAAACCAAGTGGTAAATCTTCTTGAAGTTTTAACTTAATTTTTATCATAACTGGACCAGTTGCTGCACGATCGAGAAGCTTATGGGCTAATTTAATTTCTTCGTTAACATTAATAGATTGAAGTCTACTTTCTACTTGTCTACTAAATGTAAGCAATCGTTTAGCTAAATCTGCTCCTCGCATAGATGCAGTATACATCGCAGATAACTGGCTTTTGATATCTTCATGATCCTTCACCATAAGTAACTGTAAATTACCGCTTATGATTTGAACAATGTTGTTAAAGTCATGAGCAACACCACCAGCTAATGTCCCAACGGCTTCCATTTTAGAAGCTCTGCGTAATTGTCTTTCTTTTTCTAATAAAGCTTCTTGGGCTTTCTTCATACCAGAAATATCTTTAATTATTGAAAGAATATGATCCTCGCCACCTATCTTAATTACACTTGAAGAAACTAAAGCAGATTTTGAAACACCATCTTTTCCTCTCAACATGGCTTCCATACTATCAACATATCCTCGTTCTCCAAGACTTTCATAGAACTTATCTCTATCTTCTTGATCTGACCACATCTCTAATTCGATTACATCTTTTCCTATAGCTTCTTCTCTAGTGTATCCTGATTCTTTTGTGAATCCTTGATTAACATCAACTATAATACCACTATTAGCTTTAAGAAGGATTATTGGATCAGGACTTGTTGTAAATGCTAATCTAAATTTCTCTTCACTTTCTTCAAGAGATTTCGTCGCGTTATAGCTATAAGTAATATCTTCAAATGCAATAGCAATACGATCTCCAGGTAAACAAAATGCTTTTATTCTATAAACACCGTCAAGATGGTCAGAATGATATATATAACCTTCATTCTCATACGGACCATTCTTTAAAACGCAAGAATTATAAAGCGCATTCTTTAAATCTCCTCCACCTGGCCATATTTCGTCAAAAGATTTACCTTGATTACTACCAATATCTATTCTTGTGATTAATTCAGCAGCAGGATTACCATCAATAAGTATCATTTCTAAGTTCTTGCATTCATAAATAAAAATACCCGATGGTACCGTCTCAAATATTTGAGATGCTGTCTGTAATTCATATTCTGCTTTAACCCGTGAAGTAATATCTTGACCAAGTGAAATAACACCTACTAACTCACCTTTATCATTATGAAGAATTGTGTTATTCCATTCGCAAGTTATAACATCTCCGGATTTAGTAAGATTATCATTCACAATATGGATCGGTAATGTTTTATTTAATAAACTTTCAACAACATCTAAAAGTTGTAAACGCTCATGCTTTGGAATTAAGAAATCAAAGATATTGTTCCCAATTACTTCTTCTTTCGACCATCCAAAGATTTTTTCTGCATGATCATTCCATTCTTTTATGTGAGTGTGTTCATCCCAAAATATAATAGCGAGAGGAGCAGTCTCGAAAAGAGTTCTATATCGCTCTTCACTTTCTCGTATAAGATATTGTGATTGTTTACGACCTAACGCAATACCGATACTCGCTCCAAGTCCTTCAAAAAACTCAATCATATCCAGAGTAAACATATTCCTTCGACGATCATTTAATTGTAGTAACCCTATATTTATTCCTTCTGGAGAAACTAATGGAATAAGACCAACTGACATATATCCTTCTGCATTACACCTGTTACGAGTTTTAAGTTTGACACCTGTCGGTACACCATCGTCTTTTAATAATTCAACTGTGTTATTTGTCCAGAAACTACCACCAATTGTAAAGTGGGGTAGGTTAGAATCTGTCTCTCCGCAAATAATCATACCACACATACAATCTAAACAAGCTGTACCGTCCGAATGCCTGATTACATTACCTACTTCGTCCCGTGAACATATATGGGTTTCTTTTTGAACAAAGTCTTCATCAAATCCTTCAGTTACATAATAAGGATATTCATCATTATCTTGTAATCTAATAGCAACAGCATCTAACCTAGTAAACCTTTTAATAAGAGTTAAAATCTTCTTAATAGTTAATTCAGCTTCAAATTCAGAATTAAGAATATCTAAGACATTTGAAGATAACTCCTGTCTTTCCCGATAACGTACTACATCTGATATGTCAGAGACTATTCCCACAAATCCAATTACCTCATTGTTTTTATCTCGTTTATAATTCCAATCAACTTGAACATCAAAAGTTCTTCCACCTTTAGTGATATTCTTACCTTGATAAGTCTTAGGATCTGGTTGATCTATTGGTAAACTTCTAAACATATCTTTAAGTTCGTCTTTATTTTTGTCGCCCACAAACTCCCATATGTAATGCCCTAATACTTCGTCTTTAGACATTCTCATCATTTTTATATAAGCGCTATTAACATAAATAAGTTTACCATTAATATCTAATTCTTCAATACCGTATGGACTTGTTTCTACTAATACACGATATTTTTTCTCACTTTCAATCAAAGCTTTTTCCGCCAACTTACGATCTGTTACATTAATAAGTATCCCATCTATAACATCGTGTTCTTCGTTATATCGGGCAGACACTTCAAGAGCAACATCCGATCCATCCTTTTTAGTTCCTTTAATAGGAAGATTATCGATTCTTTTTACTTCTCTTAAATGATCTATAACGTTATTAATCTGTGTTTGATCAGTATATTTCCCCCAACCGGTAAATTTATCAAAGAGATCTGTAGAATCATCATATCCAAGCATTTTTATATGAGCAGGATTAGCTTCTATTGTTTTACCGGTGCTGATTTGTATTTGAAACATACCTACCATGGACGTTTCATATATAGTTCTGTATTTTCTTTCACTATCTTCAATAATTTTTCGTTGAGCTAATCTATTTGTTATATCTCTAGCAAATGCAACTATATATTCAACTTTATCAAATACAACATAAGTAGCAGATATTTCGACAGGTATTTTACTACTATCTTCTCTTTTATGTGTATGTTCGAAAATCAACCAACCTTTAGTTCTCATTTGGATGAAATGTTCTTTCCATTCCTTCTTTCCAAAATCACTAAAATGAATATCCCATACATTCTTTTTCATCAATTGGTCTTTAGTATATCCTAATTGACTACATGCAGTTTGATTCACATATACAAATCTTCCATTTTTATTTAACCAAAAAGCAGCATCTTTCATAGCGTGTACAGCAAATTTAGTGAATTTAAGAAGCTTCTCAACTTTTAATCGAGCAAGTCGTTGGGTAATAAAAGCAACAATAATAAAGAACTGTATTACTATTATTGTGATACTTGGCCAAAAATATTTCTTATATTTATCATAAAATGATATTGGAGCATTTATTATAACACTGTCAACTGGTAATCTTTGTAAGTCTATATTACGATTCATTAAAACATTATAATCAAACATTGGGGTGTTTGGACTTTTAATTACAACGGGAATTGAATTAATATCGATTCCTGATAACACTTTAACTGCCATGTTAGCAGCAATCTCCCCCTGTTTAAATCCATTTATAACATATCCTCCAATTATCTCATTACTAACACCAACTTCAAAATCACAAACGGTATACATTGAAATATCAGGCCTTAATTTTTTAACCATGCTCGTTACTTGTCTTAATGATAATATCTTACCATCAATAGAATGACTAAATAGATATTTAATTATTGCAGATCTAACAGGCAACGACAATATCCATTTTTTAATCCCATCAATTGTCCATGTATGGATCCATGAAACATAACCGTCGAGATCGGAATTATTATCAAATATATCCTTAATTACTGAGTTGTCCGGTAGTCGAGTATCAATAACTACACCAATATGAGTAACATCTGGTTGTAACTGGTTAATCACATATATAGTTTTTGTCAGATCAAATTCTTCCATAACTCCAGTTACGTCTTTTACTTCTACAATATTAAACAATGGATTAATACCACAAAAAATAATAGGAGTAGATATATCTACATATGCTTCCTCACGATGATTTAATGCAAACTCTAATGCATTATTATCGGACACAATAATGAGATCAAATTTCTTGTTTTTATGTTTAATATCAACGACTTCATGAAGCAACGTTCTTATTTCATCATAATTATTTCTTTTTGTGTCTAAATATTCTATGTGTTCTATATGATGCTCATTGGCATCTAAAACACTATCAATACCCTCCTGAATCCTATCTGTCCAAGCAAATCCTTGATGGTAAGAGTGAATAATTAATATCTCACCAGCGTTTGCTGCCGAACATAAAAGGGCAAATGCGCACATTAGTAAGATTGTTTTTAGCTTCAAATAACACCTCCGATTATTCGTCGAGTACTTCTCTAACGACTGTTTCTAACTCTTTTATATCTACTGGTTTCTGAACTAATCTTTTTGCACCTAAACTCGAACCATCCTCATTAGATGAAGTAATATAACCACTTAAAACTATAACCTTCACTTCTGGATTTATCTGTGTTAGCAGCACAATAGCATCTTCTCCTTCAATATCAGGTAAACGCAAATCCATAAGTATTAAATCGATGTTACTATAATTTTGTTCATAATATGATTTAGCAGATGTAAATTCATAAAAACAAACAGTTTTATAATTATACTTTCCTAACATCTGGGCCAATATATCACAAATAGGCTTTTCATCATCCAATATTAATATTGATTCTTTAGACAAATCTAGATCCTCCTTAGAATAACGCTTCCAGTTTATCCTTTAATGTGAATCCTTTTAATGGATTTGGCGATCTAGGGATAGTTGGAATATCTGGTACTTTGGGTAATTTATCAAAGTTGGTAATCTCATCAGCAAGCTTATTTTCTAATTTTGTTTTTTCTTCTAACAGTGACCCCATGTTAGTCTTCATTTTAGGGGTAACTCCAGGTACACCAGCGAATGGACCTATCTCAAACTCAGGTTCGCCAGTGATTTTTAATCCAGCTTTCGCAAGTTCACCTTCTATATCTACTACTGTCGGTAATTTACTTTGATCGACATTAGGACATCCTTGTAAACAATTAATCAGATTTAATATTTCATCAAGCAAATCTAAAGGAAGCATATCTTTTAACCAAGACAAAGCATCCATTAATGCTTTTTCGATAGGATCTAATATTGCATCAAGAGCTTTAGCAATCAATCCCAGAATAGCATCAAGTAATCTACTTGCTAAGTCTTTTATACCAGATAGATCGATTCCGCCTTTTCCTGGAAACCCAAAGTCAAATCCGCCTCCCAAACAATCAGCAAGATTCTGTAATGTGACATCGGATCCTTCTACTATTTCCCCATTTAATACCTTATCAATCATACCTTTAGCAGCATCTTTCATTCCATCCGATGCATTATTAGCACCATTTTTAGCATCATCAGGATCTGACAAACCCAGATCACCTAATCCTGCAAGTTCAAGCAATTTTCTTTTAGCGTCTTCAAGAGCTCCACCTTTAGCTCTATCTAGAATGTTTTTTAACTGTCTTTGTTTTTGACCTAATATATCATTCGCAGTCCTACAAGCTCCTTCGCTTGTAAGTTGTGGAACACCACCTATTAATTCTAAGTCAGGCATAATATTCACCTTTAATCATCGTCATATCCCGGTTCACCAATGTTTTTGACTGTGTCTACATCATCCCCAAATTTAGCAATAGCGTCCATCTTTGCTTTTTTAGTTAGTTTCATATGTATATCAATCATAGTTTTCAATGGGTCATCTGCTTTTTCAAGTACACTTGCTAAAGGAAGACGGTAAACTATCTTTTCAGGCTTTTTGCCTGAATTAAATGTTATTTCGTAAACTATTTCATCCATTTACACTACCATAGCCCCCGTCAGGTTTTGTAACATCGTCACATTTCTTACCTACTGCGGTATCACTATCATATTCTTCCGTTTCTTTTGGACCTAAATCAATTACTTCTGTTTTAGGTTGAGCATCTTCGGCAACTTTTGAGACCTTTGCTTGTTTCTTATTCGCTAATCCACTTTGTATATTAACACCACCAGCACCATCTATATTCACAGAACTATCACTATAAATATTACATGTTCCTGTAACAGAAATATTACAATCTCCGTCAACTTCAAGAGTCATATCGTCTACAACAGATATATCATAACTACCTTCTATATTATCAATTTTATCACCAACAGTTGTAAGATGATGCTCTCCATGAACATTTTCTTTACGATCCTTATAAACGATTTTATCTTCATTTTGAACAACATTAACTGTTCTATTACCACCAACTGCTAGATCTTCATTTTCTGCAATATTAGCTTTTCTATTCTTCTTAACGAGAAGACTTTTATCTCCATCAATCTGTTTATTATCATCAAGTTTTATACGAACACGACGATTGTCCCTAGTCCAAATATGAATGCCTGATTCATCTATTCGATAGACTGTTCTTCGTTCTGGACTCTCATCACGATTATATACTAAATAAATAGTGTTTGGCTCTTTTTCAGTCTCTTCATTAACATAGAATATGTTAAATTTTTTTGGTGTCTTAAATATAATATATTGTTCGTCCCTATCTAGAACTGCAGGTTTAACTGTTCTTCCATCTTGAGCTTCATTATCGGTATTATCATCAGCATCAGAAATTATACGATTAATGTACCCAGAACTATAATCATTACTATAAAATTTGACTATTACTTTGGTACCTGCATGTAAAGGATAATAGCTGCCATATTCCCCATTGTCTGATGGTGTGATCCTCCAAGCATGAACTTGGTTCTTACACCATATTCCTTTATCTTCAGTAAGATGTTGCATTATCTCAGGCAAGTGAACTTTATAACGACCCATTTGTCTAGGGTCTGGTTCGCCTAAAATAGTACCAATAAATTCTTTCTCAATGAGGGATTCTAAAATATCTAATTCGCTCATAGTATTATCCTTCGTATGCACCTAATTCTTTTAATATCTCATTAACCTTTTCAGCGATAACATCTTCATACTGTATACCAATCTGATAATCTCCTCCGGCACCACCTGCAGTTACAGGTACCTTCTGACACCACACTACTTTAGCTGCAAACAAGTGATGTGTGCCTTCAAGTGAAAACTGTATCATATCATCCACTTGAAATAATTGATCGACCATCAATGACATACCTCCATGGCATATATTTGAACTTTTAGCCACTCTTATAGACGTGCCATCTCCAAAAACATATGTCACATCAATAGCATACTGATATCGATCAACTTCTCTTCTATCATCACTCATGAAATATTCTCCTAATATGATCAAAGAGTTCGATGTCAATCCATCCAAAATCATTTGCCACAAGTAATAACATGATTACTATACTAATAATTAAAACACTTGATACTACTTGATAAGTGGTTTGCTTCATTGTACACCCTCTGCTCTCTCCATCTTTATCTTATCTATTTCTATTTGAACCATTTTGCTCAAGTATTTTTTTAAAGACTTCCAACATTCTCTATCATTATTCTCTGGATCAATACCTTTTTTATGTTTATCACCATCATTAGCTTTCCATCCGTCATCTTTACTAGGTATCAATGAATAGTTACCTTCTGTCTTATTAGGGATAAATACGAAACAACCATTATTCTCTCCACTAAATCGACTTAATTTTTTATATTGGCCTTTCACAATATGACCAGCATAACCACTTACTAATTGACACCGAAAGTAAAATACTGGGTTCTCCCAGTCACCACCAGCTTGATGTAACCTACAATTAAACTTGCATTCTGTATGATCCCATTGATTCTGTGGAATAATTATTATTTTTTCCTGTCTATGATAAGTATCATCATTTTCTTGATCGAACCATATTTTAAAATCTTTCTTAGCTTGGACAGTTATATCTCTCCACATTCTACTTGCTAATTGATCATAATGAAAGAACTGTGGTTTAAGTTTCTTTATTGCTTCATATAAATAAATCATCAGAGACACCATTCAGAAGTCTGTTAACTCTTGTAACTTCTTTCCTAATTCGCGTACACAGTTATTATCATATGGATACATAGTGATTTGTACTTCTCCAAGACTTAACACTAATACTTTTCTATGATCTACAGTCTCTCGTATCCAAGCTGATAAATCATGGAAACCTATATTATTGTTTCTCTTACCAGATACTCTTATTTCCATAATGATCACATTTGGAAGATTGTCCCTCCAGCTAAACCGCCTTTGGTAATTTCTTCTTCAGTCTTCCATCTCCTAAGTATTCCTTTAATTTTAGAAACAACATATCCAAGAGATATCCCACCAGCAATAGCACCTAATAATGCTAACGCAATCGCAGGTCCTAAAGTTAACCCAGCCATCCCAGCCTTTGCAGTGGCAACTAGACCGCCAGAAACAGCACCAGCAGCACCTCCTTGAATCCAACCAATTCGTTGTCCTACTTTCTGAGATGCTAAAAGATATGCTCTAACTTTAGGGTCATCTAAAAGAGTTGTCATTTCTTGTCTTTCAAATGTTTTTATTTTACCCTTCTTTACAATCTTTTGGCTTAATGTTATAAACCTTTTAATTGTAGGGTCTTTAATCATTCGATTCATTTCTGGGACCTTAGGAACTTCAGATTCAGCAATAACCTCTTCGCATATTGCAAGTCCTAAGTAATAATGATTACTATCCATTTTAATATCTCCTAGTATTCACTTTAGGTACATTCCTATGTGTATTAGCGAAAGCCATTCCAGGAGGAACATTCTTATTCATTTGATTGAGGCCCGTTGCTGATGCTTTATCTCCAAATTGCCCTACACTTTTATTCTGTCTCATTTTGTCGATATTAAAACCAACATTCTGACTTTTATCAGGCATACTCATAAACGCCCCACGACCTCTCAAATCAGCCCTCCTTATATTTATTTTTTTTGCTAGAGGTATTTGAGTCTGGTTAATAGGAACTTGGAATTTAGCTCCGCCACCTTTTAATGCTTGAACATTAGATATTACTTCCGACATATTAATCATTGTCTTCCTCTTATTTTTTAAAAGAGTAGTTGTACTATTACCGGATCTAAGATTCCTATCTATAATCTTTTGATAACCTGGGGAAACCACACCTACCGGTGGTTGGGCAGGTGTGGCGCTCCAAGTTTCTCTGAAATAACTAACTAGAGAAATCATTTGTATCATCCATTAGGCCTGTGCAGCCTCTTCAGCAGTTTTAGCTTCTTCTAATTTTTTCCTTGCAACTTCAACGGCAGATTTTAAAGGTGTTTCATCATCACCCTGTTGCATATCTGCTAACGCCTGTTCTGCTTCTTCTAAATTCATCTCAGCGACTTCACGATCAACTCTGAGTTCCGCTAACTCTTTAACTTTCTTTTTTGTAATTGGTACCTCTTCTGCTGGGGGTGGTTCCGGAATCGGAGCAGGTTCTGGAGGAATTGGAGTCGTAGCAACAGCTTTCGCAACCTTTTTAATAGCTTCAACAGCTTTCTCAGCATAATCAGCAGGTCGTGATTTAATTGCACCTTTTAAAGCATCAATACCAGCTCTTGAAATCATAATAGATTTCTTCGGAGCAAGTCTACCCCAAATCGCTACACACTCAGATTCTTCTCCAGTCATACCACATATAGCAGTTTGCCAATGAGCATCTGGGTTATCGAGAATATTGCTAAGTTCATCTACTCCTGCTTCCGACAACAAAACTTCCCGGTTGTTGAGTACAACTCCTGCGGCTAAAACTATGCAACCTTTTGATTGTTCATGAGTTAATGCACAAATACCATCTCTGTAATCCATAATACTTCTCCTTAACGTTTAATTTCATTTGAGAAAGTCGATAATAAAATCAAATTCTCCATCATGGTACAAATCGCGACACATGTACCATATAGCTATCAACATAATAATTAATGCAATAATGTCAGATATCCATTTCTTTTTACCAATTTTTTTATAAATCTTTTCTAACTCACGCTCTCGATCTTTGTTCATTTTAATACATCTTTGGTATCGCCTTTGTATCGAAGTCTACCTTATTCAGATATTTAATCATTGCTGCTTCGACAGTTTTATGTAACTTGTCTGAAATCATAGCAGTCCTTGGAAACAACCCTGAAGGATATCTAGCTAGAACAATGAATCCAATAAAAAGATCTAATGAACCTATAAGACTGTAAAACCCTGATGTTGAAAGTATTTTTAAAAGATTCATAATAATATTATTAGGGCTACCTGTATAAATCTTGAAATCAACTAATAGTTTTCCTACATCTTGTATTGTACTGTATTTAGATGTCGCCTCTAATTTAGGCACCATTTCATTTAAAACTTCTTGATCGACAATTTTAGTGTAATTTCTTTTAAGGAAACTAATAGCAGATAGATGTCGCTGTTGTAGATAATGACGGTGAAATATATAGATACAAACTATCTTGATCACCTCTTTTTGCTTATCATTGTATACAGCGCCCTTTCCTAACGATCTTAGAAATATTTGATTTAAGTAAAGTACTAGATTTCTATGGAGTTCTTTATCTTTCTGAATCTCATCTTTATGTGATAGAACTCCAGCTCGTATAAGGCTGTAGTATACAGCATAAATACAATCGTCAATTCTTTGGGTTTCCCCTGTATTTAAATCAATTTCTAGATCACTTGAATCTATAACAATCCCAGCAACTTTATCCGTCTTGTTTAATAAAAGTCTACTGAATATAGCGGGTGTCTTTGATTTAGATATCCCTATAAATACTAACCCTTTATTAAACACAAAATCAACCATTCGTTTAACGTTATTACCGGATAGCTTTGACAAGAATAATTTAAAATCTTCATTGAATCTTACATAAATTTTTTTATTTTCTTCATCCTTATCAAACCAAACGATATTAAATTCTTCTCTTTTTAAAGCATTATTGACCGGGGAAAAAGCGTAATGCTGAACCGGAAAGCTGTTAGTCAACTTCTTGGATGGTTTTATCATCGAACAGACTCCTTTTAGTTTTTAATATTTACCAATAATATATAGAAATATTACTAATGAGTTACCTAGTAACTTAATAGACTTTCTATTTGGTACCGATAAGGTGCTATTATAAGTCTGTCGACGAATCTTTCAGGAACAAACTCAAAAATAGACTTTACATTGTTTACTATAAGAATGACTTGATAAATGTATGGTTCACCATATTGATCATTACAAAACACCTCAGGCCGCATGAACCATTTCTCAATATTAAATATTATGTAGTCAGAATTGTCTTGAAGAATTTCAATGTTATTAAAAAATACATTCTGATGTATTGGCTTTTTGAATTCATTAATCATCCTAGTTTTGATACTCGGGAAAGATCTAAAGTATTTGAGTAAATCAGTTTCTTGGTTTTCCATTTTATTTTACCTTATTAACCAGAAAGGAGAGAGTGGCTATGGTAAGTGAAGAGTTAGCAAAAAACAGTATGCCGTTAAATGATGTTGTAAATGATCTAATGGTTTTCAATTGTGTGTTACAAACGGCAGGTGACCAGTTTGCTTTAAAGAGAGGTGGCGTCGCTATCCCTTATGTCATCAGCCAACCTGGTGCTGGTAAAACAGCATCATTTGTAGATCTTTGTATGCGTCTGGGATGGGGATTAATCGTCGTACATCTTGCTATGAAACCTATAGAAGAACTCGGCGGTATTCCAGACTTTAGAGACATTGAAATCAATGGAGAGAAGTTTCCAGGTACGGTATGGTCTATTCCTGACCTAATCGGACAATTATACCAAATGGAAGCAAAGAACCTCCCCGGTGTGTTTTTATGTTTCGATGATATCCACCTTTGTGGTTCAACATATCTAGGATTAATGCAAGAGTTCTTTACAGAAAGAACTATGCGTGGATACAAAGTCCCAGACAGTGTTGCAATTTGTCTGTTTGGTAACAGCACAAATAAAGCGGGTGCTAAAGTTCTTTCATCTGCAATAACAAATAGATGTTGTATGTTACCCATTGTAGCAGATTATGAATCATGGAGAAAGAATTTTGCACTTGGTAACTTAGCAGAAACCCCAAAGTTGGGATTTGACCCTGCGAAACTTAGATTGTTAGCCCAACAAATTACTCGAGTTCACCCTGCAGTTACTTCGTTCTTAGGAAGAGATAGCTATGCTAAATTCTTTCATGAAGAAGAACAAGTGGACTCTCCTTGGGCCAGTCCTCGATCTTGGACTAGATTTTCTAATTGGCTTTTTGCCTATGAGCTTGTCCATGGAAGAATCATGGAGGATCATTACGCATTATATTTGGGAACTGGGCATGTTGGGAAAGAAGCAGCTAGCGAGTTTGTGAAATATTATAAGATCTTTTCGAAGTTTGATATTCCACATATACTCAATACTGTTGATGCTTACATACTTCCTACATCACCAGTTGATCAATATGCGTTAGCATATGCGGTTACAAGTCACTACTGTAATGATAAGAACCGCAAGAATATTGTTGGAAGCTTCGCTAAATTTATTCTCAAATATTTTGATAACCTACCAGATTTAGCATTAATGGTCGTAAGAGAAATTCTTGATACTGAGAATATCGTCAACAAGAGAACTCTCTATATTGATCTCACAACAGAATTAAACGCTCTACGTCCTGGCGTAACGTATAATCTTCTCAAAGATGTAAATGATGCGTAAGGAGAATTTATGAACCCACTTGTCGCTAAGAAAGTACAGAACGCACGAATAAAGTTATTTAAAAAATCTGACGGTCTGAATTTCTTTGGTGCATGTTCTTATATGTTTGACTGGGACATTCATTCAATGCCCGGGAGAAACGCAGAAGGATATGTACTATTCAACAAAGATACTTTTAAACATGAGGATGGAACTATCCATGTTAACCTAGATATGGTCATGCTAGACAATTATACTCATATAAATTTAGCATACATTGTGTGTCATGAATTACTCCACATACTTGGAAAACACGGTGTCAGAAAAGGTCAAAGAGACCATGACATCTGGTGTGTAGCTTGTGACCATACAGTTGAACGAGACCTGAAAGCATTAGCAACCTCTATCGTACCTTATGATAATTCATATCATATGTTCGATGAATTACATAGATTGAAAAATAATTGCACAGTCGAATTTGCCTACGATTGGATCCAGAAACAAATCAAATTAGGAAACATTAAAGTAATCAGAATTCCAGGGGGAATGATTGGTGTCAGTGGATCCGGCGGTGACTTCTTTGTCAACCCTCAAGTCGGTGGAGTCGATCAAGATAAAATTAAAAGTAATGATCAAAAGATAATTTTAACAAATGAAAAGATTGTTGCTGAAGCTCGAGCTTTACATCAAACGATGAAAGCGAAAGGTAATCAGAGTGGAAATCTGACTTCATATTTAGATAAACTACTCGCAGTGAAAATCCCTTGGGATGTTTTATTAGAAAAAGCGATCAAAACAAATGTCATACTTAAACCTAATGAACGAACATGGAGAAATCCTAACAAGTACTTTCGAGCATTAGGTTATATTCTACCCGGTACATCTTCAACAGAAGACCGAGAAGGAGTAGGTGTGATCATCTATGCAACCGATAGTTCCGGTTCAATGTCAGATGAAGAATTGAAGAAGTGCTCTAGTGTAACAGATCAAAGCTTTCAATTCTTTCGAGAGGTTTGGTTGTATGTGCATGACACGACAGTTAAACAGAGGAAGATATTTACAAAAGATGATCGTTACATGTTCATGAAATTCCTAAAGAACGAAGGTTATAAAGGAAGAGGTGGAACAAGTCACGAGGATGTATTTGAAAAGATCCAAAAACAAGCATGGGAGAACGATCAAGTTAAGAACGATTTATCTATGGTAATATGCCTAACTGATGGTTGTTCTGATATTGAAACAATGATTAAGAAAAAAGAATATCGATGGTTAAAGACAATACCAACCGTATTCGTTATATCAGGAGGGTATAACCTAAACATCGAGCAAGACAACATTAAAGTAATTTATATGGACGGTAGAGATCCAGGTGAGGATTGATATTGTCCGTGATAACAACGGTGGCCGAACACTGGTTAATTCCGGTGCTCGGCCTCCATTATTTTTTTTATGTATATATAGGTTTAACGTTTGCGCAAAGTATATCGCGGAACCTTATAACCCAACTTACCGCTAGGTAGTCTTTTAGGTTTATACCTATTATAAAGTCTACCTTGTTGTTCGACCTTCTTTTCAGACTCTTTAGGATTCAAAGGTTTAATCTTTGATCCTTTTTTTGCTATGTTTGTTGAAAGAGAAGGTATAGCTTTTGGATTTCCTCTTAGAGCAAATTCTAGTATTGATATCATTGTGCCCTCACTTTAAAGTAAGGCATCTAGTACATTAAATGCGTTATCTGCACTACGAGCTTCATTAGGATATTTGCTAGCTTCAGAAGAAGAGATATTGTGTTTCTTTAAAAACTTTTCATACGCGCGTCTTCCTTTTTTTCTAGCAATGAACATCTTTATCCTTCGTTTAATATTCGTCAGAATTCCCACTCTGATCGCTTCACGTATTATCTCTTCATTTTTCATAATAACCCTAAGACACAATGGGGCACATATATATAATCATATGTACCCCATCATGTGTTTAAAGATAATCGTTAATTCCACCTTCTTGGAGAGCTTCTCCATCAGGAACCAACGCAGACTGGGCATGAACAGCTTCGTTGATGAAGGTCATTGTGGCAACCTCAGAGAATAAACGAATATTTTTGTAGGTCTCCGGCAGATTGGCGCCCACGAACTCATCAAAATGCTCAAGGACGAAAGCCTTCAGCGTTTTACCATAATCATAGGTAGCAGCAACAGCCTCTTCGATAAGGTCATTATTCTGCTCCACGAAAACCTGCATTTCTTCACTTTCCAGGATAGTTTCTACATAACTCTTTTGTTCTGACATTTGAAATTCCTCCAATTTATTTATTTGGTTGGTTGTTTAAATTGTTCTAATTATAAATACGATTAACCAGGGGCTTGCTGACGCTTTCTACGAAGTTTGCTAAGGGCCCATCCACCTAAGAGAGCTCCACCAGCGGCTGCGGCCATTCCTGCAGGATTATCGTCCATACCCTGACGAAGACCTTTAGACATTGCTCCCGCTTTTTCTGAAGCATATTCACCAGCAGCACCAATTTTCTTACCTGCTGCGCTGAATCCTTTTTGGGCTGTACGTTCAAGAGATTTACCAAATCCTTCATCTCTAAATGCTTTCTCGGCACCTTCTCGACCACTTCTGGCACCCATCTTAACACCAGCAGCTCTAGCTTGAGTCATTTCTGCAGGACTATATCCACCACCAGCGCTAACCATTCCACGTTTAACTGAGTCTCTAGCGCCTCTATACCAATCGGCAGGATTATACCAAGCTTCGCGTAAGCCGTCACCAGCCCACCCAATTTGCCCCGACAAAAGGTGGGCTACTCTTTTTTTCCTTCAGGTTCTCCAACAGCTTCCATCAAGAACTTTCGAGAAGCATCAAAATCCGCTTCACTGATAAGTCCTTCTACCTCTGTACCCGGTTCACCTGTCTTTGTCTCCACTCCTTCTTGAATAACATCAGCGCCATCCGGTTCTTCCATGATGTTAGCCACGGACTCTTCGATAATCTTATTGACATCGTAACTCATATTCACTTCCTCCTAGTTTCATTTATATGAACCTTGGTTATTAAGCAGCGGCAGTAGCAGCTTTTCCTCTTTGTTTAAATCTATTCATAGTTGCTTTAGCCTCTCGCTTCTGACCACGTTTAATAACATGATCTGTACCCATTTTAACAGATTTATCCCATACACCTTTAACATTGGTCATGCCTGCAGCAATAGCGGACTTAATACGATTTACAGCATTTCCACCCATTTTCTTAGCACCGGCATATCCTTTCGTCATCTTAGCACCCAGAGCTTTAGCTCCATATTTCGCTCTTGCTGACTTCAGAAATGCTCCAGCCTTCTTCTTACCACTCTTGAAAGATTTACCAAGATCATCCATTCTATCCCTAAAAGATTTTTTACCACTGTATCCTCTTGGCACCTGATGTACTCCTTTAGCTTCAAGCATTAAATTCTCGTAAAAAGAAGCAGAGTAAGCCATGTAAGGAGCAAGTACTGTTGACAGATGTTCTTCAAACACTTCATCAACATTGTCAGATTCAAGCATTTCGATATATTTCTCGATTGCTTTTTCTACATATTCACCTTCATACATAGATGCATCAATTATAGCACCTTCGAGAACTTGATCTAACATAATTTCATCTTCGTTCTCAACAAACAAAACCAATTCGGTATTATCTTTAAACATTTTAATCATCCTCCATTGAATTTAAGTTATCTTAATTTTTTTGCCGTGAACAATAACGCTTTACCTCTAGCACTTCGACGTATCCCTTTTCTTTTTAAAGCTCTTTTATTTTGTACAGCCTCTTTAAGTTTAGCTCTCTTATTCTTCATATCAGTACTGTTAACTAACTTCTCATATGCTTTCTCTGATTTTTTATGTTGTTTGTAAGCCGCCTTATGTGCTTTAACTGCAGCCTTTAATTTTACTCCAACATACTTTTTAAGCTTCTTTACTGGTTTACTTGATTTAATCTTTTTACCTATTGAATCTTTAATAGCCTTCTTTATATTAATAATACCAAGTTTTCTTTTAATAATATTAGACTTCGATAATTTCTTGATATCTTCTTTGGCTATTTTTTTCGCCTTTTGTCCATCAATCTTTGACTTCTTCTTCTTAATTTTAGGGACATTGGCTTTAGTATTTTTGTAATCATCGGCTGATGCCGAATGCTTATTAACTATGCTAGCTACTTTCTTCGCCATTCCTTGATCATCAATCTCTTCATTCCAATTTTTCTCGAACAATATCGATTCAAAAAATAAAAGATTTTGAGACAGATATAAATCAAGTCTTTCAAACACAAACGATTCTAACTTAGTACCATCATCAGCACTATTAGCATATTTTTCAAGAGCTGTAATAACATCATCATTTTCGTAAAAAACAAGATCACTAAGAGACTGTTTTAATAGAAATTCTAACATAGTAAGTTCCTTAATTACACATACTTATAAGTTTGCCCAATTGCATGCTCGTCTTTTTCTCTCTGCTTTCGTGCTGCTCTAACTGCACCAGGCTTATCAAGAAATCTTTGTCCTGAAGACTTAAGGTATTTCGACTGCAACTTTCTTCCACCACCAACAAGTCCTGCTCCTGCAGCTCCTGCAGCTTGAGCGCCACCTCTTAATAAACTTCCAGCAGCTTTCCCATAAAGACCAGTTTGAACATAAGCCTTAGCTCGTTTCAAACTTGTTCCTGTGTTTTTAAGTCTATCTTTCGCCCATCCTAGCTTTTGATCTGCATTTTTATTCAACGTCTTACTTTGTGCTATTCTCTTTGTTCCAATTCGTTTTAACCTTCTAGCTCGCCACATACTTAACTCTATTATATTACCATATATAGCGGGATAGTTAGAGTATTTCTGTTCTTCTAAAACTTTAGTGATTGCATAATTAAGTAATGAACCCTCGGTAAATATGCTAGCAGGATCAGTATCATCATAGATAGAAGCATTCTTTACTATATATCCACTGATTGCTTCAACAATAGCTTCTTTGTGTTTTGAGGTTAGTTTTCCTTCGATCATGGAAATGAACTCATCACCTAAGTATACACATCCATCCATAATCGACTCATACATAATTTGCTCATGTAATGGGTAATTGTTTTCCATAATCATTCCTTATTTAGGTCTACCGTCTATCACTTCAGTCGGTACTATATCCTCAAAGTATTTATTTACTCGATCAACTTGTCGTTCCTCATCAGTTGCAAGCCAGTCTTTCTTTATAGGTTCCTTAACCCAACCTTCATTAAGACGTCTTAATCGTTTAGCTACACCTAAAGCACCCAATCCTGCTGTTATACCAACTATCTCCATTTCGTTTAACGCCATGTTTTGTCTCTCCTTTATATTACAGTGCCTATAGCTCCAGCAGCAGCTCCAGCAGCAGTAGATATCGCTAAATCTCTACGAGATTTCTTTTTCTCTTCTGGAGTTTTCTTATGTTTAGATTGAGTTAATTTAGATGCTGCTGCACCACTAAGACCCCATACGGTTGCTTGTTTTAGAGCTGCTTTAGCACCACCACCTTTTACAGCAGCATGTAAAGCATTCTTTAATTGTTTGACTGGTATGTCGTCTATATTAATTTCAAATAAATGTGCAACAGGTATCATTATATCAGTCCTTGTCACTTGCCTGTTTACTTTCAACAATTTTTTCTTGATTAGAAGGGGTATCGCTCGTTTCTTGAACCCTTCGTAGTTTCTTAGCGAAATTCATCGCTCCTAATCCTGCTGTTATTCCGGTTAATTCTATGTTTGTCATACCGCCTCCTCCATTATTATTTCTTTGCTATTGTTGGTTTCCCAGCTTTAGCTTTCTTCCAATCGTCATATCTATTCTTTGCTCCAGCAGCTTTAAGACCTTTCGCTGCCGTGCGATTTACATGATATGCTCCCTTTGCACTATGCAATGTAGTTCTAATTCTATTCATTACTCCTGACTTATCTATTGCATTTCCCATTTTCGCAGTAGCCCCAGATGCCGCTTTAGTACTCGATACCATAGCTTTACCAGCTTTCTTCATGGTCTTCTTTGCTTTATCCATACGCCAATCAGCAAATTGTTGTCCTCTTTTCTTGCCTAACCCTTTCATAATCCCTCTTCTAAGAGCACCACCAACTCGCATAGGAGCTCTTAACACAGCCCCAAGTTTACCACGTAACCGATTAGGATCTTGTAAACCTTTAGATAAATCCCTTCTTGCTTGATACAGAACTTGCCCCGCTTTTTTTGAATATTCTTTTCCAGCTTTACCATAATCAACAAGTTCATTAATAATAGATTGTCCTGTTTCTACAACAATATTAGCTTCATTTATATTCTCAATTATAGCATGACCAGTTAAATAATCACTATAATCACAAAAAAATTCAATTAATTCATTGTCTTCACTAGATCCAATAAGATATCCAGCATCCTCATACATTGCTTCAGCAAATTCAATATCTTCTTGAAGTATGACTCGATTCATTCCTAAAGAAATTGCAGCCGTTAGCTGTTGGCTCATAACATAGTCCCCTCATTTATTGCAATATTCAAAGCTGCACAACTCTGCTTTGTAGGTTCCTCTTCGACAAATTGAATCATTAATGGATTGATTAATGATGGTTTAAAATCAGTAGTCCACTGTCCTGGTGTTACTTCGAAACAAACCTTATTTGCTTCTTTATCATATGATAAATAAGGATAGTTTGAAACCAAGTTACCTTTTGTTGTTATGAAGTTATACTTATATCCTCGTTTAAGCTCAAAGTCTCTTATATCAAATGAAACACAAAATACAACTCGATCTTGAGTTATTTGAGGAGATATGTCATCAGGATCATACACTATAAATGTTCGTTTAATGAATGTCTTTGGTTTATCAAATAAATAGGTTTTTTGATTGCTCTTTAAATAAATGGGGCCAACTACTGATCCTCTACGAATATTCTCATATTCAGCATCTACATAATATTTAATACCATTTGAGAGTCTAACCCATACAGGAATACCATTCTCGACAATCCAATCACCATCAATTGGACCATCAGCCACTACATAGTTAAACCCAGAAAATTTATCAATCCATACTAAACGCCCTTGGTCATCAACTATCCATCTTCCCTGAGAAGTTGGATTCTTAGGAATAGGCGACCCTAAGTCTCCTTCTAAATTCGTTTCTCTGAAAGCGTTAAACAGCTTTTGCATAGGATAGTCAACGATTGGTTCATGACCAAATCGACTATAATGTAAATTTATTGTCTCCGTTATTTCTGGATCAATATCATTAAAAAGATACATAGGCATCTGAGTTAAAAAATTAACCTCCATATTAACCGGAAACGACCTAGTACTGGCGTCAGTAATCGAAGTACTAATACTCTCAAGACGTATGTGTGGCTTGTAACTCATGGAGTAACAATACTCAACTTGGCCCTTATTTTCGTTTAGTTTCGTAAATAAGTTAATGATCTTATGCCCATTATTTTTTATCCCAAGGGTTTCAAGATATTGGTATGGTATCTCTAAGAAGGAAGTGTACTCAAGAAATTGAATATACTTATTGACTGGAAGATACCGTTTAATCATAAACTCGATATCCTTTGCCTGTAATTGCGACTCACAATTAATTATTATAGTTATAGAACTTTGAACATGTTCTTCTTGCAGCTTTACCATTCGTCTGTTTTCAGTATTATATAGCGCTACGTGTTGCATTTTATTTTCTGGACCAAATTGTTGAATTACATTTGGTCTTTCAGCGAATATATAATGATCATCATTAAGCGTTACGATGCATGCAGGAAATTCAAAATTCGGCTTGTAATCTTTATCTACGGCAAAGGATCGATTAGCAATATTGAAGTCATACGATTTAATTGTATTATTACCGAATATGTGCTTATCAAACATCGTACGAACAGATAATAGCAAATCTGAATAATAATTGTGTATTTTCATATATACTCTCTTTTATGCTGCCCGTCTTTGAGGGAATACAGAAGCCATAATTCCAGATTTTGTAGTCCTAGGTTTTCTACCTTTAATAACCGTAAAATCTTTTCTTCGAGTATCAGGAACATTTGTTTGCCGTACAGATTTTTCAATCTGTTTTTGAGCTGCAGCTGTACTATCAATAGTATGTTGCCTAGATAATCTATCACCAACAGCGGCTTTCATATTAGTAAGATTCGATGATGCTTCCATACTTCTAAGTTTATGCTTCAAGTTCTTTTGCATACCTGGTAAATATTTCTTGACTCCACCACCGAAACTTGAATCTAAATCCTTAGCTAATCCAACATTAAGGCGAGCTTTATTTTTACCATACTTTTCGACTTCTGATGAAAACCTTTCTATTAAAGGTGTATTGTACATATATTCTCCTAACGCAGCTTATTATTCATAACTGCGGCAGCTCTCAAGAGGGCTGGATTTCTCGAAGGTAATGTTGTAGGCATTACTTCTTTCCTTCGAAAAGGTCTCTTCAGCAGTTGGGCTCCAGTGTGCGCAACATCTCTGAAACTAGGAACACTCATCTCATCAACATTATAGTCTTCATTTTTAGAAAAATTTAACGGGTCGTTAAACAAATACGATACAGGTATCATTTTAAGTCTTCCTCCATTAATTCAGATAATAATTTAATTTTTTCAAATATTTCATTCTGATATTCAGTACGGTACCTTACTCTAAACTCAAAATAAGTTTTTTGTATATCAGGCCAATGTCCATAATCAAATGACAATGATACTTCATATACCATCTTTTCAAAATCGTACTCCTTATAAAGTATTTCTAAATTCTTATCAAATGATTTACTTAAAGAATGCAAACAATCTAGATTATCTGCTGTAAATAAAACATAAAGAGTACCACTATTTTGATGTCCATGCCCTTCACACGATGAAAATGTTGTTATTCCAGGAAACATATTAATAGTAGCACATAAAGGAGCAACCTCTAGATCAATTCCTATAGAATCTTCAAGACCTCCACCACATTGATCACCCTTTCTTGTACTTACATGTGGTAAAAGATTCTTCAATACTATCAATCCTTCTTCTGGGCAACCTAAATCTCTTAGATCCTTATATTCTAATTCATAGCATTCTAAATATGCAACTACAAAATTAAAGAGAGTTTCACCATTTAGACTTCCATAAGGACCAATCATCATAAAATTTTTATTCTTCCTAACTCTATCAGTCTTTACATTTAAACTATTTAATTCTTTAATGTCAATAAGATAATAATTTATTACTTTTGATAAATGTTCAATATCAATCAGATATTCGTCCTGTTTGAGAACTATATTGTAGCTGTACTTGTATATCTCTATCATTTAAAATCCTTATATTAGATAGTATTTCGTTACGTCTATCGCATCCTGAGCGTCGCTCTTTGCCTCCACGAACAAAATAAGTGAGATCCAAAAATTTTCTTCTATTCTCTTGCCTCCGTCTCTCCGATATTCCCTTCCGTTTTTGGGTCTTCATCTGGTAACCTTACGCCTAAGAACACAGCTAACCTTCTTCTAATTTCGTTATCAATTGTCGTTGAATTAAAGTAAATACCAATATCAAATACCCCATTCGCTATTTCTTGACATCTAAGTGCAGTTGATTTAAAATTTGCATCTCCATCAGGTAATTGTAGCGTCGTGTCTAATTCAGTTAACCGAGGGATATCTCGACTTGATGTACAACTTAATCCACCCATACTTATGTTCTTGGTCTGACAGTATACACCATCAAGAATCACTGTTAATACTTCATTCTTCCTCACAGCCGTTCTATTATCAGACATGTTATCACCTAAGGCTAGAGTATCTACTCAATACTTTATTTTGATATATTGTAAATAATCCTTTTTTCTTCTCTCTCTTTACTGGATCAGGTTCCTTTTTAATGGCATCAGCCATTGCAGGAATTACTTTTGTAGGCTTACTTAAATTAGCTGCTTTACCATCAAATATATGACTAATTGAAATCATTATGACACACTCCTCGCAAATGTTTTAGCGACATCTCTCGCTTTCTCATCTGTTTTAATAATAAACGGTTTGCTTATTCTATCGAATCCACTTGTTTTATTAGTAATCTTATCACCTATACCAAAAGAAGCAATAGCTCGATGACTCCATCCAAACCATTTACCACTCGCCGCTTTACCGAATGAATCTACTGAACTGTTCATAGTTTGTCTTTCTCCTCTAATTCCTAACCACTGAGGATAAGTCGACAATGGATGCCCTTTAGAGTCTTTTGGTACATTCTTAACAGTTCGATCTTCTGGTGCAATTTTAGTAACAAAATATTGATTGCGTTTAAACTTCTTCATCCTATTTGTTTTAGGATTAAAGTCTTTAACCTTCTTTTTCTTTCTTTTAACAACAGCATATTCACCAGATTTAAGATCTGGCTTTTTATCTTCAAATAACCAAGATATAGTAATCATCGTTTATCCTTATGCCGCGCTTTTAGTAATTCTAGGCATGTTAGTTTTACGCCTTTCAATACCTTTATATGGTTTAACTTTAAGGGTCTTAGGCTCCAATTCTTTCCTTGCCCTTCGTATCATATTTGTAGCTCCGCCAATAGCAGCATTACCGAATCTCATCATTTGTGTTCTATGTTTAGTTGGAACCATACTAGGATCTGCACCAGCTGCAAATCCAGACACTCTCCTACCTTCCTTAGACATAACATTAGAGATCCCTAAGTAATCATTTCTCTTTTTAAAAGTTTTAATCTGTGCTTTGGCGCTAGGACTATATTTCTCAAATAACCATCCTACTGTTATCATAATATATCCTTATAATTAATTACAAACTTATACCTTTTAAGATCAACTAAATTTAATCCTATAGTGGGAATTGCTTCAAATAACCAAGATATTGATATCATTGTTTATCCTTTAGCATGATCAAACTTAACAAGTTTGAAGAACTCTTGACCTGTCATACGTGGTTTAAGTTTTCTTGGATCAATTTCAACAGAGTTATATCCTTTGCCACCCTTTTGTACCTTCTCCATAAAAGAATATACTAATCGAATTATTTGATCTATATTATTAAATGGCCCACGTATACCTCTAAATTTAGCAAATGAATGTTCGAAATACATCCACTTATCAATTTGCTTATACGCTACAAATGAATGACAACTGGTATAATATTGCTGTATGTGAATTAATTTATGTTCACGATTCCATTTCTTAAAGAAGTAATGTTCAAACCATGTCTGCTCGTAACATGTACCTATCTTATATTTATACACTTCTTCAGGAGTAGCTATAACACATTTATTCCACCAAAGATCAGGATCGTCAAAATCAGTATACTTTTTATGGTTCTTATCCATCCAACCATATTTGATACGATCCATCCATTTTAATAATTCTTCTGGAGTCTTGATATCTAGCATATTCAGCATCTCAAATAAACATTGGATAGGTATCATTGTTTGTCCTTCGCTTCTCTTGCTCTATTTATAAGTCGTTCAGCATCTTCTATATCACCTATTGCTCGTCTAAATACATCTAGAAATATTGAATTAACATGCTGATCAATCTTATAGCTTTTCTTACCAACATTATTCTCTATTAAAGAAGAAACAATTCCCTTTTTATAAAAAGCAATAAATGAAGCTCTTATACAATTCACTGCAACATATTGTGCCATTGTTGGCATACAGGAGTTTGATAATTGCTTTTCTTTATTCGCACACTTATCAATATACTTATCAATATATTTCGAGTAGAACTGTTCTAATTTCTGAGTTTCACTGTTCGCTGGAATAGCTAAAGACATAAGAGAAATGAATATAAAAAACACTGATATATCTATTAACTTTAACATTTCTCAATCCCTCCAGTCAGTTGATTTAGGCCCCTGCAACATTTGTTTTCTCGTCGTAATTTGCATTCCCCACAAATTTATCTGCGTCTTTATCGACATCAGACTCTCCAGATAATTCTGGATCTACTTTAGCATTATCAGCGGTAATACTACCACCTTGAAAATGTTGCGCAATTCTTTTCTTTGCTACACTTGATAAATTGATAGGAATATTCACAGCAGGATATTTAGAAGTATATCCCCTTTTAGTGAATTGAAATACGTCATTTTCTCCTATCCTCCGAAGTCCTTTCACTAGGATTAAAGCACCTAACCCTGATGAAATTCCCAAAGCTTCTAATTTCGTCATAAGCCTACTCCTTTAAAGATTCAAGAAAATCATTAAAATCATTAAAACCATACAATACATCAAATGCAGCATCCGCACATTCTTCATCATACAGTATACCTCTGTTTTTATTTATTTCATCTAACGCTACCGCAACTCCAAGAGCAGGCCTATATGGTCTATGTGTTGACATCGATTCGATTACATCACTAACAGCAATAATCTTGGATGAAAACAAAATGTCATCACCTTTTAATCCTTGTGGGTAACCAGACCCATTTATTCTCTCGTGATGTTGATGTACTATTTCAGAAACATCACAAGGTAACAGATCTTTAAATGGAATGTTTTTAATTATATCGTATCCTACATCTGAATGGTCTTTAATCAAAGCAAACTCATTCTTACTCAATTTTGATGGTTTAGTCAAAATATCAGAAGGTATAGATATCTTACCAATATCATGCATTAAGCCAGCAATACGAACACAATCAACTCTATCTTCTTTTAATCCAAGAATCTTAGCCATTTCAACAGATAATTGTGTAACCCTTTCTTGATGTCCCGCAGTATAAGGATCTCTAGCTTCCGTTACTTTGGAGAGAGTTCTAATTGTTTGATCTAATACATTAATTACTTCTTGAGTTTTTTCTTTCACTTCTCTCTCTAAATTTATCTTATAATTCTCTTGGTGTACTAAGAGTTGATATTTTTCAATACAATTATTGACGGTGTGCAGTAACAAATCAAAATTAACCGGTTTCATTAAATAATCACAGGCACCATGTCTAAGAGAATCTACTATATCCTGCATTGAACCAGCACCAGAGAACATAACAACTTGGTGTTTTGGATAATCACTTTTAATAAGTGCCAAAAGTTGAACACCAGTCAATCTTGGCATATCAATATCAGTAAGCGTTACAATTGGCGTATATTGATTAAATAATCTTAAACCTTCCTCCCCATCGTTTGCTGTAATGACTTCGAACCCATTCCCCTCCAAGAAATGTTTTATTGGTTCTACTACCAACGGTTCATCATCAATCAAAAGAATCTTAAAGGGTTCATTCATCACATTAATACTCCATCTAATATTTTGTCTATTTGATCAAATTCCCAATGGGGGATTCGCAATAATCCCATACCCTTTTCTTCAATATAGGAGTTCTTAATTTGATCATTAATTTTAGTTCGTTCGTGAACATATTTAGCTTTATATCCTTTATTTACTGGATCGTAATGGTGCTCACCATCGAATTCAATTAATATATTATGGTCTGGTAAATAAAAGTCAAATCTTAATGGCTTTCTTCCTGTTCTTCCAAGACAATCTTTAAATGTCTTTTCCATCTCAAATGTCACTCGACGTTGTTCAAGTGATTGTGCAATCTTTAGTTCTCCTTTTGAGACTTTCTTGCCCTTATAATATCTTCTCTTTTTAGGCATCATATACCTCTAAATATTCAAACATGTTTCTAAATCCATTCTAACACTCGATGTCGGAGAAAGAGGATCAAACTTAATTGCAGTCGAATACTCCCTTTTATCCAGTTTAACACACCGATTACAAAGCCCCGTAAGGTTAATATCACCCGAAGGTAAACTTAAAATGATAGTTAATAATGATCCTTTTTCGATAAATTTATTAGTTCGACACATTACTCCACTCAAACTAATATCTTTTGTTTTGCCAAGAATTTGGTCATTTATTTTTATATTTAATTCTTGACATGCTCGGTTAAAGAATCTTTGATCATTCATTTTTCCTCTTTTGCACCTTAAAGATTTAAGACTTGACAGCGTGTCCTTCTTCGACAAGAAGTTCATTAATGTTGGTTTCATCGACCACTAATATACCCAACACCCTACCGTATTTACCTCTTTTATCTAACTTGGTTTGAATTGTGAATTTCTCCGGTAACAATTCTTTAAGACGATGTTTAGCGGCAAGCCCTTTCATCTTCTGAACATCATCCCTTGTTCTTACTTCAGGAGCATTAATTCCGAATAAACGAATTCGACTCTTATAATGCATATCAAAACCTAAATCAATAATAACATCAACGGTATCACCGTCAATTATTCTATCTAATTTACAACTATACTCATACATCCTTTCACCTTATACGTGCGCAAATTTAAGTTTACTAGATTGTTTAGCAGCCTTTTTGGCAGCTTGTTTCTTTTCAACCATTCTGGCATTGCGTTGTAATTGAAGTGCGGCTCTATCCATTTTTCTTGATTTAGCCGCTTCACTTCCAGCTTTTTTAGCTACAGAATAGCTTTTTGTACTTACTTTTGAATTAGAACTCCCATCTCTTTGTAACTTCTTATTTAGAAATGCGAGTCGAGTGGCAGCCTTCCCATGTCTTATAGCTTTATTTGCATGAATTCCCGCCTGGTCTTTAATCTTTTCTGCATGCTTCCTAACTATCTTTCTTCCAAGTTTTGTGCCATATGCAATTCTTCTTACACCTTTAACAATAGCTCTACCTACTTTATTTTTACTCATACGATGTGTTAACTTTCGAATTTCACTATGCCGTTTTCCGCCCCAACGTCTTTCTTGATCTGTGCCCATATCTGCTGCATCTTTAAGATCTTTTTCGATTTGTACTTGTTCACTTCCTGAAAATTTATCAGATTTAGAAATACCTTCCCATACAATAGAAAACTCTCTATCAAAATAATTATCTATTTCAGTGATATTATCAGTATCGAGAAAACGCAATACATCTTCAAGGAATGATTCACCATATTTATTTATACAACACACTGTAATATCTTCAATGATTTGTTCATCAGTGTCAACAAACAAATTTGATATTGTAATCATATCAATCTCCTAATTATTTCATTGCAAGCAAGGGGACATTGCGTTTAGCTTGAGGTTTCATTCTTTTTGTGTTCCCTTGTTTAGCTTTTTGCTTTTTCTCAATAAAGTCAGCGTTTCTTCTTAACTGATGTGCTTGTCTTAATTTCTTCGATGCTTGATGAGCATATACTCCAGCGTTACGGCCATGTGCATCAGATGCCATATTATAGGACATAGCAGCACCAAGATTCCCAAGATTCCCAAGGGTTGTGTTCTTTGAAATACCTTTTGCTCTTAATGCAGCTCTTAATGACTCTTTCCCATGCTGACCAGCTTTAGTCATTTCTGGTGATGCCATCTTATCAACAACATCTGCATATTTCCTAACAACTTTTCTTCCTAATTTAGTTCCATATGCTACACGCCGTACTCCTTTAACAACCGCTCTACCAATTTTACTTTTACTCAATTGATTCGTAATCTTTCTAATACCTCTTCTTTTACCAGTTAAAGACTCACTAGCTTTTCGTCCAGATTTAATTGAGTCTTTAACATTCTTTCTTACTTCCCTTTTATCCTCATCATCAAATTCTTCTACTTCAAATAAAGCATTATACTCTTTATCAAAATATTCTTCCATTTCTGTCATAATACCAGATTCGAAGAAAGGAATAATGCTTTCGAGAAAACAATCGCCGTATTTATAAAAACAATGTATAGTAAGATCCTCTATTAATTGTTCATCAGGATCTATAAATAACTCTGATATTGGAATCATAATAATATCCTTACTTTTTCTTCCTTGGAGTAACTACAAATATAGTTTTACCTTTATTATCTTTAAGCTTTTGTCTAATATCAGCAGCAGTATCTTTGTAAGATTTAGCTTTTATACCTAGGTTGTTAGAATATTTTATTGCTCTTTTTCCACCACCTTGGAATTTCCCAATTTTCTTTGCACCATAGGAAAGTCTTTCAGCCCCCTTACCCATCTTTTCTCGAACTTTAGCCCAATCTTTCATTACACTCCGACCTAATTTAGAACGATAAGGCACCATACTTAATCCTCTAGTAATTGAAGTTCCAATTTTGAACTTTGATTCGAATAAGTAAGATATTGCAATCATGATTTAATGCCCTGTTTAATATGTTTTGACTTTAAAAAATCAGAAAATGACTCTAACTCCATTATAGGTAATATTTTCTCCATATCATCGTGCCATTGATAAATGTAACCATTATCAGTATCTAACAATATTTCATCACTACCAACAGAGTGTATTGCTATATAACTCTCTGGTAATTCAATGCTGTCTCGTAATATCTTTGTATAACCTATTACGGAAGGAATGTCTTTGCCTTGGTCACCTTTCCATGATCCGTAGATAGAAAGATTCTCTTCATCAATAGCACCATGCCACTTAATAAATTTTTTATAGTCCCCAGGGAGTCTAACATTAAGAGATTCCTCTATTTTTTTTACTGCTCCAGCATGAGGTACTATTTTCCCGAATAAATGTTTTATCGTAATCATTTCTCTAATTTTGATAATAGTTCCATTTTGCCCGAATCAGCGCTCTTTTGAAATCTTAATACAACAGTTTTACCAGATTTCGCTCTAAACTTTTTAGATCGAATAAGAGGCCTACCAGTATCTGGATCTTTCGCAGCTTCGGACTCTTTTGGTTTATCTTTCGGTTCATAATGTGTATAACCACCAGATTTTGTTTTCTTACCTGGTTCGAATTCCTGCTTTTCAAATAAATTACTTACGGGTAACATAATTACCTTTTCCTTCTAAGAATTCTTCTAATAATAATTTATCTTCATCAAGTATACTTTCTTTTTTGAAACATAATGCTGTGTGGTACACGCCACAATTAACATTTAATGTTCGTAAAGTAGTAGCTTCAATGAAAATACTTCTATCAGGTAGTTTTAATTCAATCTTATAATCTGTAATATCTTCAAGTATTTGGTTCACGGTCGCGTAAAGCCCACCCATACCTATATTGGTAGTTCGTCCACAAATTTGACCATTGATTATTATATCGATTGATTTTTCTACCCGAACATGTCGGCGATTACCTAGAACCGCATTAGTAACTACTAGCATTTTATTAGAATCTAAATAAGTTATTTGTTAACCCAGGGAATCTGACATGAAGCCAAATAGCTAAAGTAGCAACTAACCATATCCAGCCCATGACTGCTATTGTAAATATTGACCAAAATCGTCGTTTAGTTTTGTATAAGAACCGTAGCATAAATCCCATTTGAGGAGGCATATTCGGAATGCGCCTATCCCATGGACCACTACGCCGTTCTTTAAATCCTTCATCACTCATTAATATTCCTTTGGATAAGACACTCCCAAGGAAAGGAGATCACCATGAACAAACCCTGGGAGTGTCCGCCACCCACCTTATCCGAGTTCTTTACCGAACCCAGCTGCCGCTGCTCCATCAACACCTAATTGACTATCATTAAATGCTTGACCAGTCGGTTTAATCTGCGAAGCAGGAGCAAACCCCTCTTCTGCACGATGTCCACCTACACTCGGCGAATCTTTCTTCTCTGCAATCATAAAATGTATGAAAGTACCATCATCACTGTACACCTCTACTGATCCATCGGCTGCTTCATATTCGAAGGTCAATCCATCCATGTCACCATCGCCGCCACGAGCAGCCTCAGCAGCATCCATATCAGCAACATCTTCACGATGAGGAACATCAAGAGAAAGCATTTGATCTGCTACACGATCAAAAGCATCTCCATGATAAGGCACACATACCAACCAATCTGTTACATATTCCCCAACCCTCTTCATCACAACACATTTCGGGCTTTTAAGTACTGCATCAAAAAGAGTTCGGGCTTCTGCAGGATCGTTAACTTTGTGAAGTACTTCTAATTTAAACTTAGCCATGATCATCACTCCTTATAGAATTTTTAATGTTGTTCAGCCATCAATTTCAAAATGGTCAATTTTTCTTTCTTCTTTCTCATTAATAAAATTATCAATCTTCTTTCGAACACCCATATCAATACTACTAAAATAAATGCCTACTTCATAATTATCTTGTTTAATTTTCTCACAACGAACGACAACTCCATCAAATATAACATCATCATCAGGAAGATTAAGGGTTAATCTTAATCTAGTCATTTCACTTATAGGTTTAGTCATTGTACAGCTAGCACCAACACAACTCAAATCCTTTGTTTCCCCGTGAATATCGTGAGATGCATCTTCAGGAATTATCTTGAACTTAATTGGAGCTTTGACTCTTTTACTTCTTCGTCTTTCACGTATTATAACTTTTTCTTCAGTCATTTGTAACCACCTAAGTTTTGGTAATTTGAACCCTTTTAAACCAACCTCGGCAATACTTTTCCTGAGTAGGGCTTTTCTTCATATAATTTAAATAATGACTAGCCTGTAAAGTATTCATAATTTTAAGTAGTAATTCATCCGAATCAACCCTCAAATATATGCTTAAGTTCATCATAGTAGTTGGTCCTAATTGTCCATCATCAGACATATCGGGAAATAGTTTACCGTTACGATTTAGAAAATTAAGACTTCTCTGAAGAAATTTAACTGACCGTTTAATACCCATATTAACTCCGGTATCAAACATTTCTTCACCAAGATCTTGGGAAGGTAAATCATCCCCTTGGAATGGATCCCAATAATGATGTTTATAAAAATTTTGAACCATTTGTTGAATTGTAGCCAACCTGTCTAGATTTTTAGGGAAGTTAGGTGCTTGTTTAGTACCATCAATAATCTTCCATCCTTCCCAACCAGGATGGAATCTTCGCGCAACACCCTTGTAAGTTTCCCCACCAGCGTCATCAGGGTCGTGAACATATCCGCCTTCATGCCCCATCGTCTTATCATACGCGTTCTTGAAATTGGCCATCCTCTTTATCCTTTTCTGAATCTAACCCTTTTGTGAAACTAACATATTCTTTTAGTTCTTGTTGTTTATCACTTAGGAAACCTTCAATACATTTCCTACAATGAACCTCATTATTAAGAACAACAATATCACTAGCCTCTAGTGAACCGTGTTCACGATTACATCTTATCGTCACTCCTGTGCTCACTTGATTTTTCCTCTCCAGGTTGTTTTGCTTGTTCTTTCTCAACAACCTTCATTCTTGGTTCGTTATCAACTTCTTCTACATGATTCTTCTTAGTTATTTTATCTCTCTTCCATAACAACGTAAATAGGTTACACATGAGATCATCAGGAAGAACAAATTTACTAAATTTTATTTCTTCTGGTTCTCCAAATATGCTGTATATAAACTCGGAACAATAAAGATTTTTATTATCACATTTGAAATCGTAATCATATCCAATCTTTTGTTCATGTAATTCTTCAGCTTTCCCTATTGCGGGTTGAATTAGATTATTATTTTTACATCGAAGAATACCAATATCGTCACATCTCATAAATGTTAGTATGTCTTCTTTTGTGATCCCCTTACCTAACATATGAATAACGTCATCATCACCCGAATAGAAAGCTGCATGAGACCAATATCCTGGTACAAGAAGGCTACCAATATAATGACTGTAACGACGAAGCAATACATCACCAGGTTCAAGAATACCAAGAATCTCTCTCATATGATGACCTTTGATTTGGTAATGAGAATCACCAAACAATATAATACCACCAAAATAGATTCGTATATCTGCGGCCCATGCTATAAGTTTATCTTTAAATCGTTTCTCTGCCATATTGTTACTCCTTTGGTAAAGATTTAATCGATTTAGCTTTTACATCAAGATCCTTTCTATCTTTTACCTTATCTCTTAATAATGCCATTGCTGGTAACAATGTACGAGTATTTAATCTTTTTCTTAAAAATAATTCTTTACCTTTTTTATTACCTAATCCAACAATAAAATCATATTTCTCTAATATACTAATCATGTTAACTCCTACCGGGCTTTACACATTTTAAAATTATTCCCATCTCTCTCAACATAAGTACGATTATGAATCCAATCTCCGGTATTAATATAATCACATTCTCTTATATCTTTTGGATCAGAATCTCGAAGTACTATTTTAGGTAAATGAGTATGTCCCATAACAAGGTATTCAAAGTCTTTCTCATACTTCGACACCATGTGCTTTTCCATATCAAGCACTAGAGCATTATATTTCTTATGTTGCCTCTTGGCTGAGATCGAATGATACAGATTTCGGGTGTATGCTAATAAGTTAACTCCTAATCTCTCTAGGAACCATCTGATAGGGTATACAAGTTTGGCCATCCAGAAATGTCTCGTTATCAATTCGTCAAATTCTTGACCATGAACGAATAAAGTATCACCATCTCGAAGAAATTCAAAGATCCTACACATATCAAAAATAGAATGCATTTGTGTTATGTCTGGATCGTGGTTACCTCTAATAATTAGCATAGAACCACGTTTTGCACGTTGATTTATTTCATTGATTAAATGTCCATAGTTGCTTTTAATAACATCTACCGGCGCTTCCCAGGTGTCTATAATATCACCAAGTATAATTATTCTATCATATTTGGCATCATTAAGAAGTCTTAAAATTATAGCTTCAGAATTAAATAAAGGATTACCTAAATGTAAATCAGATAAATATAAATCCATGATCGGCATATTCCATTTTTATTTTCATAAAGTTTATATAGAAATAGTTATAATATGGGCAATAATGCCCAAGAGCGAAAACCTTAATAAAGGAGATTGTACAATGGTAGAAAAGAAACAACCAGCGGCTAAGGCAAAGAAAGACCAACCCCAGATTGAAGTAGGTAGCGAAACAACTGGATACTGGGATTATTATTCTATTTTATTTCGTCTTCGCAGAACGATGCTAGGTACTTGTACCGAGGCATCAATAATGCAGGAACACGTTATTCAAAAGGCTCGCAAACAAATCAAAAAGGCTAATCGCCTTGGCGATCGTATTGTAAAGTCTATTGACAAGTTCAAAGGAGATGCTATCTCCGAAGACAAAGAAATTGAAGAGGTCAAGAAGATTATTATGGCATTCGCAGAATTGACCGCGAAACCACTTAGTATGAATCTTCCGAACGATCTCAAATCCTTGCTCACCATGGCGAAGGAAGTCAAAAAAGATTACGACGAACTCGTTGCAAAAGGTGAACAAGCAAAGTTCACAGTCTTCATGAAAGAACCGAAGAATGGTGATCCCAATACACTATGGCCGGTTATTAGTACCCATATGATTTTAGGGAATCTCAAAGAGAATCTCAAAATCATTTGCAACAACGGAGACAAAACAATATTGTCTACTAAAGTCTCCATCGGTGAAACTATGGCGTTAGATGTCAAAGCTATCGAAGAGTTTATGACTCCCAACCTAGACATTATGCGCCATCCGGATGGTAAACCTCTTATTGAGGAACGACCCATATCGTTTAACCGTATGGGGAAGACCGAAACGGCAATTGCTGCTTCTGAACAGTTGCCTAAACTTGCCACATTCGGTTGTAAACTTCGTATCCGTAAAGGTAGCCCTATTAATGAGACTGCCCTTAGGAAACTTTTTACTTACGGTAAAAACAATGGATTAGGAGCTAATCGTGGTGCTGGTAATTTCGGCTCCTATGATTACAAACTGGAGAAACTACCCAACTTCGTTGAAACTGTCGAAGGACACGAAGACGGGTGGAGATAGGCGCTATGAACTCATACGAATTAAGGCGTACTATTGGTCTGGTTCATTTCGCTTATGTGACGTGAAGGTGGCGTAAACTGACATGAAGTCTGATTTCGTACTGGTTCTGTATATTACCGTACTGTGTAATATTATCATGTATAGTTGAGGTGTGATGTCTTAACGTACAATTGGCTGATATAATGTACTGATGATGTATTCCGAGATAAAGTAAACTTTCGGGTGTCATTATGTGCGACGACATACTCTTTTATGCTGTCACGTTATGGTCGCATGTTATACAATGCGATGCAGTAATGGTGTAGTTTTATGGCATGGAGTGAAGTTAAGTAAAGGTGATGTATGATCTTATCCAGCATTGTGCCGTAGTGGTCAGGTGGCGTTATACGTCATAGACTAATGTGCGACACAGTAACGGTTATGTAATGTGTTGTCGACTTACGATTCGTGGAGTTGTGTCAAGTCTTGGTTATATGGTCTGTCATCTATTCCTGACTGGCGTTGTAACAGCTTTGCTCGGTCTCGTTGCGTCCCGCTAATAAATAAATAAAATAAAGTAAGGTGAGAATCCTTATTAGCGAATGTATTGGTATGATACAATTTTACCAAGTAGGCTTGAGTTGAGTTATGTACGATGATGGTCCCATCCCGTATTGTAGGTTTCCACTTTGTTTCGTCCTGGCAACATGGAGTTGTTTGATCTGCCATTATATGGAGTAGCGGTGGACTGAATTACGCTCAACTTAGGCGTTGTAACAGCAAGGTGCAATGAAATTTACTATTGTGAAGTTCTGTATGGGTGAAATAGTATGAACCGTAGTTGTGGTGGGTTAAGCTATCACAAAGCAGGGTTTGATGATGTAAAGTGGCGGTAAAAGTAAAGTCCAATCAACCTATGTAATGTGCAGTGTCCGGTAAACTGTGATTACATGAACTTTTGTTTGCTACGAGTTGAGTCAGATAAGCTCATGTAATTTATCGTATTGGTGAAGCGTTATCAACTACAATGCTATTTGGTGGAGGTCCAGTTTTGCCTTTATGTGGTAGAATTGTGTGGGCTGTTGTTTTGGTGACAATAAATAATATGACATAAAGTAAAGTGGGGAAGTCAACCCAACGTCATCAAAACAATTCCTTGGTACAGTTGTATCAATTAGCCTGAAGTTTCATGTCGGTATTGTTCTGTCCATTAATGTTCAATATTGTAATGTTCAATATACTCAAGTATTGGTACAATGTCGTAAACTGGAGTGAATCGCAGTACCAGTGAACCGAACTCAAGCAATGTTTCGTTCTGGTGAACTGAAGTGTACTCACGTAACGTCGGGGTACTATGATATAAATCAGAGTAAGATGTCGTTCTGGTTTGATACTGCAAAAAGCAAAATGCCCTGAGGCTTGATTCTGTTAAATAGAATTACGGTATAATATAATATCGTAGGATAGCCTGAAACTTCATGTAGGTAATGTCATGTCTCATACCATGAGTTCATGTGCCGTTCCGGTAAGACATCCTAAAGTAGAATGTGATGATGTAAAGGCTGGGTGACGCAATATTGGCTGACGTAGATGTATAGGTCTAGCATTGTTGGCTCGAATATGGTGAAATAGAGTAATGGTTGGGTCGCGTTGGCTCGTGTGAAGTTTCTTGAGGTAACGGTGGACTACGGTCAACTGATGTAATGTCGTTCCGGTAAAGGTAAAACACCATATCGTATTGTGTAGTCCCACCGGTAGCGTATCACGCTGTGAGCTCCAGTAAGGGTTTAGTTAACCATAGTGAGTTTGGGTTGTGTGACGGTAACGTCCAATATCATCTGGTCCATCACCGTACTGGTGAGGTGGTTTGCGATTATGTATTATTATGTGATGCTTTGTTTTGGTGAAATGATTTATCATAAGTCATATTACCGTTTAGTGATGGCAATGTCCTATATCGCCTGATCTAGTATTGCACTGACTCGGTAGCGTATCACGCTGTGCGCTCCAGTAAGGGGTTTAGTTAACCATAGTGAGCTTGGATTGTGTGACGGTTTAATGAAGTACAGCACTGTTACATATCGTATTGGTGGGACTATGTTAAGTCAACCGACGTGTCATTATGGTATTGTACTGCCCAGTAGATCACTATGAACTTCCGTTTTGGTCCGGTAGACTATCATGTTGTAAAGTACTGGTATAACGAAGTACCCTATAATCGGATATGGTTATGTAGTGGCTATGTGTCATAGCATAACATATCATTATGTAAAGCTATGGTTCGGTTATGTGCAACTTTGTTCGCTCAATTTCAGTGCAGTCGGGGTATCATAAACTCAAGTGTCCTGGTCTAGAGTAAAGCATTGGTTATGTTGCGCTGGTAAACTGTTGTACTATTTTATCGGGTATCGTTCTGGTGGACTAATCTACCGAGCCGTATCGTGAAGTCACGGTGCTGTCAATCACTATGAACTACTATAATGTGGAATACGGTGACGGTTGAATGCAATGGAGTTTCCTACCCTTACATTAAGTAATGGTCAGGTGAAACTTTGTATCATGTGATGATGCGATGTGAAGACTTTGTTGCGTCCGATGCAATAGTATTCAGTGGTATTCTGTAATGGTAATCTAGACTTGGCTAAAGTATTGTTTCATCATGGTCTAGGTATGCTGAGCTGAATTACGATGTCGTTGGATAAAGTAGTATGTAGTAAAGGTCTAGTCTACCCTACTGTTGTGGTGCGGTCAATCTGCGTAATGTAATATATTGTGCAGGTGAGGTGTGTTGTTCTACCTTGGAGTTAAGTGTAATGATGTCGCGGTATGGTGAATTAAAGTATGTCATTGTTCAGTGACGGTATGGCGATGTGTCTTGTTATAAAGTACAGTAATACATCGTCAGGGTTCAACATTGCATCTTACAGTGATGTCCGGGTATGCTTCTGTTGTCATCATATCGTACGATGACGTATGGGTATGCTGAATCAAAGTGTCGTTTACCTAAAGTACCGTTGGGGTAAGGTGTTTTCATGTTCCGTAGCATGGGTTGAAGTTGCGGTATGGTTACATCAGTTATGATGCATTGAAGTTGCGTGGCGGTACGATAAACTGAAGTAAGCTGAGCTAAGGTCGGGGTATGCTGAATTCAAGTGAAATGATGTAAACTGATGGTACGATTCTGCTATGTGGCATAATATAATGTTTTGTGTAGGTCCAGTTGTATGGAGTTATATGCCGTTATGGTCTGATACGATGAATCATGATATAATACCGTAAGGGTGATGTGAGATATCGTTCAATTCAGTACTGGCACGTATCGTTGGGTTCTGTCCACTAGAGTTATGTAATGGTGAAATTATGTCAGTCTAAGTGCATTGTTATAGTGTGCGCTTTTGTAAAGTAGAGGCAGGATAACGTAACCCGAAATACAGTATGGTTTCATACAGGTGATATAAAGTCAGCTAACGTTGTGTATAGTATCGTATTATGGTGGCAACGTTACATTCATTATTGTACTGTGGTGTTAGGGTGGAATTATGTGGGCTGAGGTTTCGTAGGGTTTCGTAGTGGTACGCTAAAGTTTACTATTGCCCATTCTCGTAAACTGATGGTAAAATTAGCTAACGTTGTATATACTGTAGGGTTTCGTAGTGGTACGCTAAAGTTTACTATTGCCCATTCTCGTAAACTAATGGTAAAATTAGCTAACGTTGTATATACTATCGTACTATGGAACGGCATCATAAAGTTACGCCAGCTAATGTGCAGTCGAGTCCTGGTTGGATTAAGTTGGGTGTAATATTGTCATGGTTCGATATAGCTTCATTGACTCGGGTTATGGCCTAGTTCAATTTACTCGGCTACCGTATTGCTAGGGTGAACTGTGATATCGCAGACTAAGCGTGGCTAGACAGTCTTTTATAGGTTGTCTAGCCACAACCTAATTTTTTTATTAAACAATTGACCACGGAATGCCTAATACAATCACTATTAATATCAATACCAATATTATAATTGCAGGTATATAAAACTTCTTAAGGTAATAATATTTAGATCCTTCTTCTTGTGTCTTTAGGATCTTTAATTCTCGACCAATATGTAAGAGCAACAAAAGTACCATTCCTCTTATTATTATTTCAAATACTTTAACAGTTGTTTCTTCTGGGCTCATACCCTAACCTATTCTCTTATCCTGCTACGCTTTTTTGCCTATGCATTGTTAATATACACCCTATATGATAATCATGATCCCCATCATCTATATTAGTGTCAACAGTGACTCTTACTCTCATTCCATGACCTATTTTATCAGTATCTGAAGTCTTAAGTTGTATAGCATTATCTCCAACTAACTGAATATGATTAGCGAATCTAGAGAACGTTATTTCCATCGTAAAGATATTATAATTACCATCACCTGCCGGCATTGGACGAATATTCTCAAACAATTTAGTTGTTGAATTCCAATCAGTGTCCCAATACGCAGGAGGCTTACCAAATTGTGGATCTCCCGCTTCAGGAATAAATATCAAACCAGGAGTAGTGGGGTCGGTTAAATCCTCATTAATATCTACATTGCTTGCTCCACCTGCAAGAGCAGAAGGCAAAACAATATAAGGTGCAGCTGGATTAACAAAATATCCCGTGCCTGTGTTTGCATCCGGGGTCGTCGTTACAATTCTAGGAACAATCTCTACTGTTATTTCATCAAATTCACAATTTTTCCAACTTAGATAACCTTCATGAATATAACTAAGATTTTCAATAGTATTAAAATCTAGATACTTAACATGCTGTAAACCATCCGCAATGTGATGATTAAATGAAAGTTTTTCTCCACCACCAACAAGTGCAATATTACTTGGGTCATCCCCTCGACTTGTAAAATGTACTTTAGTACCTAACGGTCTTGATGTTTGATGTACCCTCATTTTACCTGAAGTATCTCTTTTTTCTTCCTCAGTTAATGTATCGACAATAGATATCTTAGTTGAATCTATTTCATGACCTGAATTATTAGGACAAGCAACAGGTTCTATCTCGCCCCATATTTCGTAATACATATTCTCTGTATTACACCATACTCTATATTTGTTAAGTGTAGTGGGCATACTATATCTCCATTAGTATTTTAGCCATGCAAGCCAAGCAATAGTAAAATCTACGAAACACCGCTTGGTAAATTCTCAGGTACTGTTCCAGAAAATTGAATCATAAAGAAACTTACATAAAAATCACAACCATCATTCTCAGACTTTCTTCCTTGTAACTCTAGAAGTGCTTGTTCTGCTGGCCATCCTGTAGTCACTGGTTGTGAGAATACCTTCCAAACTTTTTTCTCAGAGTGCATCCTAATCCAATCAAATACTACTTGATTATTAGTTGAATCAAAAACTCTGAGATCAAAATATTTATCATTATCATCTTTAGAATATATAACTGCCTGAACTCCAATAGGAGTACCTAACTGATTTGTTCCTCTGAATATAAAATGAGTGCTTGGTGTCCAACTATCTCCAGCAAATTTAAAAAAGTTTTTATTATATGAACCAAAGCTAAGAGTAAGATCTCCTGCCCCACCTTCACCAGCTTCTGGAACACTACTAGGATCTACTCCACCTGAAAGTAAACCAGTATGGGCCGCAATAATAGCATCTAATTCTGTTTCTTCATCTTGAGTTAATGCATCATTAAACCATACCTCACAAATATCTTCATCGAGATTAGTATCAATATGATGAAGTTCTGTTGTTATAATAGTGGATGCCTGAATTTCTTCTTGTAGTATTGTAATGTCTACTTTATGATTTATTACAAAATCATCATATATCGAATAAGCATAATCGGTTAAAGCCATGTCAATTCCTCTATAATTATGATGGTACCTTCCAGATTTCTAATCTAGCTCGACGAATTGATGCTGTATCGCCAAGATTACTACAACACCAATCAAGATCTACTGTATGATTTCCAGCGGATAAGTTCTCATATTTAAACCCACTTGCAGGATGCCATTGATCACTACCTGCATCTTTAGGTTCCCACTGGTGTTCCATAATAGTGGTCGTATCATCAATTTGAACTTGCCCTCTAAAATCATTAGATCTATTGTTGTATTGCCATTCATAATACCAACTAATTCTATATTTACCACCAACTAGACCAGTAAGAGTCAATCTTACTTTTTGTTGGTAGGCATTATTGGTAGTCTGTTGCAATGTCTCTGATGATGTTTCAAACAATTCTTCAAATACACCATCTTGTCCATCGACACCGTCAGCACCATCTTGTCCATCTGCACCTGCAGGACCCGTATCACCTGGTTCCCCTTTTAATCCTGTGAAAGGACCAAAATCAAACCATACACTTCCATCATACATTATGACGTGTTTTGACATGTCCCCATTGAGAGGAGCAGGTAGCGTTTGATTAGATCTATTATCATCTAAAACAAGAAAATAATAAAGATCCGTTGAAGATGCTCCAGACGTTGTTTCAATCGACGTTATTTTTGCTTCATCTAAATCATCATATTCATCAACCTGAAAAGCTTCTCCTTGGGGACCTTGGGGACCAGTTGCGCCATCTGCACCATCCACACCATTAGCCCCATCAGCTCCGTCAACACCAGGAATACCTTTGATTCCCTGAAGTCTTTTAATATTAAGAACTAGATTAGGTTGACATGTCACTACTGATGTATTTGCTCTCATTAATTGAACTGTGATATAATCTCCATTATTCAAATAATAAGGAAATGATGCTTTTAAATCTTGTATCTCTGTCTGATAAAAATCCCCTGTTACTTCACTTGCAGGAATAGAAGTTGTGCCATTAACTTGTATTCTACCATATACAAGAGTCATAGTTGTTGCTACTAATGATTGGAAATAAAAATCTATATCATACCAACCATCTTCATAAACATATATTCTCTCAGTATTGGTATCATCATGTTTGATAACTGTATCATCGGTTTCTGCTTCAGTTGTATCTAAAGTTACATCGCCCCAAGTCGTACCTATATTATAGGTTGTTGATCTACGAGCGGATACTAAATTGATTAATGTTACATCTCCAGCAGGACCTTCAACACCTTTTATATTTCCTATTAATACCCATGACCCACTTTGTTTCTCATACACATCACTGGTATTAGTATTTAGATAATAATCACCATTCTCTCCAGTTGCTCCCGCAGGAATACCTGCTCCATTGTACCAAACAGAACCTGAAGGACCTGGTAACCCTGTATCACCCTTTATTGAATCTACTTTATATACTTCTAAATCCGATTTAAGTATAGCAGACGGATCACCAGAAGATATTACTTGAACTGATATCCACTCATTAGCATTAAAATATTCAACTACTTCATTAGATAATTCATCTGTTATTCCACCTTGATTAACATTAGTTAATATATGTGAATTATCACATTCTGAAGCTGGTAAGAACACTGAATCATTTTTATTTATTCTTGCGTTCAATGTACTATTCACATTAGTTGGTGGAGTACCATTAGGAGGTATGCTATACATAATATTATAGGCTACTCTATAATACCCTGCCTCATTGAAATAAATCCTATCTTGATTTGCTACGCTATGACTTAATCTAGAAGGCTCAGTTTCTGAGTCCTTTATTGGATACACTATATCTTGCCAGGTCGTAGGAAATGTAGTATATGTGTTCATTCGAACTCGACAATGAACCATAGCTGGTTGTCCAAATAATTCATACTTCTTATATGCGAGTATATTTGGATCCCATACATATGCTGCTGCTGTATCATTTGCAATATAGAGTTTGCCTGCTATACCCGTAGCCGGGAAACTAGATGATGAATTATAGAAGTAACTATCTGTTATCTTTACATTACCTACACCATCACCAATCCATAAATCTTTAGTATCGAGGGAGACAGCAGGCTCCCCTCGTTGAAGGGAAG
>Ga0272441_10000331_pt1 | contig 108823 bp, 103 predicted proteins | sample SSMProp6N_FD_193582 | JGI IMG/M metagenome (GOLD analysis project Ga0272441, IMG submission 193582) | Marine sediment archaeal communities from Little Sippewissett salt marsh, Falmouth, MA, United States - SSM-Prop-6N | ecosystem: Environmental > Aquatic > Marine > Wetlands > Sediment ...
TCATCGTGGCGCTCTATCCGAACACGGGCGAGCAGTTCCTGAAGTGGAAATACGGTCTGGAAGAAAGACCGGATGCCGTAAAGCCCAAGACCCTCGAAGATATCCGCAAAGAAGACGAGGCCATGGCTGCGGCCCTCGAAAAGGTGTGCAAGACCCTGTGAACTTTTGTTTCCGTAATTTTTCAAAACCCTTTTCCATCCTGAGGAAACAGTAGAGATGAACTGGCTTGTACGGACTTTATGGTCTTCAATCGGCAAGAAGCTGCTGATGGCATTGACCGGCTTGGCCTTTTGCGGTTTTCTCGTCACCCATCTGATCGGAAATCTTACCGTTTACGGAGGGAAAGGGCTATTCCTCTCTTACGTGGAGCATCTCCACGCCTGGGGTTATCTGATTACCGTCGCAGAATGGGGTCTTGTGCTCTTCGGACTCATCCACGTCATGACGGGTCTGCTTCTTTTCTATGAAAACTGGAAGGCAAGGCCCGTCCGGTATGCCGTCAGAAAATGGGCGGGCGGAAGGACCATAGGTTCGGCCACGGCACCTTACACGGGTATCCTCATTCTGATCTTTATCATCGTCCACCTGCTCGCCTTTCGTTTCGTAGATAAAACCAGCATTGATGACTACGTCATCCTGTCTCGAACCTTCGCGCAGCTCGGTTATGTCCTTTTTTATATTGCGGGCGTGATCATCGTGGCTGTCCATGTGAGTCACGGATTCTGGAGCGGTTTCCAGACCCTGGGGCTCAACCACCCGAAATATATGCCCCTGATCAGACGCCTGGGTCTGGCGTTCAGTATCGTCATAGGGGTAGGGTTCGGTTCTGTCCCTGTCTATTTGCTATCGTCCATCTGAGGAGGATTTTCATGCAGCTCGATTCCATGGTTCCGCCGGGCCCTCTCGAGTCCAAATGGGACAGGCACCGGTTTGACCTTAAACTGGTCAATCCCGCGAACAAGAGAAAATTCGACATCATCGTGGTAGGGACGGGCCTTGCGGGGGCCTCAGCCTCAGCGACGCTTGCTGAACTGGGTTACAATATCAAGACATTCTGCATCCAGGACAGCCCACGTCGCGCCCACAGTATTGCCGCCCAGGGGGGCATCAATGCCGCCAAGAATTATCCGGGAGATGGAGACAGCATTTGGCGACTTTTCTATGACACCATCAAGGGGGGTGATTTCCGGTCGCGGGAGGCCAACGTCTACCGCCTCGCCCAAATCAGCAATCATATTATAGATCAATGTGTGGCCCAGGGTGTCCCCTTCGCCCGCGAATACGGGGGACTGCTTGACAATCGTTCCTTCGGGGGCGCACAGGTTTCGCGGACGTTTTATGCCAGGGGACAGACGGGACAGCAACTTCTCCTTGGGGCCTACAGTGCCCTGATGCGCCAAATCAGTGCAGGCAAGGTGCGTATGTTTCCGAGGCGTGAGATGCTGGATCTCGTTTTAAAAAACGGGCGTGCCCGTGGTATCGTGGTTCGAAACGTGGTCACAGGGGAACTGGAGAGTCACGCAGCCCATGTCGTGGTCCTGGCGACAGGAGGATATGGTAATGCCTATTATCTCTCCACCAATGGGAACAGCGGCAACGTGAGCGCCATATGGCGAGCTCACAAGAAAGGCGCCCTTTTCGCTCATCCCTCCTTTGTCCAGATTCACCCGACCTGCATCCCCGTGCACGGGACCTATCAGTCCAAACGGACCTTGATGAGTGAAAGCCTTCGAAACGACGGCCGCGTCTGGGTTCCAAGAAATCCGGGAGACAAGCGCTCGGCCAATGAAATCCCTGAATCCGAGAGGGATTACTATCTGGAAATGAAATACCCGAGTTTTGGGAATCTTGTTCCCCGGGACGTTGCATCCCGGAATGCCAAGGCCCAGTGCGATGCGGGGAAAGGAGTGGGCCCGACCGGCTATGCCGTCTATCTGGATTTCAGTGATGCCATCAAGAGGGACGGCAAGGAGGTCATCCAGAGAAAATATGGGAACCTCTTCCAGATGTATGAGAGAATAACGGGGCATGACCCCTATGAAACGCCCATGATGATCTATCCTGCCATACATTATGTCATGGGTGGTCTCTGGGTGGACTACAATCTCATGAGCAACATTCCGGGACTCTTCGTCCTGGGTGAAGCCAACTTTTCCGACCACGGGGCCAATCGTCTCGGTGCCAGTGCCCTCATGCAGGGACTGGCGGACGGATATTTTGTCATTCCCTACACCGTGGGGGGATATCTTGCGAGCACACCCCTCGATGAAATCACTGAGACTCACGCAGCTTTCAAAGAGACGGAAAATGCGGCGAATGAAAAAATCCAAAAACTGCTCTCCATCAAGGGCAAACGGACCGTAAACGATTTTCACAGGGAACTCGGTCACATTCTGTGGGAATATTGCGGCATGGCCAGGAATGAACAGGGTATGCTCAAGGCAAAGGACCTGATCCCCCGGCTTCGGGAAGAATTCTGGGAAAATGTCACGGTGCCCGGGACTCCCGACGAGTTCAACCAGACCCTGGAAAAAGCGGGGCGTGTGGCGGATTTTCTCGAGTTTGCCGAGCTGCTTGTGGAAGACGCCCTGCATCGCGAGGAATCCTGCGGGTGCCATTTCAACGAGGCCTTTCAGACGGATGAAAACGAAGCCCGGAGGGATGATGAGAATTGCTGTTATGTTTCTGCCTGGGAATACAACGGTGAGGGAAAGGAACCCACACTCCACAAAGAACCCCTTGTCTTCGAAAATGTTGAACTGACCCAGAGGAGCTACAAATGAGTAAGACAATCAACCTGACACTCAAGGTCTGGCGTCAAAAGAGGAGCGGCGACAAAGGGCGGTTCGAGACATACGAGGCCAGAGATATTTCAACGGACATGTCTTTCCTCGAGATGCTTGATGTCGTCAATGATCAATTGATACTTGAAGGAAATGAACCCATCGCCTTTGATCATGATTGCAGAGAGGGTATTTGCGGGATGTGCGGAAGTGTCGTCAACGGCATACCGCATGGTCCGGAACGAGGCACGACCCTATGCCAGCTTCATATGCGCCATTTCAAAGACGGTGAGACTATTGTCATTGAACCTTTTCGCGCCCGTGCATTTAAAATTATCAGGGATCTTGCGGTGGACCGGAGTGCCCTGGACCAAATCATTCAGGCAGGCGGGTACGTCTCGGTCAATACCGGCGGAGCACCCGAAGCCAACGCCATTCCCATTCCTCCTGAAACGGCCGAACTTGCCATGGATGCAGCGGCCTGTATCGGGTGCGGGGCCTGTGTGGCCGCCTGTCCGAACGCCTCCGCCATGCTCTTTGTGGGGGCTAAAATTTCTCACTTCGCGCTCCTTCCGCAAGGGAAACAGGAGGGGGCGAAGCGGGCACTTGCCATGCTGAAAAAAATGGATGAACTGGGCTTCGGCAACTGCAGCAATGAGACGGAATGCGAGGTGGTATGCCCGAAAGAAATTTCTATTTCCAATATTGCCCGCTTTAACCGTGAATCTTTCAAGGCGAATTTTCTTTCGTCGGAGAAATAAAGTCTTTTTTTAACTCTCAACGAAAAAGGAGCCCTATCATGAGAAAAAAAGTCACCGTCGTCGGTGCCGGGAACGTGGGTGCAACGGCTGCCATGCGACTTGCTGAGAAGGAACTGGCAGACGTGGTCCTTATCGATGTCCTGGAAGGCGTTCCCCAGGGAAAGGCCCTGGATCTGGCCGAGGCCGCACCAGTGGAGAAACATGACTGCACCATCATCGGCTGTTCCGGCGAATACGAGGAGGCAAAGGATTCCCAGATCGTTATTATCACCGCAGGGATTGCCCGAAAGCCCGGAATGAGTCGGGACGACCTGCTTAACACCAACATGGGCATCATGCAGACGGTGGTCAAAGAGGTGGCAGCCGTCGCCCCGGAGTCCGTCCTGATCATCGTGAGCAATCCGCTTGACGCCATGTGCCATGTGGCATTCGATGTGAGCGGATTTCCCAAGAATCGAATCGTAGGCATGGCGGGTGTCCTGGACTCGGCCCGATTTTCCACCTTCATCGCCCGGGAACTCAACGTGTCCGTGGAAAACATCCACGCCTTTGTGCTGGGCGGTCACGGGGATACCATGGTCCCCGTGAGCCGGTATTCCACAGTGGCCGGGATCCCCATCACGGAACTGCTTTCCGTTGAAAGGATCGAGGCCCTGGAAAAAAGGACACGGAGCGGTGGTGCCGAGATCGTCGGTCTCCTCAAGACGGGCAGCGCCTATTATGCCCCTGCATCCGCCGCAGTGCAGATGGCGGAGGCGATCCTCAAGGACAAGAAGAAGGTCCTGCCCTGTGCGGCCTATCTCGAAGGGGAATACGGGATCAATAATCTTTTTATCGGTGTCCCCGTCAAACTCGGAGCACAGGGCATCGAAGAGATCATCGAAATTCAACTGAACGAAGATGAAAATAAGGCTCTCCGACACTCGGCCGATGCCGTCAGAGAACTGGTCGAAGATATGAAACGGTTGGGAGGCTAGACGGTTACGATTCTGGCAAAAATGCGCACCGGGACGATGTCCCTTGAAGGCCCTGGCGGATGAAAAAATTCAACCAGGGCCTTTTTGGGTAGGGTTCATACTTGAATACAAAACAGACACCAGCGAGTATCCAATCGCGCACCCTCAACATGAAGGAGACTATCATGACCGATGAATTCATCTACCAGGAGCCATTTCCCCTGGAAAGAGACGACACAGGCTATCGTCACCTCACCGGAAATTACGTATCGACCAGCCGGTTTCAGGGGGAAGAGGTTATCTGCATTGAACCGGAAGGGCTCACCACCTGCGCAGAAGCTGCATTCAAAGATGCTTCGCACTTTTTGAGGACCACCCATCTGGAACAGTTGTCAGCGATTCTCCAGGATCCTGAGGCCTCTGAAAACGATCAATATGTGGCCCTTGAAATGCTCAAAAATGCTGTCATAGCGGCGGAAGGTGTTTTTCCCGTGTGCCAGGACACAGGGACAGCCATTATCATGGGCAAAAAGGGGCAGAGAATCTGGACAGGGCATTCGGATGAGGCAGCCCTTTCCAGGGGCGTGTTCAATGCCTACACAAAAAACAATCTCAGATATTCCCAGAATGCACCTTTGAACATGTATGAGGAAATCAACACGAGCTGCAATTTACCTGCCCAGATCGAAATCTATGCCACCCAGGGAGACACCTATGACTTTCTCTTCATCGCCAAAGGAGGGGGGTCGGCCAACAAGACTTACCTCTACCAGGAAACAAAGGCGATCCTCAATCCTGAGACGCTCGTGGACTTCATGGTCGGAAAGATGAAGACTCTTGGCACGGCCGCATGTCCGCCCTACCACCTGGCCTTTGTCCTTGGGGGCACCTCTGCCGAATTCAACCTGAAAACCGTCAAACTCGCTTCCACCGGATATTTGGACACACTCCCCCAGATCGGCAACAAATGGGGTCAGGCTTTCAGGGATAAGGCCCTTGAAGAAGCCCTGCTCAAAAAATCACATGAACTCGGTATTGGCGCCCAGTTCGGCGGAAAATATTTTTGTCTGGATATCAGAGTTATTCGACTCCCCAGACACGGCGCCTCCTGCCCCGTAGGTCTTGGAGTAAGTTGCTATGCGCACAGGAATATAAAGGCCCGGATAGACAAAAAAGGGATTTACCTCGAAAAACTGGAGACCGATCCGGCCCGCTTTCTCTTCGAACCTGATCTCAGTGGCCAAGAGGTTGTGAGCGTCGATCTCGAACGCCCCATGCAGGATATCAGAGCCCTTTTGAACCAGTATCCCGTTGCGACCCCTTTAAAGCTTAACGGAAAAATGATCGTGGCCCGGGACATCGCCCATGCCAAGCTGAAAGAGCGTTTGGACAGAGGGGAAGATCTTCCCTCTTACGTCAAAGACCATATCATCTATTACGCGGGACCTGCAAAAACGCCCGAGGGCTATGCCTCCGGATCCTTCGGTCCCACCACTGCAGGAAGGATGGATGCCTATGTGGATCTTTTCCAGAGGCACGGTGGTTCACTCGTCATGCTCGCCAAGGGCAACAGGTCCAATGAAGTGAAAGAGGCCTGCAAGAAGTACGGAGGGTTTTATCTCGGATCCATCGGAGGGCCGGCGGCAAGGTTGGGCAAGGAATGCATCACGGATATGGAGATCCTTGAGTACCCTGAATTGGGCATGGAAGCTATTTTCAAGATTACAGTCAAGGACTTTCCCGCCTTTATCATCACAGACGACAAGGGCCATGATTTTTTTGAGAACCTCCTGCACGAATAGGTGCTCTATTTTTATTTGACAGATAAATACGAAAAGTCATAAACTATTTATTTATTGTAAAATAGGTGATTTATTTTAATTCGCCTGGATTTTAATCTCGACAAGGAAAATCAACATTATGCTGAGGAAATTGTTTTCACCGTTTCGTATCAAAAATTTGGAATTAAAAAACAGAATCGTCATGCCGGGTCTTGCTTCCTTTCTCATCGAAGATGATGGATCAGTAACCGACAAAACCATAGAACATTACAGGAAACGGGCCGCAGGCGGACCGGCGATGGTGATTGTTGAAGCCCATTCCGTCGCCCCCGAGGGCATCGTCTCAAATCATCAGGCAAGAATTTTCGACGACCGTTTCATAGAGGGGCTTTCCAAGATTTCAGCCGTGATGAAGGCGGAAGGGGCTGTTCCCGCTATCCAGATCCATCATGCCGGGAGGCAAACCACACCCAGAGTTATCAAGCGAAAACCTCTTGCGCCCTCAACTCTCCCCTGCCCCACCATTAGAGGTGAAGTAGAGCCCCTAAGCATTGACGCCATCCAGGAGATCGTACACATGTTTGGGCAAGCCGCCGTTCGCGCCGTCCAGGCAGGCTTTCAACTCATCGAAATTCACGGAGCACACGGCTACTTGATCAATCAGTTTCTTTCTAAGTTTTCGAATGACAGAGAAGATCGATACGGCAGAGACACGACCGGACGCACACGCTTTGCCAAAGAAATACTCGAAGAAGTCAGGCGGCGTGTGGGTGAAGATTTCCCGGTTTCTTTCAAGATAAGCGCCCAGGAGTTCGTTGCCGACGGACTCGAGGTAGACGAAAGCATTGAGATCCTCCAGCAACTCGTTTCATCGGGAGTAGACATCGTGCAGGTGTCGGCAGGCAACGACGGAACGCCGGAATGGATCTGTCAGCCCATGTTCATGGAAAAGGCATGTCTGGCAGACTCGGCGGCAAAGATAAAAAAAGCCCTGGATGTGCCGGTTATGGCGGTAGGAAGAATAAATGACCCCGTCGTCGCCGAGGCCATTATTTCTGAGGGTAAGGCTGATTTGGTCTGTATCGGGAGGGGGCTCCTCGCCGATCCTGAAATGCCCAAGAAGGCGGAGGCGGGCCAACTCGATGATATCATGATCTGCATTGCCTGTAATACCTGCATGGAGTCCATATTCAGGAAAGGCCGTATTGAATGCCTGGTCAATCCGACCCTTGGTCGAGAAAAGGAAATGGCGTTACACCCGGCCGATTCCAAAAAAAAGGTCATGGTTATAGGTGGTGGCCCCGGTGGAATGAATGTCGCATGGGTAGCCGCCAAAAGGGGACATGAAGTCCATCTCTATGAAAAGCAATCTACCCTTGGCGGCCAACTAAACCTCGGAAGCATCACCAGATACAAGAAGGAACTTCTGAGTCTGATTCATTACCAGATAAGGCAGATTGAAAAATGCGGGGTTCATGCCCATCTTAACTTTGAGGTCACCCTTGATATCGTGAAAAAAGAGCGACCGGATGTCGTTATCTTATCGACCGGTTCTATTCCAATCATGCCTGATGTGCCCGGCATCGACAAAGCGATCGCCTTTTCTCTGCCTCAGGTTTTGAACGGAAGTAAGCCCACGGTATGCAAAACCATTGTCGTCGGCGGCGGGGCAACGGGATGCGAGGTGGCCCATCACCTTGCAGAGAACGGATGTCACGTAACCATAATTGAACAGCTTTCAAAGATAGCCTCCGGCCTTGAAAGTATTACCCGAAAGGTGCTTCTCAGCCAATTGAACGAGCTCGGGGTAAGGTTTCTGACCGAGCACAAGTTGTCACGCATAGAGGACAATGGTATCTACGTTTCAGACAAGGACGGGTCAGACATTTTCATCGAAGCGGAAAGGGTTATTATTGCCGTAGGGAACAGCCCGGATGCCGGTCTTTTCGATCAAATCAAATCACTCGGGGTACAGGTTCACCAGATTGGAGACTGTCTGGAACCGAGGGGGGCGAAGCAGGCCATCTATGAAGGGGCGATGATCGGCCGAAGCATTTAACTCCAGATGCACCGCAGCATCTTGATCAGGCCTTCACGCCATCCAACATGGCCGGACAAAATGAGGGATCAGTATGTTGAATAAAAAAAGGTTCCGGGTGGGTACCCGGGACCTTTTTTTATTTATTCGGTAGCACTTCCTGGTAAGCCTGCTGGATTTCCTTGAATTTCTCTTCCGCCAGAACTCTAAACTCCTCTCCAAGGTGCACCACCCTGTCCGGGTGATACTGGTTGACGAGCAGCCTGTAGGCCTTTTTTATTTCGTCGGAAGAGGCATTTCTTTCGATTCCGAGGACCTCATAGGGATCCTTTTGCCACGGTTTCTCTCCGGCCTGTCCATAGCGGCCAAATCCCTCCCCCGGACGTTCGTGCCCTTCTCCGTTCGGCCCGGTGGTATATCTATAAGCTCTGTGGGGATCTTGGTCAACCCTGCGGCGTTGTCTGTACACAAAATGGTACCAACCCAGAATACCCAGGATGACAAGATCATCAAGCCACCCCACACCTACAAAAATATCCGGTAAAAAATCAAAGGGCCAAAGGACATAAAGGATAACCAAGGCATAGAGCCAGTACTTCATATATAAATATAACCTCATTTAGGCAGACGCAGCCTTGGCCTCTTTGATTAATTCATCTCCATAGGTGTCCAGAAAGTAATCCACATCCTCCTGCCAGTCATCCATCATGCAGAGACCCTGTTTTTTGCCGCGTCTGTTTTCTAAGATACAATTAAGAGGTCTTTTTGCAACCAGAGGATAGTCCTTGATACTGCAGGGTCGAAGGTTGGCCTTAATCTGGAGCTTATCAAGGACGTGGCGGGCGTAATCGAATCTATTGCAATATCCCTCCGATGTAACATGATACGTTCCCTTTGCATCGCTATGCATCAATTCTTGTAATTTAAGAGCAAGTCGGTGTGTCCATGTAGGGGAGCCATATTGATCATTGACCACTTTAAGCTCTCTAGCCTTCTTATTGAAAACATTGATAAGCAGAGACTTGATGAAACTTCTGCCATGGAGCCCATAGAGCCACCCGGTGCGAATAATTGTGTAGTTAGGGGCGTTTTCCCTTACGGCAACCTCGCTCTCCGTTTTGCTTTTTCCATAGGCGCACAGAGGATCGGTTGCGTCGTCCTCAAAATAGGGTTGGGGGACAGGTTTTTGCCCGTTAAAAACATAATCACTGGAAATATGAATCAGCCTGCAATTAAACCTTGCGGAACCCTGGGCCAAATTTCTGGGTCCTTCCACATTGGTTTTCCTGACAAGAAACGCCTCCTTTTCGCAGTCATCCACATTTGTAAACCCGGCACAATTGATAACGATTTCCGGTCCGATAGTATTCAGACCTTCGATAACCATGTCCCAGCTTATGATGTCCAGTTCATTTTTTTCCGGCGCAACGACTTCATTCCTCTCATCAAGGACATTTTTGCATGCTTTTCCAAGCATGCCGTTACTTCCCAGCAGTAGAATTTTCATCTCAACATTGCCCCCTGAAAAAAAACGTAATAAAGAATACTAACACAGAAAAAGAAAAATTCCAGCAAATTCTTGCTCTTAACATAACGAAATACCGTCGGCCAAGGAATATCCGTTTCCTCTTCATTCATGTTTCGGCGTCCCCTCCGCATGCACACGTTCATTGTATATTGCATCCACACGCGACGATTTCCGAAACACCCTTCCTGTGAAAAGCAATATTTTTAAAGGGGCGACAACGGCTGTTGAAGTGATTATACTTGCTAAGTTTTCAAATCTAATGATAATTTTAAAACTCCCTGATGAACAGGGCATCTCCACGGCTTGGAGTATCGGATATGAAAGCATCCCGATTCAAAATCTCGATGTGGACACATGCAGAGCCTCTACCCCGGAGATATTTTCGTGTGTTGGCGATCTTTTTGCTCTTGGGCCTTATCTCTCAAAATGCTGTGGCCTTTGACCCGAGATCAAATCAATCCGAAAATACACCCGAGGACTCGGGTATCCTCCAAGGTATCGAATACCTTTATGACAGCCGGTTCACAAAGGCGGAGGACATCTTTTATCAAGCCGTTAAAGAACGCCCTGGAGACCCCAATGCCTATTTTTACCTGGCCATGGTCTCGTGGTCCCGTCTTGTAGCCGGATTCTGGTCTGAAAAGGAGGTTGAAGAATACAGGGTTCGCATCAACAAAGCCATCTCCATCGCAAGAAAACGAATCGCAAAGGATAAAGAGGACCCTTTCGCCCATTTTTATCTTGGAGGAGCCCTGGGGTTCAAAGGCCGCTTTCAACTCATGCGGCGGAAGTGGTTCTCCTCTATTTTCCTCGCACTGGAGGCCGTTGAGGCCTTGAAAACCTGCAAAAGCCTGGATCCCGATAACCGGGATGTACTGCTGGGACTGGGCATTTTTGACTATTATGCCTCAAAACTTTCAGGCGCCTTGAAATTTTTATCCTACCTTCTGGTCACGAGAGAGGGCAAGGAAGAAGGACTCAGGAAGCTTCATGTCGCGGCCAGAGAAGCCACTTACTCGGCGGTCGAATCCAAGAGCGTCCTTTTGCATATTTATCTCTTCATGGAACAGGATCACCACAAGGCGCTCCCGCTGGCCAAAGAACTGTCGGCGAGATTCCAAACCAATCCCCGTTACAAATTTCTTGAAGGCGTGGCCTATATTATGCTGGATATGGACTCTGATTACAGCCGGGTCGTAGGCTATTTTCGCGAAAAAGCGGAAAGCCTCACCTCAAAATCCCATGCCGCCATGTGGAGCAATCATGCCGATTACCTGGAAGCCTGCCATGATCTTTTTCATGAACGCTTTAATGAAGCAAGGACGAAACTCAAGCTCTTGCGCGAACGTTCCGATCCGATCTCAGACCCTGCGATGGCCGCCTGGCCGCTGCTTAAAACAGGGATGAGTTATGATTTGGAGATGAACCATGAGAAAGCCCTGGAATACTATTCAAAGATTTTGAAAATGGAAAATGGCGCAGGCGCCCAGTTTCTGGCTGAAAAGTATATGGAAACCCCTGCCAATAGGGAGGATCCCTTTTTGGGATATTAGACCGCAACGGCCTTATTCGGGCTTCATCCGGAAATCCCCTGATATTTTCCGGCCCGATTAATTCGGATACCTAAAAGATCCTGGCCCCCTGCCCTCTTGGTCACGATGAAGGATGGCTCGCCCATGAAAAAACACCTGGTCCGGATTTATAGCTCAATCTTCCTTTTACTCATTTTGGGCGGCTGTGCAAAGCTGGCTCTCCGCCTGTCTCCTTCACTGGTCGCGGATTTCAAAAATGTCATTTTTGAAGAATGCGACCTCGAAATGGCCAGACACGCCATCCCTGCGCATATAAAGCTCTTGGAAGGACTCCTGAAAAGCGACCCTGAAAACCGGCATGTCCTGTTGGCCCTTTGTCAGGGTCTCAGCGGATACAGCATGCTTTTCGTGGAAAATGAGGCTCCGGAGAGGGCTTCCGGGTTGTATCTCAGGGCCAGAGCGTTCGGAATCAAGGCCCTGGGAAAAAGGGGGGAACCTCTCCGGAATGTTAAAGCCCTCGGAAAAGACATCGACGCTATACTGAAGTCCTTTTCGGAAGACGACATGGAGGCCCTTTTCTGGGTCACATTATCCTGGAATGCCTGGGTCAATCTCAATCTCGACAAACCCGCCGCAATTGCCCACCTGCCTGTCCTGGATGCCTGTGTTCAAAAAATCACGGAATTGAACGGTGATTATATGTATGGACTGCCCTGGGTGTTAATGGGCACGACTCTGGCAGCACGTCCTCCCCTTTTCGGTGGCGACCTGAAACGGGCAAAGGATACCTTCGAACAGGCGATGGAATTAAGCCGTGGACATTTTTTTCTCGTTCAGTATTACTATGCCAGGTACTACGCCGTCGGAGTCCAGGATAAACAACTTTTCTTAAAATTGATTCATGCCATTATCGAAGGCGATCCCAAGGCATTGAAAGACGTGTGCCTGATAAATGCCGTTATACAAACAAGAGCCGAAGAACTCAAAACCCAGACCGATGAGCTGTTCTTTTAGGAGGACAATTTGCAAAAAAATTTCACGGTATCGATCATCCTGTGTCTCGTGTTCATGTTCGGCCTATTTGGCGCCGGTCCTCCCACCGCTGCAGCCGGACCCTTTCTCATCAAGTTTGCCACCCTGGCTCCGGAAAATTCCACCTGGATGAAACATATGCGCCGGCTTGATAAACTCATCAGGGAAAAGAGTGATGGCCAAATCGGGTTCAGGATTTACGCCGGTGGGATCGCCGGTGACGAGCTGGATGTCCTGAGGAAACTCAGGATCGGTCAGATACACTGTGCGGCCTTTTCAGGAGTGGGTTTCGGCCAGATCCTGCCTATGGTAAGAATCCTCGATCTACCTTTTCTCTTCAGAGACTATCGCGAGACGGATCTCGTTCACAGTTCCCTGGAAGATTTCTTTACGGAGCATTTTCGGGAAAAGGGTTTTGAACTCCTTGCATGGGCGGAGGTCGGCAACGTTCACCTCTTTTCCCGGGAACCCATTGAAAAGGTGGAAGATCTGGCTACGCTCAAGGTCTGGACGTGGTCTGGAGATCCCATTTCCAAAAAGACTTTCTTTTTTATGGGGACCCAACCTATCCCTCTTTCTATCACTGATGTCACGACGGCCCTCAATACAAAAATGGTGAATACCGTTTATGCCCCGCCGCTCGGAGCCCTTGCCCTTCAATGGCATCGTTCCCTGAAATATGTGACTGCCCTGCCTCTTGCCCACTCGACCGGCGCCGTGCTTCTGTCTCAAAAAGCGGCTTCAAAAATTTCCGAACCCCTCTTGAGAATGTTAAAAGCTGAGTTTCGTCGTGCCATGATCGATTTGACCTCTGAATTGAGAAATCAAACGGATGAAACCATGACAATCATCCTTAGCAGCGGACTGACCCTGATCCCCGTACCTGAAGACAAAGAACTTGAAAAATTTCACAGAGTCCATGATCAGGTAGCCCAGGAATTTAGCGGTAAGATGTATCCCCGGGAACTTTTGGATCGTGTCTACGAAATACTACAAAGACCGCGAAAATGATCGCATACACAAGGAAACACATTTCGATTCATCTTGTGCGCTACACTGTCAGGACGCGGGAATGCCGATGAACATCCTCAAAGGAATCGAAAGGGGACTTGCCCGTCTTGAAGGTTGGCTGATCGTCCTTTTCCTGACCCTTATGGTCGCGCTGACCTTCCTTCAGGTGATTCTCAGGGCCCTTTCCATTCACGCGCACCTTCATTGGGCAAATGTCCTGATGGGCGCGCTCGACTGGTCAGAACCCTTCGTGAGACTTCTGGTTCTATGGTTGACTTTTCTGGGGGCCTCCCTTCTCACCCGGGAAAACAAACATATCAGGATAGACCTGATGTCGGAGCTGCTTTCCCCCGGTTGGCAACCTCTTCGTGATTGCATACTCTCCGTGGCCTGTGTCATCGTATCGGCCTTCGCTTTAAAGGCGTCGATAGACTACATTCGAGTGGAAATGACTTATGGGGGCGCATTGTTTTTATCGATACCGACCTGGATTGCACAGGCGATCATACCCATAGGGTTTGCCTCTATCCTGTTCCGCTTTTTTCTGAGAACCCTGGAAAAGGGTGCCATCATATTTCGAGGTCTTGGAAAATGATCCCCGTCCTGGTCATTTTACTCATATTATCAACGATCCTGGGTTTGCCCATCTTTGTGGCCATCACGGCTGCCGCCATGCTGGGCCTAAGCGCAAGCTTTGTAGAACTCTCAGCAATCCCGATCGAAATCTTCAGGCTTGCCAACTCGCCGGTGCTTCTGGCCATTCCGCTTTTCACCTTCGCTGGGTATCTCCTGAGTGAGGGCGGTACATCCGCTCGCCTGGTCAGGTTTTCCAGGAGTCTCTTCGGCTGGATCCCCGGCGGACTGGGGATTGTAGCCCTGGTTTCATGTGCCTTTTTCACCGCTATCACCGGGGCAACGGGCATTACGATCATCGCCTTGGGCGGTCTTCTTTTTCCGGCCCTTCTTTCGGAAGGATATGAAGAAAAGTTTTCCCTGGGCCTGATGACGACCTCCGGCAGCCTCGGGCTTCACTTCCCTCCCAGCCTGCCTATCATACTCTATGGGTATGTTTCCGGTGTAAGCATCGAAAAATTATTTTTGGCAGGTCTCTTTCCCGGCATTGTCATGGTGGCGGTTCCATGCCTCTTTTCATTATATATGGGGAGGAAATGGAAACTGGAAAGACCCGCTTTCTCATTTTCCGAATTCGTCATCTCTCTCAAAAAATCCGCCTGGGAATTACCTATCCCCTTCCTTATCATTGCGGGGATTTACTCAGGACTTTCCACGGCTACTGAGGCGGCTGCCCTCACGGTGGTCTACGTGCTTTTGGTCAAGACCTTGATTTTTCGTGAATTGAACCTCTTCAGGGATATTCCCGGAATCATGAGGGAAAGCATGAAGATGGTGGGAGGCATCATGATCATCCTGGGCGCGGCCCTTGGTTTTACCAATTATCTGGTCGATGCCTTCATTCCTATGAGGATACTTGAGATGATGGAGGGGATGGTTCAAAGCAAAATCGGGCTGCTCCTTATCCTTAATTTCTTTCTCATTCTCGTGGGATGCATGATGGACATCTTTAGCGCAATTCTCGTCGTCGTGCCCCTTATTATTCCCCTGGCGTCCCGATTCGGCATTGACCCTCTTCACCTCGGGGTTGTCTTCCTAGCGAATCTCGCCATCGGCTACAACACACCCCCCGTAGGCCTTAATCTTTTTATCGGGAGCTCTCGATTCGACCGCCCGATCGTCCAACTTTACAAAGCCACCCTCCCCTTTCTTGGGCTTCTTCTTCTCACACTTCTTATGATCACTTACTGGCCGCCTCTCAGTCTTTTTTTACCGTCTCTTTTGGACTGAATCCGATAAACTCATTTACAAGCTGCCCACGAAAAGACCTTCGGGCGGTTCTTGATTTCAGACAAATGATTATTATAGTATTTGAAGACCACCAAAGTTGATAGATTGAAACCTTTTTCTTTTTTCATTCTCTTATTGTTTAAATGCTACAAATCAACGATTATCATCGCACCGGATGGTATTAAAATCAATTTATCCCGACGAGTCGGGATTTCTGAATAATGCTTCACACGGCACTCTCGGAGGTAATGCCCTATGCCCATCTATGAATACAAATGCAACAAATGCGGATATGTTTTCGAGCAACTGGTACTTGGCAGTGATGAAGAAGGCTATGCATGCCCAACATGCGGAGAAAATGATACCTGTAAGCTGATGTCCTCCTTTTCCAGCAAACCTTCCGGATCCAATGTGGGCACCGGCGGATTATCTTCCTCCTGTTCCTCTCCTTCCGGAGGATTTTCCTGAGCTTGATATTCGCAGCCGTGCGCTGTGCCCTTTTTTTTCCGGGTCATAAGGGATGCTTTTTAACACAACACCCCAAGATGACATGTTTTATATGGAGTATCGCGTTGTCCGACGAAACAAAAAGGAAAGGAAACAATTCTATGGGCATTGGTTGGCTATTATTGATCGTCGTTGCCTGGATCGTTCTTCAGGCTTACGTGCTTCCAAAGTTTGGTATTTCAACTTGAATGAGTCAGAGTTGCCAGGTGGGTGACCAACTTCAGAAGACGAAAAGTGTGGATAAGCCACCATTGAATAAGAAATAGCTTTGATCCGTGACGAAACGCAACATCAAGATGCTATCCTACGGATTAAATTACCGGCCGAGGGGGCATTTTCTCTAACCCATTCGTTTTTAATACTTCCGACACTACTATTTTGAATCGGAAAACATGCACCTTCCCATCCCAACCGGTCTTGGAGCCACGATTCTCCAGTCAAAGGTTCCTTCGAATATATGTCTAAAAATCAGAAGCGATAGTCTCTTCCGCATGATTTTGAAGAATCTGGAATGAACTCAAACGAAATCAAGTTGGGCGATTGAATAATTTCCCCTAAAACAGGTCGCGAAGCGACACCTTAACTTTAGTCACTTGCCACTTTAGTCACTTGAAATTCAATTCACTTTCCTTGCCCTCTTGAGAACCATCATTTTCATCCAAAAAAAAACCATACTCTTCAGCAATCAGAAGAGCATGGCCCATTACGATCGATCTGTTATAACTGCGCCCCCTGGGTTCGGGGGCTCCAATCTATTTCAGTTGTGCGGGTGAAACCTGAAGTTCATTGACAAACTGTTCGACCAACTTTTCATTGTCCGCTTCTGTGACACCCTTTGTGAGTTTCTCTTCAACGATGTCGATAGCCATATCAACCATCTCATCCGACAGGGCCTTTTTTGCCATCTCAACCCTGTATTCCGCATAATTGTGAGCATCCTGTATCATTTTTTCCGCGGAGAGCTGACCCTCTTCGATGATCTTTATCTTTTCCCTCTCTCCCATCTCCAGGATGTTCTTTTTGATCTCTTCGACGTGTTTCTCGATTTCTTTAATCTTTTCGGCTTCAACATCCCGAATGGATTGGGATTTTTCCTTTAGACCGTGAATTTTATCGAATTCTTCGGCGATCTTTCCCTTGACCCCGTGGAGGAACTTCATCATGGGATTCTTGGCATACTTAATAAAAAAGAAAGCCAGGATGCCGAAGTTGACTACAAGCATCACGTCATTATAGATCTTTCTCCATCCGGGAGTCCCTTCCCCGGCAAATGCGTCAGGGGCATATATCAAAGGACAACAGATTGCCCCAACCGCAATAAGAGTTAGAATCGATTTTTTTGAGAGTGTTTTCAAGCCGCAATCCTCCTGCCGATCACTCTTTCAATGATCTCCTCAGCAAGCGTTGCCGCCTCACCAGGCAAAAGCGGTTGCGTTTTCTCTATTTCCTTGTCAGCAGCACCATCGGCAGTGGCCCGAAGTGAGGCTGCTTTTTCCTGGGAATCTCTAAGGGACTCCTCCGTCTGACCAAAGGCCTGGTTCCTGAGTTCATCCCGCAGCACAAACGCGTCCTTACGGGCATTGACCTGTTCCGAAATGAATTTTTTCTTCAATCGTTCCGCTTCCTGTTCCAGATCATTAATCTCACCTTTTGTCTTTTCAACATACTCTTTCCGATCTTCTATCTTTTTCAAGATCGGCTGAAACATGAGTCGGTTCAGAATAAAAACCAGAATCAAGAATTGGACAATCTGGACAACTAGAGTTGCATTGATGCTAATCATGAGTTCCCACCGATTTACGTCGGGTTACACCACAAAAAGAAGTAGCAGCGCGACGACCAGCGAATAGATTCCTGTTGATTCAGACACGGCCTGGCCGACAAGCATGGTTCTTGTCAATAGACCGGCTTCCTGGGGTTTTCTTCCGATTGCCTCACAGGCCTTGCCGCCGACAAAACCTTCACCGACACCCGGCCCGATGGCCCCGAGTCCCATGGCTATGCCTGCGCCCAATAATGCTGCTGCCTTTACGAGATCTACACCTTCTATCATATTTTTTCCTCCCGAATTCTTTTAAACGCACCGATAATAAATATCAAACCACAAAAATGAGAACAAGACTCACGACCATTGCATAGATCGCCGTGGATTGAGAAACTGCCTGTCCGACCAACATAGTTCGCGTCAGGGGTCCGGCCTCTTCTACATTTCTGGACACCCATTTGACCGCACCCTGGGCTGTAAACCCGTTTCCGATTCCCGGTCCTATTCCTCCGAAACCCATGCATAGGCCTGCGCCCAGCAGAGCCATAGCGGCCGCAAGGCCCGCGGCCTCGGGAAATGTTTTGAAAATCAAAATAAAACTGACTAAAAGCCCAAATATGGAGGGAGTCTGCGACACAGCCTGACCGACCAGCATCGTTGTGGACACCTGGCTAAAAGTCTCAGGCTGTCTTGCAATTCCCTCACAGCTCGCCCCAGCCGCCATGCCTCCTCCGGCCCCTGATCCTATGGCCGCCAGACCGGTACTGACACCGGCTCCCAAAAACGCGGCCCAAGTGGGGGTAAGAGGTAAATTCCCGAAGTCCATGAACAGGAGCATCAGGGCCACGACCATTGAGAAGATGGCCGGGGTCTGACACACTGCTGATCCTATGAGCATGTTGGTGGTCAGGCGGTTCGCGATCATAGGCTGTCTTGAAAGCCCCAGACACGCCTGTCCGCCCGGGTAACCTGATCCTATACCCGACCCTATGGCACCCAATCCCATACAGATGCCTGATCCCAGAAGGGCCGAGGCCTTAAGCATGTTCACCGATCCAGTTTTCACGAACAGCAGCAGAATCGCAACGACAAGGGCGAAAATAGCGGCTGATTCGGCGATGGCCTGGCCGACGAGCATGTTTTTGACAATGTCGCCGGATTGCTCGGGCCTCCTGGAAAGCCCCTCATTGGCCATACCGGCCGTATAACCCTCGCCCAGTGCCGCACCAATGGCCCCAAGACCTATACACATACCGGCGCCTGCGAAGGATGCCAACTTAATTGCTGTATTTGCATCAAAAATCATAGTTATTTAACCTGAACGGAAATATAAACGAGTGTCAGCATAGTGAAAACAAAGGCCTGAATCGTCCCGACGAAAAGACTGAAAAAGCATATCAGTAAAGGTGGAAGAATCAGGCTGTAGATTAAGTGAGAGACGACCAAAATAATGATGGCGCCACCCAGTATGTTCCCGTAAAGACGAAATGAAATCGAGACAACCTTGGCCAATTCTGAGATGACATTCAAGGGCGCCATGAAAAACATGGGTTCGCAATATTCTTTCAAATATTTTTTGATCCCTTTCGCCTTTATCCCGGCGTGATGGGCAAGAACAAAACCCAGGACCCCGAGGCCAAGAGGTGTATTTAAATCCTTAGTCGGTTCCGAGAGCTTTGGAATGATGCCGAGCCAATTACTGAGCACAAGAAACATAAAAAGACAGCAAATAAGAGGAAAGTACTTCTTTGCCATTCCCTCGTCCAGGGCATCTTCCGTCATTTCCTTAAAGGAAGTTACAAACAATTCGGCAACCACTTGGAAAGGATTGGGCAATAGATCTATCTTCTTTACGGCAAGAAAACCGAAGATGATCAGAGCGGCCATGACAATCCACGTCATAATGATTGTCTCGACATTGAATACCAGATTGAATCCAAACAGATTGATAACGAATTGAGGTACTTTAGTGAGGTCTTCCATCTTTTCAATCTATCCTAACCATATTTGAGACGGCCATTAGACACCCCGGCCTTGTTAACCCTATCGGCCCGTGAAATGAGGCCTGATAACCACGTAATCAAATAATGTTACTATCTGAACGGCAAAAATACCGACAACGGTTGCTGCAAAATCAAAAGAACTCAATTTAACGGCCAAGATCATGGGAACTGCGAGGAGAACGTATCTGGATAAAATGGAGGTCAAGCTTATGAATCTGGCCTTTGCGCGGGACCGCCCCAGTGTCAACGGAATAAATCTTCCCAGGAGAAAAAAATTCAAGATACTAAAGCAGGTGCCCAATACAAGGCCTTTTGCGATAGTCTTCTCCTGAAAGATCAATAAAACAATCGCCAGCACAAGGACGGAGGACATTGTCCAAGAGCAGACTCTTTTTTGAAACACGCTGACCTCGTCGGTTTGTTTATCCATTACGGGTTTTTTCGTCTTTGTCCTCTTCGAGCATTTCCATTATCTGCCTGTAGGCCGTGTAGCCGCCGCCGGCAATTCCCAGTAAAATGAAGATCGTAATGAAAACACCTTTTGTATTAAACCACTTGTCCAAATAATAGCCAATAGCCAAACAAAACAGGATCGACCCCGCAACGGTCAGGCCCAGTTGCATGACCAGGTGCATGTTTTCAAAAGTCTTCCTGTCCTTTTTGAAATCAAACAGAATTTTGATCTCTCTGTTTTCAAAGAATTAGTAAGATTCAGACATCGCATCCAGTGATTTTTCGCGCTAATCTATAATTCAATCCTCAGGGTCTGTCAAGCTAAAATAGACATTAATTAAGCCCTCTGACGAAAGGGGGAAAGGAGAATTAAGTGAAAGGCGCGCCTCTCCATAAACCTGAATGCCTCCGTAGACCGTTTCCATCCGCGGTTTTCCCTCCTCGTCGTACAGCCGCCCTTCCAATCGCGTAAGATAGCCGTTCGCAAAATGCCGGGTGGATACACTCAGTACCGACTCGCCGGACGGGTGAAGGATGCGTAACCCGCCGGACCGATGCCGGCAGGCATAACCTTGTGGATTCTCGACAATCTCGTTGCGGCTCATCAGGAGAAAAAACCGGCCCCCGGAGTCGAAAAACCGTCCGGAGATCCTGGGTGTGCATTCCTCAGGGAGCAGCATGTCCGCAAGAAACCAGAAACCATCCGCTGACGACGGATCGCCGAGCACGAATCCCGGAGTGAGCGAGCCGTTTACGAGATAGTTGTGATGGGCACTGACTAAACTTTCGCGAAAAATCATGATTGGATTCCCTATGCGTTCTCCGAAAGCCTCCTAGATCCTCATTTTGAGGTGTTCCAGAATCGATTCCAGAATCGCGCGTGCATCCCCGACAAGACCCAGATCGGCCATCTTAAAAATCGGCGCCTTGGGGTCCCGGTTGATGGCAATAATCGTTTCTGCGCCCTGAATGCCTGCCGTGTATTGCAGGGCTCCGGATGTGCCGATCGAAATGAGTAACTTGGGCTTAACGCTTTTACCCGTCTGCCCGACAAGCCTTTCTTCCTCAGTCCAGCCCGCGAGAATGACAGGCCGGGTTGCCGCCACTTCACCATCCAGCAGTCCGGCCAATTCGAAGAGCAACTGAAAATGCTTTTCAGATCCCAGCCCCCTGCCCCCCACGACAACGATAGAGGCCTCCTCCAGTTGAATCTTCGCCCTCACCTCCGGTCGGCTCCTGATCATTTGGACCCTGTCATCCGCCTTGATCCGGATTTCCGGATAAATGATGCGGGCGATAGCCTGGGCGTTATGGGGACTTTCTTCGAACATTCCCGGATGCACCGTTGCCATCTGAGGGCGATGATTCGGCGTGACAATTTCGGCAAGGAGTTCACCACCGAAGGAAGGTGTCGTCTGAAGCAAGAGCTTGGTTTCAGTATCAATTTCGAGGGCAATGCAATCGGCGCTCAAACCGGTTTGAAGGCGTTTTGCCAGTCGAGGAAAAAACTCCCGGCCAAAATATGTCGCCCCGGTAAGGAAAATCTCCGGTCTCAGCTCTTCGACGATATCCGCCACGACCCGGGTATAGGTCTCCACATGGTATTCTCTCAGTTCCGGGTGTTCGACCGCCATGATCACATCCGCACCGTGTGCGGCATACTCCATGGCGTACTGATGGATCTTGTCCCCAAGAATCAGGACGGTTAGCGTCCTTTCGAGCTGCCTTGCCAGTTGCCTGCCTTTGGCGATGAGTTGCAGGGTCACCCGATTTTGAAAGTAATTACGGTAATCCCCGAAGACCCAGACCCCTCTGGGCAAATTAGTCATTGCCGTCCTCTTCGTCCAAAATACTGAGAGACTCCAGCTTTTTGACGAAATATGCCAAAAGTTCCTGCGGAGGCCCTTTGATGATTTCCCCTTCACCTTTAGGTTGGGGCTTGTACAGTTTCCAGACCCGGGTGGCGGAACCCTGAAGCCCTACCTCTTCGGGCCTGAGACCAAGTTCTTCGATACCCAGGCATGAAATACTCCCCTCGGAAAAGGCCTTTTCCAGGTCACCCAAGGGCACGTGATGGGGAACGGTCAGTTCCGGGGATACGGTCAGGAGAGCGGGCAGAGTCACCCGTAAGGTTTCCAGAAAACCGTCGCTTGACCGTTTGACGATCAGATCGTCACTTTCCATGTGGATCTCCCTGACCCCGCAGATCTGGGGCAGATCCAGCTCTTCTGCGATTTGGGGACCCACGTGCCCCGTGTCGCTGTCAACAGTTTGTTTCCCGCAGAGTACCAAGTCGGGAAAGGGCTCAAGCTGAGAGATGGCTTTAGCGAGGACGCGGGATGTGGCAAGGGTATCCGCACCGGCAAAAGCGATATCCGTCAGCAGAATCCCATTATCCGCCCCGGCGGCGAGGGCCTCTCTGAGTGCCTCTTCACTCTGGGCGGGCCCCATGCACAAGGCGGTAATACTTCCCCCTTCCCTGGCCTTCAGTTCAAGAGCGGCTTCGAGCGCCACGCAATCCAGGGGATTGCTGACACTCTCTACCCCCTCCCTGATAATGGTCATGCGTTGTTTGTCGATACGAATGGTCGGCACATCGGGAACCTGCTTGATACATACGACGATATTCATCCCTTAAACACCCCGTTGTTGATCACATAAAACTTCTTGCAATGACCATCCTTTGAACTTCCGAAGTCCCCTCATAGATCTCACAGACCTTGGCATCTCTGTAAAAGCGTTCGATGGGGTAAGCCTTACTGTAACCGTAACCGCCGTGAATCTGCACCCCGATCCTGGCACATTCGACGGCAATTCCGCTCGCATAGAGTTTGGCCATGGCGGATTCCCGAACATGTTCGAGTCCCTCGTCCCGCAACCACGCGGCCCTGTGAATAAGCAGTCGTGCAGCCTCTATCTTCATGAGCATGTCGGCGAGATTATTTTGGATCGCTTCAAAATCGTGAAGGGGCCGTCCAAACTGATGCCTCTGGCCCGCGTATTTGCGTGAAACATCAAGGCAGGCCTGTGCGATGCCAAGGGCCTGAGAAGCGATCCCGATGCGCCCGCCGGTCAAGGTAGACAGGGCGATTCTCATCCCCTGTCCTTCCTCTCCCAGAATATTGTCCACCGGTACCCGGCAATCATGCAGAGAAATCGGACAAACGGGATTGCCGCGCATTCCCATCAGGTCTTCCAAGGGGCCTTTTTCGACACCCGCTCTTTCGGATTCCACAATAAACACCGAATATTGTTTTTTCCCGGCGGCGGTACTCGAGTAGGCAAAGATGAGATTGGTGCCCGATTCAGCGCCGTTGGTCACAAAGACCTTATTACCGTTGAGGATATAACCGTCACCGTCGCGAACGGCCACGGTTTCCAGGGACGTGGCGTCGGAACCCGTATTCGGTTCCGTCAGACAAAAGGTGCCGATTTTCTCGCCCCTGGCCATGGGCAGGAGAAAACCCCGGCGTTGAAAATCATTTCCGAAGGCATACACAGGATAGGCCGCGACGCTGTTGTGTACGGCGATACAAAGCCCCATGGCGGCACATACCCTGGAAATTTCCTCTATGACGATGGCATAACTGATGGTATCCAGTCCCGCGCCACCATAGTCGGCAGGAATTTGGAGACCGAAATAATTGAGTCGTCCCATCTCACGGGCGATATCAACCGGAAATACACCGGTCACATCCATCTCCGCCGCTGCCTGATAGAGCCGTTCCTCGGCATACTTCCGAACGGACCTTCTGATGACCGCCTGCTTCATGGTGGGTCCAAGCCGCATCTCACATTACCTTCTTAATGAAAAAACCAACTCCGGGATATATCCTGCTGCCCAAAAAACTTTTTTGTAACTGTTTAGCTTTTTGAAACGGGCAACGTCCTTATATCGTGTCTGTCTCTTTATGGCAAATGCCTTTTATGCTCCAAATATGTGCGGCTCATTCGGAAATTTTCGTCATTTGATTCCGGGTTTCAGGTGACAATATTTTTTGATTTACAGGATTTTGTTTATCTTTTAAGCTCTACAGGAATGATGTGAAATGGAAATCGTCCGGACCACAAACCCTTCAAGTCAAAGGAGGCTTCCATGGCCCTTCATCCCAAAGACATCAAACCTCTGACCGCAGAAGTACTTTCCGTAAAAGGTGAATGCAGTGCAGGTCACAAGGTGGGAGAAACGTTTGAGATAAGCTGCTGGGAGACCGGCGGGCTTTGCGGCTTTTTCTTTCATGATATTTTTCCCAGCCTGAACGTAATGCAGTTCGACGGGAAATACCCTTGGGGAGGGGCGGATGAAATGGTCCTGGAGTGCCCGGATCGGGACAACGCCGTCACCTTACGCATCCGGAAACCCTGAAAATTCGAGCGTGTCCCGGGGACCTCTCCTGCATGCACCGGACGGGTACGACGCGCATCAATTCAGTCATGGAATTCCACCATGAGACGCATTGAAAGGGACTCCGAGCCTTCCCGGTGGCCGCTCGCCGGAATGGCCCGGATGACTTCATTGATCGAAGGGTTTTTAAAAACCGGATTTATGGGGTCCCTTTTTCTTTCATGGTCACCATGATGTCCGTGATTTTGGTGCCGGGGTATTGCCCACGGTCGTCTTTCTCGATATATTTCACCATATCCCAGACGGTATTGAGGGCAGTGGTGACGCCGACCAGGGCCTCCATCTCCACACCCGTCCTGGCCTGAGCCCTGACAAAACATCTCGCCTCGATATGATCCTCTGCGATCTTGTATTTAATGCTCACCGTATCCAAAGGGATCTGGTGGCAGTGGGGGATCAGAAGATGGGTCTGTTTGGCGGCGTTCATACCGGCCACTTCGCCCACCACCAGAGGGTTCCCCTTCTTGATCCTACCGGCCTCGATTTCCTTGATCGTACCCCTGGACAGAATAATTTTCCCTCCTGCTTCCGCCTGCCGGCGAACCACAGGTTTTTCAGTAATATCGACCATTCCCATAATATTGTCCTTCTGAGTTTGGATTCACCACAAGATTCCGTTATCCGCCTGACAATGGCATCAGGGTTACGGCCTCTATAGGGTGATCAGGTTTTCATTTGAAAGATTCCTTTTTTTTGCTCGATTCCGCTTTGATGCGATTCACGGCATCCATAAGTGCGGAAAAGACATGTTCCCGTATGTCTCCCGCTATGGCCACCGCAAGGACTTCGTCACCGATGGCAAGTCGCCCTTCATTGGTATCAACCGATACATCAACTATACCGGGCATTTTCTTGATATCATTAATTACACTCACTAACGCGTCATGATCGTATACCACCTCGATGTCCGTGACCTCGCGGCCGTCTCTGGAAGTCCCGCGAACTATTCCGAGGTGGCTCGCAATCATCCCGATCCTGTGCGATTCGGGATGCTGCTTGAGTTTGTTGATCATGTTATTAAGGTCCATTTTCTTCACCTCCATTGGCTTCTTGGTCTAGTTTAAAAAGGGTTCTCATTGCATCCAGATAGGCATCCCTTGTGGAACGTTCGGCCTTTTTCTTCAAGACCAGGATCGGATCATTGATGATCTTCTCGGTAATGGATACGGTCAAGGTTTCCATGGCCATTTTCTGATCCGGCGTCAATCCGTTGAGGGCCGGAAGGCTCCTTTTGACCTCGGCCGCCCTGATGGCCTCCGCCTTTTCCTTCAAGGAAACAATGGTTGGGACCACGGCAAGGGTTTTCAGCCACTTTTCAAATTTGAGCACTTCTTCCTGTACGATACGTTCCGCCTTGATAGCCTCCTGCTGACGTTGTGCCTTGTTGACCTCGATGACACCCTTGAGATCGTCAATGTCATACACATACGCATTTCCCAAGGCATTGATTTTGGGATCTATGTCTCTGGGAACGGCAATATCGATAAAAAAGAGAGGCCGGTGCCGTCGCTTTTTCAAACTTGCTTTGACCTGATCATAGTCGAGCACATATCCAGGGGAAGCCGTGGAAGCAATCACGATGTCCACTTCCAAAATTTGAGCACCGATTTCTTCGAGGGACACCGGTTCCCCCTTGAAAACCTCCGCAAGTTCAACGGCTCGTTGAAAGGTCCTATTCGCCACCCTGACGGTGCCGATTCCCTGTTTCATCAGGTGCTTGGCCGCCAGTTCAGCCATCTCACCCGCCCCGATCAACAAGACCTTTCGGTCCGTCAACTCGTAAAATATTTTTTTGGCCAGTTCGACGGCGGCATAACTGATGGAAACGGCCGCATCGGAGATACCGGTCTCCGTCCTCACACGTTTTGCAACATGAAACGCCCGGTGCATAAGTCTATTGAGAATAACTCCCGATATTTTTCCCCGCGTGGCCTGAAAATAGGCGTCTTTGATCTGACCGAGAATTTGAGGTTCCCCCAGGACCATGGAATCAAGGCTGGATGCCACACGAAAAATATGATTTACGGCCTCCATGTCTTCAAAGGTATAGAGCACCTCGGAAACACCTTTTTCATCAAGGCCGCCCAGGTCGGCCATCAAGGAAATAACGGAGCCTTTTGTTGCTTCGAGTTCTTCCGTTATGCACAGGGCTTCCACCCGGTTGCAGGTGGAAAGGAAAAGCCCCTCTTTGATGCAGGTGAGATCCCTCATGGTCCGAAGGGCCTTCAGGGGATTTTCCGCTTCTCGGGCGAGGCACTCCCTCATCTCGACAGGCGCGGTCTCATGATTAATACCCACATTGACAATCTTAATCATAAACCCGTCAGGCCTCCCAAATTTTTGAAGCTGTGATAATCGCTCAACCAGAGGCTGGCCCCTACAAACGTGAACACCAGGACCAAAAAGGCAATAATGGACATGATGGCCGCTTTTCTGCCTCGCCAACCTGCTGCCAGCCTCTCGTGCAAAAGCGTGGCATAAAACAACCAGGTGATCAGAGACCAAACCTCTTTCGGATCCCAGCGCCAATAACTCCCAAGTGAAAGATAGGCGTAGATCGCCCCGGTGATCATCCCGATGGTCAGGAGGGGGAAACCGTACATCAGGGAATAATGATTGATGGAATCGAGGGTTTCAAGGGAGGGGAGTGCCCTGTAAAAGGCCCCGAATTTTTTCTTTTTCAACTGCCTTTCCTGAATCAGGTACATGATGGCCGCCATAAAGGTCAAAGCGAAGATCCCGTTACCCATGAAACTCGTGCCGATATGAAGGGTCAGCCACAGACTCCGAAACATGGGTTTAACCGTGACTTCCGCCCCCGGCATGGCCGACGATATGATCATGAGGCAGGCGGCAAGTGGGGCTACAAAGGAACCCAGGACCATCAACCTGAATTTTATATGAAAGACCAGATAGGCCCCGATGATGGTCCAGGCAAAAAAGGCGAGGGCCGATTTGAGCGTAAGCACCGGTGCAGCGCCCAGATCGTAATAGCGGAAGGCCAGGAAAATGGTAAGGACAGCGAATCCTGCGCATAAAAACCGGTAGGCCCATTGATAGACAGGCTTTTTTTGTTTGATGATGTAAACGACAAAGCCGCCGGTAGCAAAAAGAATCAGGAAAAGGGCCAGTCGGAAAAGGAGCAGGGCCATATTTCATTCAACCTCGAACTCATGTTTTCCTGTATAATAACTCATACTTCCCCAAAATCGGTATAGAAACAAAAGACCTGGATCCAGAGAGCCAGTTTTTTTACAGCGAATAAAGATTATGCAAGCGCCTCTCGTTTCATTCGGAGCGGGTAAGTTGCAGGATCTCATCCGGATCATATTTGCTGCCAAGAACCCCGTTTATAATGGAGGCGACCCCTTCCCATTCCCCTTTCCGAATGGCTTCAGGAATAGATGAATGAACGAATTCATAAAAAATCCGTTTATTTTCCTCGCCGGAAAATCCGCGGGACAGAACCTCTTTCCGAAGTCTCCCCATGAGGATCAAAAAGGACGCATACTCATCTCCGAAATGGTGTTCGAGATCTTCCCGGATCTTTTTGGCCATTGCCGGACTCCTGCCCGAGGTCGATATCGATACTAAAAGATCTCCCCGGCGCAGCACGGAAGGAACAATGAAATTACAGTCAGCCGGTTGATCCACGGCATTGACGAGCATTTCTCTGTCCTGGGCCTTTTGACTGATCTTCCCGTTCAATCGAGGATCATCGGTGGCCACGATGACCAGGAAAATACCATCAAGATATTCCTCGGAGAATTCCGGGCCGAGATGTCTGACCCTGCCCTCCTCCACATATCCTTTCAGCCTGGCGGTCAAGTCCCTTGCCACAAGATGAATTTTCCCGCCATACTCCAGGAGGGTTTCGATCTTGCGCTGGGCCACCTTTCCGCCCCCGATTACGAGGGCCGTTTTCCCATGCAGATCCAGTAATATCGGATAGTAAGCCATAATCGAATGATGATCCCCCGTCTCTTAACATCATGAAACTGTTTCGCTTTTTGAGCCCGATTCACGATGGGTGGGTCATGACAATCTCTTTTCAAAAATGAAAAAACACTGCCCGGGAGTCTGCACAAGATTTTCCCCAGGGCGGGCGAAGCGCCTCTCCCACAATGCCATGCAATGCTTTGCCCGAGCGTTCTCTACCCGAGGCTCATCGCCGCCCTCGTTGTCCCGTTTTCATCGAGTTTCCGCTTAGGCCCTCGTTTTTGAAAAGAGATTGACATGACCAAGCACGTTCATTTTTTCAAATATACTGATCCACCATTTCACGGATACAGTTCTCCACCGCCTTTTCTCCGCCCTTTGACCTCAAATCTTCGACAAGCTTTTTCAGCTTACCATAGGTTACAGGATCGCGTTTCAAATCATCTGTAGATCGGTAAGCACCCCCTCTTCTGCCCAGGCGATAAATCAGGCGTTCGGAATCAGGCAATTCCTGGTATCTCCTGATCACCGTCAGCATTACTTGCTTGTCTTGGGGCAGCGTTCCGGTCACCTCCTCCAAGAGATTCATGATGTGATCGCTCGTAACCGTGCTCGTAATACCCTCCAGGCTTTCAATAAAAAGCCTGATTTCTTCAGCCATCATGTCATCGGTCTGCATCTTGAAGCTTCCGGATTTCAAATCCTCCGACAGAGGTACTCTGTCCGGGACTCTCAGGCTTCTAACGCGGATGAAATGGGGATTGATCTCATTTAGAACCTTCGCCGTAACCGTGGCGTGTTCTTTCCAGAGTTCCTGTCCGCCCAGACCCGGCATCACATACTCCGAAAGTTCAAGGCCTGCCTCTACCGACTTCCTGCCTGCCTCAATATGCTGCGCCCCGGTGACCCCTTTCTTGACCATCTTCAAAATGGGATCATAACCGGATTCAAGGCCTACGTGCACCCTGTCCAATCCCGCCGTCTTTATCCGTTCCAGGGCTTCTACGGATTTCCGGATAATGGTTCTGGATCTTGAATAGGTCGTTATCCGCTTGATTTCAGGGAATTTATTGCGAAGAAACGTCAGGACCTCAACCAGGTCATCGGTTTTCATGATCAGGTTGTCGGCATCCTGCAGAAAACAGGACCCCTGGCCATAATACAGCCATGCCGTGATGCTTCGATAATAATCACTGTAGTTAGGGCTGTTAAAAATCTGACTGACCACCTCATCGGTCACGCTTCCGCTGGCACCCACTTTCCAGGAAAGGGCCTTGATGTCATCGGCTATATCCCTCGCCGCCTGAATATCTTCTTTGATCTCTTCGACGGTCCTGAGGGAAAACTTCTTTTTTTTATACACGGGACAGAAGCGACACAGATTCCAAGGGCAATTCCGGGTAATACGAAGGAGAAAGCTCCGGGCTTCATTTGGTGGCCGGATGGGGCCTTGTTCAAAACTTAATTGGGGTTCCATGATTTAAATCCTTATGTCCTGTTTGAGAAGGGAGTCACAGCAAGGCAGAGAGTTCACCCCGAGGTTGCATCTTTCGGGTCCACCGAACGGCAATGATCACTGTCCACGGTTTATATGCCACTGACAAAGATATATCAACTCTATGGAAAATCAAGCATTTCCGATATGGATGAGGGAATCAACCCATCAGGAACTTCAGTTCCTTGGAAGGCAACTGAGAACGGACGGTACCATTGATGAAGAGACCGAGCCCAACGGGATGCCCTTTGTAACGGAGAATCACATAACCGTTTTCCAGGCCCGGATCGACGACGATACCCTCCCTTTCAACCAGCCTTCGCAGTTCTTCTTCGCTCACCTCCATCCCGGCCCTTGTGGCGTATTGACCATAAAGCTGAATCAACCGGGTTGTCGGCTTGATAAAATCCCCCACCTGATTAAAGGCTCTCATTCCCAGAGAGGAGATCTTCAGCCGGCATGCCGCGGCCAGGGCACCGGTCTCTTTTAATAACCACCAGCTCTTATTTTTCCTGAATAAAAGAAATCCATTGAAGAGCCTTGCAGGGATGCCGAATCGGTCTTCCAGGTAGGAGAAAAGCGCCTGTCTTTCATGTTTTTCTGCCAATTTTGGCCATGAAGAACCCCACTGAATCGAGCTGATGGGGATAGAACCTGACGCTTCGTCGAAGGTCCTTTTCATAGTGTTCATTTTTCCACTCTGTTATTCCAGGCTCGCAGGGGAGCCTCAAGTCGATAGGGTGCAATTCAGCTTCCCTGTTTTTCAAAAGAAAATCAACGATAGATTCATTTTCCCCAGGGTTATAAGTGCATGTGGCATAGACCATCAATCCCCCGGGTTTTAAAAGATCAAAACCCCTCAGGATGATCTTCTTCTGGAGGTCGGGGAGTCTCGCATTTTCCCCGGCCGTTTTGTAGACCGGTATTTTGGCGCTCGTCCTGAACCTTCCCTCTCCGGAGCAGGGGACATCGGCCAGGACAAAATCAAATGGCTCTCGAAGGGGAAACTCCTGGGCCTGATAGGCCGTCTGGATCGTATTCATGACTCCCAGCCTTGCGAGTGTGTGGGCAAGGGGGATATGCCGGTCTGTATAGAGTTCATTGGCAACTATAAGACCAGTGTTTCCCATTTGATGAGCCATCTGCGACGTCTTTCCACCCGGGGAGGCACACATGTCCAGGACATACGATCCGGGACCGGGAGAAAGGACAAGGGGGACGAGGCATGAGGTGAGGGCCTGGGGATGGATATGCCCCAGGAAGTATGCCATAAGATTGCCCGAAGACTTTAGTTTTGAGGCCGTATACAGGGTATCATCATCCGGAACACTGTTTTGAAGGAGGATGCCTTTCTCTTCCAGGTTTTTCAGCGCAATCTCCGGTTCGACTTTCAGTTCGTTGATCCGGATGTGTATTGGAAGAGGCCTGCTGATGCCTTCAACAAAAGAATCATAATCCGGGATGAATTCCCGGTAAATTTCGAATGGATGATTCATATCCTTAGAAGTAAGTGATCCGGATCAATACAGCCCGGCTTTAGTTAGTTTTCATCCAGAAATGGCCCTTTTCCGCAATTTCGGCGTCAATCAGCAGGATTCCTTGTGTCCCGCCTACGGCGGGATACGCCTCCGCGCAATCCCTTGATTTGACTGAGGGCCGTCCATGGCCCGCGCCCTTACGGGCAGCCTATGGCTGTCCAATTCCGCTCTCCTGCGGAATTGTCCTAGAACTTGTCCCTCTGAAAGCGGGACTCATTTCTGAAACCGGGAACCCGTTGCGGAGCAGTGGGACTGAGTTCCCGAAGGGTACAAAGAATTGAAAACTTACTCGTGCCCGAACTGCGTTTCCGGATGGACACTAGTTCATCCCAGTATATTTTGCGGGCTTTGAGATTTGGTGACTTTTTAGCTCTCTGAAACGGATTCGGCTATGGGAGGGTCATGACAATCTCTTTTCAAAAACGAAAAAAACGCTGCCCGGAAATCAGCACAAGAACACCGCCAAGGCGGACGAAGCGCCTCTCCCACAATACCATGCACGTCTTTGCCCGAGCGTTTTCTGCCTGAGGTTCATCGTCGCCCTCGTTGCCCCGTTTTCATCGATTTTCCCCTTAGGCCTTCGTTTTTGAAAAGATATTGTCATGACCCGGGACCTTAATTTTTTCAAAAGTCTAAACCAATACGACATTTGAAATTGCGAACATTAATGCCATGCAATGAGGACGGGGCTTTCCATGTTAAAATAAAAGTGGCCCCTCAGGGCCGTTTGTCTTTATATCTTTGATCGAGTCAGGAGTCTAGACGAAAAGGTCGAATCCTGGAACAAATGAAGCATCCGGGTCCAGAGGGCCCGCTTTTGTCTTAATCCCAAAGGGTGTTCATAGTTACAAGTGACTAAAGTGTCGAGTGACTAAAGTTGCGGTATCGCTTCGCGACCTTCATGAGGAAAACGATCGCAATAAAAAGTTAACCGTTTAGCCTTTTGAAATAACTGACAGCAAAGATTCGTTCAGCCCTTCCCTCCGATAATATGTTTGGCAATCACTTTTCTCTGGATCTCGGAGGTCCCTTCATACAAGGTAAACACCCTGGCATCCCGATAGTATCGCTCCACGGGAAATTCTTTGATGTAACCATATCCGCCGTGAATCTGCAGGGCCTGATAAGCTACTCTGTTGGCCATTTCCGACGCAAAGACCTTGGCCATGGATGCGGCCGCAGTGAAATGCTCTCCCCGGTCCCTCATGGCCGCCGCGTTGAATGTGAGAAGCCTGGCGGCCTCGATCTGAGTCCCCATGTCCGCGATCATCCATCGAATACCCTGAAATTGTGAGATCGGCCGGTTGAACTGTATACGCTCCTTGGCGTAGCTGACCGCCGCATCAAGGCAGGCCTGGGCCAACCCGACAGACTGGGATGCAATGCCGATTCGTCCTCCGTCCAGAGAGGCCATGGCAATTATGAAGCCCTCTCCCTTTTGGCCCAGGAGATGCTTCTCGGGAACTCGGCAGTCCTCGAAGATCAGTTCGGTCGTGTCCGAGGCTCGAAGCCCCATTTTGTCCTCCACCTTGCCCACGGAAAATCCCGGGGTCCCCTTTTCGACCACAAAGGCACTGATACCCTGATGTTTCCTGTCTTTTTCGGTATAGGCGGTCACCACGGTGAGACCCGAATTCTTCCCGGACGTGATAAGGGTCTTGGTCCCATTGATGACATAGCTGTCTCCATCTTTTACAGCCCGGGTCTTCTGGCTGGACGGATCCGATCCGGCTCCGGGCTCGGTCAGGGCAAAGGAGCCGATAATCTTGCCGGACGCCAGAGATCTCATGTAGGTCTCTTTGAGGTACTCGGATCCAAAAAGATAAATCGGTCCACAGGCCACTGAGTTGTGGACAGACATGACAACGGCGGTCGAAGCACAGGCATAGGCCACCTCTTGCAGTGCGACAGAGTAGCTCACCGTATCCACGCCCGCGCCGCCGTATTCGGGAGGGACGTTCATGCCCATGAGTCCCAGCTCACCCATTTTTTTCAGGTTTTCCCTCGGGAATTCACGGGTCCTATCCCTTTCGGCGGCGGTGGGCAAGATCTCTTCTCGTGCAAAATCCCGGACCATCGCCCGAATCATCTCCTGCTCTTCTGTCAGCTGATATGCCATAAGAAAACCTCGATCTAGAAATTTTTCATCCAGAAATGGCCCTTTTCCGCAATTTCGGCGTCAATCGGCGGGATTCCTTGTGCGGAGTACACTTGTACGCCTCCGCGCAATCCCTTGATTTCCTAGAACTTGCGAAAAATTGCTCATTTCTGAATTGAAAAATTGCTCGTGCCCAAATTTCATTTCTGGATGGGCACCAGAGCGTTTCTAACATTGACGGTCTCACAAAAAAACCCGTTTTCAGGCGTTAGCCCGGGCACAGCGAAAAAGGAGGACATCAACCACTTAAAATCAAACCAAGGATTTTCGGTGGGCGTGCTTCAAGCGGCTAGGGCGTATAGAGTACAACCAGCAATTCTGCTTTTTCATCACTGAGATTGCGTAGTTTATGAACCACGGATGAATTGAAATGGAGACACTCTTCGGGTCCCAACTTATTTTGGTTCTCCCCAACCATGACTTCAATTTTCCCCTTCAGTACATAGACAAATTCCTCACCCGCATGCTGATAGCTCACACCCTTGTGTTCATCCAAGGGATCGATAAAGATCTTAAAGGCCTTGAGATGCTTATGGCGTGCTTCCGGCGTGAGCGTCAGATAGGAATAGTCCTCCGTTCTTTTCTGGTAGTCCCGATCGGATTTTTTGCCGGCCTGGCGTTTCTCCTCTTTGAGAAGGATGCTCGAATCGATCTCCAGGGCCTTCGAAAGCTGCAAAATAACGGCAACCGGGGGAATCACTTCGCCTTTTTCTACTTGAGAAATGTATTTCGGATTCAGACCCGTCTCATTGGCCAAATGCTTTAGGGTTATTTTTTTCTCTCTCCGCAGTTTGAGGAGTCTTTTTCCAATGGGCAAATTTTTTCTTTTGCGAACCGTCATAGGTGATCTCCCAATATAATAGCAGATATATTACTTTAACTTTTCAGCGCAATTCACTCATGTGAAGCTATTTTTTGCCTTCGTGATCCGTCTCTTTTCCCGATCTGAAAATCCTGACGACAAAACCCAGAAGCAGGGCGGCACTGATAAGGATAATCAGATTTGAGGCAAAAAAGGTCATGACGAAATTGAAGGGGTCTTTCAGAGAATAGGCCGCGATTAAGAGATAGATACCGAAAGCCAGAAAAAAAGAACCCGCCAGGATCAGGAGTACCAGTTTTAACAGTCTGAGAAGCCCTGCCCCAGATACGTTCATGGACTTTTGATCCCGAGTTTTGCAAGGATTAAACGGTCACAAGCCGTGTAGGGATCTGTTTTTCCGGTGACTATCGCCTCAACCGCCTCATCGAACTCCCCACTTTCCCTTAAACCGGAAAACACTTCAAGGATCAAACGATTCTTCACCATCTCGGCCAGTTCCTGCTCGACCTTTTCCTTTTTCCTCTGCAGTTCCCGGCCCGGGGGTGATTTTCCAAGAAAGGATCTGTGGTTTTCGATCTCAAGGAGCAGACCGTCCACGCCCCGGTCAAAGACCGCTTCAGTCTTGATAATAGGTGGTTTCCATCCGCCGTTATGATGTTTTTGTTGGCCCATTTCGACCATCTGTCGGAGTTCGCCGAGGGTCTTGTCCGCTCCGTCCCGTTCCGCCTTGTTGACGACAAAGATGTCTCCCACCTCCAGGATGCCGGCTTTGATAGCCTGGATGTCATCGCCCATCCCGGGAATCACCACGATCACCGTCGTCTGGGCGCTCTTAACGACATCCACTTCATCCTGCCCGACACCCACGGTTTCAATAATGATATAGTCCTTACCCATGGCATCGAGGACGGCAATAGAGCTTCGGGTGGACTGTGTCAGTCCCCCGAAATGGCCGCGGGTCGCCAGGGACCGGATAAAGACCCCCTCGTCAAGACTGTGGCGCTGCATTCTGATCCGGTCTCCCAGGATGGCACCCCCACTGAAGGGGCTGGTCGGATCCACGGCAAGGACGCCCACGGTCTTGTCCCGGACCCTCAGGTGCATCACCAGTTGATCGACCAGGGTGCTCTTACCGACTCCCGGCGCACCGGTTATTCCAATCACATAGGCCTTTCCCGTATGGGGGTATAAGGCCTTGAGTGTATTTCTCACCTCGGGTATCCCGTCATCAATATCACGGATCAAACGGGCCACCGTCCGGACATCTCCCGCAAGCACCTTTTCAACCGCATTCGACATTTTGTTAATCAACCCTCGCTTTCACGTGGCCTTTGACCCATTGTACGATCTCCGTGAGTGACGATCCGGGCGTGAAAACTTCCTTAATGCCGGCCTCCTTCAGTTTAGAGATATCCTCCTCCGGAATGATCCCCCCCCCACATACCACGATATCCTCAGCGTCTTTTTCTTTTAATAATTCAACGACTCGCTTGAACAGATACATATGGGCCCCTGCCAGGCTGGATAACCCGAGCATATCCACATCCTCCTGGATTGCCGCCTCCACTATTTCTTCAGGGGTTTGGTGAAGTCCCGTATAGACGACCTCAAATCCTGCGTCACGATAGGCCCTGGCGATAATCCTGGCGCCTCTGTCATGACCGTCCAGTCCCGGTTTTGCCACCATGACCCTAAGCCGTCTTTCCCTCAGCATGTCCCCTCCACCTATTTTCCTGTCATTTTAAAGCCCTTCCGAGCCACTATCCTGAAAAACCGCTATCAATATATGCCGGGATCCCGGTATTCTCCGTATACCTTTCGAAAGACGTCACATACCTCCTGCACCGTAGCATAGGACTTTACCGCATCGATGATGGGATCCATCACATTGCGGGTTCCGCTGCAGGCTTCCCCAAGATACTCCAGACATTCCCGAACCCTTTTATTGTCCCGTTCGTTTTTGACTCGATTCGTTTTCTCTATCTGCTGCTTTTCGAGTTCCTCGTCGATTTCCAGAAGATCGACGGGTACGACCTCGTCTATGGTATACTTATTCACCCCCACCACCGTCTTTTCGTCTCCTTCGATCTGTTTCTGGTAGTGGTACGCTGCATCGGCAATTTCCTGCTGGGGAAAATTCCTTTCAATGGCGGAAAGCATCCCGCCCATATCATCAATCTTTTTTATAATTTCAAAGGCCTCCGCCTCGATCTCATCCGTCAGGGCCTCAACAAAGTAGGATCCTCCCAGGGGATCAATCGTGTTGGCAGCACCGGATTCCTCCGCAATGATCTGTTGGGTCCGCAGGGCGATGGTTGCCGCCTCTTCGGTGGGTATGGCGAGCACCTCGTCCAGGGAATTGGTATGCAGGGATTGGGTCCCGCCCAGGACGGCGGCCAGGGCCTCCAGGGCCGTTCTCACAACGTTATTGTAAGGCTGTTGGGCCGTCAGAGAACACCCCGCCGTCTGTGTATGAAAACGCAGCCACCATGATCTCGGGTTCTTCGCATTGAAACGCTCTTTCATGATTCTGGCCCACATCCGACGGGCCGCACGGAATTTGGCAATTTCCTCAAAAAAATCCAAATGAGAATTAAAGAAAAAGGAAAAACGCGGGGCGAAGTCGTCCACAGCCAGTCCCCGTTCGATGGCAGCCTGGGTGTAGGCTATGCCGTCGGCCAGGGTAAAGGCCAGTTCCTGAACGGCCGTGGAGCCGGCCTCCCTGATATGGTAGCCGCTGATGCTGATGGTGTTCCATTTCGGGACTTCCTTGGTCCCGAATTCCACCGTATCCGTAATGAGTCGGAGGGAAGGTCCGGGCGGACACATGAAAGTTTTCTGGGCAATGAATTCCTTGAGCATGTCATTTTGAATCGTCCCGCCGATCATCCCTCTGTCGATGCCGCGATTTTCGGCCACGGCGATGTACATGCCCCAGACAACCGGTGCGGGAGGATTGATGGTCATGGAAGTGGTGATCAGATCAATGGGAAGCCCCTCAAAGAGGTCTTCCATATCCCTTAGCGTATCGATCGCCACACCGCATTTTCCGCATTCGCCACGTGCCTTTGGGGACTCCGTGTCATATCCCATCAGGGTGGGCATATCAAATGCCGTCGACAGTCCGGTTTGTCCGGCCTTTACAAGGTGATGAAAGCGCCTGTTGGTATCCTTTGCGGAACCGAGTCCGGCAAACATGCGCATTGTCCACAGCCTTCCCCGGTACATGGAGGGTTGGACGCCCCTGGTAAAAGGGTATTCCCCAGGAAAACCGATATCCCTCTCAAAATCTTGACCCAGAATGTCTTCAGGGGTATACATCTGCCGGATCTCCCGGTCTGATACGGTCGAAAATCTCGGCAACCTCTCAGGCCTCGAGGAAAACACGTCCTTGATTCTTTCCTTCCAGATCTCATACCCTCTTCGTAACTCTGCCAGGATTTCCTGATTGATCGTCAGAGACATGGGGTACACCTCGCCATTTAAATGTTTCCAGGTAGTTTTCATCCAGAACGGCCTTTTCCCGCAATCGATCTTCGTTTTTCGGGTGCCGGTAAGTCCCTAAACCCCCTGGATGAAATTCATCGCCACAGCCTGGCGGACCGTGTCATTACTTCCCATAGAAATCTGGGAAATCTTGGCATCCCGCATGAAGGCTTCCAGGGGGTATCCCCCGACATATCCTTGTCCACACAGGATCTGCATGCCCTCCACTGACGCCTTCATGGCCGCATTCGACGCATAGACCTTGGCGATGTTCGCTTCTCTCATGTAGGCTTTTCCAAGGTCTTTATACGAGGCGGCTTTGAGCGTCAGCAGTTCCGCGGCGTCGAGATCCGTCACCATATCCGCCAGTTTCCACTGAACGGTTTGAGAGTGTGACAGGGGCTTGCCAAACCCCAGGCGTTTTCGGGCATAGGTCAGGGAGTCTTCCACGACAGCCCTGCCAATACCTACGGCCTGAGCAGCCTGGCCCATTCTGCCATCGGTGAGTATAACCTTTGCCTGCCCGGGACCTTGATCCCGTGCCCCCATAAGAGCATCAACCGGTATCCTTGCGTTTTCAAAAATCAAGGTCGATGTGCCGGTCGCCGCGGGAACGCCGGAAGCCTGTTCGAGAGGCCCCCGTTTGACTCCCGCAATCCTGTCCAGATCGATGAGGAAATGGGTGAGACATCCTTCCCCTTCTCCGTTCTCTGTAACGGCTGCAAGGAGGCAGTATGACGCAAAATCACCTCCATAAACGAATCTCTTGACGCCGTTCATGACCCATTCTTCGTCTTCTCTTACAGCGTGCGTCTCCAGGTCCCTGAGGTCGTTGTCACCTTCCGATTCCAGGAACCCATAGCATCCCGTCTTGTCGCCGGAAGCGCAGGATCGAAGAAAGAGCGATTTCTGATGGTCACTGCCGTAGGCCGTGAGCGGCGCGCAGAACAATGAGTTGTTCACCACAACCAGCGTCCCTGCCGGGGGCAGGACCTTTGAGATCTCAATGACCGCCATCACATAAGTGACGAAATCCATACCGCCGCCCCCGTATTGCTCCGGGACGGTCATCCCCATGGCTTTGAGTCCTGCCAGCCCCTTAAGGGTCTCTCTGATATCCTTTGCCGGGTTTTCGCCTGCGGCTGCGGGGTCGCCGCATCCGTCTTTCATAAATCGGGAAATCTTTTCCCTGAACGTACGCTGTTTCTCAGTAGGTTTGAAATCCACAGTTGTCCGTCTCTCCAATCTATATCTTTCCCAGCAGGGCGCTTGCGATGGTATTCTTCTGAATCTCCTTGGTGCCTTCATAAATCTCCATGATCTTGGCATCCCTGTAAAAGCGTTCCACCTCATACTCCAGCATGTAACCGTATCCGCCAAAGAGTTGAATGGCCTCATCGGCCACCTCAACGGCGACCCTTCCCGCGTACATCTTGGCGATGGACGTGAGTTTCGGATCAATCTTGCCCTGTTCGTAATTCCATGCCGCTTTATAAACAATAAGTCGTGCGGTTTCAATCTTTGTGGCCATATCTGCCAGTTTATGTTGCGTGACCTGAAATTGAGCCAACTTTTTCCCGAACTGACTGCGCTCCTTTGTGTACGCGAGTGCGCGGTCGAAAGCGCCTTGAGCGATCCCCAGGGCCTGAGCAGCGATTTCAATGCGGCTTTCATCAAAGAATTCGAGAACCTGGTAAAAACCTTTGTTCTCTTTTCCCACCAGATTGGATCGGGGCACCCGGACGTCGTTAAATGCGAGTTCCGCCGTCGAGGTCATCTTGATCCCCATCTTGTCACCCACCTCTTCGGTGCTGTATCCGGGAGTTCCCTTCTCAACGAGAATGACCGATTGACCTCGATATGAGGGCTGAACCTGATCGTCCGTCTGACAAAGCACGACCGCAAAATCACTGAGGGTACCATTGGTAATGAAGGTCTTGACCCCGTTGATCACATATTCATCCCCGTCCTTCACTGCGGATGTATTCATGAAGGTAATATCGCTTCCATGGTCCGGTTCCGTAAAGCCGCCGCTGGACAGACACTTACCCTCCGTAATGGGGATCAGATACTTTTTTTTCTGCTCGTCGTTCCCGAATCTCAGGATAATCTCCGAGGCAAAGTCCGAAAGGCTGATGGCGATGCCCAGACCCGAATCCTGTCTGCAGAATTCTTCAACCACCAGGGCGTTTTCGAGAATACCGTATTCCTGTCCGCCATACTCTTCAGGATAATGGATTCCGACAAACCCCAATTCACAGGCCTTTTTCCAGATCCCGGTCGGGAACTTATGGGCTCTTTCATGTTCAAGGGCAATTTCCTTATCAAACTCTCCCTTTGCAAAATCCCTTGCCGCCGCTTGTATTGCCTCCTGCTCACTGTTAAATTTAAAATCCATTCGTTGCCTCCCTCGGGTAACAGGTTATCACCGGTTTGTCTCCGCAAACGGTTGACCGCAGTGCTGAATCGATAAGGCAAAGTGAACTCAACTTATTCGTGACGATTGACTGTATCATCAGGACATGTGATTGCGAATTTCGTCGATCAGGCGATACAACGTTTAAACTGCAACCATGGAATATGAGGTAGCTTACTGACAGCAGAAAATAGTATTGACTGATCGTTTGTACGTGGATTTGTGCAAATAAGGAACGATCGATGACATTTACCCTAATGTTGGGTTTACCCTAACGTTGTAAAAGTCGAGGATGCTGCAGATCCAAGGCATCGAGGGTGAAGTTGTAGTGGCCTACCGCGAACCCTCGATAACGCAGGAGATGCGGTATCCTCGACTTTCCCGAAGGGTAAAAAACATAACAAATTGTTTGTAATCTCTGGAACGCACCATTGGTTGCTTCCTAAAATGCAAGGGGATCTTCTCAAAACCGTTGCTATCATTGCGTTAGACAATCCCTTGTCATGTTTTTTATGCAACTATCGGGTTTGCTGTCTTTGAGAAGGGGGAGTCCTTGACTCCCCCAATTTTTCAGTCTCATTTTTTCTGCAAGGGATGCAGAAGTCGTGGTAACGAATCAAAGTTCGCCTTTGAATTCCGGTTTTCTTTTCTCCAGGAAGGCACCCATACCCTCTTTTGCGTCAGGACTGGCAAAACAGAGGCCGAAGGCGTCCGCCTCCATCTGGCAACCTCTCTGTAGATCCGTGTCAAAACCGCGGTCAATGCTGCGCTTGACGGCGCGCAGAGATACCCTGCCTTTTGCGGCAATCAGGTTGGCGGTCTTCATGGTTTCTTCCCACAGCACGTCTGCCGCGAACACCTTGTTGACCAGCCCCAGGTCCTTAGCCTCCTGGGCGCCGATCATTCCACCGATCATGCACAGTTCCTTGGCCATGGCCTTTCCGACCAGGCGAGACAGACGCTGCGTGCCGCCGAATCCGGGCATGATGCCGAGAGTGATTTCAGGCTGACCGAATTTGGCTTTCTCGGACGCATAGATAAAATCGCAGGCCATGGCGATTTCCGTCCCGCCCCCGAGGGCGAAACCGTTCACGCAGGCAATCACGGGGATAGGCAGATTTTCAAGGCGTGCCATGAGGACATGTCCACCCTGGGAAAACTGCAGGGCCTCAAGTGCCGAGAGATTGGACATATAGGCGATATCAGCACCCGCCACGAATGCTTTTCCACCCTCCCCGGTAAGCACCAGAACCTTGACCGTATTGTCTTTTTCCACCTCCGCGAGGACCTCGTTGGTCTCCCGCAGGACATCAGGATTGATGGCATTCAACGCCTTGGGGCGATTGAATTTGATAACGGCCACTGCTCCCTCTTTTTCATAGATTACTGTTTCGTATGCCATGCTTCGCTCCTTCTTTCAGCATAGGAGGAGCGCCTTATTCTGAAAGGCGCTCCTTTTAGAACATCCACAGATGGTTACATCTTCTCAAGGGTCATGGCCATACCCTGACCACCACCGATACAAAGGGCGGCGAGTCCCAGTTCGTGATCGCCTCTATGCATCAGCCCCATAAGGGTCACGATGAGTCTGGCCCCGGAACAGCCGACCGGATGACCGATGGAGATGCCGCTCCCCAAAAGATTGGTCTTATCCATATCCGCCTTCAATTCCCTCACGCAGGCAATGGCCTGGGAGGCAAATGCCTCATTGAGCTCGACGACGCCGTAATCGTCAATGGTGGTCCCCGTCGCTTTCAAGACCTTTCTTACGGCCGGAATCGGCCCCAGGCCCATATAGGCCGGATCCACTCCGCCGGAAGCATAGGCTTTCACCTTGGCAAGGGGCTTCAGACCGAGTTCTTTGGCCTTTTCTTCACTCATCATCAGCACGGCGGCAGCCGCATCGTTGATGCCGGAAGCGTTTCCCGCCGTGACCGTGCCGTCCTTTTTAAAGGCCGGACGAAGCTTGGCCATCTTTTCCACGCTGGTATCCATGGGTCTTTCATCGGTATCGAATACAATGGGATCGCCTTTTCTCTGAGGAATCACGACCGGAACGATCTCTTCTTTGAACAACCCGTCGGCGATAGCTTTTCTTGCGCGTGCATGGCTCAAGGCGCCGAGTTCGTCCTGCTCCTGACGGCTGATGCCATATTTTTCCGCAATATTCTCGGCCGTGATCCCCATATGGTAGCCGTAAAAAATTTCATAGATTCCATCAAAGACCATGAGATCGACGAGGTCCACGTTGTTCATCCTTGCACCCCAACGGGCTGCGGGCAACGCATAGGGAACCATGCTCATGTTCTCCTGCCCTCCGGCAAGGATAATGCCCGCATCCCCTGACTTGATGGCCTGGGCGCCAAGAGCAATAGCCTTCATGCCTGAGGCACACACCTTGCTGACGGTCAACACGGGGGTCTCCTTGGGGACACCGGCAAAAATCGAGGCCTGCCTTGCGGGGTTCTGCCCCAGACCACCGGTAATGACATGCCCCATGAGCACTTCGTCGATTTCCACAGCCTGAAGGGATTCGTCATAGTCATAGCCCTTCTTTTCCAGGTCCGTCACGCCCACATCCTTGAGCGCATCAGGCCCATGCTGGAGTAAATTTTCAGTGGCCACAGGCCGTATTCCCGCCTTTTTGAGTGCCGTTTTCAGAGTCAGTGCGCCAAGTTGAGCAGCAGGTGTCGTCTTCAAAGTCCCCCCAAAGGATCCTACCGGAGTCCTTGCACAAGATACAATCACTACATCTCCCATAATTTTTTCTCCTTTAATGTTTAGAATTCAGTTACAATCCCACATGTCTTCTTCAGAAAGAAGTAATCGCCAACACTTATTCAATCATGGTTCCTTATACACGATAAGGGTTACCGCCTCACCTCCGCCAAGACAAAGAGAGGCTTGGCCTGTTTCGGCCCCGGTCTCCTCCATGGCGTAAATGAGGGTGGTCAAGGTTCGCGCCCCGCTCGCTCCAATGGGATGGCCCATCGCTACGGACCCCCCATGGATATTCACTTTTTCAATATCTAGACCGAGTTCTCTGTTGACCGTGAAGGAGGCCGAACTGAAGGCCTCGTTGATTTCATGAAGATCAATGTCTTCAACATTCAATCCTGCCTTCTGCAGGGCCTTGGGAATGGAGATCAGAGGCGCCACAAGGACGTATTTCATATCCAGACCGCCTGCGGCCTGTTCGCCGATGCGCACCATGGGTTTGCATCCAAGTTCTTTAGCTTTGTCCCAGGACATCAAGACCAGGGCCGAGGCGCCATCCGCAATCTTTGAAGCATTGCCGGCTGTCACAAGGCCATCCTTTTTGAAGGCCGGTCTCAGTCTTGCCAGGGCTTCCGGGCTTGTTTTCGGTTTTCTCAGGGGAATCTCGTCCGTATCAAAAATCTTCGTCTCCCCTTTTCTACCGGGCACTTCCACCGGAACGATCTCGTCCTTTAATTTTCCCTCTTCAATGGCCTTCCATGCCTTCTCATAGGAGTTCATGGCATGACCATCCATGTCTTCCCGGGTCACCCCGTATTTTTTCGCCACCAATTCGGCACTGTAGCCCATATGGAAGTCATTCACATGATCCCAGAGTCCATCGTGGAGCATGCCGTCGACGACCACTCCGTTGTTCATCCGGTATCCTGTCCGGGCCTTGGGCAGAAGGTAAGGGCAGAGATTCATGTTCTCCTGTCCCCCGGCGACCACAATTTCAGCATCTCCGCACTGAATGGCCTGCGCCCCCAGCATGACGGCCTTGAGTCCTGACCCGCAGACTTTATTGATGGTCATGGCTCCCACTTCATAGGGAAGACCTGCCCGGATCATGGATTGCCTTGCCGGATTCTGGCCCAAACCATGGGGCAGGACACTCCCCATGATCACTTCATCCACTTTATCCTTCTCAATGCCCGCTCTCTTTATGGACTCTTTAATGACCAGCGCGCCTAGGTCGGTTGCTGAAACCGTGCTCAGAGCTCCTCCGAAATCACCAATAGCTGTCCTGCATGCACTCACGATGACAACGTCTATCATATTTACCCCCATCTATACCTAGTGCCCAAACGAAAAATTCTAGTTTTCGTTCATACACTACCTATGCGTTGTAATGTGGAGGTGATCGTTGTCAGCGGTCCGGAACATCAAGTGGAGGATCACATACTCTCAGATCAATACTCGGCGAGAATAACTCCGCCCATGTTTCGACCAGAATTGTCCAGTGAGCAAAGCCGACGACTGGCAACAGATCACAATCAGGATTTCCCTTCCCTTGCTTCATCCAGCAGAGCCGATCGGTAAACCGGAAGAAAGGGTTCCCTTACCCGGAACCGCAACATACGCCTCTCTTCCGGATAACATCAATCCATTGATCTTATGATCGTAAATATTGAAATATATAAAGTTAACTGTTTTTAAGTCAAGATATAAATGGCGGAAGCAGCATTCCAATGAACGATGGGAGTGGCCTGACACCCGAGATTTCATATTCCGCCGGCCAGGATCTCTGTTCCCCACCCTTACTTTAAATAATGGGACAAATCCCTGATCTATTCTCAGCCAACTTTTAAGATCCCGAAAATGATTATCTCTATAAACCCTTTCGTTGAACAGTTCATCTGGATGCCCGGATTTGTGCCCTTTCCCATATTTTCGCTTGACAGGCTTGTGAGCCGCCCGTTAATTTTAAAAGACAGGTTGGTTACGTCCGAAACATCTCCTGCCTTTTATTTCGTAGTCATCATCCTTGCCCCACTGGGGGCAGGGCAACCTCATTCCCTTCTATGGGTCAGCCGAATACCGTGCTCTTTGAGTTCGGATATTTATGCATCGTCAGAAAACAACCAAATGCGCAGAAAGGAAATCCCGCATGAACCCTCTTGCCCAGGAACTAAATGACATCATTAAAAATTCTAACAGCCATATCTACGACATGCTCTCAGAAGTCGGAAAGAACCTTTTTTTCCCTAAAGGCATTCTCTCCCAGAGTGCAGAGGCCAAAGAAAAGGCCCACAGGTTCAATGCGACCATCGGCATGGCGACGGAAAAGGGCGACACCATGTACCTGCCCTCGGTGATGTCCATGATCAGCGGGCTAAAACCCAGTGAATCTCTCACCTATGCCCCCTCCTTCGGCATCATGCCTCTCCGAAAGCACTGGCAGGAGTCCCTGGTCGAGAAGAATCCCTCCCTGGCCGGAAAGGTTCTCAGCCTTCCGATCGTGACCCATGCCATCACCCATGGTCTGAGCGTCGTTTCGGACATGTGGGTCGATCCCGAAGATGTGATCGTGCTTCCTGACAAAATGTGGGGCAACTACAACCTGATTTTTTCCGTCCGCAGGGGGGCCAGGGTCGTTCAATACCCGCTTTTCACCGAAGAAGGCAGGTTCAATTTGAAGGCATTCGATGAAATCCTGCGAAAAGAGGCCCAAACCAGGGGCAAACTCATTGTCATTCTCAATTTTCCCAACAACCCTACCGGATACACCATCTCACCGGAGGAAGGCGACGGCATTGCCGACATTCTGACCTCTCTTGCCCAAGAGGGCACCAATGTCCTGGCCCTGACGGATGACGCCTATTTCGGGCTTTTCTATGAAGATGACATCCTGAAGGAATCGATTTTTTCCCGCCTTATCGATCGGCATCCCCGGCTGTTGACTATAAAACTGGATGGCGCCACCAAAGAGGACTATGTCTGGGGATTGAGAGTCGGTTTTGTGACCTATGGCGCTGACCTTTCCGGTGATACGGCCCCGGTCTATGAAGCCCTGGAAAGAAAGACCGCCGGTGCCGTCAGGGGGTCCATATCCAATGCTTCACACCTCGGCCAGTCCATTATTCTCAAATCCCTTCAGGCAGGCAGTTATCAGTCTGAAATAAAAGAGAAATTTCAAATCATGCGGGACAGGGCACTGAAAGTTAAGGAAATTCTTGCCGATCCCAAATACAGCCATGCCTGGGAGGTCTACCCCTTTAATTCAGGTTATTTCATGTGCCTGAAGTTGAAGCAGGTTAAAGCGGAACCCCTGCGGCTCCATTTACTCGACAAATATGGGATAGGGCTCATTTCTCTCGGCGCCTATGACCTCCGGGTAGCCTTTTCCTGCGTTGAAAAAGATGACATCGAGGCGCTTTTTGACACGATACTACGAGCTGTGAAAGACCTGGGATCTTAGTCATGTGGAAAGACCCTGAAGTACTTTTCGAACTCATAAGAGAGCAACCCTGGGCCAAGAATGGTTCTGAAGACGATGTATTCTGGGACCAGCTCATGGCGTGGATCAAGGAGGTGCTGCTCCCGAAGTTTCTCAACCAGATCACGCATCAGGTGGATGAGATCACAAAGATCAATCCCGATCTTTCCGAACCCGATATACTGACTCAGGCCACCAGATATCTGGTCGAATTTCTCGGAGCACTTTCAGCCTCCGTGCGCATTTATGATCCCCTTACCGGCCAGATGCTTTCCTATGGTTCCTACCCCTTTGACGAAGAGTCCAGAGCCACTTTCATTCCTTTGGAAAACAGCGTAGCGGGCTTGGTTGTCAAGACACAGCAGACTTACCTTGTGCCCAATATCCTGACAGAGGACCTCTACCAGGATAAGAGCGTGATCCAAAGAAATGGGGCCTATTCGGTGATGGCGATTCCGCTCATCATACCGCGATTCTTTCCGCATGAGCGGGATACGGGAGGCGTCATCCAGATCTACTTTCCTGAAAGGGATCGCGTCTTCGATCCCCTGGATATTCAAATGGCCGAGGTCCTGGCCCGCCGACTCAGTTTCGTGATCGCCCGCAAGAAGATCCTGGCCATGAATCGGGTGAATGAAAAAAAAGAGGCCATTGTACGCAATATCTTCCTTAAACTCGGCACCGGCCATGGCGTCAAAATGAAGGAGGTCTTCAACCGCGTCGTTCCCGAACTGGCGGATATCATCAACGTCCAGAGCTGCGCCCTTTTTAGCGTTTCAGAAGACAATGAACATGTGGTTCTCGAGGCGGGATATCCGGATTTGATAGGGTACCACGGGATCGGGAAACGCTTTCCCGTCGACAGTGAACCTGCCTTTGAATTCATTCTGAATCGCCGGACGGATATCACCGATTCTCCTTATGAGATGGTTGCTCAACCCTATCTCTTGGTCGTTGATCCTCAGAAAAGCGCCATGATTTCAAAAAATGTCAAGAGATTTGCGGTCAACCACAACATCAATTCCATTCTGTATGTTCCCCTCAACGTCGGAGAAGACATTACGCATTTCATGACCTTTGACGCGCTGGACCAGAGGCAGAGATACGCCGCCGATGAGATAGAGATCTTCCTGTTTCTGGGGCGTGAACTCATGAAGGCTCAACGTATGGAACGTCTCGACGACATCCTTCACGATTTTAAAAACCCCTCTATCGCCATCGCCGGTTTTGCCCGAAGACTCAACCGGCTCTTGGAAAAGGAAAAACATCTCGAGCAGGTCGCTACCATCAAAAGGTATGTCGGCATCCTTTTAGACGAAACGAGCCGCCTCCAGGAAATGTCCCTGAGCCTTTATCATATCGGGAAAGAACAGGTCGTCAATCTTACGGATGTCCTGAAAAAACGTTTTGAGATCAACAGGGAGGCTATTCGGGAACAGTTGAAACAAAATGTCGCCCTCACGGAGGGACCTTTTCAAAAAGACCTCCTTGTCCGGAGTTACCCCCTTCACCTCGAGCGCATCCTGGACAATCTCCTGAACAACGCCACTAACGCCATTCCCCCTCAGGGCGGAATCCTTGCCATCAGAACCTATGGAAAAAAACAGTGGGCCTGTGCAGAGATTACCAACAGCGGGCTGATTTCCGACGAAGAGAGGTTAAAACTTCTGGAGGGTGAGGGGCGAGGGAGAGGGATCTACATCACCCACCGAATCGTCCGACTCCTCAAAGGTGAGATCGAGGTCAGGGTCGGGGAAAAAACGACGACGCTTATTGTGAGACTTCCGGCATATCAAAAAACCGGTTAGTGTCCATCCAGAAATCAGAGATTTCAGGATGGAACGCTCAGCCATCAGCGATCAGTTTAATGAATGGTTTTTTCAGGGTTTTTGCTGATAGATCGAATCCGTAAAGCCCCATTTCCGGATGAGAACTAGTTCGTTTCCATATCAAACTGAGCAAAATTTCCGGACTTAGGCGCCTTGGGCGCAGGGGAGTATTTTTTGGGTTCGGTTCCTTCTGTAAAGGCCTGGAAAACGGTCTTTTCCGAGTGGGGACCTGCAAGAAAACCAGTTTTGGCATCTATTTTTGCAAAGACCACCCCGGCTTCGGGAAAATAAAAATCCTCTACCGCCCGATCCTTGTGGATCTCCGACATAAAGTAGAGCCATATGGGACTCGCCGCCCGGGAGCCCGTCTCCCCTTTCCCCATGGATTTTCGGTCATCATATCCCACCCATGCGCCAGTCACCATGTGAGGCGTAAATCCCATGAACCAGGCATCCCTGAGATCATTCGTCGTGCCGGTCTTCCCGGCGGCGGGCCGTTTCAGGGCCTTTATTCTCCAACCCGTCCCTTCCTTGACGACGGCGGTGAGTAAATCGGTCATCACATAAGCGGTTTCTTTCGGAATGGATGCTTGCATGGACGGGTGTTTTTCTTCGATGATCCGGCCGCTTCTGTCTTCAATCTTCTCGATGAAAACGGGCTCCACGAGATTACCGCCGTTGGCAAAGACGGCATAGGCCCTGGTCAGTTCCTCAAGCGAGAGCCCCGAGGAGCCGAGGGCGAGAGAGAGATCCGGGCTGAGTTCAGATTCGATGCCCATTTTCCTGGCATAGTCTATCGCATAACGGATACCGATTTTTCTCAGGATTTTGACCGTGATGACATTTCTTGACTTGACGAGGGCCGTGCGAAAGAGGGTCGGTCCGAAAAATTTCTCTTTATAGTTTTTGGGTCGCCAGATATCCTTTTCAGGGTCCATCGAGGACACATAAGGAGCGTCCAGGATCACGGTTGCAGGGCTCATGCCCCAGTCCAGGGCCGCGGCATAAATGATGGGCTTGAAGGCGGAACCCGGCTGGCGTCTGGACTGAACGGCCCGATTGAACTGACTCTGCGAAAAATCCCGACCACCTACCATGGCCCTGACCAGACCGGTTTCAGGTTCCATGCAAAGAAGCGCGGCCTGGATTTCAGGTTTTTGTTCAAGGGCGAGTTGCCATTCATAGGGCGGTTCTCCCTTGTCCTTGAGTTTTACGAGCACGACATCCCCTGACTTGAGCGCCTTACCTGGATCTTTGAGTTGAGTGACATAATAAGGGACATTGTGATTCGGTTCCCTGGCCCATTTCATGTCTTCAAGAGCAAGGATACCCATTTTACTACCAATGCTGATCGTCACCACCTTTTTTTCGCTATCCACGTCACGCACAACCCCTTCCACAATATCACCGATGGCGGGCGGTGTCTCAGCCATCTTTTCAGCGATCTGCAGCTCATAGCCCTCGATCTCTTCCGGCGCCAAATGTCTCAGAGGTCCCCTGTACCCTTCCCTTTTATCCAGTTCCAGAGATCCCCTTTCAACCGCCTTCTGGGCCGCGCGTTGCATGTCCAGATTCACCGTCGTATAGACCTTGAGACCGCCTTTGTACAGAAGCTCCCGACCGTAATTCTGCTCCAGGTATTTGCGGATATGTTCTGCGAAATAGGGTGCTTTGTAAAAGGGATTTTCAGCATCCCGGTTGACCGAGATCTCCGTATTCAGAGCCTCCTTCTCCTGCTCCTCCGTAAGGTATCCCTCTTCACGCATGCGTTGGAGCACATATTTTTGACGCGCCTTGGCCCGGTCATAATGCAGAATCAGGGAATACCGGCTCGGGGCCTGGGGAAGCCCGGCCAATAGGGCCGATTCTGCCACATTCAGTTCAATGGCCCGTTTGTCGAAATAGGTTCGCGCGGCGGCCTCCACCCCATAAGCCCCATGTCCGAGATACATCTGATTCAGGTACAAAAAGAGAATCCTCTCTTTGGTGAAATTTTTCTCGATCTGTAAAGAAAGGATAGCCTCCCGCACCTTGCGTTTGTAAGTCTTTTCGGGGTTTTTTAAAAGCAGGGACTTGGTGACCTGCTGGGTAATGGTACTCCCGCCCTGCTCGATTTTCCCGGCCTTGAGATTTTTCACAAATGCCCTGACGATACCCGGTACGTCCACACCTTCGTGTTTAAAAAAGCGTGAATCCTCGGCCGAGATAAAGGCATGAATGAGATGCTCCGGAACTTCATTCAATGGAATCACAATCCGCTTCTCTTCCCAGAAACGACCGATAACCTCCCCATCGGCACTGTAGATTTCAGTGATGATGGGTGGATTGAATTCTTGGAGCGTGCCGATATAAGGCAGGTTGCTGGACCACATATACCAAACGGCCACCCCTGTCCCGCCTGCCAGAAGGACGATGATTAAAAACGTCCAAAATACGAATTTAAAAAACCTTTTCACTTGCGTGTTCTCCAATAGCACGGTCCGGAGCATATCGCCCCATCCGGGCCATGTCTCCCCCAAAACAGTCTGTCCGGAATTCTTTGATTTACAGATTGATACTGTTTAGCAAAATTCAACCCATTAATCCAATCATTACTTTTTCCCTTGGTCTTTACCTTAATAAAGACTTTCAGGGTATAATGATCAATTCGTCGTTCATCGTCCGGTCCGACAAAACCTCGCAACCGTTCGACGTGACCAGGACCATATCCTTTATCTGCAATCCAAACCCCCTCCCCCACCCGTAGACAAGGGGTTCCACGCCCAGCACCATACCGGCATCGAGGCGGCTGTCCCTGTTGCCCCCCAGGTAGGGTTCCTCATGCAGCTGAAGGCCTATCCCGTGACCCACAAAAGAAATGGGGGGTAAATTCAGCTCGGAAAATTTACTGAGAAAGGTCTCGTAGATGCGCCGGGTGTCGGCCCCGGGCCGGATCATATCCAGCACGAGTGCTTTGCATTCAATCAAATGGCGCCAGATCCTTTCCACCTCGGGCGATGCTTCCTGCACCACGGCGGTGCGGCAAACGGCGGCGTGGTATCCCCCGATGATCCCGAAGATTTCCACCCTGCAGGGATCTCCCCGCCTGAGCACGCGATGCGTCGGTCCCACATTGGGAAACTCGCTTCGTTCACCCGTTGCAACGATCATGAGTTTAAAATTCTCGGCGCCCCGAGAGTATATCTCTTTGAGAAGCGCGGCGGCAAGATCCATCTCCGTCATTCCCGCCCGGACGGATTTCAGTGCCCCACCTATGGACTGAGCGGTGATCCGGGAAAGGCGTCGCATAAGTTCAATTTCCCCCGGAGTCTTCTGCTGACGCAGACGGTTGAAGAGCCCTTCCGCGGCCTGAAACCGCGCCTCGGGCAGAAGTCTTTTCAGCCTCTCCAAATCGCCTGCAGGGAGGTGGTCCATCTCGATTCCGATACAAGCGGACCGAGCCCCCAGATCCTCAAGAAAGCGGCCGAGCGTTTCCATGGGATGGTCTTCAAATTCCCTCCAGACCCGAATGGGGGCCTCCGGTAACCGGCTTCTGACGGTACTTTCTTCCATGTCCACAACGATCAGGGCCTGCAGACCGTTGCGGGTCATGACGGCCATGGCATGACGCCACCGCATCAAACTTTGAGACGGCACGACAAATCCCGTCGTATAAGTGAAATTCTCCGGAGATGTCGCGATCAACACCTCCAGGCCTGCTTCCGCCATGGCCTTCTTTTGTCGCGAAAGGATATCTTTGCGCATGGCATTCCTCTCAAATGACTTTCTATTTTCAGACACAGCGAAAAGGATCCATCCCCTTCGGGAACTCAGTCCCACTGCTCCGCAGCGGGTTCCCGGTTTCAGAAATGAGCCATTTCTGGATGAAAACTAGGCTAAAGCATTGCCAGGATCTCGCCTGCCGACAGGTCCGATACGCCCATGCGATCGATGGTAAGTCCCTCTTTGGCATAATCCTTTTGCCGGGCGATGGAGGCCAGGACGATGAGGCTGTCCATGGCCGGGGTCTCAACGCCCAGGAGTATGCCCAGTTGAGACATGGGGACGAGGCCGTATCCGACGTCTTCATCCACATATCGATGATTCAGAGAGGAGGGAGACCTGATACTGCGGTTCGCCTCACTCTCCTGCATGGCCCGATAGACGGAGCCTGTTTGCCTTGCCCCTTCGGTCGTCAGACCCGCCTCGCAGAAGTAATCGATGAAGGCCGGAAGTTGAAGGCCGAGCGCCCTCGATAGAGAGAGTCTTTCTGCATCCACCTGTTCAATGACCCTTGCCACCGCAGGGGTGATAGACTCTTTGTAAAACAGGAATTCTCCCTTTAAAAACTCGATCCACCCGGCGTTCATCAGCATTCCGGGGGGATGGATGACGGCGTTGATATTCATGAGCCCGGTCTCAAAGACATTGACCGCGGGCCTCAGGTTGGGAAAGAGAGGGTGAAGTTTCTCGATCAATTCTCCGGTTTTACGGGCCGGCAGAGCGGCAAAGCGCAGATTTTCGGTTTCCCTGTAAACGCCTATTGTGGCATCACCTTCCATCCGGCAGATATAGGTCAATGTCACGGATTCGCACAAGGGCACGGAAGGACCGCCCCGTTTGCTCAATTCATTTGCGAAATGGAGTCCTCCGCCGGTGTGTCCCGGGTTCAGAAAAACGATCTGATCAGGCTCCAGAACCTGGGCAAGGTGACGTGCGTATTCCTCATGGGCCACGGCGGGAACCACGAGCATCACGAGGTCGGCGCCATGAACCGCTCTGCCCAGATCCGTTGTCATCAGAGACGGTCTCGCTACTCCCTCATAGGCGTGGCGCAAAGTGATGCCCTGCCTGAGGGGTGCCAGGCGGCCCTCCGTAGAGCTGTACAGTCTGACCTCACAACCCCGCAAGGTCAGGACAGCCGCTGCGGCGCACCCGCCGTTCCCGGCCCCGAGGACGGCGACTTTTTCAATCCCTTCCATGGTCATTCACCCGGTATCGTTGCACCTTCTCTTCGTCCACTTCGATCCCCATGCCGGGACCGTCCGGGACACGGATGGCCCCGTTCTCAAACACCATGGGCGTTTTAATGAAGTCATCCGTGTAATAGATGCCCGCGACCTGTCCCTTTTGGGCCTCGGCCGGGGTGGAGACAGGCACGACGCAGGACAGTGTGACGGAAGTCGCCGCCGCGGCCAGTTGGATGTTCGCGAGGTTTCCGACCCCTGTTTCCACGGATCCGTTCACATTGCACGGCAGGCCCCCTGCCCGCGCAACAGCGGCCACCTGCATCGCCTTGTAGAGGCCGCCGGGTTTCGTGGTATAAAGGGAGATGATGTCCGCAGCCTTCCGTTCGATGATTTCCAGGACATCGTTGGCCGTCCATGCGCTTTCATCGGCCATGACCGGTGTATCCAGAACGCGTGTCACTTCGGCCATGGCCGCAAGCCCCTCAACCGGTTGCTCGGCATAGAGAATTCCGGCGGGCGCCATAGCCTTTATCACCCTAATCGCCTCAGCGGGACAATCATATCCCTGATTGGCATCCACGCACAGGGCGATGTCTTTTCCAGCGGCCTCCCTCACACGACGGACGATTTCCACATCGCGGGCAGGATCCACCCCCACCTTGATCTTAATGGTCCGTATACCTTCCTTCACCACCTGGACGCACTCGGCCACCGCCTCATCCACGGAAAGCAGGCCGATGGAATGCGTCACCGGGATCGCTTTTCTCACGGCCCCTCCAAGGAGGGTGGCGACCGACAGACCCACGGAGCGACCGATCAAATCATAGGCAGCCATGTCCAGGGCGGCCTTGGCATACGGATATCCCCTGACGGCACCATCCATTCTGCGATGAAGATCTGCGATATTTTCCGCATTGGCATCCGTCAGAGCCGACGCGAGGTAGGATTCGATGAGATACTTCGTGGTTTCGGGGGGTTCGCCATAATATCGCCCGTGATCTCCTCCCCAGTCCTTGATCGCCGGAGCTTCTCCCCAGCCCGCAACCCCGTTTTCGCCGCTCATGCGAACAAGCAGATAGCCGCCGATCGATCCTGACAGCCCTTTCCACTTGTGGATGCGTCGGGTGGGAAGTACAATATGATTAACCTCGACTTTTTTAATTCTTATCATGGTGTGACTCCTTGGACCCAAAGACTTTTGCTGGGATGTGAAATATTTTTCCAGGTCACAAATATGGTTGACACATTGAGGCGATTAGTTTAAGTATCGCATTTGTCTTGTCATTTGGCAAATGAATGACATTCTCAAACGGATATCCGCACCTGCTCCTCCTGAATTTCGCCGGCGCGCTTATTGCCCCTTATTATTTCTGATTTTGTGGAACCTTCTAAAAGCCCCCTTACACAATCATTTCATTGACAAGGACGAGTTTTTTTATCGTTTCTTACACAAGTTTGTTGAGTGTTAGGAGGGAGGCCCTTTTCATACGAATGGGGCGTCCCCGAAAATCATTTAAACAAAAGGATGCGTATTGTCCGACGGGTATTTACAAGGTAGATGAATGCCCATTATAAGCAACTCAAAGAAGGAGGGATTAAAATGAAAAGAAGGCATCTCATCGGTATCGTATTGTTTTTGTTCGTCACGGCCACGGTTCTGGCGGTTTCAGGATCGCCGGTTCGTGCCGAGTTCCCTGAAAAACCTATAACGTTGATCGTGCCTTGGTCCCCCGGTGGCTCCGGTGACATGACCTGCCGGATCCTGGGTGCTCAGATGGAAAAAGAACTGGGCAAACCTGTAGTCGTCAAGAATATGCCCGGCGCCGGTTCCATCGTCGGGGCCAAGGCCCTGGCGGACGCCAAAGCGGACGGATACACCCTTGGCTTTCTCGGTATCAGCGCCGCAATCGCCCAATATACTTCGGTCTCCCCGGTCATGATGAGCGAGTACACCGCCGTTTCGGGCATCATCAATCCTTCTCTTTTCCTCCTGGTTAATGCCAAGACACCCTGGAAAACAATTCCCGAATTCGTCGCCTACGCCAAGGCCAACCCCGGCAAAATCAAAAATGGAAACGCCGGGGCAGGTGTTATCGACCACCTCTATTCCTCCGATTTCGCCAAGGTGGCGAATGTGAATTTCACCCAGGTCCCCTACAAAGGCTGGGGCCCATCCCTGGCCGCTCTGGCAGGGGGTCATGTGAATTCCATGTTTGTCGCCATCGGGCCTGCCAAGGCCATGATCGGCGCCGGCAAAATCCGGCCGGTCGCCATCGCAGCCGATGAAAGACATCCCTCCTACCCTGATATCCCGACCATGAAAGAGGGTGGCGTGGATATCACCATGCCCTTCTGGGAGTCGATCGTTGTTCCGGACGGGACACCCGGCGATGTGATCGCCATTCTCAACAAAGCGATCCACAAGGCCTTCCAGGATCCCGGAACCCTGAAGAAGATCAAGGACTCCGGTCTGGACGTGTCCTACATGGACACCAAGGGCATCGCCAAGCTGAGGGCTGATTCAAATGCCCAGGTGAAAGAAATGGTCGAGTCTCTGGGTCTCAATCAAAAGTAATCATTTTTTCAAAGGGTCGGACCCTGTCAAAATCGACGGGATCCGGCCCGCTTGCAGGTGAGATAAGACATGTCTGCTAACCGAAGGGATTCTTTGACGACTTTTATTGTCTGCCTCGTGATGGGAGGTTTCATTTTCAGCGATACACTCCGCTATCCCGAGGTTCAGGGCCAGGGCTTTGGTCAGGGACCCGCTTTTTATCCCCAGTTACTGGCCGGGGCGCTGATCCTCTTGGGCACGTTGATTCTCATCTTCGATCTGGTGCACAAAAACACGAACGGATCCGATACCGGCCGAACGCAGGCAGGGGGAGGCGTGACCTATGTGCCTGTGATCCTGCTCATGATCCTCTCTATCGTCATGATCGTTGTCATGGAGTATTTCGGTTTTTTTATCAGCGGTTTTCTCCTCACCATCCTGAGCGTCCTGTTGATCAGGGGCGCTGACATGGGGAGGCATCTGCTTCCGGACCTGGGGTTCAGTGTGGGTATGATCATCCTGGTCTACCTGGTCTTTCAGGTTTTCGTGGGTATACAGCTTCCGGAAGCGACACTTTTTTAATTCGTTAGGATACTATCGTGGGTGCTTTTGATCTCTTGACAGCCGGGCTCCCAACCTTCGGGAGTTTTTATTCGATTTTTCTTGTTGTTGCGGGTTCCGTGCTGGGAATCATCTTCGGCGCTATTCCCGGTCTCACGGCCACCATGGGCATGGCCATATTCCTGCCCATGACCTTTGCCATGAACGACATAAACGGAATCCTCTTTCTCATCGGGATCTATGTGGGGGCCTGCTATTCGGGATCCCTGTCTTCCATTCTGGTCAACATCCCCGGAACGCCGTCGGCCATCGCCACCGGTTTTGACGGTTACAAGATGGCCCAGAAAGGTCATGCCGGCAGGGCCATCGGCTATTCGACACTGTCCTCGGCACTGGGAGGACTCTTCGGCGTCTTTGTGCTCATGTTTGCAGCACCCGTCCTTGCCAACCTGGCCCTGGAATTCGGGGCACAGGAATATACCGGTGTAGCCCTGCTGGGCATCAGTATCGTGAGTTACATTTCCTTCGGGTCCACCATGAAGGGACTCATCGGGGGCATCGTCGGACTTCTTCTTGCGGCTGTGGGTCAGGACGTCATCACGGCCTATCCCCGTTTTGTTTACGGCTCAAAAGACCTCCAGGCCGGCCTGCAAATGATTCCGGTCATGGTGGGGTTCTTCGGAGTGACCGAGGTATTGACAAAGCTGGAGCAGGAGACCGAAATCAGGGTCGCCGTCGCCAAGATCCGAAACGTCTTGCCCAGCTTTTCCAAATTGCTTCGCATGTCGCCCATGATGGCCGTCTCGTCTCTCATTGGAACATTTGTGGGCGCCGTACCCGCGGCAGGCGGGGCCATTGCCTCCATGGCCGCTTACGGCATCCAGAAGCGTTTCTCGAAAAATTCCCACGAGTACGGTACCGGCACCCCCGAAGGCGTCGTGGCGGCGGAGGCGGCCAACAACGCCGCTGTCGGCGGGGCCTTCGTGCCCATGCTCTCACTGGGCATACCGGGCGACCCACAAACGGCCATCCTTATCGGCGCCTTGATGATCAACGGTCTAGCCCCCGGTCCCATGCTTTTCGCCACGAGGCCCGATCTCATTTCCACGATCTATCTCGGCAATGTCCTCTCCGTGATCGTCTTTGCCATCGTGGGGCTTTCGGGCGCCCGTTTCTTCGCCCACCTCATCAGGGTGCCCAGGCACTATCTCCTTCCCGCCATCATGATTTTTTGCATCATCGGCTCCTTCGCCATTCGAAACACCGTGTTTGACATCTGGGTCCTCCTGGCCTGCGGTCTCATAGGTTATCTGCTTCAAAAAATCGGTATCATGCCGGCACCCATCATCCTGGGGTTTGTTCTCGGCCCCATCCTGGAGGATAATTTTCGCCGAGCCCTGATCATGTCCGCAGGAGACTGGACGACCTTTTTTACACGCCCTATCAGCCTCGCTCTCATATTGATCAACTTCCTCATCCTCGTCGGTCCCTATATCATAGGCTGGATAAGGAAAATAAGGCACTAGCCGGTCATCCGCAGCCTCTCCATGCAGGGGCGTAAATCACGGGTTCCTGACCCAGCGGCATGTCGACGGATACCGCCGATCTGGCGCACATTTTCCTGACCACGACTACTTTTCTTGAAGAAGAAGACATCCTGAGCTCCCGAAGGCGTGGATACATCCCCTGGCAGCCCGGGGAAAGGGCCTTGCCGACGGCCGTAAAGCCGACTTTAAATCCACGGTCGGAGAGCTTCAGGTGGTGGTCCATATCACCGATAGGATCAGGGAAGACGCGAGTGCCGTCACCCATGGAACATGGATCAAACATGGGGGCGGCGTCAACCAACTCACGGAGGATCTTGTGTCCTCGTCGGGCGGAATGGCCGGATTCTACAGCACGACCTTTGACATCAAGCCCCTTGTCGGGGAAGACACAAAACAGGAATCCCATGTCAAATGAATATCAAAACAAAGGTATCTCACTCTCAATGCAACTCTAAAGATCGATCAGATTCTTGTTCCCCAGGTTCCCGGTCATGACCATGGTGGTCAGCTCCTCAGTGGTCAAACCCCTGGTGAGGCACTCTCCCACCTTTTCCCCGTTCTTCAGGATAGCCACCCGCCGGGCCACACTCAGGACATCTTCCATGTTGTGGCTGATGATCAGGATCGTGACTCCCTGTTCGTTCAGTTGTCTGATCAGGCCCAATACCTGGGCGGTCTCCTTAACGCCTAATGCGGCTGTGGGTTCGTCCATGATCACGAGCCCGGCATTCCACCTGAGAGCACGACTTATTGCCACGGCCTGACGCTGTCCGCCCGACAAGGCATTGACCGGTGCCTCGAGATCTTTGATATCCACGTTCAAGCGGCCCAGATAATTCACGGCCGCTTCCTTCATGGCTTTCTTGTCAAGGACCCTGAGCCAGGGGATGAAAGAGCGTTTGGTCAATTCGGCGCCCATGAAGACGTTCTGATAAACCTGAAGCCTGGGAGCCAATGCGAGATCCTGGTAAATGGTCGCCACGCCCTTGGTCAGGGCATCGGCCGGAGAAGTGAAGTGGACGTTTTCGCCGTTTAGAAACACGTCGCCGCTCGTGGCCGTTTCGGCCCCTGAAACGATGCGGATAAGGGTCGATTTTCCGGCCCCGTTGTCGCCACAGAGGGCCAGGACTTCCCCCTCTTCCACGAACAAGTCAACGGCCTTGAGGGCCCTGACTGCACCGTATTCCTTACAGATGTCTTTAAGTGTCAGAATATTTGGCACGCAATACCTGCGATTCTGAAAAGCAAGACCGAAAAGGCCTTGCGTGTAATGAGTTACACCCTGTACGGTCGGGTGACCGTCCCCGGGGACATCCCCCAGGGGACGGTTTTATCTTTTTTTTACCAGGGCCACCGGCCTTCGGCCGGGACGTTGTTCTTGTCCACTAAAACGGCATCCATCAGCAGAAAGGGTCCCTTGACCATATCTTCTTTCTTTGCACCTTTGTTTACGATCTTGTCGATGGACTCGACGGCTTCCTTCCCCATGGATTCAAAGGGAATGGCCACCGTCGCGGTCATCAGGCTCTTGGGGTCCCGAATCCGCCGGAAGACCTCCTGTCCCCCGTCAATGCTCACCATCACGATATCACCCTTTTTAACGCCCTGCTGGCCGAGGATGTCGTCGATGATAAAGGCCTGGGCATCAAAGGAAGCCCAGACGCCTCGAAATTTACCCCGATTCTTGAGGCTCAGGGCCTCCATGCCGTTTTTGACGTCCTCTCTCCAGGACTTTGTCCGCGCCATGGTGTGGCTCCCGAGAATTTTTACGGCGGTATTTTCAGACAACACCACATCCAGGATCTTCCCACGAATCCTGCAGCCCACATGGCTCTCAAAACGCTGAGTCATGATATTCCCCTCGTAATTCAGGGCGCCGAGAAGGTAGAGTGCGGCCTGGGCACCCACCTGATACTCATTGACCGTAATGTCGAAAAGCGTATTGGCGCTGGTACCGCTCATCACGGTGATGACGGGGATTCCGGCCTTCTTGGCGGCGACGAACTGGGCATCGAACTGCACGGGTTTGCTCATGCAGAGGATGATGGCGTCCACCTTGGCCTGGATGAGGTTTTCTATCTGAGCGGCATGTTCAGGCAGATTCCCTCTTGAATTGAGTAACGTCACGTCCCAACCCTTTTCCTTGGCTGCTTCCTGGGCCGCCTTGGCGGTTCGGGCATGGGTCTCCGAAGACATTTGGAAAGCCACGATACCGATCTTGAGAGACGCTGCATGGGCCGTATTCGGCAGGACAAAAATTGCAACCAGGGCCAGAGCGGCCATTATTTTTCCAATACCCTTTAAAGTCATCATTTTCCCTCCTTTTAAAAATAAGTTGGATGTTTGTCGTTACACATTAAACGCCGCCTTGGTGATCGTACTCGCAGAGAGACTGACCGAGGCGATGATAATGACCCCAAGCACGATATCCTGGGCATAGTAGGGAGCCCCCAAAAGAACCAGCCCGTTACTCAAAATGCCGATGGTCAGTGCCCCGATAAATGACCCCAGGATATTGGGCCGTCCCGGTTCTATCATGGTCATTCCCAGAAGAACGGCGGCCATTGTGGTCAACATGAAATCACCGGCCGAGGTGGGGGCGGCCGAACTCAGTGAAGAGGCCAAAAGCACGGCTGTTACACCCGCCAGGATTCCTGACAGGGTCAGGCCGAGGACTTTCATGCCCTTCACGGCGATCCCGCCCAGACGGGCCGCTTCGTCTGCCTCACCTGTAAAAACCATATGAATACCCAATCTTGTCTGCTTCATGACGAACAGGGCAATGGCTGAGATGAGGAACATCCACAGGGCAAGCATGGGGATGCCCAGGATCTTACCCCGACCCAGGAACACAAAGGACTCGGGCCAGCGTCCTACATAGGCCACGCCCTCGGTGATCCAGAATGCCGCACCGTTTGCAATCGAAGCCATGCCCAGGGTGGCGATAAGGGAGGGCACCTTGAGCCGGGTCACGACCAATCCATTGATAAATCCCGCCGTTCCTCCGGTCAGCAGGCCACAGAGGATGGCCAGCCATACCGGATATTGATAATGAATCAACCCGCCGGTGATGACCGTGGCCAAAGAGCAAATGTTGGCGAAAGAGAGATCCAGTTCGGAGGTTGTCAGGGCGAACGAGAAACCCACGGCCAGGATGGTCAAATAACTGATCTGTTTGAGGACGGTCAAGAGATTCGGACCGGTCAAAAAATTATCAGCAGCTAGGGCAAAAAAAATGAAGACCCCCAACCCGCCCAGGGCCGTACCGTATTTGCTGATAAATTGTTTGCGGCCTTTCGACATGCTCAAATTTCCCCGGCCTGATGCATAAAATCCACGGCCCTTTTGGGATCGATAGGATTCAGAGTTTTTCCCTCCTTCTTTATGGATGTCCCGACGATAAAGGCGTCGGCCACCCGAGCCAGGGTCTTGATTTTTTGAGCCGAAACCCCGGTTCCGACCACCACCGGGGTTTCGGGTATCTTTTCAGCTACCCTGCCGATGATTTCGATATCAGCTTCCTTTCCCGCAGCCGGCCCACTCACACACACAGCGTCCGCCAGGCCGATGAAGACCGCAGCAGCGGCTATCTCTTCAACAGGTCTTGTGTCCAGATTCACGGAAAATCCCGCCGTCACATTGCTGATGATGCGAATATTCTCGGCATTGAGGTATTTTCTCAATCGAAGGAGTTCAGGGGCATCAGGCGTATAGAAACCCAAATCTCCCACATAGGTCCCTGACAAAAAGCATCGTATGAAGCGGCCGCCGGTCGCATGGGCAATGGCGACGGATGCGAGGGGGTCCAGCAGCATGTTGACGCCGTGAGGAAGACTGACCTTGTTTTGGACCCGGGTCACGACATACGTCATAGCGGCGATCACTTCGGGCGTCATTTTATTTCTGTAGGGCATATCCGATTCATTGCAGTAAAGCAAAGCATGGAAGCCGGCATCTTCAAGGATCCGGGCCTCTTCCACGGCCTGATCCACGATCTTTTTCATGCCGCCGGAAGCGTCATATCGAGGTGTTCCGGGCAGGGCCAGGGTGTGAACCATGCCGATCATGAAATGTTTCCGGTTAAAATCTTGTTCAAAGAGCCTTTTCATTCTTTATCCCTTTCTTCCTTTAATCATATGCGGGTAACCGATCCCTTTCTCACGTCGCGGGTCATAGCGCGCGATAAAGGCACCACGGTATTTTGGGTCTCGATCCACCTTTCATAAAGCCTTTCATAGAGGTCCTTTCTTTCCTTTCTTGGTTCAAAAACCCTTTCCACACGCACCAATGCCTCCTGGCACTCTTGCAGACGGCTGTATTCCCCGAGCCCGGTGAGTACGACCATCGCTGTACCCAGGAGCCCGGCCTCCGTGGAGCGGGTCCGGATCACGGGCAGATTGAGCACGTCGGCCTTTGTCTGACACCAAATATCAGAGGCGGCCGCCCCCCCGGTGATCCGAATCTCCTGTACCCTGCAGGCCTCTTCGGCAGTGGCCATTTCGAGCACCTGACGATTGGAGAACGCCACACCCTCCAGAATGGCCCATAGGAAATCGGTTCTGCAATGTTGCCGATTGATCCCGAGGAAGGCCCCTCGCACATCCGGGTCCCAGAGGGGAGTTCTTTCTCCTCTGATGTAGGGGAGGAAGAGTATGGGTTCCTTCCGGCGCACAAATCCAGGCAATTCATAAAGGAGATCTGCGGGTGTTATACCGGAACCGGGCCTTTCAAAAGCATCGATGTACCATGCAAGGCAATCCGCACCTGCCTGGCTGGGTCCCCCGATCTGATACAAATCGTCACCCCATGGGAGTGTGACCAGCCCCTCCGCCTCAGTAAACGAAGCGGTCACCACACCAAAGACTTCGGATGTTCCGGATACGTTGAAGGCCTCTCCCGCCTGAACAGACCCCACGCCGAGTGATCCGCACCAGGCATCCATCCCGCCCACGAACACAGGGATCCCGGCGAGGCGGTCCAGCGGTTCCTCTAAATTTTTTCGAACGATACCCAGTTTTTCCTGTGGTTTTTTCAGGACCGGTATCGTGTCTTTGGGTAGGTTCACACTATCAAAGAGGTCCTGAGCCGGTGTTCGGTCTGATACGGTCAGCAGGCGCGATAGAGAAACGTCATCGCATGCCGTCTCACCCGTCAACCGGAAATTCAGATAATCTTTGGGTTCAAGAACGACATGGACCTTGGCGAAGTTATGGGGTTCTTCTTCCTTGACCCACAAAATCCGGCTCAAAGTATGATAGGCGTTCACCGGACCGAAGGTCCTGCATCGGGGATCTCGCCGGGCCTGGGAGAAAACCAAACGTGCGGCCTGTTCCGTGGCTCTGCCGTCGGCCCAGGTTATGGCAGGGCGTATCGGTTCACCTGCACGATCAAGAAAAACCTGGGTTCGTGTGATACCGCAAACCGCGAGACCCAGAATCTCAGCTGAAACCGCCTCAGGTTTTGCAAGAAGCGAACCGGTCAACCGGAGGAAATCCCGCCACCACGCTTCGGGATCTTTTTCCGACCATCCACGATGATCGGGCACAGGCGGTTCCTGCTTCACGACGTCAAGGGTGATCTCACGCCCCTCCAGGTCAATGAGAGCGCCTTTAAATGCCGTCCCCCCAAGGTCATAGGCCAGGATGGCTTTCATCAGTTCACCTCATCGGCACGCAGTCTGAAGGTGTATTTATAATAATCCCCCCTGATGAGGTTGGTTGCGAGTTCGAGAGCGCGTCCGTTTTTGTCGCGTGTCAGACGGTGGGCCAGTATGACCGCAGTTCCTGCGGGAATTTCCAGAAGTTCGGCTTCCTCCTCGGGGATGGAGAATGGTTCGATGACTTGTTCGGCGTCTCTAACGACAATCCCCTTCTCTCTTCGAAGAAATTCATAAAGGGAACAGTCGCGAAGATCGGCCTCTGTCACGCCTCTGAGGATATCCCGAGGGTGACTGGATGTCTGGAGAACCACAGGAACATCATCCAGGAGTCTCAAGCGACGAAGTTCAACGACGGCTTCACCTGGTGGAATATCGAACACGATTCGTTCCCGGATCCGACTTTTACGTGCCCTCATGGAGAGAACACGGCTACTCGGTGTACGTCCCATTATTTCCGCTTCTTTGTGGAAATCCACGATGCGACCGAGCACCTTGTGATGGGCCTTGCTATGGACCACTGTGCCACTGCCCCGACGCCGTTCGATCAGACCTTCTTCCTGGAGCAGGGCCAGGGCCGATCGGATGGTTACACGGCTTACACCGAAGTAATCCTGGAGGGTTTTCTCAGAGGGAAAAGGATCGCCGTTTGCATAGATGCCCGATTCAATATCGTTCTTCAATTCCTGTGCGATCTGGCGGTGAAGGAGACCTAGGCGTTTTCGCCTGTGAGGTTTTCTGACGGGCTGATTCATTTTCAAAAATCACTCCTGTGTTCAATTTTCTTACCATACAACTTTAATACAATTCAATCATTTATTCCATATTTTCAAAAATTTTTTTTAATTTGTAATTTTCGAGTTCAATGCAAAGGCCTTGGCGATCATGATTCCCTGACCCATGACAACGATCATTTGATGCGGCGGCCATGACAGTCCAATTTATGGCGAAAACTCCCACCAGGCCCTGTTCGGCAAACCCTACCTCATTTCCGATGCGCCCTGGCCCGTTGTAGATCCGATCCTTGTGGGGCTTCCCATATCCCTGGTGGTCACCGTGGTGCTCAGTCTTTTCACCCGCCCCATGGCGAAAGCCCACATCGCCCGATGCTTCGAGGGAGTCAAGGTCTAAAAAAACAAAAGGACGGTCCCTTTTCATGGGACCGTCCCCAACATAAGAAACGGCACATCAAAAAACATTAGTCCTGTTCTCGAACTCCGAAAAACTTTTATCGTATACCCATCTTGCTCCGGACCTCTTCCATGGTCTGCTGTGCTATTTTTCTCGCTTCCCGAGCACTCTCATCAAGGAAACCGCGCACCAGATCGGGCTGTTCCTTCAATTCCTGAAAGCGTTCCTGAATGGGCTCCAGGGCCTTACAAAGATGTTCGTGAAGGACGCGCTTGCAATCGATGCAGCCGATACCCGCTTTCTGGCATTCCTCGTAACAATTCAGGCGGGGTTCCTCCGGGGTAAAGAACTCGTGATAAGCGTAGATATTACAGAGCCAGGGCCTTCCGGGATCTGAACGGCGAACCCGCTGGACGTCCGTCTTTGCGGGTGCGAGCTTTTTCCATATCTCTTCTGAAGTATCCATGATGCCGATCGTATTTGTCAGGCTCTTGGACATCTTGTTTTCGCCATCGAGCCCCAGGACCCGTGCGGGTTTGCCGCACGGCATGGGTTCCGGAAAGGTTTCACCAAACCGGCTATTGAAACGCCTGGCGATTTCCCGGGCAAACTCGAGATGCTGAAACTGGTCATCTCCTACAGGCACAAGCGAGGCCTTGTAGATCAGGATATCCGCAGCCTGCAGGATGGGATAATTGAGGAGACCCGCATTGATATTGGCCTCATGCTGCGCCGACTTTTCCTTGTACTGGGTCATATTGGTGAGTCGCCCTACCATGGCACAGGACGCAAATATCCAGCTGAGTTCTAGAATTTCGGGGACCTGGGACTGGATCATGAGATGGCAGGTCCCCGGTTCTAGTCCGCAGGCCATGTTGACCATCGCGGCATTGAGGATGTTCGTCTGGAAATTCTGCACATCATAATCAATCGTGATGGCATGATAATCTACAATAACATAAAAACTCTTATGGGTTTTGGCGAGTTCAACCCACTGCCGAATCGCACCGAGATAATTCCCGATATGAATATCGCCGGTCGGCTGAATCCCGCTCATAATGATACCCTTCTCCATTTGAAACTCCTTTCTCTATCCCGAGGGACCTGCAATTCGGATCAAGGGCTATGCCACAAAAACGCCCCAGACGCTGATGCCGCCTGAGGCCTCTGTTGTTATGAATGGATTGAATCGTTTAAACAGAATATTTCAGGCAGACCACATACCCGTTCCAGCCGCGCCAGAGTCTGCGACCATGAAACCTGCTTAATGGGGATCTCAATGGGAACATTGTGATTGCCTAGCAATATATTATGTGTTTTACAAGCGATTTGTGTGAAACATATTGAAAAACCACTGGGTTGTCAAGTCCCTGATCCACCATCAAGGTGTTATCTGTCATTCGCATCGCGGGATGGCCTTTCCGCCGGAGGCTTATCCGCTTCAAGGGGACCGGCGGGCCGTAGGCCTCTCCGACCTGTATCACAATCTGATCGATGATGGTATCAGGTCATTGTCAGAGAGCCAAATGCCCAGGTTCATGGCTGGCATCGAATTTGTTCAATGCAGTGGATAGGTTCTCGAATACGAGCGGTGAGTTCCTCTCACCTGATTACAGTTAACAGCAACCGCCGTTTGTTCCACAACCGGTCTGTTCTTCCGCGCTGCAACCACAGTTACAACCTGAGGACGAACCGGATAGCTCTTCGTCAGTCGGTTCCCTTACTTCAACGATAGTGACATCAAAGTGAAGTTTCTTACCTGCCAGTGGATGATTAAGATCAATAATGACCGTACTCTCATCCTTAATCTCTTTTACGGTGATTACAATCGGACCCTGAGGACCCTGGGCCTGGAATGTCATACCGGGCTGGAGTTCCATGTCGCCTGGAAACTGTTCCCTGGGAACATCCTGGATCAACTCCGGATTGACCTGACCATATGCATCCCCGGATTCAACGCTTATTTTGACGTTTTCACCAACCGTCATCCCCATCATGGCCTTTTCCAGACCGGGAACAATCTGACCTGAACCTGTAATAAAACCTAGAGGCTGTCCCTCGGAAGAACTGTCGACCTCTTCTCCTGAGTCCAAGGTAAGTTTGTAATCGAACGCCACATACACCTTATCCGCGATATGCATAGTTTTTCTCCAATAAATTAAAAAAATCCCGATGACGCCAAATTTCAGGCTTCATCGGGTTTGGATATTTCCTAACATTAAAGCATGTGCCCCAAAAGTCAAGCGTAAGACCTCAATATCCTGCGAAAAACTCTAAGAAGAAACAATTTTAGCACCACTGGCATACAAACGGCTGATTTTCAAATAGTCTTTCGGCGCATCGGTCAGTCGATCCTTAAGAGATTCGGGAATGGACTTGAGCACTTTACACGGGACACCTGCCGCCAGGTGGTGCGCCGGTATTTCTTGTCCTTCCCGGATAACGGAACCAGCTGCCACAAAAGCCCCTTGACCAATTTGAGCACCGCTCAACACTGTAGCATTCATGCCAATCAACGCTCCCGCCTCGATATGACAGCCCTCAATGACCACCCCATGGGCAAGGATTACATCGGCTTCTACAATGGTATCGGCATAGGCATTTACGTGGATGACTGCGTTATCCTGTACGCTCGTGCGCGGACCAATGAAGACCCTCCCTTCGTCACCGCGGATAACGGCCCCGAACCAGATGTTGGCCTTTTCTCCGATGGTAACGTCTCCTGCAATAACGGCTGTTGGAGCGATATAAACGTCCTGGCCGATGACCGGCCTTTTCCCATCCAATTCAATGATCATATTTCACCTATAGTTGGCACCCCTAATTTAAGTTTATAGACAGCAGCTTGGTAGGCAACGTCAGAAATCGCGCGACCAAAAAAATCACCCGTCCCCCGATAGGCCGGAGGCTGGTGATTTTGCGTTACAGAGGAGGCTGTGTTCGGCCTTCTTATTTTTGGCTCAGGCCGCGGTAGATCACATTAACGTTTGGCGCTTAGGTGGTACCTCTTGTCTTACCCTCAAGGGGTGAAACCCCGATCCTTTCCCCCTCAAGGCCCGTCAGGGGCGGTCCTACACCCTTTTATAGACCATCCCTGAAACAATCTCGCTGCCGGGTTTCCCACGTTTCTGTAGGACTCCCCTGGTTGCAGTTCAGGCGACCCCACTTCTACCCACTTCTCAACCAGAGATGTCCACGAAAGCTGTAATCACCGTTAGGAATGAATGGGACAAAAAAGGCGAAACTTCGTGCCGTCCATGGTGGAAAGAACCGGGAAAGTTATGAGTCTTCCTCCAGGTAGTCCTTGAGCTTCTCTCGCAGGGACTCAGGCCATTCATCCTTGTAAAGAAAGGCCTTCACCTCTTCCCTTGTCATGAGGTCCAGAACCTCTTTCGGGAGATTTCTCAGGGCCTCCAGCCGCTCACTGTCCACATCCGTAATTTTTTCTTTCCCGCTCAAATCGTTCCTCCTTGAGGCTCTTTCGCCCCGGCGCCAAAGCCGCCGCACATATTAAATCTTGATCTCCCCCCACACTGGTCCATAAGTGAATTTCTGCGAGTCTGCCACTTCAGGCACGGCGACTTTTTGAACGCTTTTTATCCTTCCAGCCACTTTTTTGCTTCATCATATTCTCTGAATACCGTTATGGAGCTAGAGATAACCCCACTCATTAGGATTTCGTACATCCTTGATAATCCGTAATCCAAATCTCTCTCTTTGTTTATTTGAGTGCTTATTTCCATTTCATATTCGCCTAACGTGACTATACCGTCTGTATAAACCGGGCTGAGAATAGCATCAAATACATCTTTGAGGCCAGCATTTTATCCCCAGTTAGCCATACAACCGTGCTTATTCAGTCTGTATCAAGTGGTACCCCTGTCTTACCCTCAAGGGGCGAAGCCCCGATCCTTTCCCCCCTCAAGGTCCGTCAGGAGCGATCCTACAAGCTTTCCAAAAAAATCCCTGAAAAAATCTCAATGCCGGGTTTCATCCGTTTTCATAGAACTCCCCGAGTTGCAGTTCAGGCGAGTCAATCCCTTTTTCAAGAACGAGGCATTCCCGGATATCCAGGCACAGATCACATTTCGACATGTATCGGCCACCGGGTTCGTACTCGTACTCACGGGATGCCAGATCAATGAACCTCCCGATGCCCGGCCGGAACAGGGTATTGAGAAGGGGGTACTTACATGCATCCAGGGGAGTTCCCATGTCCCCGTGGAAGACGGAAAGCCCGGAGCAGAGTCCGGGATTATATTTGCCGTAAAGATCGAAGTAAAAGTACCCGACGTTCAGGAGTTCCCGGCACCCGTCCTGGTTTGCTAAGAGGATCTCCCCGGCCGGCCTCGAGTCAAAGACCCGGCGGAAGGTCTTGATCGCCCTACCCGGTTTGACCCTCTTCGAACGCGCCGTCATGGCTTTTCAAGAAATATCTGGTTATCTTTTCCGGGGGCGGATATCTTGCCGCAATCTCCGCAAACGACGTTATGGCTGCTCTTCAAAATCACGTTTGCAGCCGAAGGCTGGAAGCCACTCACCTGATTGTACAGGAAGGTGTTCCTGCTTCCGGCGAGCTGTTTGAAAGGTGAAGCGAATACAGCGGCGAGACCTGTGCCGCTAATGCTGTTATCGGCAATAAACCCGTCGGAACCGAATTGAGCAATTGCCCTTGCCTTTGGCCCCCCTCTTATGACAATCTTGTTCTGAGCCACAACAGCCCGATCGGCCAGCAGGACAATGCCAAGGGACGAGGGTCCCCGTGTCTCGATATCGTTGCCCACGATAACTATCTTGCAGTTTCTTGCGGGGTCAGCGCCCCCTGACAGATCGAGGAACCAACCCGCTACAATACCGTTCGGCGTTGATGGAGTTGGGATGAGCGGACCTTTGGTCGCTGTCACGATCCTGTTCTCACTGATCATGACCATTCCTTTGCCATTTGCATCCAGACAGTTATCCAGAACCTCAATCGAATTTTTTGAGCAGTTCCGGATACTGTTTCCCGTGACCTTTACCAGGGCGCCTGTTGTCCAGAGGACATATACTCCCTGTGACATGGTCTTTTCCGGATCGTCGCAATGCATGCTGATGTCGTTGTTTTCAATGGAGAGGGTGCCTGTGACCGCTCCGGGTTGATATTTTTCCTCCGGCTGGGAAAATCTCGGCGTCAGGACGATCCCTTGTTGCCGAGAAAAACCTTCCTTTCCAAACAGAGGCTTGGACAGCAGCTTGGGCCGCACATTCGTAATCCTGTTATTGCGTATGGTGGCGGCCCTGCAATAACCAAGGTAAATGGGCGACCACAAGGCTCCTTCAAATCCCATATCCTGAATAGTGATATCCGGCCCGGGGGCCGTTATCGGCAACTGGGCGGGAAGCGGACTATGGAATGTCCAAAATCCCCCTTGAATCGTTGTTAAGGGCATGCCTTTGGCGTCCTTTTCACCGTTGATTTTTATATCTCTTGTAATATTGACCCGGCCTTCCTCCCCAAAAACAAAGGTTCCTTTCAAGAGAACGGTTCCCCCCTGATCAACGGCTTCTTGCACGGCCGCTATATCCTGCCCAGGATCGCCCGTCCCCGTCACCGTGGCATCATATTGTAGCGGAGAAGATCCCACGGTCGGCTGTGATAGAAGCATCACGACGCCAAACAAAAACACAATGTAGATTATTCTTTTCATGTCATTCTCCTTTTCCCTTATCCCGGACGAAAAAGACCGAACTGCTCCTTATGTGACCTTAACGATGTCACACTCGGCAGCTCGGCCATCTTTTTCCAATCCGGATTGGAACGAATCGCCTTTATGGAAGCCGGAATTTCATACAGTGGGTCAGCAACAACACGAAGACCCGTAGCTTTCCGACCCCATCTCTCGATGGGTTTGGCTTTGTCGGGAATGGAATGCGAAACCCCTGACAGGACAAACCTCGCCCCGTCAGGAGGCAGGCTTGCACATTTTCAGGATTGTCTCCATTGGAATTCTCCCAAATGGAGGTTGTCGGATTGGCAGGAAATACTTTTTATACCTCAACCCAAATCGACGACAAATGTCAAGGAAAATTGACTCATAAGAATGGGAGGGATGGGTGGCATGAAATTTTCACCAACCTTCACAGGAAGGTTCTGTATTTTTTACTTGCGGTCCCCCTGGTGGGTGGGTGACGTGAATCAAAGCTACGCGTCTATTTTCGACAATAACAATTTTGTCTTAACCGCATTCATGTTTAAGCCCAATGCCTTACTGTCATATCCAAAAGCCAGGCCTAAAATTTGTGTCAAATAAAGAACCGGGAGCTGATAATTCGTACCGAATTCCGAATTGATTCCTTTCTGATTGCTGTCGTACATCACAGAGCAGAAGGGGCACACCACGCACAAGGCATCCGCACCGGCTTCGGTTACGGCGTCCAGCTTTTCCTTTGCCACTGAAAGGGCCAACTTCTCATCGACCGGCAACACCGGTCCTCCACAACATTTATCCTCTCCCGCATAATTCATCACTTGAGCGCCGGTTATTGATATCAGGTCCGCAATGGACTTCAGATTTTCAAAATGATCATACACAAAAGGTTCCCTCAGGTAGTGACACCCATAATGAATCGCTATTTTCAGACTGCTCAGATCCTTTTCAATGCTTTTTTTGATCTCCTGCGGCGTAATTTCTTTGTATAGACTTCGTGCAAAATGGCTGACTTTGACATGGCCCTCATAACGAAGTCCAAGTTTCAATAACTGCTTGTTTACTTTTTCCCTTTCGGGGGCTGATTCGGACAATTGACTGGCTGCTTCTTTCAACACCGAAGCGCAGGAGCTGCACAATGTCAATATATCGAGGTTCTGATTTTGGGCCAAACAAAGGTTATAGGCCGCCATGACCTGAGAAGACCATCTGTCGATCGATTTCATTGGGAAACCGCAGCAGATAAACTCCTTGATGTCCACGAAATGGATATCAAGTTTTTCAGCAACCCTTCTTGCCGACATTTCGTAGTTTCTGGATCTGGCCGGGATAGTGCAACCCAGAAAAAGAGCATACTTCATAGCTCACTCCGACTCATAAGGCATTTATTATATTCATGCTCACTCTTGACGGCTTCGTAAAAAGTCCAACTGCTGCGTTACGCTTCATCTTTCGTCGTTGCGGCGTACGGTATGTACGCCTCACTCCTCAAGATTCGCAAGCCTTGCATTTGGATCTTTTTACGAAGCCGTCTCATCGCTGACTTTTTACGAGTTCATCACGCTTGTCCAAAATAAAATTTGCCGCTCCAAGCAGAGCCAGGCATGTTCTCTTCACTTCGTTCGCTCCGCCGTCCATGGCTCCGCTCTCTGCGGGATTTTGGCCCTTCATCTATCCTGATTCAGGGCCAAAATACGCCGTTACGAGAAAATGCCTGCCCCTGCTTTCCGCTACGTGGATGGGAACCTAAATTTTGAAAAGCATATAATGCGTCACTAAGTATTTGATTTCACAAAGCCTGAAGCGCCAATAAATTTTATTTTGGACACTACTGGCTTTGCATACTCTCGAAAAAACAACGATTGTCCTGTGGGAAAAGATCACTGAAATTTGACATGCCTTTGACCTTTAGCCTTTAACCTTTGACCTCAATCTGGATTGTCGCAGCAACACATCATTCTTCCGAGAGAAGCTCTTTCACGACCCCGCATGAGGTCGGCAACGAGGGTAAACTCAGCCTGCCCCGCTTCTTGTTGTCGAATTCATCTATGACGTAAATCTTGCCATTTTCTTTGATGGTTTTCATTTGCGCCTTAACGCCGGCCGGAATATGCCCCTCCTTGATGGCCTTGTTTCTTAGCAGCGACATGATATCAGGAATTCGGACATTTCGGGGACAAGTCGCTCGACAAGCGTCACAACTCGCACAGAGCCAGATAAAATCCATTTCCAATACGTCTTCCACCATGCCGAGAAAGATCATTCGAATGATACGGTGTGGATTAAATCGTTCGTCGATCTTGTTAATGGGGCAACTTGCCGTGCACGACAGGCATGTCAGACAAGCTGAAATCCGCTCCCCACCGGGCATTTTGGCAAGCTCGAAAATGAAGTTTTGGGATCTTCTCATCTCATTAACATCTCCTCGGGGCATGCTTGTTGGATGAAAACCAGCCAATTATCCGGACAGTCTCTGATAAGCATCGATCGCACCATAAGCTGTGGCAACGGCTAAACCGCTGCCGCACTTTTGTCGCACCCAATCCTGATGGGCCAGGATGGACCCGGCGGCATACAGGTTGGGGTATTCCAGGCACTGCTTCTCGTCGACCGGCCTGAAATCGTCATCAATCTCCAATCCGGACCGGTTGATCGGATGTCCCCCCTTATGAAAAATATCCCTTTGGTGCCAGTCATCACGGCGAGGCGGCTGAAAAACGGGCAGATCGAAAATGGACTCATGAACGCCTGTCCGCTCGGCGCGCAATCCTTTGCCTAAAAAACGCCCGCTGGCCAGAAGAACGGCTCCGGCCCTGACCATTACAGACGGCGTTTCGCTGCCCACCTGGACCCGAAATGACCCTTCTTCAGTTCTCTCGACCCCCAGCACTCTATTCTGGTAAAAGGCACGCACACCCATCCGGGGCAGATGTTGTTCAAAGGCTTCCCGCAAACGTAATCCGGTTGCAGAAGGGATCATGGTGGGAATTTCGAATACCGGTAATCCCAAGGCTCGTTCCAGTTTCGCCATGATCTGAGACGTTCGGTTGACACCCAGGACGGCGGGCAGGCCGACGGCCTGAGCATCACCCAGGTGGTCTTTAATGGCCGTCGCCAGTTTGTCGCAAACGGTCATGATTTCCAGAGACCGGGCCAGTTGTTCGCAATATAGCTCACCCCTCAAATCAGGGAAGGGAATTTTTACCGCGCGAAGCGTGGGCCAGCGGTCCCCGAGGGTCTCGACGATTTGACGCACGCTGTAGCCTTTCAGTCCGTGAAAACCTACCAGCAGGCACGGGATCCGCTCTGTAAAGGCTTCAACACCATGGGTCATGGATTTTGGTACGGCATAGGTGGTTTTAACAGTGCCAACCGGTGTGATCACCCGGGCATTGCGGGCGGGATTCATCACATATGGCTGACCGGCCTTTTCCATAAAGGTAATGAATTCTTCCATGGCGTGGCGAATCATGGGGGTCCCCAGTCGCGCATAAGGATGGTCCGGATTATCCAGGATCAATTTTTCGATAGCGGCCCAGGGATCATCCCAAACGCATCCGGACGCTATCGGATGAACACCGAGCAGGTCCAACAGGCCGCTGGCAAAATTGATTCCACTTGCCTGACCCACCTGGATAATGTCAATATTCCGGTTGGCTGCAAACAGACCCGCTGCCATCCCGGCCATGCCAGTGCCGATCACCATCAGATCGCATTTGATTTCATCAAGGGGCATTTAACGCCTCACCATATAAAATGAGCTCATCAAAAACGGGCAGGCCCTTCGTTTGACGCTCTTTATTCGCTGGGGCTGCTTTCGAGTTCTAATCCGAAAACCCCGCAATGGATGGCTTCCATGAGTTCTGCCTGACCCAAAGGCATATCCCAGAGAAGGACATGCTGACCCCGCCAGCGCTCACGTAAGAAGGCGATCAGCGAAGCCACGCCCTCGCGGTGTTTCAATTCGCCCTGATCATACATGTGGGCCGTCACCTGTTGACTGCAGATGGTGCCCTGACAGGGGCCTTTGCCGACCCGGCTGCGCAGGCTGATGGCTTTCAGATCGGGGAATTCGTTTTGTTCTCGAATGTCGGTGATAAGGGCTTCAACCACACTCTTAGGTACCATTTCGCACTCACAGAGGGGAATATCACCAGGGTCCTTGCTACTCAGCCATAACCTGGGCGCCAGCCCCGGCTCAGTCCATCGGGTGTTGTGGAAATCGGGCAGGGGCTCTTCATGGGTGGAGCAGGGTTTCTGCACATCCAGACGGCGACAGATCAGGTCAGCAGCTTTCTCGGCCATGAGACGATGGGTCGTCAGCTTGCCGCCCGTAATCGTCACGAGGTTGTCGATCCGATGTCCGATTTCAGCATGGTCGATGAGTACGAAGCCCCGGCTCACATTGCGGTCATCCCCCGTATCTTCGCCAGCCAGCAATGGACGGACCCCGCAATAGGCACGGATATACCGGGTTGTTTCCAGGACCGGCAACATGGTAGCCCCTTCTTCGATCATATGGTCGATTTCATGGATTTCCGGGTAGATCAGGTCAGGCGATTCCGCACGTTCGGAAGTGGTGCCAAAAATGGAAACGGTTCCGCCCGGCACCAGAATGTCTCCGTCGGTTGGGTGACGTAGTCTGTTTATGACCCGTTCGGTGATTCGGGTGTGGGTCACCAGCATGCTTCCTTTGGAATAGAGCATGTCGATATGGGCTCCGGCCAAGGCCGCAATCTTATCCGCCCATGCGCCGGCTGCATTGACAATGATCTCGGCTTCAAGGGACGTCTTTTCACCTGTTTCCCGATTGAGCAGAAAAACAGATCGAATACGGCCATGGCTGATCCGGAAATCCACGACTTGAGTGAACCGAAGGAGGCGACATCCGAGCTGCCTCGCGTGGGACATGTTGTCTAAAGAAAGCCTGAAGGGATCGATGGTGGCATCTTCGACATGGAAAGCGGCAATGATCCGGTCCGACAGGGCCGGTTCCATCTCCCGTACGTCTTGAATATCAAGCGATTGTGTTGGAATGTCGTGTTGGGCACATCTTTGTGGAAAATCCGCGATATAATGCTCATCATCCCCGGCGACCGCCACAAACAGGCCGCCGGTATCCTCGACACAATGCGGTGCCAGCGTCTTCAGCAACCCGCCTTCTCGTCGGCACTCACCGGCCGCAACAGGATCCGAAGCAATATAACGGGCGCCGCTGTGCAGGAGCCCGTGGTTTCCTCCCGAAGCGCCGGCATTGATGTCCTGCTTTTCCACCAGAATGCAATGGATGCCCCGTAGGGACAAATCCCGCGCTACGCCCGTTCCTGTAGCCCCGCCACCGATAATGAGCACCTGAGTCTTCAAAATATATCTCTCCGTGCCGTGAAACCCTTAACAGTTTTGTTGCAAAAAGGAAATTCGGTAGAGCTATATTTTCACTTGAGAAAAGAAATATCCGATGTTAAGGTACCTAAATGGGTTTCAATCAGACCTTAAGTCCTGTTTCAATTGATAATTTTTAGCACAACTCGATTATTTTGTCACGGTAATTTTTCATTTTCCAACATATTTTATATTTCATTTTCATTCACGATCATTTTCTACTCAAAGCAGTTAACGTCGGAGGCGGTTGGGTGATGGAAAAAGGAAACATGGATCGAGGCAACGGAAATTCTCAGAACAATGGCAGCGTCACGCCACAATCGGAGGGAAAAGTCGGTCCTGTGAAGTCACGACATGAAAGGATCGAGCAACTGGTTAAGTGGAAAGGCTTTGTGACGATTGAATCCCTTGCCCACGAATTCAGCGTAACTCCCCAAACCATCCGTCGGGATATCAACACATTGAGCAAGGACGGTGTCATTAGCCGGTATCACGGCGGTGCAGGCCTGGCCCCCAGCACCGAAAATGTGGCGTATACCAAGCGAAAGGTCCTATTTTTAAAAGAAAAACAGCAAATAGCACAAATGGTATCTGAACAAATTCCCGATTATGCCTCCCTTTTTATAAATATCGGCACCACCACGGAGGAGATTGCAAGAGCACTTTGCGACCACCAGCGGCTCAGTGTGATCACAAATAACCTCAATGTGGCTTCAATTTTCACCGGAAACGAAAATATTGAGATCATTGTTGCAGGGGGCGTGGTGCGCCATCGGGACTGCGGCATTATGGGCCAGGCAACCATCGATTTCATAAAGCAGTTTCGTGTCGATTACGGCATCATCGGCATCAGCGGCATTGACATGGACGGCACGCTGCTCGACTTTGATTATCGCGAAGTCCGCGCCGCCCGGGCCATTATTGATAATTCACGCAAGGTATTCCTGGCCACCGATCATACCAAATTTGGACGGAATGCCATGGTGAGGCTCGGCTGCATCGATGAAATTGATGCCCTGTTTACGGATCGGGAACCGCCCGCAGCCCTGGGCGAGGTGTTGACCGCATCCGATGTCAAGCTGTATGTCTCTGAACGGAACAACAATCATTCGAGAGATCCCCATTCCGATGCGGCCGATGGTGAAGGTTCCGGCAAGTGAAGCACCACCACCCACAGGCACGGGTTTCCACATGTAAAAAAAATGAAAGTTTCGATTTAAACACTAAAACGAGAAATAATTCACAATAGAAAATAGGAAAGCATAATTTTCGCTTGCGAAAAATTTTTTGAGGTGTTATGTCTTCAGGGTATTTAAAATTTTAGGATCGGGCCCGCCCTTCACACCCGTTCTGCATATACGCCGGTACACAAAATTGTTTGCCTGCCTTGGGGAGGGTTTTCATGGGGTTGTCCATTCAAAATGTCGATAAGATCGTGGGTGGTGAAACCCACCTTAAGGACATCCATCTGGAATTCGAAACAGGTTCTCGCAATGTGATACTTGGCCGCACATTGGCCGGAAAGACATCCCTGCTGAGAATCATGGCCGGTCTGGATCGGCCCTCCAGCGGAAAAATCATCATTGACGGGCAGGACGTGACCGGTGTTTCTGTACGCAAGCGCAGCGTGGCCATGGTCTACCAGCTCTTCATCAACTACCCTTCCCTCACGGTCTACAATAACATAGCCTCCCCCCTGAAGACCATCGGCATGAAAGAATCCGAAATCGATCGGCGTGTACGCGAAACCGCTGAAATGCTCCACATCGACGATCTCCTGGACCGTCTGCCCGTTGAACTCTCCGGCGGCCAGCAACAGCGCACCGCCATTGCCAGGGCCCTGGTCAAAAATGCTGAACTGCTGCTGATGGATGAGCCTTTGGTAAATCTGGATTACAAGCTTAGGGAAGAGCTGAGGGTTGAGCTTCAGGACATTTTCAAGCAACGTAAGGCGATCGTCGTTTATACCACCACGGAACCGACCGAGGCCCTGATGCTGGGTGGCGACATTTTGGTCCTGGATGAGGGACGCATTCTGCAATCAGGCGCCACCCCGACGGTATACCGAAATCCGGCGACCGTTAAGGTGGCTGAAGTATTCAGTGACCCACCCATCAATTTTCTACAGGGTCGGATCCAGGGAGGTACAGCCCTCATAGGGCAAGGCATTAAGGTCACCCTGGAAGGCAACATGAAAAACCTGCCCGACGGCGACTATACCTTCGGCATCCGCTCCAACCATTTTTTCCTGACCAGAAACGGCGACGACGATGCGGAGATCAGGACCAAGGTGGAGCTGGCCGAGATAAACGGCTCGGAAACCTTCATCCACTTCCACCACGGCGACAGACGCCTTGTGGCCCAGGAAGACGGCGTTCACCCCTATCGTATGGGGTCGGAGGTGACCCTTTATGCCAGCCCATGTTGCCTTTTTGTCTATGATCCGGATGGGAACCTGGTTGTAGCGCCCTCCCTTGCCAGCATTCAAGAACGGCTTAAGTAGGAGACCGCCATGGCACGCATCGAACTCAATAAAATAGCCCACAGCTATCTCCAAGAACCCAAAGGCGATGCCGACTATGCATTGAAACGGATCCAAACCACGTGGGATGACTGCGGTGCTTATGCACTGCTAGGACCCTCGGGTTGCGGAAAAACCACCCTTCTCAACGTCATTTCCGGTCTCCTGACCCCCAGTCAGGGGCGTGTGCTCTACGATGGAACCGATGTGACCGACTTGCCGCCGGAAAAACGAAATATTGCCCAAGTCTTTCAATTTCCGGTCTTGTACGACACCATGACCGTATTTGAAAATCTGGCCTTCCCATTACGGAATCGAGGTCAAGGTAGCGTCGAAGTGAATCGCCGGGTCCACGAGGTGGCGGAAATTCTTGAATTGACCCCCTATCTTAAAAAACGGGCGGCAGGGTTGGCCGCCGATGCCAAACAGAAAATCTCCCTGGGCCGGGGGCTGGTTCGAAGTGATGTGGCGGCCATTCTCTTTGATGAGCCTTTGACCGTGATCGACCCCCATCTCAAATGGAACCTTCGCCGCAAACTCAAAGAGATCCATGAACAACTGAATTTAACCTTTATCTATGTGACCCATGATCAGTTGGAGGCCCTCACCTTTGCCGATAAAGTGGTGGTGATGTACGAGGGCGAAATATTGCAGATCGGTACTCCTCAGGACCTTTTTGAGAACCCGGAACACACTTTCATCGGTTACTTTATCGGGAGCCCGGGCATGAATTTCCTGGATTGCACCCTGGAAGGAAACATGGCACGATTCAATGGTGAAAGCATTGCTCTGGACGAGGAGTTGTCGGCCAAGGGGCAGAGAGCCGAGGGGAAACTGGAATTGGGCATACGGCCTACACACCTGGAGGTGCACTCCGAGGCCGTTGACGGCAGTGTGCCGGCCAAGGTGAGGGCCATTGAAGACGAGGGCAGCTACAAGATTGTGACCCTATCGCTGGCCGATGCAACCTTACGGGCCAAACTCCCCGAAGGCCGCCTGGTTCCCAGCGACCGGGTCTGGCTTGTCTTTCCGCCGAAATGGACCCGGCTGTTTGCCGGCGGCCGGTTGATCAAGTAAAGAATCCGGGTCCGGAGAGCCCGGGTTTTTCAAAGCAAAATAAGAGGAACGGCGATATGGATAAATGGCAAAACAATAAGGCCTGGTTTCTGGTTTTACCGGCCTTTATCATCGTCGCCTTCAGCGGTATCATCCCCTTGATGACCGTGGTCAACTATTCCATCCAAGACATTTTCGGACCGGGCGAGGCTGTCTACGTGGGTGCCGAATGGTTCCAGGAGATGTTGAGCGACCATCGCCTGCATGATGCCCTGTGGCGACAATTCATGTTTTCCGGGCTCGTTCTGCTAATCGAGATACCCCTCGGGATACTGATCGCGCTGGGCATGCCCAAACGCGGTTGGGGCGTCTCCGCCTGTCTGGTGACACTGGCGCTGCCCCTGGTCATTCCCTGGAATGTGATCGGAACCATCTGGATCATCTTTACCAGGCCGGATATCGGCCTGTTCGGCGTGGGGATCAACAGCCTGGATTTACTGGAAGTGCCGTTTGACCATACGGCAAAGCCAATCTATGCATGGCTCACCCTGCTCGCCATGGAGATTTGGCACTGGACCCCGCTGGTGGCCCTGCTTGCCTATGCGGGACTGCGGGCCATCCCCGAGGCCTACTACCAGGCGGCCAGGATCGACGGCGCATCATCATGGGCCACATTTTTCTATATTCAATTGCCCAAAATGCGCGGTGTGCTCACCATTGCCGTTTTGCTGCGCTGGATGGACAGCTTTCTGATTTACGCGGAACCCTTTGCCCTCACCGGAGGCGGTCCCGGCAATGCGACCACCTTCCTGTCCATCTATCTGGTCAAACTTGCCACCATGCAATTTGACCTGGGGCCGGCCGCGGCCTTTTCGCTCATCTACTTTCTTATTGTCCTGCTCTTCAGTTTTGCATTCTACCAGGCCCTGCTGAACGTGGGGAGAGGAGAGAAGGCATGAAAATCCAAAAAAAAACCATTGCGCTGTGCATGTATTTTGGCCTCCTCATCCTGCCGATCTACTGGATGCTCAACATGTCCCTGAGGACCAACGCCGATATCCTCGGTAATTTCGCCCTTTACCCGGCCGATATAACATTCAAAAACTATATCAAGATATTCACGGATCCCACCTGGTACTCCGCTTATATCAATGCGATTATCTACGTCTGCATGAATACGGCCATGTCATTGGCCTTTGCCCTGCCCGCGGCCTATGCCTTTTCACGCTATAGGTTCCTGGGCGATGGGCAGATGTTTTTCTGGTTGCTGACCAACCGCATGGCTCCCCCGGCGGTCTTTCTCCTGCCTTACCTCCAACTCTATTCAACCATCGGGTTGATGGATACCCATATCGCAGTGGCCCTGGCCCATTGCCTGTTCAACGTGCCCCTGGCGATCTGGATACTGGAAGGCTTTATGTCCGGGATTCCCAAGGAAATCGATGAGACCGCCTTTATCGACGGGTACAGTTTCCCCCGCTTCTTTGTCACCATCTTCATTCCGCTGATTCGCGCAGGGGTCGGGGTGACCGCATTTTTCTGCTTTATGTTCAGTTGGGTTGAACTGCTCTTTGCCCGGACACTGACGATTACCGAGGCGAAACCCATCGTCGCCACCATGACGCGTACAATCAGTGCGACGGGCCTGGACTGGGGCCTGCTGGCCGCTGCCGGTGTGCTCACGATCGTCCCGGGCGCACTGGTGATCTGGTTTGTACGGAACCACCTGGCCAAGGGCTTTGCCCTGGGCCGCGTGTAAGGGGGTAACAACTATGGGCCTGGAATGGATGTATTGGACAAAGCCGACGGCCGTTTTCTTCATTGCCATCTTCCTGATGCTGGCCGGCATGCTTGTCTGGGAACTGGCGTCGCCCACCATTGAACGCAGGGGTTTTCTCCTGGTTCCTACCACACGCGGTACACGTTTCTTTTTAGGGTTGTTAGGCAGTGGATACATCCATCTCGCCTGGCTCGGATTAACCGATTTGACGTTGTGGATCGCATTGCCGATTTCGGCTTGCTGGATGTTTATCGTTATGCGTTGGGGGTAAACTCAAAAGCATGATCAGTTTTAGAGTTTATGTCGTCCGGGGTTAAGGCCTTCACGCGGACGATATAAACCGGATAGACAGGGAAAAACATCGAAGGCCGAAGGAGGAATCCCTATGATTGGCGCGACGAAAAAAAGGATACTCTTTATAGCTGTTGCGGCTGCATTGCTCGCGTTCTTTGCGAGTCCTGCGAGTGCGGACATGGCCGCAGCAAAAAAGTGGGTAGAAAACGAATTCCAACCGTCCACACTGACAAAAGCCGAGCAGATGAAGGAAATGGAATGGTTCATCAAGGCGGCCGAGCCCTTTAAGGGTATGAACATCAAGGTCGTGTCCGAGACCATCTCAACTCACGAGTATGAGGCAAAGGTGTTGGGCAAGGCGTTTGAGGAGATCACCGGCATCAAAATCTCCTTTGACCTGATCCAGGAAGGGGATGTGATTGAAAAGCTGCAATCCCAGTGGGCATCAGGGAAAAACCTCTATGATGCCTGGATCAACGATTCCGACCTGATCGGAACCCATGCCCGATACGGGTATGTGGTTCCCCTGTCCGACTTTATGGCGGCTGAGGGCAAGGACGTGACCCTGCCGACCCTGGATGTGGACGACTTCATGGGCAAGTCCTTCACCACAGGCCCCGACGGCAAGCTCTACCAGCTCCCGGATCAGCAGTTCGCAAACCTTTACTGGTTCCGCTACGACTGGTTCAAGCGCCCGGATTTCAAAAAAAAATTCAAGGAAATCTACGGGTATGAACTGGGTGTGCCGGTCAACTGGTCGGCCTACGAGGATATTGCCGAATTCTTCACCGAGCATATCGGTGAAATCGACGGCAAGGCTATTTTCGGTCATAATGACTATGGTAAAAAGGCCCCGGATTTGGGCTGGCGTTTCACCGATGCCTGGCTGTCCATGGCCGGTGCCGGTGACGTGGGAATCCCCAACGGCGTCCCTGTAGACGAATGGGGTATCCGGATGGAAGGTTGCCGGCCGGTGGGCGCGAGCGTGGCACGGGGTGGCGCCGCCAACGGCCCGGCCGCCAAGTATGCCCTTCGCAAGTATATGGAGTGGCTCCGGAAATACGCCCCTCCGGGTTGCCTGGGAATGGATTTTTACACCTACCTGCCGTTCCTGGCCGCCGGCACTGTGGCCCAGCAGATATTCTGGTACACGGCGTTTTTACCCGATATGGTCAAACCGGGTCCAACGGTCAACGCGGACGGAACGCCCAAGTGGCGCATGGCTCCTTCACCCCACGGTCCCTACTGGCAAGAAGGGATGAAATTGGGTTACCAGGATTGCGGTTCCTGGACGTTTATGAAAAGCACACCCCTCGACCGACGCAAAGCCGCGTGGCTTTTTGCGCAATTCTGCGTGTGTAAAACCACATCCCTTAAAAAGGCCCATTTGGGTCTGACGCCCATCCGTGACAGCGACATTCGGCACGAGTCTTTCACCGAACGTGCGCCCAAACTGGGCGGGCTGGTGGAGTTCTACCGAAGTCCGGCCCGGGTGGCCTGGACCCCCACGGGCGTCAATGTGCCGGATTATCCCAAGCTGGCCCAGTTGTGGTGGCAGAATATCGGTGAGGCGGTCTCCGGTGAAGTGACCGTGAGCACGGCAATGGACAATCTCGCAAAAGAAATGGACCGTGTTTTGCAGCGCATAGAACGTGCGGATGTGCAAGGCGATTGCGGCCCCAAGCTGAACCCGAAGAAGGACGAGTCCTATTGGCTGAACAAGCCCGGATCACCCAAGGCCAAAGTCAATGAGAAACCGAAAGGCATTACCGTTGACTATGACCAACTCATTCAGGCCTGGCGAGAGGGGCGCGTGAAATAGAAGCAATCTAACACTTGAACGCTCTCCGGATGGCATTCCCTCAGACTTGGGGATCAAACGCAGGCACTCTCCCCGGAGCGTATTAACGGGTGTTGAACTAAAGGGGGGTAAGGCCCAGGCTTTACCTCCCTTTTTTCGATCCATTCAGGATCGTCCTTGAATCAATGACCCTTAAGCCGGGTCCCTTTGAAATTTTTCCGGCAGTTCATCCGGCGTTCCCAAAGGAGGATACACGATGGCAAGTTATGTGGGTGCCTTGGATCAGGGCACAACCAGCGATCGCTTCATCATTTTCGACCGAAAAGGTCAAATCATCGGCTTGGACCAAAAAGAGCATGAACAGATATTTCTTAAACCGGGTTGGGTTGAGCACAATCCGGAAGAAATCTGGAAAAATATTCAAGAGGTGATTGCCGGTGCCTTAAATAAAACCCACATTTCCGGTTCGGATCTGGCAGCCGTCGGGATCACCAACCAGCGGGAAACCACCGTGCTGTGGGACAAGAATACCGGACGCCCGTATACCCATGCCATTGTCTGGCAATGCACCCGGACGGACAAGATCTGTAAGGAACTGTCTCGGGAAGGCGGGCAGGATCGTTTTCGAGACAAGACCGGGCTTCCCCTGGCTCCCTATTTTTCAGGACCTAAGATCAAATGGATTTTGGACAACGTCCCCGAGGCACGGTCAGGGGCGATGAAGGGGGACGCCCTGTTCGGCACCATGGAGACCTGGCTTATCTGGTGGCTCACAGGCGGTCCTAACGGCGGGGCCCATGTCACGGACGTCACCAACGCCAGCAGGACCATCATGATGAACCTGAGTACTCTTGCGTGGGACCCGGAAATCCTCGCCGTTCTCGGGATTCCCGAGCAGATCCTCCCCCGCATCGTTCCCTCCAGCGACTCCCGTGCATGGGGAACGACCCGGAAGGACGGACCGTTTCAAGCCCGTATCCCGATATGCGGCGCCCTGGGGGACCAGCAGGCCGCCCTTGTCGGGCAGGCCTGTTTTGATGAGGGAAATGCAAAGAACACCTATGGTACCGGTTGTTTCCTGCTGCTGAACACGGGTGAGCGTGCGGTGGCCTCCAGGCATGGTCTGCTCACCACACTGGGTTATCAAATCAACGACCGGAAACCCGTCTATTGTCTTGAAGGCTCCGTCGCCATTGCAGGGGCCCTGGTTCAGTGGATCCGGGACAATCTGGGGCTTATTTCCAATGCCAAGGAGATTGAAAGTCTCGCCAGGTCGGTTGAAGACAATGGCGGCATCTACTTTGTGCCGGCCTTCTCGGGTCTTTTTGCCCCATACTGGCGATCGGACGCACGGGGAGTGATCGCCGGACTGACACGATTTGCCAACAAAGGCCATATCGCACGGGCCGTCCTGGAGGCCTGTGCCTTTCAAACCCGTGATATCGTAGAGGCCATGAACAAGGATTCCGGGGTGAAACTCAACGAACTCAAGGTAGACGGAGGCATGGTGGTCAATGAACTGCTGATGCAGTTTCAGGCGGACATCCTGGATGTACCGGTGATCCGGCCCAGCGTAACGGAAACAACAGCCCTCGGAGCCGCTTATGCCGCCGGCCTGGCCGTGGATTTCTGGTCCGGACTCAACGACCTGCGGCAAAATTGGGCGAAAGATAAAACCTGGCAGCCGGCCATGGCAACGGAAATCAGAAAAAAATCCTGCGAGGCATGGGAAAAGGCCGTCAGACGAACCTTTGACTGGATTGAATGATCCGGGGGGGGGTGGAATTTTTTGAGTGACTCTTCCAGGACATGGTTAAGGCGGTTCCGCGCAGGCATGCAAAGGTGAGCATCTCAAAAATCCTGCAGCATATTTTTTTACAAACGCAGCCTCCTTTTTAAAAAACCTGAAGAGAGAAGACAGGCTTCTTATATCCAAACTCTTGTTCTTTATGCAACGGTCGGCCGAATTGAAGACTCCCCGCCGTCCCGTGGATGCGGGAGACAGAGAGTCTTCTCAGTAAGGTTTTCTGCTCATTCTATTTCTTATAATTTATCCAAAAAGATTCCGATAAGAAACCCGCCGACAACGGTTCCGTCTTCGTCAACAACCGGAAATGCCAGATGCTGAAGCTGCGCATTTTCAGCCTTGTCGAACTTGATCGGCCCGATTTCGATGCTACGGTCCTTGACCGTACGCCTATATTTCCCTTCATCGCCCTGCCAATAATCGTTGGGGATTCTGTGGGAGCCTACTGTCGCGCCCTGGTTGTCAAAGACAAAGCCTTTGGCGACCGCCATTTCCCCTTTGGCCAAATCCTGAAGTGCCTTGCCGCAAGGATTATCCAACAATTCATGCATGATTGGGAGTTCCTCTTCGGCATCCATCCATTCCTTGTCCATCTTCTTGATCTCATCGAGCGACATATTCTTGGCATTGTGCGCCTTTACCGCTTCCACGAAAGCCTTGTTCGTACAAAACGGGACAAGTTTTTCCCTGGCAAACGCTTTTACTTTCTCTGAGCCCCCTTTATCCGCAGCGAGGTCTTTGGTCACCTTGGCAATCATCTTTTCGACGGCCGGATTTTCCATTGCAGCAGCGAATGACACAGCAAAGAACATACTGATAATGACTAATGCTACTAATTTTCTCATTTTTTGCCCTTCCTTTTCTTTATTTGTATGGAATTTCTGATTTAACAGTAAACCGCATTGGTGCTGGTTCGGAAGTCATTGAAACCTTAAAATGCAATTACGCTTCCGGAGCCCATCGGCCTTACCACATTGTCTCCATACTTTTCCTTAAAATATTTAATGGCATTGCTGCCCGTGCAGTGTCCCCCATAAAAGGTAAAATCCTTGGCCTTGATCTTATCCGTATAGGCAACAGCTTTCGCAAGCACTTCGTCATCAGCGCTCTTCAGGTGTAAGCCACCGACCACGGCAAGCAATTTTTCATTGGGGAATTCTTTCTGGATGGCTTTCAGGATATTGACATATCCTGCATGGCCGCACCCGAAGACGGCCACGATGCCCCGGGGGGTCTTAATTGCCACAGTGGCGTCATCAATAATGGGACAAGGTCCGGTACCGTCTTCGTTTTGAAATTTCCCCTGGGTCGGAGTGTAGCTTCCCGGTTCTCGAGGGACATCGGTAAAGAAATACAAATCCTCATCCAGCTTGGAGGTGTTATTAAGGGGTTTGAACACAGGATCGGCATATTTTCTGGCCAGATAAGGCATCCCGCAAATCCGAACCGGTTTGCCTTTTTTTACGCCGTACTGTTTGTGCCAGATATAGGGATGACCGTAGACGGGTGGTTCACCTTTGAGGCGGGGATAAAATGTCAGTCCACCGGTGTGGTCATCATGACCGTGGCTGATGGCGATTCCAGTAAGGTTATCGAGGCTGATGCCCATCCGCTCGGCGTTTTCCATGAAAACATCCGTAGTGCCGGTGTCGAGAAGCCAGTGGTGGCCGTTGGGCAATTCTATCAAAATCGACACACCGTGCTCAGCAACAAACGCGTCTGAAGCCACGGTGTCATCGCACAGTACCGACAGTTTCACCTTACCGGTGTCGGCCGCAAACCCATTTCCCACCATCACCATTGCTAACAAACATGAAGCTATAATAACCCATATTTCTCTTAAATACTTTTCACGCATTCCCATTCTCCTTCATTGATTTAATTATATATTATTCATTTGCCGCACATTGCTCCGATAATTGGCAGGGAATACACATGGTTTCAAAAAAAATCCGTCAACCAGAAAGCAATCCTTCACCATGGCAGAGCCGTTATGTCAGATCCCGCCTAGAGCGCTAAGACACGTAGCTGTGTATTAAAAATCCACCGGTTCGGTGTCACTGCGTTTATCGGCCTCCATTGGCGACAATTGATTATTGGACGTCTCTTCAAAGTATGTCTCCCTGTCAGTCAACCTTTGGGGAGTTTCTTCGTCGCGGTTGTTCGTTTTGCTATTTTTCCCTTCGATCAGGCCGGATGTATTTTTTGCCGCTTCGGCCGCTCGCATGGCAAGGTTTCTGACCTCATCGGCCACAACCGCAAATCCGGCTCCGGCCTCCCCTGCCCGTGCCGCCTCCACCGCTGCATTCAGTGCAAGAAGGTTGGTCTGAAAGGCTATTTCATCGATGGTCTTGATAATCTTAAACGTATCTTCGCTTGCGCTGGATATTTCGGCCATAGAAGTATTCAACTGGCCCATGGAGTCGTTTGCTCTGTCAAAGACCTTGTTGGCTTCCCTCATCAAGTTGTCAGCTTCACCGGCATTGGCTGCGTTCTGCTGTGTCATGGAGGACATCTCTTCCAGGGAAGACGCCGTCTCTTCGATTGATTTTCCTTTCTTCGCCGTTGATTCTCGATTTTTTTGCTCTGATCTCCACGATGGCATCCTGGATGCGCTTTTCCTGAAGATCCTGGAGTTGGTCGATAAGGTGCCGCACCGCAGTGAACGCCTTAAAGGCGGAACCGGTTTCACTTGCTTTACGTGCAAATCGCAACTTGCCTGGCGTATTGGCCAGCTTAGCCACATACTGGGTCTTCTGTTTCCAAAGTTCAAATGCCTCGACGAAACTGGGGTAAAGCATTTGGGCATCCTTGGTGTCGAAACCCGCTGACGCCTGTTTCATCCGATTTGCCGCCCGCTGGATGTTTTCCGAACTGGCCTTTCGAGCAGCCTCTATTTCATGAGGTTCACTGGCGACAAGGGTCATCTTTTCGGCAATGACGGCTTGAGTCAGGTCCCGATCCGCCTCCAGCATCACTTTGATACTTTTCTGGAGGTTTTGTAGCCGCATGACGTCCTCATTGATTAAAGGCAGCATCTCATTGGAAATGAGCGGAGTGATCTGCTTCTCGATCAGCACCGCGAATTGGTCATCTACGATGTGTCGTAAATCATCCGTTATGTTTTCCAGGGCCCACCGGCCGAAAGCAATCAACATAAAAAGTGAAAGAACGGGTACTCCGATAATAATCATGATTTTTCGATTAAAACTCATTGCATTCTCTCCCATCCAAGAGGCCAAAAGGCCGCAAGATTACTTACTTTCTCCTTGTAGATACCCAATCTCTGGAGAGGAGATTTCGACCATCTGCGCACGGGCATAATCCCGGATGCGCTTTCAATCGAAACGGCCGGAGTTTTTGTCTATTCATGGGTACCCTGCTAGGCGGCAGTTTAGCCGACCGAATAGGCCAAAAGAAGGTCATGATGTTCGGGTTTTTCGGCCTGACGCTATTTCTCCCCGTATTAATTTTTGTGAATAATTAAAAGGAGAGGCTAAATGGCTGTGCACATTATAAGACTTGGTACTGATCGAATCGAGGGTGATGGTACTCGTATTGGAACAGTTCGTCATCCGCCTCGGGGTGGACCAAAGAAAGATTTTGCCTCAAAAAACTGATATGATGTATTGAGGTAGCTTTACAAGCTTCGTCAACAAATTTTTCAAGTCCAAATGAAAAACATTGCCCGCTGGGCTTTTCGTTTTTCAACTACACTCCATCACGGCAGTTTAAAAGTTGATATCAGATTTTCTCTGTGCTCTTTGCGACTCTAGTGAGCATAGCGAACGGGTGTGGGCCAATATTTTTCTGATCAAGCCGTAAAGATTTTTATTCAGCGCGTGAAGGTTCCAGGAAAAATGTTTGAGACTGAGTTTAAAAGATTAAAGATATATAGCATTCTTGCCGATTATTCATACCGATTTCAACATACAACTATCAGGAAATATCAGACTAAATGCACAAGATAATCAACAGAAGAGATTTTTTGAAAAGACTCTCTATTGGAATGCTTGCGGTGGCACCACTTCCTCAAGTTATCCTCCCAAAATCTGGCATCAATGAAGATATCAGCGAAAATCCAAATCCTTTCTGGCTTGAAGTGCTTTCAAGAGGCCATACGTTTATTCCGGAAAAATCGATTATTGACATAAGTAACTGGGACAATGAAAAAATAAGGAAGTCGGCACATAAAAGCTTGAGACTTGCCCTGACGCAGAACAGACAGATTGTCCGAAAAGAAATTGAGTCTAACGACAAAAATATGAACATTGTGATTACTAACAACAAGGTCACCCAGTATCTTATAGAGAAAATTAAGGGTAGGTACGTATGTTTTGAAAAATTCCCCCCTGTCACATTTCGCGAAGACCCTTCAAGAGGAAGATTATTTTTTGATTTGGCTTCATTTATTTTAATTCATGTAATTCATATGGTAAACAATCCCAATTTTGATAAATTTGACGATTTCGATATCACTCTTCTCAAATCGAGTGTTGGTTATAGCAACGAAAGCGTTAAAATTCAGCTCACGGCAATAGAAATCGCACCTGAACAATATAAAAAAACGATGGTCGTTAATTTAGGCTGTGCCTACAATAATCTTGGGCTTGCTATTAATTTTTTGGGAGATACCGTAACCGCGCATAAGCATTATTGTAAGGCACTGGAATTGTCTCCGGGAAATACAGATGTCCGAAGGAACATTAAGGCTATTGAGCAAAAGGCGAATTATATCGGAAGAAAGATTAAATTGAATAGTCTTTCATTTTAAACGATTCAAGCATTTTAGGTATATAGTATTTCAACTGACATCATACCCTTAACAAATTTGCTCATCATTACACCCCTTAAAAACCTCACATCATTTTTCAAGTGAATTGTATTCCAGATCTATGGCATTATTATCTAAAGTTTTTTAATATCTTGTCGATGAATCTCTTAGTATCGGGAGCATTAATTCAAGTTGCTATTAATTTCTACTACTGAAAGTACTTACGAATGCTCAATAAGACATACAATCCTTCGCTTTATTCCATCCTGATAGTAATTGCGATCCTTTTTTCCATCCAATCTGTAAGCGGTTATGATTTTGGTAACGCATTAGTGAATGCTGCCCATAATTGCAATTTCAGAGAACTTTCACTTCTAATTAAACAGGGAGCAGATGTTAACGCAAAAGACAACCATGGTCTCACAGCGATTGACAGAGCCGTAGGAGTTGGCTGCGGTTATGGAATGGTAAAAATATTATTAGAGGCAGGAGCCGAGCCGAATAACTCAGATAAGAATGGGACAACTCCCTTGATGTCAGCGGTTAGGCAAGGAAACCCAAAAGTCGTAAAAATATTGATGGAATACGGCGCAAATTATTCAACGATGGATATTAATGGATTAACAGCGAAAGACTATGCCTTGAAAAACGGAAATTCGGATTTGATTGAACTGTTCCAAAAATTCACTGCTCCTCAATATTGTGACAAGACAGTTATATCAAACGAGTTAAACCAAGGACTTATCCAAGTTGTAAATCAAATAAATAAAGCACCTAATATCAAGAACATACTGGTTAGCAAGCCAATGATTCAGATATTGGACCATTCTTTAACTGCGAGTATATTTTGCACTTATTATAGAAATAACAATCCGCATTCTCTATCCTTTTATGAAACATGGACGAACAATAATGGAGCAATCATGATATCGAGTGTCGGCTATTCTGGAGATGGTTCATTAGTGGAAATGGCGGACAAATCTGTTAAATCAATATATCAAGGTAAACGTGAACAACACGCTTCAATAATACTTGCCGTTAAATCCGCCTTAGCGATTCAATGATTGAATTATTAAGTAATCATTTTTAATTGAAAAAGGAAAAATTCATATGATAAATAATTATAAAATTGTATTCATAAATATTATTTTCGCAATATTATTGATCTTAATTTTGAGTTCATTATTGTACGCTGGCAGCTATAAACATTTTAATTTCTATGTTGTAAAGCCAGTTAAGCACCCAATCGAGAAATTTAATACATACAAAAGTTTACCTGGTTTTCAAATAAGTTATAAAAGAAATACTGACCAACATTGGGTGTACAGCCATAAAACCGGACACCGAACTAGAGATATTGTAATCCATGAAAGTAAATGCCCAGATGGCCGAATATCTGTAAGAATGAGAAAAGGTAAATTTGAAAAAATATTTCATGACATTCGTCAAGCCCAAAATCAGGGATGTACAGTCTATTACTATGATGTTGTTCACGATTCTTTAAGGGTTGGTTGTGGTCGGCCAACATCTGAAGGCGATATAGAGTGGTGCAGTGATTATAAATAAAACATTAAAATTGAAACTAGTAATGAGAAAGATCAATCAAACACTTGTAATTTTTTTAACCATATTCATTGGGGTTATATTTTTTAATTTTAGTTCGGTATCGGCTCAATTACCATCAAACAAGACAACAACACTCTGCGGAAAACTTTATAGTGGTCTAACTAACAGATTAATTGTCTATGGATACGTATTTGCGCTGTCTACTTCTTCTGAGAAAATACTTGGCTGTGCTACGTCTTGGCGTCGACCTTATGAAGGCCGTTGGATAATCTCCGGGTTGCCGGATCGGGGCGAAATTGTATTAGTTGCCTTCCACCCTTCATTAAAAGACGATATGGCGATTAAGAGAGTCAAACTGAACGGTGCGTTTAATGAGGAGATCAATCTGATAACGTCTATGGACACAAATGTTCAAGCCCCGGGAAAAGGAGGGGAACATGGATCGAGTCCCTTGTATTTATTAAGCTTAGCAGGATGGATAGCACATGAAATTAACACAAAAAAGATGAACGATACCGCTATGGCGCTTGCAAATCGATTGCTAAACTTAAAGCTAGAATGCGATCCTCATATCCATTACAAAAATGAAGCTGGTGATGTTGATACCAATATAATGATGCCTGTAATATTAAAATGGGGACATTCCAAGTCAATAAAGAAACATTTTAATGGCAGTGATATCAATTTTATATTCACATTTGATCCGCATATTTGTGGCGATGGAGGATGGGAATTTGATGTTTGTATTGATGGTAAAAAATATCGGTTATATGACTCAGCTCATGGTCCCGGTCGAAACGAGATAAGTCCTGATAAATCCTATTTGAAAGATGGTGTCCTTTTTAAGGAACATCTATTTACCGGTGAAAAGTATCCTTTCAGTTGCAATTTACAGGTGGTGAGATGGAAAGGCCGGGGTTCAGGCAAAACGGCCACTGTACAAGTGTTATTTTACGATTTTCCTAGTGTTTCTAGTGCACCTGATGTCAAAGAAGATAAAGGAAATCTTAAAATTTCTTTATACAATATAAAATGTCAAATATATGAAAGCAATAGACATGGAAAATTGCTTATTATCGAAGGTAAAATATCCAATAGGTATAATTTACCGCGATCCTTTATTCACCTGGAGGTCGCACTTTTTAAGAATCGAAAAAGGATAGTTTCTAAAAAGACATTTGCTGGAAATAAACTAAATTTTAATCAAATTGAAACTATGACGATAAAAGAAATACACAACATTACATTAAATAAATATGGGCAAAACAATAGCAATATAAATATTAAGCCTAATCAAAAAGTTCCATTTATGATTGTTTTCCCTATCAATTCTAAAGAAATGGTTGACGAGTATTCTGTTAATGTGCTTTCTTCTAACGAATATTTTTAAGCCGAAGCTTTCGATATTTGATCATTCGTTGTTCAATGAAAACCGGCAAGGCCACAGGTTGACTGCTATCCATGGCCACATAAAATCGCCACAGGCGATTTTATCTCATCTTCCGATCCAAACTCCGATACTGAATAGCCTCGGCCACATGATGAGCACGGATATCGGTACTCCCCTCCAGATCAGCGATGGTGCGGGCGATCTTGAGGATCCTGGAGTGTGCCCGCGCACTCAAAGCGAATTTCTCCATGGCCCGTTCCAGGAGATCCATGGATTCGTCGTCCAGGGCGCAGTGTTTGCGGATATGACGACTGGCCATATCGGCATTGACATGAATCCGGGTTTTCTGGAACCGCTCCGCCTGAACCGCCCTCGCCTTCTTCACCCGATCGAGAATCGCCGCCGAGCTCTCCCCTCTTTCCGAAGAAGAAAGATCCTTGAAGGGCACGGGCGGCACCTCCATATGGATATCGATGCGGTCCATGAGAGGTCCCGAAATTTTTGAACGGTACCGCTGGATCTGGAGCCAGGTACAGGTGCATTCCCGTTTGGGATCGCCCAGAAACCCGCACGGGCATGGGTTCATGGCTGCCACGAGCATGAAATTGGCAGGATAAGTCACCGTTGAACTGGCCCGCGCGATGGTGACCTGGCCGTCCTCCATGGGTTGACGGAGAACCTCCAGCACATTCTTCTTGAATTCCGGCAGTTCATCCAGGAAAAGCACCCCGTTGTGGGAAAGGCTCACTTCTCCGGGTTTGGGGGTTTTCCCCCCGCCGATGAGGCCTGCATCGGAAATGGTATGATGTGGGGATCGAAAGGGACGGCTGCTGATGAGACCGTGTCCCCGGGGCAAAAGCCCCATGACGCTATAGACCTTTGATGTCTCCAGGGCCTCACGGAAGCTCAGTTCGGGAATAATCGTAAAGAGGCGCTTTGCCAGCATGGTCTTACCGGCACCGGGGGGGCCGACCATGATCATGTTGTGGCCCCCTGCGGCCGCAATTTCCATGGCCCTCTTCACGTTTTCCTGGCCATGCACTTCACTGAAATCGATCAGGATTTCCTCTGATGTCGCATGGTCCCGGCCATTCGATTTGTATGGCCTGATGGGCGTGATGCCGGCAAGGCTTTCCACAAGCTGAGAGAGGGTTTTCAGGGGATAGATGTTGACGCCTTCCACTACCGCAGCCTCCGCGGCGTTTTCTTCCGGCAGGTACATGCCCTTAAGGCCCAGATCTTTCGCGGCGATGGCCATGGGCAACACACCCTTGACAGGCCTGATCAAACCGTCCAGGGCCAGTTCACCCAAAATCAGGTGGTTCTCATAGGAAAGGGGAGAGACCAACCCGGTTCCTGCCAGTATTCCCAGGGCCATGGGCAGATCAAAGGCAGTCCCCTCCTTTTTGATATCGGCGGGAGCCAGGTTGACGGTAATTCTGTCGGCAGGGAAATGGTAACCGGAGTTTTTAACGGAGGTCTTGACGCGCTCTTTACTCTCTCGCACGGCCCCCTCGGGCAGGCCCACGGTCGAAAAAGTGGGGAGACCCTGCGAGATATCTACTTCAACGTCAACGATGTATGCATCAATGCCTATGACGGCGCTGCTCAAGACCTTGGCCAGCATATCGGGTTGACTCCAACAGGGGGTTCAGATTCTAAGGAAACAAGAATGACGGAACTCAAAACCAATGCTAACAATGAGAAAACTATATTCGATTTTCTATGAAATAATGTTTACATCTAACATCTATCATGGTAGAAAGTAAAGTTTAATTATATTTGCAATTCGGAATCTATTTTTCATGATGACTTTTAATCACCCTTGGTTAAATTTACGGGTAGACAATTTTCTTAGTTATTTCAATTCCATTGGCCCCTCTTCCGCCGGGGCTAAAGTCCTTATTTGGAGATCCCTATGGCACGCATCACTGTAGAAGACTGTTTGCAAAAAGTAAACAACCGTTTCACCTTGATCCATATGGCGGCAAAACGCGTAAGGCAATTGCGAAAAGGCGCTGACCCGACCATTCAATCAAAAAACAAGGACATCGTCGTTTCTTTACGGGAAATTGCTTCGGGTAAGGTGATCATAACCGACCGGCCTGAAGAGCCTGAGCTGATTGAAACCGAAACAGAGATGCTTGTGGAAGAACCCAAGCAGGAATCTGCCAAAGAAACCACTGACGAGCCAAAAGTGGAAGAAGAAATCGCAGAAGGTTAGAGTCATGCCTAAAAGGGACTATTATGAGGTCCTAGGCGTTTCCCAGTCCGCGGGTGACGACGATATCAAGAGGGCCTATAGAAAACTTGCCATGAAATATCACCCGGATCGCAATCCGGGGGATAAAGAGGCGGAAGACAACTTCAAAGAGGCGGCCGAGGCCTACGAAGTCCTCAGGGATCAAGAAAAGAGACAGGTCTATGACCGCTTTGGACATGACGGTCTTGCAGGTACTGGCTTTAGGGGATTCAGCGGTTTTGAAGATATTTTCAGCAGTTTCGGGGATATATTCGAAGACTTTTTTGGTTTTGGCAGCAAAACCGGCAGAAGGACCCGGGCCAGACAAGGCAGCAGCCTTCGCTATGACCTTGAGTTGACCCTTGAGGAGGCTTTTCTGGGCAAGGAGGAGGAGGTATCCTTCACGCGGTGGCAAAAATGCGGCGCTTGTGACGGCTCCGGTTACCCTCCCGGAAGTGAACCTCAGGTTTGCTCGACATGTCAAGGCCGTGGCCAGGTGGTACGATCCCAGGGATTTTTCCAGATCAGCACGACATGTCCCACCTGCCACGGACAGGGGCAAATCATTACCGACCCTTGCCGGGAATGCAATGGGACAGGAAAAGTCAAGGAAGACAGAAAGATAACCGTTAAGATACCCGCGGGTGTAGATACCGGATCCCAGTTGCGACTACGGGGAGAAGGGGAAACCGGCGAGTACGGCGGTCCACCGGGTGATCTGTTTGTCGTGATCCATGTCAAAAAACACGACTTTTTCACCCGAGAAGACGAACATCTTATCTGTGAAATTCCGATTTCTTTTGTTCAGGCTGCACTGGGAGGAAACGTCAACATTCCCGTCCTCGGCAATGAAGACAAAGGCCATGACCTGGAGATCCCGGCCGGTACGCAACCGGAGGATATTTTAACCCTTCACGGCTGTGGGATGCCGGCCCTTCAAAGAAACAGGCGAGGAGATCTTTTCGTCAAAATCAATGTCAAAATACCCAAGAAGCTGACCCAGGACCAACGGGAACTTCTGGAAGAATTTGCGAAGTTAGAGGGGACGAAAACAGCCAAAAAGGAAATGACTTTTTGGGGAAAATTAAGAAAATGACGATAAGGGGTATAACTGGCTATGCTAACAAAGAAAAAGCTTGAACTTTTTAAAAAGGGTCTTGAGGTAAGGCTCAACGAGCTTTTGAATCAGGCCAATGAGACCGTGACCGGCATGACCTCCGAAAAAACCAACCTTCCGGACCCATCGGATAGGGCCACCCTGGAATCGGACAGGAACTTCACCCTCAGGATACGGGACCGGGAAAGGAAGTTGATCGGAAAAATCAAAGAGGCTCTAGAGCGTATCGATAACGGCACTTACGGCATCTGTGAGGAATGCGGTGAAGGGATTTCCGAAGCTAGATTAAAAGCCAGGCCCGTGACCACACTCTGCATAAATTGCAAGAAGAGACAGGAAACGGACGAGAAGGTCAGGGGAGTATAGCTTATTATTACCTCACCCTGCTTATCCAGGTAAAACGCAGCCGGTGCTGTTGCCTTGTGCCCGGCTATATTTTTTTTTGATGCCTGAGAAATTTCATCCTCCTCTTCGAACGAGAACGGCAAAGACGTGTGAGTGACCGAGTCGCCGTACTGAAAACACGTCAACTGAAAAATCGAAACCCATTGGGTTGATCCCCAGTGAGGGCGTTATGGGCATTTCATGGTTGAGGCCGCTAAAACCCAAGGCAAAGTAAAAGCTCCAAAGCCGATCGAGGAGGTGATAACGACCCACGTTAATGCCGATTTCGACGCCTTGGCATCCCTTATCGCGGCAAAAAAGCTCTACCCAAAGGCTGCTCTGGTCTTTCCCGGATCGCAGGAAAAAAATCTCCGCAATTTTTTTCTACATTCGACATCCTATTTGTTTAATTTTACCAAGATCAAGCATATCGATTTTGATAAAATAAAACGTCTTATCCTTGTGGATACCCGCCAACGCTCCAGGATAGGAAAATTTGCCGACCTTGCTGTAAAAAAGGGCCTCGATATTCATATCTACGATCACCACCACGATTCCGAGGAGGACATTCGAGGTAACCTCGAAGTGATCAAACCCGTTGGGGCGACCACTTCAATTCTCACGGATATCATCAAAAAAAAGGGGCTTACACTTTCCCCGGACGAGGCGACCATCATGTGTCTCGGCATTCACGAGGACACGGGATCTTTTACCTTTTCCTCCACCAAACCGGAGGATCATCGGGCATCGGCCTGGCTTGTGCAGCAGGGGGCAAACCATAACCTGATCTCGGACATGCTGACTCGGGAATTTACGGCCGAACAGGTGTGGCTGCTGAATGACCTGACAAAATCAGCCACAAAAAGGGTGATCAACGGGATAGAAGTAATCATTGCTAAAATCATCCGTGAGGAATATATCGGTGATTTCGCCTTTCTGGTTCATAAATTCATGGAAATGGAAAACCTGAGGGTCATATTCGCCCTCGCACAGATGGAAGACCGAATCTACCTGGTGGCCCGCAGCCGGGTGGAGGATGTTAACGTGGCTGAAATCGCACTTGCATTTGGAGGCGGCGGTCACCCCCAGGCGGCATCCGCCACCATCAAAAACAAGACCCTGATCCAGGCGGAAAAATCCCTTGACTACCTTCTCAGGAGCCGGATCAAGCCCCAGAAAAAGGCGCGGGATATGATGTCTTCACCCGTCATTCATATAACGGATGAGGAGGCCATCGAAGAGGCCTCCACCATCATGACGAAATACAATATCAACGTCCTTATTGTCATCGATAACGATGAGAAACTGGTGGGGTATATCACAAGGCAAATCGTCGAAAAAGCGGTCTATTTCGGCCTCGGCGATCTGAAGGTCAGCGATTATTTGAACATCGAAGTCCCCACTATCCAACCCGACGCCTCTCTTAGAGATGTTCAAGAAATAATCATCGAGAACAAATTGCGAATTCTGCCGGTGTTGGAAAACGAAAAGGTGGCGGGTGTCATCACCCGGACCGACCTTCTGAATATCCTGGTGGGCGGCCCGGTCATCCCGGACTTTTTCTATGAAACCAGACATGTCGCGCAATTCAACAGAAAAAGGAATGTGTCCGCCATGCTCAAAGAACGCCTGCCCAGGCGGATCATCAGGCTTCTGAAGGATTTTGGGGGCATGGCCGACATGCTGGGGTACGATGCCTATATGGTCGGCGGGGTCGTACGGGACATTTTTTTGAAGCAGGACAACCTGGACATAGATATTGTGGTCGAGGGGGACGGCATCCGTTTTGCCCAGGAATTCGCGGAGCGCCACGAGGTGAAGATCAGAAGCCATCGAAAATTCGGCACCGTGGTCCTGATTTTTCCGGATGGTTTCAAGGTAGACATAGCAACGGCCCGGATTGAATACTACGAATCCCCGGCTGCACCGCCGAGTGTTGAAATGAGTTCCTTGAAAATGGACCTCTACAGGCGGGACTTTACGATCAATACCCTTGCCGTAAAACTCAACAAACGAGACTTTGGAACCCTGGTGGACCATTTCTCCGCCCTAAAGGACATTAAGGAAAAGGTCATCCGGGTGCTCCACAATCTCAGCTTTGTGGAAGATCCCACCCGCGTTCTCAGGGCCATTAGATTTGAACAGCGGTTCGGATTTAAAATCGGCAAATTGACCCTCTCTCTCATGAAAAACGCAGTGAATATCGATTGCTTCAAGGCCCTTTCAGGAAGACGATTTTTTTTGGAAATCCGGCTTCTTCTCATGGAGAAAGAACCCATAAGGGCCATTGAAAGGCTGGCGGCATTCGACCTTCTTAAGTTTATGTCGCCCGACATCAAGTTCGACAACGATCTTCGGACACTCATGCGGGAAATCCGTGGGGTCCTTTACTGGTTTGACAACCTCTACCTGGATGAACCTTACGAGCCCTGGATGGTCTATTGGCATGGCCTGACATCTGGACTGGATCTCAAATCGCTCAAAGCTCTGATGCTCCATATGCAGGCAGGAGAAGTGGAAATACGCAGAATCGTCTCCCAACGATCCGATGTCAACCGCGTTCTGGATAAACTTTACAGATCCCAGGGAGACAACAATTATGCCCTCTATACATTGCTCTCCCAATATGATACAGACATTCTGCTTTACATGATGGCTAAGGCAAAAAACAGACCTACCAGGCGTTTAATCTCGAAATACTTTACCCGTCTCAAAGGTGCGAAGACCGTGCTCAGGGGAAAAGATCTCAAAGTTATGGGTTTTCATCCGGGCCCCATCTACAGAGAGATTCTTAACAACCTCCTGGAGGCCAGATTGAACCGCACAGTCAGCACCAGGGAAGACGAGATCCACTTTGTAAAGGATGCATTCGGAAGCTATTTGACAGAGGAGAGATCAGGGCCCCTCTCCGACGATTGAGCCATTGATTGGAATTTCATCATTGGTTTTGATGAGATAAATAATCCGGACCAGGGATGAGGGGATGTCTCGTCGCCGGTGACAAGTATTGAAGGGAACACCCGAACTGTTGATCACCCATGAGCAAGAATAGCGATTACGAAATCAAACTGGAGATTTTTGAGGGTCCCATGGATCTCCTCGTTCATCTCATTCGTAAAAATGAGGTGGACATTTTTGATATTCCCATTGCCCTCATTACCGATCAATACCTGGCCTATATTGACATGATGAAAGCCCTCAATATCACATTGGCCGGGGAATTTCTGGTGATGGCCTCCACACTGATGCATATCAAGTCAAGAATGCTTCTCCCCAGTTCAGAGGAGGATGAGGAGGAGGATCCAAGGGACGAAATTGCCCGTCCTCTCCTGGAATTTCTTCAGCTGAAAGAGGCGGCAGGACTGCTTACAGATCGACCGATTTTGGAACGAGACGTTTTCGCGCGCAGACTGCCTCCGGATTATGCCGGTCAGTTTGAGGATGGTGAACCTTTGATCCAGATCAACCTTTTTCAGCTCATCGATGCCTTTAAAAGGATCATTGAAGAGCAGGCGCCCGATGCACAACTGGATTTCGATGTTCAGGAATGGTCGCTTAAGGACAAAACCGCATTCATTCTCGATCGACTCAAGGAAAAAGGAACCCTTTATTTCCGGGACTTTTTTAGTGAAAACAGCACGGTCTCCGAGCTGGTGGTGACCTTTCTGGCCATCTTGGAATTGATACAAAGCGGACTGCTCCGGGCCATTCAACCCGATCCGGAGAGGGATATAAGATTGGAGGGCCGATTCAACGCGACCGAGGATCAGAATCATGGCTAAGTCACTGAAATTCATAATCGAAGCTCTGCTATTTGCCTCTGATAAGCCTCTCAGTGTCAGGGATATCCGAAGCTGCCTTCCCGAGACCTCAGTGGGCGAAATAAGAAGCGCACTCAAGGTCTTGAGATATGAATACGAAGCCATGGGGCGGAGTTTCAGCCTAAATGAGGTCGCCGACGGGTACCAACTCAGAACCCATTCAGAATACGGGTCCTACATTCTGAAAATGCTTCAAACCTCTCCCAACAGGCTCTCCCGGGCTGCCATGGAGACCCTTTCCATCATTGCCTATAAACAGCCTATCCTCCGACAGGATGTCGAAAAATTCAGGGGCGTCGATGTTGGCGGCATCCTGAGAACCCTTCTTGAAAAAGGCCTTGTCCGCATCATGGGCCGAAAGGATCTTCCGGGAAGACCGCTTATTTACGGCACCACGAAAAAATTTTTGGAAGTATTTGATCTTAAGGATCTCAAGTCCCTCCCCAAGCTGAAAGAGATCAAGGACCTGGGTCTCGACGAATTTGACCCCGGGACGCCCGAACAGCTCGCCTTGACGGGAATGATTTCACCCTCTGAGGATATACAGGATGGCTCGGAACAGGACGATTCGGCAAAACTAGTCGGGGAGAGCCTTGCCGTGAATGTTACTGAGGATACCACCCATCCGGAAGAAACCGTTGAGGAGGTTTCTCAGGACACAGAGGCAGGTGAAACAACAGAAACCGATGAAGGACATAATCCCGACAGCCCTGTGGAGACATCCGACGATGTTTCTGCCGAACAACAACCCGTGGAGGCCATTTCTCCGGAGGAATCCGGCGATGAGGCGTCTGCCGAAACCGAATCTGAGGAACCCTCTCTAAGGCAAGACGCCGATGAGGAGGCTTCCCATAGCATTGGAGCATATGAAACCAAAAAGACCACGCCCGACCAAACCCAGGAGGAAGCCCCCCCAACCGACGAACCCTCCACGGAAGAATCACGGGGACTGGACACCTCTCGCGGGGATTCCGGATCAGAGGACTTCTGATACAGAAGCGGGCCTCACTCAGCGAATCAACAAAATCCTGTCCCTTGCCGGTATCACCTCACGCCGAAAGGCGGATGAGATGATCAGCAGCGGCCGGATCATGGTCAATGATCGTGTCGTCACGGAACCGGGGAGCAGGGCAACATGGGGAAAGGACAGCATCAAGGTAGACGGGTCAGACATTCCCCGACCCTCCCCCAGAACCTATCTTATGCTGAACAAACCCTTTGGATATCTTTGTACTCTAAACGACCCGGGGGGCAGGCCGATGGTCTCCGACCTCCTGAAGGATGTACCTCCCCGCGTCTATCCGGTGGGACGACTCGATTTCGACAGCCTGGGTCTTCTGCTCATGACCGATGACGGCGAATGGGCCCACCGCCTGGCTCATCCGCGCTACAGAGTCCCCAAAACTTATAAGATCACGGTAAATGGGACCATCCCCGAAAGTGTCCTGCAAGTCCTCAGGAACGGGGTGGACCTGGAAGACGGAAACAGCGGCCCGGTCAAGGCCACTTTTCTCAAGCAGGAACGCGGCAAAAGCATCGTTCGAATGACCATTAACAGCGGCAGGAATCGCATCGTACGCCGCATGCTGGAAAAAGTCGGCTATCCGATCGTGCATCTCATCCGAACCGGTTATGGAATCCTGGAACTGGGGGATCTCAAACTCAAAGAGTACCGGCATCTGGAGACCCATGAAGTTGAGGCCATGAAAAAAATAGTGGGATTGGCGGGACGCTAGGCTCAGACAGGTTCAATTTTTTATTTACAAGCCTTCTTTTCTGTTGTAACAATAACTCTTGTTTCAGGGTCCCGCCTTGGCGGGGCGATATGACCGGGCGATTAACTCAGCGGGAGAGTGCCATCCTCACACGGTGGAAGTCGTGGGTTCAAATCCCACATCGCCCACCATCTTTCTTCTTAAATTTCAGCAACTTAGCATTTTTGGGCTGTACTGAATTTTGGTGCAAATTTGGTGCAGCCTTTTTTGTGTTTCTGTAGATATTTCTCACGTCTTCAACCTCTATTTGGAAGTATCTCTCAAAGGCTTTATTCGTTGCGTGCATGGTTGCTTTCTTGATTTCTTCCGGGCTATGAAACTCCCTCAAGGCCCGGGCCGAACTGTGTCGAGTCCCTCCATAAAGGTCCACCCCTTCAATTCCTAAATTCTTACAGGCTTTCTTCCAGTATGTGTAAAATAGATGCTCACCAAACCTTTTGCCGCCTGTAATCCCTTTCAGGCCTTCTCGATGTCTGAAGAATGGAAGTGACGGAAAGCCTTTGGGGAAGGACATCACCCATTCAATATCCTCATCAAGCAACGGTACTGTTTTGGGTCTCCCCTCTTTCGGATCTTTGATCAATACAACTCCCAGATCCAAATCAAAATCCCCTTCTTTAATATTCAATAACTCTTTCGGCCTTATCGATATGTATGTTGCAAGCCATTTGATTCCAAGCCAGATTTTTATATTCACCGGTTCGCATATCTCTTGAACCTCGTCAATGATCGCCTGTTGTGTCTCTTTGTCTATTATCTCGCGCCAACCCAATTCATAATTGATTTCGGGAAACTCCGGAATCTGGCTTGCATCTATTACTCTTCTTTTCCGCATCCATTCCCAAAAATTGTGTAAGGTGGCCTTCACGTTCGCCCTACTCTTTTCAGACAACGGCTTTCCCGTTTTGTGATTTTTCAAGATCTCCCCTGCCCTTCTATCTTTCATCAGGAGGAAATCTTCCAAATCAGCATATTGAATTTCTTTTATGTTCTTATTTCCCCAATATTGTATTGCCTTCCCCATGTGATAATTTATCGTTCTGAAGCTCTTCACACCGTTTTTCTTTGTTTCCAGGTACTGTGCTGCAAGGTTTTCGAATCCCAAAGGATTATCTTTCCGATAATCTCTTGAATCAAACGAGCCTTCATCATATTTGTATCTTAACCCTGTAATGAACCTTTGGGCCTTTTCGTACTCAGTGAATCTTTTGAACACGCCTTCTTTGAATCGAACGAAAATGTTTGTTGCTCTTTGTTCAGGATGCTTTTCACAGATAAGGCCCCTTTTCCCATCATCCTTAAATTTTCCCCCACATATCGGACACTTTTGATTTGAATAGATCCCGCCAAGCATACACAGACCCCCTTTCTCAAATGGGGTCAGGATATTTTGTCTTGGTGGGACTGTCAAATCCATCGGTTTATTTTCCGTTCCTCGCGTATTTCGGCCTTTTCCTCAGGACACTTTCTTTGAATTCCTTTTCCTTGCCCCTTTCCCTGGCAATGACCGCCCTCATGCAACTGTCAACCGCTTTCCAATTGAGGATATCCACTTTCCTTTTTTCCATTTCAATGGCTGTCAATGAACTTGTGAGACCCACGATCTGAGCCCTTAACTGTTTTGCGTCCTCCTTTATCGCCTTTTCCCTGATTCCCGGTGTAGGCCCTTGAACGCCCATGAATCCATTTTGAACGGCCTTCCACCAATCCAGGGTTTTCCTTTGGTTATGATGCTTTCCTTTCCCATCCTGGAACTTCAACCATTTTTGGGTGCAGTATCCCCAGACTTCATCAATTTTTTCCATGAAGTCTATTGACGTTCCCTTTGTAAGCTCTTTGATGACCTCTCGCCGCACCTGGAATTCAACCCGGATCACCTTTTGACCTTCGGGAACCTCTTTGATTTTCCAGATATCAAACATCCATTCCTTTTTTGATTTTTCCCGGATCTCTAAAGGCTTGTCATAGAGTCTTGCCTTGATTTTCTCAGTCCCCACGTTCAGGCTTTCAATTCCTTTGTGGGTCAACCACGGATTGAATTTTTTCCCTTTGGTCACCAGGGTATCTATTAAGGGCATCAGTTGCCATCTATCATCATCCAGGAGGATATCAACGCACAGATCCGCGCGACTGACCTTCACTTCTCTGATGAAGGCCCCGGCCTCCTCGAGGATGTCAATGACTCGATCGTGAACGATGGTCGGTCCTTCCCTCCATAGGGTTTCCGATCCAATTTCAATCATGACACTCGGTCTTGTTCGCGGTTCAATCCAGTTACCCACCTTCATGTTGAATTCCTTGCCTGTCAAAAGCCATTCATAACCTTTTGTTCCGAAAGGCTTCACACTGAATACCCAACTCTCTTTCCCTTTCCTGTACCGGATTACTGCAGGATTATCTTTATCCGATACCCTTGCAGCTTCCTTCATGGCATCCAGGGATTTAAAGAACTCGGTATTCTTCCAATGAACGTTGATTGCTAAAACCCACGTGTCGATTCCAGACGCTAAGACTTTCATTTTTTCTCCTTTGAAAAAGTCTGGTTTTTACCTTCTGAGGGGGGCTGTTAGTCACCCGCCCCCCAGGGTCTATCTAAATTCAATCAATTTCCTCGATACCAATTATTTATTAACTCCATTGCAGAACCTTCCCGCAACTTCTCTCCCTTTAGCTCAAAATATTTTGTCATCGTTTTTTCAAACATCCTGTAATGTTTTGGCCATCTCTTCTTGTGGGCATTGATACGTTTCATATTGGGGCTGGACAGAAACGGGCAGATGACACAACCGATCCGTGAAATGTCTGGTTCATCATAAAGTGAGCAATACGGTAATTTGTGACGCTCGATATATTCCCACACCTCCCAAGACAACCAATTGAAAATTGGCTTATACATCCATTGTTTAAGCTTCCTGTGGTAATCCGGATTTGATCTAATCGACCGCTTCCAGCTCTCTTCCGCTCTAATACCAAAAAGCCTATGCTTAAGCGGAACATCTTTCGTTGGTTCCTTTTTGAGTGAATCACAGCACCAACGCCGCCACTTTGTTGGAAATTGCTTTTTCAGTATTAATGCCCAAAAGTTTTCCTTTGGTCTTTTCCACACAACATCTGGGTAATAATCCCGTATGAACTTAACCAGTTCAGGGGCATCGATTCCAGTGGCCGAATAATACGCCTGGAATTTCGCCCGAGATTTCAACACCAAGTCATACAGAACAACTGAATCCTTCCCGCCAGAAAAGCCCAAAAAATATCCTTCCGGTGGCTCATTCTTTTGTATGAATTCAATGGCTCCTTGCTCCTTGGTCCTTCCAAATATGTTCAACTGCTGCATTTCCCCCTTCCTCCTTTTTCCGCTCGTCGCTCCGAGGAGAAAGAATCCCACAGGGACCCAAAACCTCTCGGGCCTGGTCTTCCTGGGGGACCCACCCGGAGGTTTTGGACGCTGGCGCTCTCCCTGTGGAATTTTTCTCCAGCAACCCCATGATTTCCCTGACAACGCTTCTGATATGCACTACACGGCCCATTTTAGCCCCCAGATGGCCATCAAATGGGCCGGATAGAACCAGTAATAGACCCATCTGTTTACGTTGATTCTCAGGCCCGAAAACAGCAAAATTATGACTGGAGTAAGCGCCATCCATCCGCTGAATCCCAGGACGTAAAGACTTCCGAAATAGGCAAAACTCCCTATGGCCATTTCCCATCGATCCCTTTTTACAAGCGCATGAGCTACGACAACCCAAAGACAGTAACCAAACGACACCCCCAGGGCATAGAAAGCACCCATCGATAAGCCAATAGACGCCCACCAATTTTTTTCCTCAATTAGTGAGCAGATCAGGCCACCCAGGAGTAAAGCGCCCACGGGATTGACACCCTTCGGAAATAGCAGCAGGTAAGGGACTTGTGAGACGATGGCGAGGAGGCCCAGACGCCCGAAGTATGCCGCCCTGTCTCGCGTGAAGTGGATCCCGACAGCGCATTGCCACCCGTAGAGGCCCCAGGACCATTGAAGCATCCAGTCAATCCATGCCGCATCCAGTAGCAATTTGAAGGTGTGACCAACTATCATGCTCGTCAATGCAAGGGCTTTGATCATGTCGCCGCCTCTTTGGATGCCTGTCCCTTGATTCATCATGGGTGAAGATAGAAAGCGCAGGATTGATTTTAGCTGCCCTTTGGTGTGGTTCATCGTTTCAAGCTCTCCTTTGGATGTGTGCGCGATCCCGAGCGGGCAAAAAATCCAGAGAGATTTTTTAGCCCTCTTGAATAATGGGTTCATGGGTCGGTTTTTTGGGGGTTGTCTCTTCAGGCTGGACTTTTTTCTTTTTGATTCTGTCCTTTGGTATCATGGCCCAGATTTTCAAGTTTTTGCCGACTCGGTGGGAGAAGACATCATAGGTGGCCCAATGAAGCGGAATCAGTGTTTCAGTGTAATAGTCTACGATTTCAATTCGGTTTCCGATCTTGCAATAGTTTATTTCAACAGGAACAAAGCCGCCGTTATCGCCCACGCTATGACTATTGCGGACAGGAGACTTTTTACCAAGACTCTTTTTCTTTTCGATCCCTTGATGTGTTCGAGGTTCAGTAATCTTTTTTTCATCGAGCGCGCCTCCGAAAAAGGTTTTTTTAAAGGCCCATATACCGATTAAGGCGATTATCAGCGTGACAACCATATATTTGATAAGGGGGTTCTTGATCTTCTCGACTTCCTTTTGATCCATGGAACGGTAGAGATTAAAGATCCCCTTATTTTTCTTGAGCACTTTGTGATCAATGATTTCACCGTTTGCCATGACTTTATATTTCAACTCACCGAACACGGACAGGCCCCTTCTAACAGCCCGTATTTCGAACTCTGCAAGCTCTTCGATCTCCCTGGGTAGGAGTCTTATAGACTGGGTCATTAGATAGACGTCATGGCCCATGTGGCGATGGTACTGGAAGTAATAGAAGACCTTTTCATCATAGAATTTTCGGGGGAAGTATTTTTGGCACTCATCCAGGAAGTACACAACTTTTGGATATTTTTTCTTGATTTTCTCCTGGTAATCGACGTTGAAGAATCCCTTGATTGTCAGGTTGTTATCACTCAGGATTTCATCAAGATTGAGATGCTTTAGTTTAAGCTCATCGATGTTTGTAATGACCGTTACGCCTTTTTTTGCGGTCCAATGGTCTTGTTTTTTGTCATATTCGAAGTAATTGTCACGAAGATGCTTGACCGCGTAGAATGATTTCCCCGAACCAGGGACCCCGGTTATGATTCTGATGGCCATGGTTTACCTCTTGATCATGGAGAGGACGAAACGAAGTGCAACGGCTGAAAGGAAGATGGACATGGCTTGACTGAGGTAAATGTTATCAGCGATCCACGCCGCGATCCCCGTCAAGTGAACCACTGATCCTTCAAAACTTGCAGATCCCGCTTGGTTCATTGCATAGGTCAAGGTTTCTTGAAGGATTTTTGCGAATACGTTGTAAAGGATTACCGGAAGGACCAAGGTGAAGAGGGTATAGAGAAGGGCTCTTGTGGCTATGAATTTTAGGGATTCGGTAGCCAGGACCTTTCCGGCTATCCCGGCTAATGCAGCTATTGCACCGATGATTGGTATTGCCATTTTTTACCCTTTCACAACGATTACGACTGATATTAATCCGGTTACCGCCAGGAGGATGGCTCCCCACTGGTTCAACTCGTCTTGCCAATCACACATGCTCAATTCCACTTGTTCCCCCTGGTATTCGAAGGACATGGAACACATTGAGCTATCTGTGGTTAATCCGCTTCCATTTATCGCTGTGGATATGGGGTTACTGCTCAGAAATGAATCCCATATGCCGCCCAGGCTATCTTCTTCGGGAACGTCCTCTTGTGTGAATTCCCCGTTAAACTCAGGATCAGTTATTCCGTCTAATTGATTTTGTGCGTAGGTCTCAGCCTCTGTTCCGTCCGCTTGATTGTTGGCATCGATGGCCCCGGCAATGTCGACGGCTGAAGGCCCTTCATAGATTCCGGTAAGACTCTCCGTGCCTATTTTCCCTTCTATGTTTTCAAGTTTGTTTTCCATGTTCATCAGGCCCTGATCCATGCCCTTGAGGTAATCCGCTATCCTTTTTTGGTTTTCGATCTGGACCCCGGTGTTATCCACGATTTTATGAAGCGCCTCGTTATCGGTTTCGGTCCCTGTAGAAGTGACCCCCGATTGCACCCCTGAGGATTCTGTAACTACCCTTTCCCCATTTTCTGTAAGCACATTTTTTGCTACTGCATCACTCGACAACGGCAGGTCATACCCATTTCCCAATGCACTCAACTGACTTCCGCTGTATGGGTAGCTTGAGCCTCCTATGGTCAGATAGGATTTTGTTTCACAGTTGTTCAGTCCATCGAAGCAGTCCTGAGCATAATCACCGTCCCCGTAGCAAAACCAATCCCCTTTGTCTGTTTTCATGCACCAATATTGCAGATCCCCGTTTTCGTCCCTGACTTCATAGGTGATATCGAACATGAATGGATCACCGTTATCAGGGTATGGGTCTACTTCATCCGGGATTCCGTCTTCGTCCGTATCCTCTGTTTCCGGCTCTGGGAACGTTCCACCTTCACAGTCATGAATACCGCCCCCACCCTCTAGATATGCAACCACAGTTACATGACTCGAATCAGAGTCGCACCCATGGCACATTGCAAATTTCCATTCAACTGATCCGTCCAAAT